>ENA-UEQW01000915-UEQW01000915.1-human-gut-metagenome-genome-assembly--contig:-NODE-915-length-26558-cov-7.781277_pt1 | contig 26558 bp, 17 predicted proteins | sample MGYA00242947_ERZ507947 | MGnify/ENA primary metagenome ERZ507947 (study PRJEB26167, sample SAMN06115421) | human gut metagenome | host: Homo sapiens | place: China:Guizhou | collected 2015-03-17... | reverse complement strand
AAACCGTTTGGTAATCAGTCCTCCCCCTGTGTAAGGGGGAGTTGGAGGGGGTAGCTTGTTGATAGGAATAAGATTTGTTAGACAATCCCTTTATCCAATCAGATGATTTTTGTTATAGTACTTCAAATAGGAATTTGAATGACGGGCTGTCTACCATATTTTTGGCTGCATTCCCGGCGTAAGTTTCTCCGTTTGCAAGGTTTAATTTCTTGATAGGTGCCCCTGCGGAAAAATCCAGGTCTTTCATGTTAATCCAGAATATATTGGGGGTCATCGTGGATTCGAAGAAGTACACCTTGTTCTTTTGGTCTGCTACAGTTCTCCATCGGGTGGAGGAAATATTAGGTTGTGCTGGAACGGAGATCCCGAGAGGAACCGATACATTCCGTATAACGCTAAAAACTCCGGCTACAGCCTCTCGTTGATTGTCAGTTTGTGGGATAACATTGATGTAAAATGATGCCCTGACAAAACGGTCTACAGCCCGATTCGTCCCCGGTAGCATCACTAATCCCCCGATTTGTTTCCAGTAATTATTTAACGTGATTTGTTGTTCGTAAGAAGGGGAGTTTGTCATAACCTGATATTCTTTTCCCTCATGTATGATGAGTTTCCCCTTGATGTATTCAAATATGGCACTATTCCCTGAGGCGTCAGAAATGGCCAAATGCAAGGTTGATTTCGCCCCATTCGGCATATCCGGTGCATCTATCCGGAATGTCTCTTTGCTTAACTCTTTTACAGCCTCGTCCACGGTTGCAAAATTGTCGAGTACGTACTGGGTCCAGATACTGATTCCCATGACCGGACGGGTATCATTGGGACGGTAATAATCGGATTCCGCCAGATATAAAAGGTTGGCCACCAATCCCTTTTCATTCATACCATCGGAAGTGCCAATGTCATATCCGGCCGTGATGACACTTCCGTATTTGGATTTCCAATGAATCGTGTTCCCCTTGTCCGCCCCCGCTCTTTCAATTCCTCTGGGAAACACGTAAATATTTGATTTTAAGTCTTCTTTCCAGTCCATGGTTCGACCTGTCACAACCATCCCGTTCTTACCGAGATATACTACACGGGTACAAGCTTGGGTATATGTTGTCAGCATTCCTGCGATCAATAATGTTGTAATAAATAATGCTTTCATTTCTATTCTGTTTGATTTATATATTAAACGAATAGAGTGTGCAATAGGTTTCTTAAAATTATGCAAGATGATAAAATTCTTTCCTATGTTGAAATGTTGGAAAGTTGATAATCTGGTCATTGATTTTTATATTTGTGCCATAAAAAGAATGTTCTGTGTAACGTATATTTGATCGAGTGAACATGTGGGGCTCTTTTTATTTTTAATCATAGATGTTATTTTATGACACCATTTATTTCAGTTGATATAGAGCGTTTAATACGTGGGGATGAGAAAGTATTTAAATCCCTGTTTGATCACTCGTATGTCGGGATGGTGCAGCGTGCCGTGTATTACACGAATGATTTGAATGCGGCAGAAGATATTGTTCAGGAGGTTTTCATGCGCTTATGGGAAAAACGTGAAGAGTTGAGGGAAATTCAAAATATTCAAGGGTATTTACTTTTTAGTATCCGGAATAAGTGTTTAAACCTTCTCGAACATCAGCAAGTTATGGATAAGTACCGTCAGTATTGCTTGCTACAAGAAATCTCGGATGACGAGGAAGAACCGGAGACTTTCATTGAAGAAGTTGGGAATCTATTGAACAAATTACCTGAAAAACGCAGAAAAGTATTAGAAATGAGTATTTTGGAATCGAAATCTTATGCAGAGATTGCAAGTTCTTTAAAAATCTCGTTGAATACGGTGAAAGACCATATAAAGAAGGCATACGCTTTTCTGCGGGAGGAAATGCGTAAAGATATTTCATCTCCCATACTTTTTTGTGCTTTCTACTATCGTGAAAAGTATGTGTGAAAAATAATTCTTTATTTTTTATTTTTTGAACCACTCGATTTATTTCTTTTCCTGTCTTTAGAATATAATACGGGAAAAATGGAAAAGAAATTAGAAGAAATAATCATGAAACAACTTGCTTCCGAGATATTGTCGGAAGATGAAAAAGTATGTTTTGAAGAGTGGTTTAAAACTCCTTCTCATCAAAGGTATTTTCGAGAGTTGTCGAAATTTCGTTCGGGAGTGATGGCCTATTCCGTGAAAGATAAAGTGGATCGTAAAAAAGCTTGGAATAAAGTTCGTCCAGTTCGGAAAATCTCTCGAGTACGTCAAGTGTTGAAGTACGCGGCCATCTTGTTATTGCCTTTAGGCGTGGGTCTTCTTTTGCTTACCCGAGAACAGGAAAAGGTGCAAACGGTTTATGTCGAGCCGACTGTTAAACCGGGAGGAAAGCTTGCCGTGTTGACATTATCTACCGGTAAACAAGTAGAACTTGTTGGAGGTGTTTCCGCTATAAGTGAACAAGGTGCGGAGATTTCAACCTTAACAGATAACGAGTTAGTGTATAAACAGGTTGAAAATAAGATGCCTGTTAATGAAGCTTATAATACGATCACGATCCCGCGAGGAGGAGAATATAGGCTTGTCTTGGCTGATGGTACAACGGTTTGGTTGAATTCGGACAGTTACATCCGTTTCCCGGTTGCTTTTTCTGGGGATAAACGTCAGGTTGAACTACGGGGAGAAGCTTATTTTGAAGTAGCAAAGAACGTGGAAAAGCCTTTTGTCGTGAAAATAAGCGATTATGATATCCGGGTAACAGGAACACAATTTAATGTGCGTAATTATTCCGGAGAAAGGGTGGCTACGACTTTGGTTGAGGGAAGCGTACAACTGGAGCGAGGAAAGGAAGTCCTGAAAATGCATCCCGGACAACAGGCCTTACTCGTTGATGGGCAATTGGTCATGAAGGAAGTAAATGTAGTGGATGTAATCGGTTGGCGAGATGGTACATTTAGTTTTAAAGAAGTTCGTTTGGAGGACATTATCAACGAATTGGCACGTTGGTATGATTTCGACGTGTACTATCAGGATACGGAAGTGAAGAATTATCACTTTACAGCGTGGTTCCGTCGTAACGCTTCTATTGCAGAAGTCATCGAGGTGTTAGAGAAAACGAAAAAAATCAAGATGAAACTGGATGGGAAAACATTAATCGTGCAGAAAAAATCAATACAATAAAAAAGACCGGAATATGTTGGCGCATATCCCGGAGGTAATTTAAATTCCCTTGGCGGGGAATCATGTTTAATCACAGCAACAAAGTTATGAAAAAAACAATTCAAAAATTGAACCGGATCATGATTAAAATGAAGTTGGCGTGTCTGGTCGTTCTGTTAACGTGTTCGGGACTAAGTGCGAAAGTCTGGTCCCAGCAGGAACGAATCAATCTGAAATTTGAACAAGTGACCTTTGTTCAATTATTCGATTTGATCCAGCAGAAAACAAATTTAAAGTTCGTGTTTAATCACGAGGATGTGCAGGGTTTCCAAGCAAATAAGCAGAATTTCATGGGTAAAACCGTAAGTGAAATCTTGGATGTGATTTTTCGAGGAAAACCTTTTGCTTATGAAATCTTGGCAGACCATATCGTGGTTTCCCGTGTGACTCAGGAAAAGAAACACACGATCAAAGGAAATGTTGTCGATGAGGCGGGTTTACCCCTACCGGGAGTGTCCGTAATCATCAAAGGAACCACGGTGGGAGTGGCTACCGATGCGGATGGTAATTTCCAACTGGAAATTGTTAAACTAGAAGGTGTTGTTTTACAATTTACGATGGTCGGGATGAAAATGCAAGAGGTGAAACTTGTTCCCAATCGTTTGTCCTACAACGTGGTTATGCAAATGGATGCGCAAGAACTGGGGGATGTGGTATGTACCGGTTATCAGACTTTAAAGAAAGTTAATACTACAGGATCTTTCTCTACGATTTCACCCCAAGCGATAGAATTGCGAGGAAGTGCAGGCTTGAATCGTTTATTGGAAGGTAAAGTCCCTGGTTTGACGATTTATAATAATGACGTTCGTATACGAGGTGGAAGTACTATTTCTGAAAAAGTGGGAACTAAACCGTTATATATCGTGGATGGTTTTGAAGTGGATGAACTACCGGAAAACATGGACCTTGTAGAACGAATTACCGTGTTGAAAGATGCGGCGGCGGCAGCAATATGGGGTACTCGTGCCGCCAATGGCGTGATTGTAATAGAGATGAAAAAAGGAACTGTCGGTCACAGTAAGTTATCTTATTCCGGTAATGTCAATCTAATGTGTAAACCTGATTTTGATGATTTGAATCGAGCAGACTCGAAAACGTTGGTGGATTATGATCTTGAAATGTTTGATAAAGAATTGATATTCGGAGGAATCTATGAGAATAGCGCTAATGGTTATTCCCCTTCTTTGGGTTGGATTTTCGAATATGAGAAGAACAACATTACTCGCGATCAGTTAGAAGAAAAGTTGGAAATTCTGGGTGGAATGTCCAATAAGAAACAGATCGAGGATAAATTGTTACGTACAGCAATACGCCATAATCATAACCTTTCCTTGAGCGGAGGAAGTGAGAAGTTTTCATACTTCTTGTCCGGAAGTTACACGGGTGAAAATTCTGTATACAAGGATGGAAGTAGTAAGAATTCTATAAATATTTTATCTAAAAACACCTATGTGGTTACACCTAGAATCTCCGTACGGGCGGACTTGAATGCAGTTTATGGGAAAGAAAATCATGGATACGATGTAAAAAGTGTTATTAATACGATTTTGCCTTACCAAATGTTAGTTGACGAAGAGGGAAACCGGGTAAAAGATTACGCGAACTTTAATATCCAAAAAAATCAGGAGTTAGTAGAAGAAGGCTATAAAGATTATGGATTCAACGTGTTGGATGAAATTGATTTGGCTAATAATAAGACCAATAAGTTCGGATTACGGGCGAAAATGGGGCTTGACATAACCATATTGGATGGGTTGAAACTTTCTGCCGATTACCAGTATGAACGGACGCATAGTGAGACCAAAAATTTGCAGGATGAAGAAACATATGCTGTTCGGGAGCAATTGAATTATATGACAAATGTGGAAAATGGTAAACTCGTGAATCATTTACCTATGGGCGATATTTTGGACATGAAGAATGAGGACTTGACTGCACATGCTTTAAAAATTGGGGGTATATTAAATCGGAATTTTGGTAAAGAAGGAGAACATTACGTGAATGTTGTCGCCGGTTTCGAATTACGCAAGCATACCTCCAAATCTAATTCTTATCGTAAATTGGGTTATGATGATGAATTGTTGTCTTACCAATTATTTGACGAGCAAGAGTTAGCTAAAACGGGGATTGACGCTTGGGACATGTATAAGCATACTTATGATGCCAGTTATTATGACAAATTTTCATATCGGGATAACCGAGAAGTATCTTACTATGGCTCTGCCGTGTATACGTATGATAGTCGTTACACGTTGAGCGGAACGTTCCGTATTGATGAGTCCAATTTATTCGGGGCAGCGAAGAAATATCGTCGTAACCCCTTGTGGTCAGTGGGTTTAAGTTGGAATGTACACGAAGAAGATTTTTTCCATTCTAATGTTATCAACCGTTTAGCCCCTCGAATTTCTTACGGATTAACGGGTAATTTCGACCGGAGCGGGTCATCTACTCCTTTGTTGACCGTTAGGAGAAGTTTCAATAGTGCGATCGGTGCTTATCTATCACGTGTGTCAAATGCTCCGAACCCCAAATTGAGATGGGAACGGACAAAAACGTTAAATATCGGAGTCGAGACAGAATTGTTTAATCGTTTGTCAATCGTGTTGGAATATTACGACAAACGTAGTTACGACTTGTTGGGAAATGTTCAAATCGATCCGACACTTGGGTTTAGCGGAGGGTATATTAATGCTGCCGATATGCGTAACCGGGGAGTTGAAATGCAGTTAAATGCCGAAGCCCTGCGTCTGAAAGATTTCTCGTGGTTTGTGAACTTTGTTTTTGGGTATAATAAAAATAAGATTACGAATAATAATATTTCGGATGGAAATCCGGCTTATAACCGCACCCATGCTGTTACCGAATTTGTTAAAGGTTATCCGCGGGAAGCATTGTGGAGTTATCGTTGGGCTGGATTGGATGAAAATGGTAATCCTCAGACCTATGATGCGGAGGGAAATAAAACTCGTACTCCTGTAGCAGAATCTATTGAATGCAATGGAACCTATCGACCGAAATATAGTGGAAGTCTTTCAACAGACTTTAAATATAAGAACATCCTCTTGTCATTTGCTTTTGTCTATAACTTTGGGCATGTCTTCCGTATTGCCTACCCTACGATGAACCCTCTGGAAGGGACTGCCGATTTGAGTGCATTTGTTGCCAAACGTTGGCAAAAGCCGGGAGATGAGAATAAGACGGATATTCCGGCAACATTGACATGGGAATCCTATGATGGAATGAGACAACATCTAGCCTCGTACTCGTCCAATAGTGTTCGCAAGGGAGATTTCATTCGTTTGCGGGAGATCACATTGAATTACGAATTACCTTCTCAATTAATCAAGAAAACGCCATTTTCTCGTGTAAGCCTAACAGCACAAGCAAATACCGTGTGGATGTGGACGAAAAATAAAGAAGGGTTTGATCCGGAAGTAGTTGATCCGATTCATGGAACGTTGGGATTGAGCGAGGCTCCTTCTTTCACGTTAGGTTTAAGAGTAGAGTTCTAACCGGAAAATTGAAATGTTATGAAAAGAATATGTAATATAGCTTTAGCGATTATTTTGTTATGTGGATGTGACTCTTTTTTGGATGTGACTCCCAAGGGAAAGTTGCTCCCTGAAAAAGTGCAGGATTTTGACGAGATGATCGGGGATTCCCGTAATCCGTCATCAATCAACCCTCTTGCAGAAATGTGTGGTGATAATCTTTATATGACGGAGGAACGCTTAACAGGGAAAATGATGTCAGAACAGGGAAAAGCCTACACGTGGCAGGAAGAATTTTATCTTCCGGAAGAGGACGATGCGACATGGAACAGTGCCTACGAGATTATTTACACGTGCAATCTGGTATTACAGGAAACTCCCAAAGCAAAGGAGGGATCAGATGCTGATCGAGCACGAGTAATGGCGGAGGCCCGGGTGAATCGTGCTTTTTACTATTGGTATTTACATTCTTGTTATGCTCCGGCTTATGCTCCGGAAACGGCTGCAGCGGACTTGAGTGTTCCATTGGTATTGGAACCTGATTTGGAAGCCAAAGTGAAGCGGGCTACTTCCGATAAAGTGGTTACACAAATATTGGAAGATTTGAAGAACGTGGCTATGGATTTGCCTGAAGAGAGTATTTCGGTTTATCATCTTCCTCGTATGGCAGCATTTGGTTTGGCGGCTCGGGTGAACTTGTTTTTCGGAAATTATGATGCAGCATTGGAGAATGCGGAAGAAGCGTTGAAATTGAACAATAAGTTAGTTGATTACAACACATTCAGTTTTAAGAATGAAGGAAAACCTTCCGGGGGAATCAATAATCGTCCTATTCCAAGGGAATCGCCTGAAATGATTATGTATCGTTCTACTAGCTTCCAATCAATCCTTTCTTCTTGTTGTATGTCACCCGAACTACTCGATCTTTTTGATACGGATGCCGATTTGCGTTATAAATTTAATTTTACCGTGCTCGATAGATCCGGGAAGCCAATAGATGAACCTTATCCTTTGTTCTTGCAAGAACTCGATTATAATATAGGAGTTCCGGAAATGATGTTGATTAAGGCTGAATGCTTGGCCCGAAAGAAAGACCCGAAAGCCTTGAACGTGTTGAATGAATTACGTAAAAAGCGTATCGCTACAGATAAATACACGGATCTACCGGAAGTAAATGGCGATAAATTATTGGGCGTGGTGTTGGAGGAACGGCAACGGGAATTGGTATATAGTGGAGTACGATTCTTTGACATGAAACGTCTGGCTAAAGAAGGGATATATACCCGAACACTTACTCGTCAATTCAAAGAAACGACGTACACTCTTGCACCCAATTCGAACAGGTACATGTTCCCGATCGCGGCAAAAGTACGGATATTGAATAATGGTATAGAACAGAATCCAAGATAGGCGAATAAATAATTAAAATCATATTGTATGAAATCATTGTATGTATTTTTTGCACTGTTTTTTATAGTGTTGGCGGCTTGTGCTGTCGAAAAACCGGTAAAAGTTACCGGGAATATAAAAGGCTTGGGAAACAACGAAGTAGTTCTTTATACTTTCGATAATAAAGAAATGGCGCGAACGAAGGGCGTGAATGATAAATTTACCTTGGAACTTACCGTGGACACGGATTACGGTCAACCTTTTTTTATACATTTCCCTTCGATTGCCCCGCTTGGACCTTCTATGAAAATACCGACCATGATGCTTTTTGTAGATTCGGATCAGGTGGAAGTGACGGGATTTATAAATGAAAAAGGAATCAACAAAGAGAGCATTAAAGGATCACCCTTGTCGCTGGCTTATGAGGCCGTGTTTGCAAATTTGCCGGTTACAAAGGAATTGAATGAGGCTATCCCTATCTATAATAAGGCTTTTCATGAATATAACGTGGTGTCCATGACGGATGAAAATCTAGCTATATTGAAAAAATGCAGTGCCAAAGTGGATTCTTTACAGGATCTACAAATGCAACAACTTTTTGCTTCCATTCCTACTGATCCTAAAAACAAGGCATTGGCCGTGATTATCAGCTCGTATGCGGCATATCATGACGTGGCACAACAGGAAGCCTTGTTGAATCAATTTGATGCTTCTATCCGGCATTGCTACGGGCTAGAGAAAATGCAACAACGGATAGACTTAATAAAGAATTGTGCTGTTGGTGCCGTTGCTCCCGACTTTGAATTGAAGGATACGTCTGGGAAAATGGTAAAACTATCTTCTTTCCGGGGAAAATACGTGCTTATGGATTTCTGGGCTTCCTGGTGCGGACCTTGTCGTAAGGCATTGCCTCTCGTGAAAAAAGCGAATGAAGAATTTAAGAACAAAGGACTTCAGGTAATCGGGGTTTCTGTCGACAAAAAAACAAAGGACTGGGAAAAGGCCTTGGAGGAAGAGAACTTACCTTATTTGCAATTGCATGATCCCGAAGGAATAACTGGGAAATTGTATAATTACAACGGGATACCTTTTATTATTCTGATCTCTCCGGAAGGCATTATCTTGGAGAAAGAATTGTGGGGAGATGGAATTCGGGAAGCCATCACGAAATATATAAAATAAAGTAGAATGAAGTATTTGTTTTTATTCTTGGTTATTGCGGTCTGCGGTTGTCAATCCGGGCCGCAAGCCCGTTTAAACGGGAAATTCGGACAAGGGATTAAAAGTAAATTTATAGAGGTAAAGATGCCGAATAGTCATCGGGACAGTGTCCTGTTTACCATTCCGATGAAGGACGATGGAAGTTTTTCCTGGACGGGAAGTTTGCCCGAGGGCACGATGTTGGTACTCGACTTGTATAAAGATTATATCTCTATTCCATGGTATGCTGAAAGTCAGAATTACACGTTGGAAAAGAGCGGAGAAAATTATTATTTGGTTTCTTCCCTGGAAGAATCTTTGCAAAATCGATTTACAAAATTTCGTAAGGAACAAGATCAACGGGAAACGGCATATAATATGGAATGTAGGGGGTATGAAACAATTACCGATATGGAAGAAAAAGTCCGGTTTTCAGATCGAATGGGCAAAATATTTGACGAAAATCAAGAGTATCTACTTTCCGGGATTCGTCAATTTGCAGGGACTCAGATCGGCGACTTTCTCGCGGATGAGAAACTTTATCATTGGGAAGTTGATTATGCCGGTTTTACCAAAGTGATGGAGATATTGAACGGGCAAATGGCAGAAACCCCGATGAAGAATCGTTTAACGACAGCTTATGCTAAATTGAAGGCAAAACAGCTGACAGGCATGGCTCCGGATTTTGAATTGCCCGATATGAAGGGAAAACTCGTTCGCTTATCCTCTTTCCGCGGTAAATATGTTTTAGTGGATTTTTGGGCTTCTTGGTGTGTGAGTTGCCGGCAAAATAACCGGGAATTATTTAAGTACTATCCGGAATTAAAAGCGGCAGGCCTGGAAATAATTTCTGTTTCTTTGGATGACGATCGGGCTCTATGGATCAAGGCTGTTGAAGCGGATAAAATAACTTGGACCCAATTGATTGATCCAAAGGGTTTCAAGGCTAGTGAATTGCGTAAGTCTTATAAATTTGACTCCCTTCCGACCGTTTATTTAATCGATCCTCAAGGAAACATTGTAGCGAAAAAACCAACCTTGGAACAACTGCGTGAAATCTTGACTGATTGCTAATCTCTCCCCCTGTGTAAGGGAGAGCTGGAGGGGTAGTTCTCTGTATTTTTATTATTGCTGCCGATATTGCTAATTTTATTCCTACCTTTGTTTTGTACTAAAATAAACTTTATCATGGAAACAACGGCTTTAAAGGCAGCTATCTCTTACGAGAGTAAGCTGGTAAGAAGAAATTGGCTATTCTATTTCTTCATTTTCGGCGTATTAGGCATTTTGAGTGTTCTCGTTCCTTGGACACGAGATTGGATTTTTTGGGAGAATGTTGCGTTTGCTTCTTCCATTCCTATACGTGGAATTTACTTTTTGAATCTATTTCAATCGTTAATCGTTATTTTTATTATTTGTGATCTTGAAAGGAAGCGAAGAAAAGCTGAAACCCGTGACGTCCTTTCCGCACGACCTATCGGCAACAGGCAATCTGTGCTCGGGGAGCTTCTGGGCATTCTTATCCCGTTTTTGATTGTAGATATGGTTTTTATGATTGCCTGTGTGGTTATCGGTATGATCATTCCTGATTCACCGATGAACATTGGGGTGAACCTTTTTTATCTGCTCACGCTTATGCTGCCCGCGCTTGTTTTTATCACCGGGCTATCTTTGCTTGTGAACAAATTGTTCAAACAGCCTTTTGTCTGTTGGGTAATCTTGACTGCTTTTCTTTATTTCGCTTGTAATTATGGTGTAACGCCCCTTTATGGAATATTGAATTTTCGGGGTAGCTTACTTCCAAGTTCTTTTTCCACCTTGATCGGATTCGTGAATCTTGAGGATTACTTGCTCCAGCGGACGGTTTTCTTGTTCTTGGGAATCAGTTTCCTTTGTTTCTCTGTTTTGTTTGTAAAGAGAAAATCCAACACCTCCGATCGAAAACACTATCTGATTGTCCCTGCTTCCCTGTTTCTGGCTCTATCCTTGGTGCTCGGGGGCGTTTACGTCGGAAAATTTCAAACTCGTCAGGAAAATAGAATGGCGTACCGTGAAACGTTCCTGAAGTACAATGAATATCCCACCTCACGCGTGCTTACCCACGACGTCACGTATCGTCCCGGGGGAGAAAAATTTCGGCAACCAGCCGGATGAGTATCCGGAACCAGAAAAAGGTAAAAATGGATAAGCTTTTGCTCTTTTTGAACCCGGGATTGGAAATCGGTAAAATTGAATCCAATGGACAAAACCTTCCTTTTAGCAGGGATTACCAAGTGATTCTCATCGATCATCCTTTGGCTCCCGGTGGAGATATTGAATTGGAGATTGAATACGAGGGAGGCATTGACGAGGATATCTATCAGGTAAACATCCCCGATAACGAGTTTTTTTCTCCCATTGCTCCCTATGCACAAAAAGAAAACTATGGCAGGCGCAAGGCTTTCGTGTCGAGCGGCTTTACGCTGCTTGTACCGGAAGTGATGTGGTATCCGATGACAGTCCCACCTGTGGAGTTGCAGGCCGCTAAAGAAATTAATTTCACGGATTATACCCTTCATGTTAAAAACCCGGGGGAAATGACTGTTTTATCTCAAGGAACCCCCACGAGGGAAGGAGATAACATTACATTCAATAATTTGCAAAACTTGACGGGCTTAAGCCTTTGCATGGGAATGTACGAGAAAAGAGCGGTTACCGTCGATTCTGTTACCATCGAGTTTTATACCTACCCGGGGAATGATTTCTACCTGAAGTATTTCGATGAATGGGATGACCTGAGAAAAGATAATCCGGATCGGGAAAAGAAGTTGCTGGAAATCGTGAAACGGAGTAAAGATGTCGTCGAAGGTGGCAAACCTAACCCCTATCCTTTCAAATACCTAAAGTTGATAGAAGCCCCCTCGTCCTTATCCTTGCTCGTCACAAGATCGTTCAGTAATAATGTTCAACCGGAGATCGTGTTCTTTAGTGAACGGCTGTGTAAAGTGGAGACACCTCATCCCGGTTTTTATACCGGTGAACCTGACAGGGGAGTGAGCGTGCAAGATTTTCTGTTGGATAACAAAATTCCCTTCGATTTGAGCATGATGGGTGTAAATCATCTTTTCTCGAATTACAGTAGTAGCATCACGTCCGACACCTATCAAGGCATAGAGTTGATATTCAAAGAAATGATAAACTCTCGAAGTATTCGGGATAAAATAACCCCGCAAATGTTAGATCATATCGCGGAAAAAGGATTGGAAGGAGTGATCTCGGGAGAGTATAGCGGGGAACAAGGCACGCTCGTTACCTTAAAAGTTTCATCTTTATTGGGCTATCTCACAACGATTACCACGTGGGATTCTTTAACCCGCTTTATGCAGGAATTTAACGCGGGTACGCGTTTCCGGGATGTCCATTTCGATTCCTTTATCGAGGGATTTGAACAGCGTTTCGGGCAGGACATTAAAGCCTACCTGGACGAGTGGTACACGAGTAAACGGATACCCTTGTTAACGATAAAAGATATATCTCGAAAAACAACAGACGAGATGCAAATCATTGATTTTAAAGTAGGAAACTTTAGCGATACGGAAGGCGTTGTTTCCATTACGACCGGTGAGTATCAAATCGGTGGCCAAATGATAAATTATTGTCGAAGTTACCTGATCAAACCCGGGGAGTGTAAACGAATTGTCATGCATGAAGACATAGGCAAGCGCCTGCAATTGACCACGAATTTCTCCGGATGCTTCCCACGGGATATTTCATTCGATAACAGAAACTTTCCATGCTCTGGTGCCGTGCCGGCCGAAAGTGTTACCTTGCTCGAAAGAAATCAATTCTATCCCCCGGGAGAAATTGTAGTTGACAACGAGGATGAAAACTTTCACGTGATTGACTCCTCAAACAATCGGAAACGATTGGCCGATTTAATCAAAAAAGAGAATGGTGAAAAATACGTTACTTTGCACAAGATTAAGGCTAACGCGTGGAATCTTACTTTATCTCAGGAATTTTGTGGCGGGCATATTCGTAGCGGTTTCATAAAAAAAAACGGAACGGGGAAGTGCAAGGCGGAATGGGTGGCAAACCTTCCGGAAGCGGGAAAGTATGAGATATTTATCCATCGGCCTCATATTATCACGTATGGGGAAGATACGGGAACAACAGATTATCCTGGGATGAAAAATTACTATACCGTCTATACGCCCGAGGGCGGGAAAGAAATCGTCTTGGAGGTCCCGGAAGACGATAATCGACTCGTCTACGAGTATTCCTTATCGGCAGAAGAAGCTTGGGTATCATTAGGCACATTTTCCCTACCTGCAGGAGAATCGCGTGTCGTGTTGGATGACCGGGGTATAGCTCCTATTACGGATGAAAAATTTCGGAGTACGTATAGTCAACTGGTAGTAGCCGATGCCGTTAAATGGGTGAAGGTAAAATGAGGGTGCCGAAAAAGTCTTGTTGACGAGACATCACTATCCCCACCAACTCTCCCCTTGCACGGGGGGAGAGTTAAAATACTCTTCATCTTCAATGACTCTTCCTCTTCTTCTCTTTCCGTCTCGTTGGAGCGTTTCCCCGTCTTCCCCGTCGGAGCTTGCGTTCCGGGCGTTGGCGATGGCCGGAGGCTTTGGGAGGGACCACCTTTGCCGGGGCGGCAGTTGTGGTACTCGTGCTTTCCACGAGAGCGAAATCAAGCTGACGGGCAACCAGATTGGCCTTTACCACTTTCACGAGCACCTGATCACCGAGTTGGTACACTTTCCGGTGGTGGCGGCCCACGATGCAGTAATTCTCCTCGTCGAACTCGTAATAATCTCCTTCCAGCTCATTGATGGCAACGAGGCCTTCGCATTTCGTGTCATTCAGTTCCACGTAAAAGCCCCATTGCGTCACGCCGGAAATCGTTCCCATGAAATTCTCTCCGAGTTTGTCGCTCATGAACTCGACTTGCTTGTACTTGATGGAGGCCCTTTCCGCGTTAGAGGCGACTTGTTCCATGTCGGAGCAATGCTTGCACATCTCTTCATACTTCTCGGCATTGGCAGAGCGTCCACCGTCGAGATAACGTTGCAACAAGCGGTGGGTCATCACGTCCGGGTACCGACGGATCGGCGACGTGAAGTGTGAATAGTAGTCGAAAGCCAACCCGTAGTGTCCCACGTTCACCGTCGAGTAGGCGGCCTTTGCCATGGTACGGATGGCCAGTGTTTCGATCATATTTTGTTCCGGGCGGTCCTGCACGTCTTCCATCAATTTATTCATGGAAGAGGATATTTGCCGGGGAGTACTCGTGCGTAAACGGTAGCCGAATTTGGCAATAAAGCGGTTAAAATCTTCCAGCTTTTCGGTGTTCGGTTGCTCGTGAATACGATACACGAACGTTTTGGCTTTCTGTCCTTCCTTGACCTTCCCGATTCTTTCCGCCACCTTCTTGTTGGCGAGAAGCATGAACTCCTCGATCAACTTGTTGGCCTCTTTCGAACGTTTGAAGTACACGCCCGTGGGTTTTCCCTTCTCGTCAATATCAAAGCGAACCTCGATCCGGTCGAAAGCGATGGCGCCGTTCTGGAAACGGACAGCCCGTAACTTCTGGGCCAGATCATTAAGGGTTAATATCTCTTCTTTGTAGTCGCCCTCGCCCCCCTCGATCATGGCTTGTGCTTCCTCGTAAGTGAATCGGCGGTTTGACTTGATAATCGTCCGTCCGAACCATTGATTGATAACCTCCGCCTTGTCATTCAACTCGAAAACGGCCGAGAAACAAAGTTTTTCCTCGTTGGGGCGTAGCGAACACAACCCGTTGGACAAGTGTTCCGGTAACATCGGGATCGTGCGATCCACGAGATACACGGATGTGGCACGGGTGTAGGCTTCCTTGTCCAGCACCGAATCCGGGGTCACGTAGAAACTGACATCCGCGATATGCACGCCGACCTCGTAATTCCCGTTTTTTAATTTTTGGAGCGAAAGGGCATCATCGAAGTCCTTGGCATCCTTCGGGTCGATCGTGAATGTCGTGATTTCCCGGAAATCTCTCCGCTTCTTGATCTCCTCTGCCGGGATGACATCTTTTATCTTTTTGGCAGCTCTTTCCACGCTCGCGGGGAATTGCACGGGCAACTCGTATTCCGCCATGATGGCGTTCATTTCCGTGTCGTTATCTCCCGGTGTTCCGAGAACTTCCAGTACTTTCCCCACCGGGTTCTTTTGGTTCTCCGGCCACTCGGTGATCTTGACAATAGCTTTTTCCCCGTCCTTGGCCCCGTTCAAATCAGCCAGGGGAATAAAAATATCGTAAGGTAATTGCTTGCCCGTGGGAACGAGAAAGGCATATTGTTTGGAGCATTGTATGATGCCCACGAATGTTTCTTTCTTGCGTTCCAGGATTTCCACCACTTCCCCCTCGGGGCGTCTTTTGGAACTCCGGGCATAGAGCAGCACTTTTACCTTGTCTCCATTTAAGGCGTGATTCAGACCCACTTGGGGAATGAAAACATCCTCCTTGCAATCGTCCGAGATCAGGTAGGCGGTGCCTTTTGCCGTCAAGTCGATGGTTCCGGTAACGTAAATGGTGTTTACCTTGAATTTGAATACCCCGGTTGATTCCTCCGTGAGCATGTTGTCATTTTTCATCTCGTTGAGAACCGTCATGATCAATTGTTTGGCATTCATATTCTTGATGCCTAATCGTTGGGCTAGTTGCTTGTAATTGAAATTTTGATCGGGGTTACCGGAAAATATATCGTATAATAATCGGTGTAATTCTTTTTTACCGATGTCTCTCTTGCTTTTTTTCTCTTTCTTTGGCATAATCTAAATCGTAAAATATCGGGTGTGGGCGCCGAAAGCACGCTTGTCCCTCTTAAATGAAGTTACTAATGTACTGTTTTATTTTCGTATTTTTATATATAAAGTTTCAAAATCTCCATTTTTCTTTCCTGAGAGATATTTAGACAACTTGAATTGCTTGTCGGGGAGAATATTTTAGCTTTCTTCCAAATAATCGTTTTTGATATTGTTAGTTGTATGATTTTTAAGTGGTTATTTATGCCCTTGTTAATAACGATTTGTGGAATTATACATGAGCAATAGCTGATTAATCTCGTGTAAAGCGCTATTAGAACGCTATTAAAACGCTATTAAAGTGCTATACTAGATAGCGTTTTAATAGAATTTTAATAGTGTGATTATAATTTTTTATCCGGAAGTGATCATCAAGTGATCTATTATACTTGATGTAATGATTATTAAATAAGGGACTTAAAAGGTTTGTCGTGGGGAGAACGACCCGATGGGTACCCGTTTTGTATTTACGGGATACCCATTTTTTTGATCAATTTTGGGCTCGGAACTCGTTGGGTGTGCATCCGGCCACCCGTTTGAACATCCGGCTTAAATGCTGGGGATATTGGAATCCCAGGTTGTAAGCGATTTCGCTCATCGTCTTGTCCGAGGAGAGTAAATTATCCTTGGCTCGTTCGATGACCTTGGTTTGAATGTATTCCGAGGCGGTCTTTCCGGTTTGCTTGCGGATCATATCACCGAAATAATTCGGGGAAAGAAAGACTTTGTCCGCGAAGTATTTGACCGATGGTAAGCCTTCTTGTTGTGGTAGCGGACCATCGAAATATTCATCCAGCAAGCGTTCGAACCGGGCGATGATATCGTTGTTTTGCTGGTTACGGGTAACAAATTGCCGGTCGTAGAAGCGGAGGCAATAATCCAATAACACCCCGATGTTTGCCGTGATTAGGCGTCGACTGTGTTTATCGATGGAGTGCTCCAGTTCTGCTTGTATTTTGCCCAAGCAATCCATGATGGTTTGGCGTTCCTCTTCGGAGAGGTGTAGGGCTTCGTTGGACTCGTAGGAAAAGAACGTGTAGTTGCGCATCTCTTGCCCGAGAGCCGTGCCCCGGATAAGGTCGGGATGGAACAGTAGCCCGTGGGCCGCGGGGCGAACTCCGGAAGGCATGTTAACCCCGGCGATCTGTCCCGGGCTGAAACTGACGATGGTGCCCTCTTGATAGTCGTAAAGTTGTCGCCCATAGCGGATGTCTCCACATTTGACGTCTTTCAGGAAAAGGACGTAGATGCCGTAATTAAAGACTGCTTTTGTGGGCCATCGGGTGGCTTGTGATAAATCGACAACGCTGACTAACGGGTGGCGGGTTTCCAATCCGAAGAGCTTGTTATAGTCGTCTATGCTGTTTATTTTCAGTACCTCTTCCATGTTGTTCGTTATTAACTATTCACAAAGATAAGATATTTTATCGGAAAAATAGTTGATGTGTTTTCATGTTCCGTAATTCGGGTATGAATTTCTGTAAATCGTATACAGGCGGGCTGTCTTTCTTGAGGAGAGGAGGGATCGAGGTGTTCCGGGTATCCGGCTTCTGAAGGTGAAATTGGAAAAGCAATGGAAAGGAACCGTTGTGGATGTATCGAAAAAGAGCCACTTTTAAAAAGCGGCTCTTTGTTAGATATTGTTATTTGATCAATCCTTTGTCGAATTTTTCTTTTACCTTGATCAACATATCGTTTGTCATGCTGGTAAGGTCATATTTCGGAGCCCAGCCCCATTCTTCGCGGGCGCAAGTGTCGTCCATGCTGTTTGGCCAGCTGTCGGCGATGGCTTGTTTTACCGGATCAATCTGGTAGTCCATCTTGAAGTCGGGGAGGTGTTTGCGAATTTCGGCAGCAATTTGTTCCGGCTCGAAACTCATGGATGCGATGTTGAAACTGTTCCGGTGTTTTAATTTGCTAGGATCGGCTTCCATCAACTGAACAACCGCATTCAAGGCATCCGGCATGTACATCATGTCCATGTAAGTTCCTGCTTTCACGTTGCAGGTGAATGAGCCTTTGCGGATGGCGTCGTAGTAGATTTCTACGGCATAGTCCGTGGTTCCTCCACCGGGAAGGGTCACGTATGATATCAAGCCCGGGAAACGCACGCTACGGGTGTCAACGCCGAAACGGTTGAAGTAGTAGTCGCTTAAAAGTTCTCCCGTTACTTTGCATACGCCGTACATGGTCGTGTTGGAACGTTGTAGGGTGTCTTGCGGAGTTTTGTCTTTCGGGGTGTCTTTACCGAAAGCACCGATGGAACTCGGGGTAAACACGGCGCAGTTGTTGTCTTTCGCGATGTATAAAGAATTGGTTAGCGCACCGATATTGATGTCCCAAGCTAGTTTCGGGTTCTTTTCTCCCGTGGCAGACAACAAGGCAACCAGGTTGAAGATGGTGTCGATGTTGTATTTTTTCATGATGGCACTGAAACTTTCCCCGTCAAGAGCGTTCAATTCTTCGAATGGACCTGCTTCTGCCAATACTTTACATTTTTCGGCACTGATATCAGCTGCCACTACATTGTTGTTTCCATAAATGGATCTCAAGTGGGGTACCAGTTCGGAACCGATTTGTCCCCCTGCACCAACGATTAATATTTTTTTCATCTCTATAAGTTTTTGTGATGAACGATGTTACTTTTCCTAGTTTTAGATTGTAGCGCGAAAATAGTTATTTTAGCATCTTATTGATTAATAATTGTCAATTTTTTTTGTCTATTCACTGAAAAGTTGTTTGTCAGAATTTTGTTCTGCTTCATAATATTCATCAATCTGCAGGTTTGGGGCTTTGTAGGCGGCCACGGCGAGTTGGTCGCAACGTTCGTTTTCCGGGATGCTGGCGTGTCCTTTTACCCAGATGAATTTCACGTGATGCTTGCGATAAAGGGCTAGGAATTGTCGCCAGAGATCGGGGTTCTTTTTCTTTTTGAACCCGGTCTTTTCCCAGCCGAAGACCCAGCCTTTTTCGACGGCATCGACCACGTATTTCGAGTCGGAGTAGATGGTTACGTTGCTTCCTTCAAAACGTAGGGCAGCAAGGCCGATGATGACGGCGAGCAGTTCCATGCGGTTGTTGGTGGTCCGGCGAAAGCCTTCCGACAGTTCTTTGCGATGGGAGCCGGCCATGAGTACGACCCCGTAACCTCCCGGTCCGGGGTTACCGCTAGCGGCTCCGTCTGTGTATATCGTGATATTATGTGACATATATTTGTTTTTGCGCCGTAAAAGTAAGTATTTATAAGGTATTTGTTTGTACCGATGAAAGCAAATGTAGTAATATTTGGTTAAAATTGTAAAGTATAAAGGTGTCGACTTTCAGAAAAAAGTTGTTACTTTGCATGGTAATAATCAGAGGGGAACGAGGATACGTCGATTTTTTGTCATGAGGTAGGGCATTTTCACAAGGAAGTGCGTGTTTGAATATTTTTGCAATAATAAAAATAAGAATAATGGATTTTTTATCTCCTGAACGCTTGTTCAAGGAACTTCCTCTTACACAAGAAGAGGTGGGTGTTCTTGAAGAGTATATTTGCGATTATGATTTCACGGTTGTTGGAAAACAGGGACCGGAGTGGATATTTTCTTTGTTGAGTGTTGTTCGGGCGGAGCTGGGTAATGGAGATATGATTTTGGAGGATTACGGTCTTTTGAATGATATTTTTATTCGTATTTTGGAATGGTTGCTTGAAGGGTCTGACTGTTTAAAATGTTTTGAGGGGGTTAAGTTGAACGATGCGCGTATGCAGGTTGAACGCTACTTGGATGAGGCTATTGCCGGTAGGGAGGCCGTTCGGTTGATTGACGCGGGGGAGGAAGGAGTGTATGTTACCTCGAAGTTGGAAAAGTTGATGGTGTCGGGATACTTGTACAAGAAGTCTCTCGTGTGGATAACGTTACTGACGATCGTGCGATTTAGTCCGAGGTTGCATTTGTTGCCGGCGCGGGGACTTGTTTTGCTGGTGTATAACACGTTGAACAAGCCGAATCCCAGGGTGTTGGATTGTTTCAATGAACGGGTGGCTCTCGTGAGAGAGCAGGATGATGCCTTGTATTTTGACGGGCATACCCGGGAACAGTTGCAAGAGGCAGTTTGGCTTCTCGGGGCCCGGGTTTTGTTGGGAGATCCGGTGCAGGAGGAATTGGCAAGTTTGCGTTCCATGTTTTTCAGATACCTGTATTTGTTATCGGATAAGAAGGAGGAGTTAGCTCGGAAGAACGCATTTAATTCGTTGTTGTTTAATCAAAAGAACGCGGTGTTCACGTGGGAGGAGTTGTTGAAGTTCTCCGTGCCTGTTCTGTTGGAATCGATAGGGCAAAAAAGCGTTGATGTGATTCGGAATTGTCAGGGACGTTTGTTCGAAGGGCATGGGCAATTACTGGTGGAGACAAAGGCGATTACGCTTGCCGCACCGGTTTCTTTGAAGTTTGATACGTTGATGGAGATTGACGGTGTCGCGTTGAAGCTTGGGTACAGTAAGAAAAAGTTGAGTTTTGAGGAAGGGTTGGTCGGGACAACCTTGGCCTGGCGAGGTGTTTTTGCTGATTTTTCAGATGAGCTGAGAAAGAGCGTGATTCAGAAGAAACAACCGCCCGTGGGGGCTGTCGTGAATATACGGGTGAAGTCGGTGCACGATCTTAAGCCCACGCTGGTTTTCGTTACGGTTGTGGACCCGCGGTATGGCGGACAGGGGGTTTTGCATGTCAGTCGGGTGACTCGGGCAAGGTTGGATAGTTTGAAAGATATTTTCCATCCCGGGGATGTTATGGCGGCAACCGTGGTCGAGTCGGAAGATGATCGCCTACAGTTTTCGATTTGGGAGGAATTGAATCAAGTGGCCGTGGAGCACTTGCGGGAAGGGGATCAGTGTAACGCTTTGCTGTTGAGTGAAAAAAACGGTTTCTTGATTTGGTTGTCGGAAAGCGGTTTTTTGGTATCGACTCCTCTTGCTGAAGGGGTGAGCGAGGAGAAAGGGGGATACTATCTTTTGGAGATTACCGATGTTCCCCAGGTAGGGAGGATTAGAGGAAAGGTTTTGGAGGCCACGAAGGAACGATTTGACCGGCATGAGGCGGTCGCCAATCTGGTTTACAGTTATATAGAGGCGTGTAAGGATAGGAATAGGGATGGACAGGGAACGTTTAGCACGGGTAAGATCGAGCGTTCTATCGGGATTTCGGGTAAGTACGTGAAGGAGTTGACCCGGTTGTTGCAGCTTTATTTGACGCGGGAAGTTTGTTTGGAGAATTTGAATTTGCTTTATTATATTCGTTTGTTGGCTCATGTGCTGGGAGATTCCCGTTTGAAAGGGTATTATGATTGCTTGATCAATCATTTGATTGTGAAATACGAGTTCGTGGAAGGGCGTCTGGGTGATTTGGATCTAGGGGCTTTGGAGAGGGATTTCCGGGCTTATCCCGCGTTGAAATCGTTGTGGGCGGTAGTGAAGATGCTGGCATCGTATGGCGATCCTTCTTTTGCCGATGAATTGGAACGTTTTTCTCATTCGGAAAATGAGTATGTGGCTAAAGTGGCTGAAGCGATATTGGCTAAGAATGTACAGGGGAATCTTCTCGAAGAATCTCGTTGGGGGGAGGATGAGTTGTTGGAATTGTTATCCTTGAAGGGGGAAGGTGAAGAAGATGCCATGTCCGGGAGTATGGGAGGAAAGAGGACGTTTAAGAATTCGTTGGTCTACCCGGTAGGTGCGAAGCACGTGGACGTGGAGGCCCAACTGGATTCAATTATGCAGGATATATGCCGTTTCCTGAACGATCAGGGAGGGGTCGTGTATATCGGGATGAGCGATAAAGGGATACCCGTGGGGATTCAGGCGGATTTGGATTACCTGTGTTGCAATCTGGACAAGTATGAGTTGTTTCTTCATCAAAGGATAAAGGAGGCTTTCGGGGAAGAGGTGGACCGGACAATTCAGATTGAAAGGAAACAATTCGGAGATAAGGTGGTGGAGGCTCTCGTGGTTCCACGTTTCGACCGGGTGGTGGAGTATCATTCGGAGAATTGAAAGGCGGGCAGAGGTGGAAACCTGTTTTCGAAGGTTCTAAGAAGAAATCGTAATTGATACTAAATATTTTTTCTATATTTGTTCCTGAGTAGTACATTCGTATGGAGCTTGGCGATGAATATACAAGATTGATTTACGGGGTAAATCGTAAGGATGAGAAAGTGTGGCAAGAGTTATTCGACTCTTACTATGAAAGTTTGTGTAATCACGCGGCTCGGATTTTATTGGATGATCAGGTGACGGAGGATATCGTGCAGGAGGTGTTCGTGAACCTGTGGAACGGAACGGCTGTTTTCGAGAACGAGAAGGCTTTGACGGTTTATTTATATCGGTCGGTAACGAACAATGCCTTGAAATATTTGCGGGACCGGAACACGGAGGAGGCCCGGTTGAGGTTGTGGAGCGAGGTGGAACAGGAGATGTCCGAAGAGAATTTTTCGAGCGTGGTGCGGGAAGAGGTGTTACGAAAGTTGAGGGAGTTGATCGATTTGTTACCGGGAGAACGTCGGAAAGTGATCTTGATGAGCATGGACGGGATGAGCGGGGAGGAGATTGCGGCTAAGTTGGGAGTGACGATTCATACGGTTAAACAACAAAAATATTTAGCTTATAAATTTATAAAACAGGAACTTGGCAAGTACTGGATCGTGGCCATGTTATTTTTTCTATAAAAAAATCATTTTTCTTTTTATACTTTTTCGTTTTTTTGGATTTAATAGGTGAATCCAATACAAGAAGTGTAATGAAACGTAATGGTCATACTATATTTGAAGTTGTTCAACAAGTGGTTCGGAACTTTTTCAACGAGGAAGATGAAGAGGCAAAAAAGGAGTTTCAGCGATTGATGCGAGAACCGGGTTTGTTGAATAATGCTTCCGGACTGGAAGATAAGGAGCAACTTGCGTCTTGGTTAAAAGAACCTCCTCGTTTTTCTTCGAAGGAGGGGTTCAAAAAATTTCAGACCTACGTGAAACGGGGACGGAAAGTCCGAATGTTGCGGAGGATGAGGATTGCTGCCTCGTTTTTATTGGTACTTGCGCTGGGAGGGGCTGCTTATTGGTTGAATGTGCATTGGGAAAAACGGAATCACGTGGAGTTAGCCGAAGGGATACAGCCCATCATGTCGAAGGGATATATCATGTTGGATGACGGGAGTCGGATTGATTTGGGAGAGGATGAAGGAGAGGTGCGGGAGGCAGATGGGATAAAGATTATTCGGGATTCCGTGAAGGTCGTGTATGCCTCGGCAGATGTAATGCCAACGGATAAAATTGCTTACAACGAATTGAATGTTCCGCGGGGAGGGGAGTATATGCTGGTGCTGACCGATGGAACGAAAGTTTGGGTGAATGCCGATTCCCGGTTAAAGTTCCCGGTGCGTTTCAAGGAGAATAGCCGGGAGGTGTATTTGTTGTCGGGAGAGGCTTATTTTCAAGTGGAGAGGGATGAATCAAGGCCTTTTCTGGTACATACTTCTCGAGGATGCGTGAAAGTGTTGGGGACGGAATTTAACGTGCGTGATTATCCGGAAGAATATCGAGTGGTGACTACGCTGGTAAATGGTTCCGTGCAGTTCACGGGAAAGGATAAGAAGAAAGTGGTGTTGAAGCCCGGCTTTCAGGTGATAGCTGATTCTTTGACAGGTGTGAGTGATGTGCGGGAAGTGAATTTGAGGGAGTATGTGGGATGGCGTAGCGGGCTTTACGTGTTTAGTCATTTGACGCTGGAGGAATTGATGAGGGTGGTTGAGCGGAATTATGACGTGACGGTCTTTTTCGCAAACGAAGAGTGTAAGCAACTGGTTTTTTCGGGAGATTTGCAGAAGTATGAGACAGTCGAGCATTTTTTGAGATTTATAGAGACGGGTGGGGATGTTCGTTTTGTGGTGAAGGAGCGTACGATTACTGTGTATAAAAAATAAGACAGGGATGCCCTGGTCCGGCAACCCTGTCTAAATGGTTATAATTATTTATAATTAAACATTCAAATGTATGAAAAAAAATTGGATTAGTAGGCGTGGTGTGCCGATCCATGTCTTAAAAAAAGTTTTTTTGATGATGAAACTGACTTTTTTACTCACCGTTGTGTTGCAGGTCAGTACTTGGGCAACGGGGTTCTCTCAAGAGAACAAGGTGTCTTTGCAGATGAAAGATGTTTCCTTGGAAACGATTATTCTCGAGTTACGGGAGCAGACAGGTATTCGCTTTTTCTATAGCATTGATAAGATAAAAGCGATTGATCACCTTTCTGTTGATGCCAAGAACGAGGAACTGAAAGATGTGTTGAATCGCTTGTTGGGCGGAACCGGGCTTACGTACACGTTGCTGGATGATGTGATTGTGATCAAGGATTTGACGGTTAATCAAGATCCGGAGAGAATTTCCGTCCGGTTGAAAGGATGGGTTGTGGACGAGAAAAAGCGGGCGATGCCGGGAGTGACGGTAAAATTATCGGGAACTTCTCTCGGGACGGCTACGGATGCGAAAGGATGGTTTTCATTACAATTGCCTGTTTCCGAGGGTAGGCTGGAGTTTTCTTTTGTGGGGTTTGCCACTCAAATCGTAGACTTTTCGGCCCGTACGGCGAGGGACACGATGCGAGTTGTTTTGAAAGAGGAACTAATTAAGATGGATGAAGTGGTTGTCACGGGCTACCAGGCCGTGAAGAAGAAAGCGATGGTCGGATCATATTCGAAAGTGGATGCCGATGAGTTAGTGATGACCGGATCGCAGACGCTCGAACAGATGTTGCAGGGTAAGTTGCCGGGTGTGATGGTGATTAACCAAAGTGGGTTGACCGGTACTCGTCAGAAAGTGCGTGTTCGGGGTACTTCCACGCTGGTGGGGAATGCTGATCCGGTGTGGGTGGTTGACGGGATTATTCAACAAGATCCATTGCCTTTCAGTGCCAGTGAATTGACCAATATTGGTGATGATAACATAGATATGATCAAGAATTTTGTCGGGGGAGCCATTGCTTGGTTGAATCCCAATGACATTCAGGATATAACAGTACTAAAAGATGCTTCGTCCACGGCTATTTACGGGGTAAAGGCTGCTAATGGGGTGATCGTGATCACAACGAAGAAAGGGGAGCGGGGACGTTTGTCGTTGAACTATTCCGGTAATTATTCCGTGGGAGAAAAGTTGAATTATGACAAACTGGAGATTATGAATTCCAAACAGCGGGTTGATCTTTCCCGGGAGGCTTACGAGAGAGGTGCACAGGTGCCGAATGATAAAATCGGATATATCGGGTTGGCGTTGGCTTACCAGCGGGGAGAGATTTCTTACGATGAGTTTGACCGAGGAGCTAAGGCATTGGAATCCGTGAACACGAACTGGTTTGACGTGCTTTACCAAACCCCGTTTTCTCATTCTCATTCGCTGAGTTTTTCGGGAGGTAATAACAACTCTACTTATTATGCTTCTTTAGGTTATTCAAATAATCAGAATACGGCGAAAGGAAATTCACAGACTTCTTATACCGGGCGTTTGAATTTGAGTTCTACGTTTTGGAACAAGTTGCGGTTGAATGTCTCTTTATCCGGTTCTCATACCGAGACAAAAGCTTTTGCCAATGGGGTGGATCCATTCAATTATGCCATCAATGCTAACCGGGCAATCGCTTGCTACAATGAGGATGGGAGTTTGTTTTATTATGCTAGCGGGGGCAAAGGGTATGATTATAATATTTTGAATGAATTGAAATATTCCGGGAATGAAAATAGAAGCAGAAGTCTGAATTTGAGTGTTGATGTCCGTTGGACGATTCTGGAAGATTTAGTCTTTTCTACCACCTTGGGAGGAGGTTCTATTTCTACGTTCGGGGAGTCATGGTTTACGGAACGGACTAATTATATTGCCGGAATCCGTGGATATAATTATGGCGAACACGATGCGTTTGACACGGATCTGAAAACTTCACCTTTACCTTATGGAGGCGAGTTGAACGTGAGCGAGAATGAAGGATTCAATTATAGCTGGCGAGGACAGTTTGAATATATAAAGAATTTTGGCCGTCACGCTGTGAATATGATGGTCGGGGGAGAGTTGAGTAGTAATAAGCGTAAATCTTACGCACAAACGGATTATGGGTATATGCCGGAGCGGGGTTTGTCATTCGTGGATGTACCTCTGGGAACGAGACCGAGTACGGATGTCAATTACACGCTGAACGGGTATGCACGCACGGTTCCCTCTTTGTCGAAATCGTTGAATAACACGTTGTCTTACTATGTTTCGGGTTCTTATATGTATGATAATCGCTATGCCTTGAATTTCTCCGTGAGAGGTGATGGTTCCAACCGTTTCGGACAGGACGAGAAAGAGAAATATCTGCCGGTGTGGTCTATCGGTGCCCGGTGGAACGTGACGGATGAACATTGGTTGCAGGGGCAGGATTT
>ENA-UEQW01000913-UEQW01000913.1-human-gut-metagenome-genome-assembly--contig:-NODE-913-length-26639-cov-23.907386_pt1 | contig 26639 bp, 14 predicted proteins | sample MGYA00242947_ERZ507947 | MGnify/ENA primary metagenome ERZ507947 (study PRJEB26167, sample SAMN06115421) | human gut metagenome | host: Homo sapiens | place: China:Guizhou | collected 2015-03-17... | reverse complement strand
CTACCTGTGAAAAAGTGTTGCAAACATAACGACTTAATCAAGATATAGCAATGCAGAATCGTACAAATGCATGGAAAATACCGTCTTTTGCACGATATTCCATGCTGTAGGAGCGATTTTCGATTAGTACCTAATGACTATGAACCTTTTTGTTTCTATTTTATTGTATGGAAAATAGTAATTTATAAACCTAAAAATGATATGGCGAATTTTTCAATTGTAGTTGTTCCAACTAAAAAATTATCAAATGGCAGACATCGAATAAGGATAGCCGTAGCACATCATTCTCAAACCAGATATATATCTACCCAATTTACTTTGGATTCTGCCAATCAACTAAAAAATGGTCGAGTAGTAAGGCATGAGAATGCAGCGAATATGAATGCCTGTCTTCGGAAACTAATCAATGAGTATGAAGAAATTGTTACATCGATCAGCTATTTACCAGCAATTTCATGTACCGAACTTATACATATAATTACTTATGAACAAAAGAAAAAAGGTATAACCTTTCAAGCTGTTGCAAAAGAATACATGAATTTCATGAAAGGAGAAGAGCGGGAGAAATCTTATAAACTTTATAAGATAGCTTCCGAAAGATTAGTCAAATATATGAAAGGGGATTTTCCTTTAATTCAATTGACACCTATACATATCCAAGGATTTGCCAAAGTTCTTCACGAGGAGAATCTGGCAGATACAACTATCAGAATATATCTGACTTTAATAAAGGTGATAGTAAATTATGCCGGTAAGATGAATTATGTATCTTACTCCATTCATCCTTTTGTCCTCTTTAAGATGCCGACAAGTAATGTGCGGGAACTTGATTTGTCAATAGATGAACTGAAGAGAATACGTGATGTCCGGCTTTTAAAGTCTTCTTTATCCATGGTGAGAGATATTTTTATGCTTACCTATTATTTAGGCGGTATCAACCTGAGAGATTTATTAGCATATGATTTTAAAAATGAGAACGATATGCGTTATGTGCGTCACAAAACACGTAATAGCAAGAAGGGAGAAAATGAAATTGTATTTACTTTGCAGCCTGAAGCAAAAGTGCTTATAGATAAATATATGTCGAGAAATGGGCATTTGCAGTTTGGTAAATATTCATCTTATAAACAAATATATAGTTTAGTCTTCCGACATATAAATAAGGTAACAGAACTTTCGGGGGTAAAGAAAAAGGTTACTTACTATTCCGCCCGAAAGACATTTGCACAACACGGATATGATTTAGGCATTCAAATTGAAAAAATAGAATACTGTATCGGACACAGTATGAAAAATAACCGTCCTATCTTTAATTATATTAAGATTATGCAAGAACATGCCGATAAGGTGTTCCGTGCCGTACTTGACCAATTGCTATAGTATAGATAGTTTTTCACTGCTATTTTTAGTTCCTTCTTTTGCTAATCGATTTCATTCCGATCGCTATTCTTTTTTCGTTCCACTATAGTTATCCGCAAAGTACACTATAGTTACCCTTGCGGATAACTATAGTCAAACGCAAAGATAACTATAGTGGAACGAAGAAAGATTCGCATGCCGGATAACTCATAATAGGTAAAAAAGAAATTAATGGTACTAATTGTTCAAATCCTATCCTCAATTGATTGCTAGCTATATGTAGTCGTTTGATGTGCAGGCAGTTATGTTTAAAAAGAGAATCTAACTTTTGTTTAACTTAACAGATGTACCTAATAGATATGGAAAACAATAAAAAAAATGCTTCATTTATTTCAATTGCTGCTTGGAAAAGAATGCAGCCATTGTCTTTTTTACTTTACGACGATTTTACTAATCAACAAAAATATGTTTAACTTTAAAAAACATGGTATGAAAAAAAACTATGTCACAACTGCTGTTGCCTTACTACTTTTAGCAGGATGTAGCAACGATATTAAAGAAACTGATATTCAGTTTACCGGTGATACGGGAGCGAAAGTTTCTTTTAGTGCAGTAATAAACAATCATGAGGCTAGCAATCTTGTTACAAGAGCTACGGAAACAAACTGGGAGGCAGAAGACTCGGTAGGAATCACTTGTGGTACGGAACAAGTGAATATTCATTACAAATACAAGGGCAATGGTCTTTTTGCGGCAAAAGGAGGAAATGCAGAAGAGATTTGGGTATTAGGTTCCGGAGAGTATGATGTAGTGGCATACGCTCCATTTTCTGGTACATCAGGTGAAGAACAACCTGTATTGGAAGTGACTACAGCCAGTGACAATCAAGCTACAGCAGAAGAACGTGCGAAGATAGATTTTCTTTTTGCTAAAGGGAAGGCTACATCACAAACCCCGAACGTGACATTAGCATTCAATCATGTGATGAGTCGTATTAGATTGGAGTTTCAAGCTGGCGAAGGTGTGGACTTGGCAGATATAACTTGTTATCTTATTGGGCTTAAGAATAATGGTACATTTAATCCTAAAACAGGGGAGACAACAGTCAGTGAAGACCCTGTTACGGATAAAGATGATATTTATTGGGATAAAATAGGAGAGCAGGATAATTATACAGTACAAGCTATTTTACTGCCACAGAAGGTGCAAGGCAAAGTAACTATCCAAGCTAGAATGAACGGTTATCTTTATGAAGCCGAGTTTGCTAACTTGACAGAATTGAAATCAGGATTTTCTTATAATTACATCATCAAGACAAATAAATACGAGGACAATAATTATGTGTTGACAATTACAGAACAAACGCAAATAATAGGATGGGAGGATGAAAACCACGATCCTATAACATCCGACCCGAGTATAGCTGAAACTGGAACAGAGATAACTAATCCTAGTTGGAATATTACAGAAGAAACCGTAACTCCACAGCCTGTTGTGAAGTGATCTGTTTACCAATCTAATATAGATAAAAATGCTAAAAATATAAACATGAGATTTATGAAAATATATAATTATATATCAATGCTTTTTCTGGCTGGCGCAGCCATAGTTGCGTCTTGCTCGCAAAATGAAGAACTCACCGGAGAAACACCGGATTCTTTGCAGGGATTTCAGATTAGTGTGTCTGATGAAGGATTTATGGACGAAAGTGGTAAGACACGTGCTACAGAGAATGGATATACTACCCGATTTTCTAACGGAGATGCTATCGGTATATTTGCGGTAAGAGGAGAAACGGTGGTAGAGGATATCAAGAATCGGAAATTCACACTGACAGATGGCTATTGGGAATTGACTGATGGAGGGGATCCTATTGAATACAAAGGTTCACAATTTCAGCGGATGACTTTTTATGCATACTATCCGTATAATGCGAATGTGACTTTTGATCCGACGAAGGTGGATCCTTTTGAAACATACGTCAACAATTGGAAAATAGGCAGTGAACAAAATGAAGGAAATTATACACAATATGATTTGATGACGAGTACGGGTAGTGTTCAGGGGGATCGTTTGAAAGGACAGATCGCTTTTACTATGCAACATCGGATGGCTCTTGCGGTAGTGAAGATGCCTAATTTGACCTATAGCTTTACAAATGGCGGTATAGATGATTATTTGTTACCATTAACAGCCGGTTCGTTTACAGTGAACAATACTCAAGCAACTCCTTATTATCAGGAAAGTACGGATACATACCGTTTCTTGGTTAATCCGAAGAAGGAATTCTCAATTAAGGGTACTTATTCTGGAGTAAGTGAGATGGAATATGAAGCTAAAGGTACGCTGGAAGGAGGAACGGCGAAAATGTATACCATCGAAGATAAAAGTAAAATCAACCATACTTTGCAGGTAGGAGACTATTTTTGTGCAGATGGAAAAATAGTTTCAGTAGATGCGGAAACGGTGCCGGAGAATGTGATTGGTATTGTATGTTATGTAGGAAATTCACAACCCAGTGTAACACATACTGAACTCTATTCAGCAGAAGTTGATGCTTTGCGTCGCGATTTCCCTGCATGTACGCACGGTATAGTGCTATCTATTAAGAATTCTGTGGTAAAAGATAGTGAACAAAATGATGTTGCTTTGAAAATGTTCCATTCAAGTAAGTCCGGTTATTATTCAGACTGGTTTACTTCAGATGAGAATTGGGCAAACAAGTTTGTAGGTTGTAACACAGAGAAGGATGTTAACAAGAATGATGCTTCATTGGTTTTCCCAGCACTAATGGGATACAATAATACACAGTTACTTACTATGTGTTACGAAGGTATGGGTAGTCCTTCTACTTGCGACCATGCTTATGCGTATATCAAGGCTTATCGTGAAGCGGAAGCTATTCCGGCAAATGTGACTCCTTGGTATTTGCCCTCTATAATGTGTTGGGATACAGTCGCTAAGAATTTGAGTGTTATTAACCGTTGTCTCAAGAATGTAAATGGTGATGAGATGACCTCTGTCGAGTCAGGAACTAACAGTGGACACTATTGGAGTAGCACACAGCGTTCTCCAGCCAACCAATGGACACACGGTATGGCTGGTGGAAGATATCACATAATTTGTGAACGTGATTCGCGTGCCGGTTATTTCCGTATGATGCTTGCATTCTAAAATAATGACGGTATATAAAGTCCGTTAAAATTATACTTATATCATGAACATATACATATATGAATAAGAAAAACTTTATAAAGGGGACAACCTTACCTGTCGCTCTGTTTTTCACTATAGCAACTTTTGCACCTGCATGGGGATTGCAAACAGCTTCGGCAGCCATCGAAGTTGTACAGCAGCAAAGTACTATAAAAGGAACAGTAGTAGATAGCCAAGGCGAACCGATAATTGGAGCAAGTGTACTTGCGGAAGGAACATCTAATGGTACAATTACCGATATTGACGGTGTATTTAGAATAAATGTACGTCCCGGTGCGAAATTGAAAGTATCTTTTATAGGTTATACCGATAAAAAAGTAGTAGCGAAAAATGACATGAAAGTCATTCTGGTAGAGGATGTGACAGCACTTGAAGAGGTGGAAATCGTAGCTTATGGTACGCAGAAGAAAGTGACCATGACAGGAGCTATCGCTAGTGTGAAGGGAGAAGAATTGACCCGTGTATCTGTAGGTTCGGTTTCCAATGTATTAGGAGGGCAGATGACAGGTTTGACTACCGTACAATATTCCGGTGAGCCGGGAGCGGATGCCGCTGAAATTTTTATTCGTGGTAAAGCTACTTGGGAAAATTCTTCACCGTTAATTCAGGTAGACGGTGTGGATCGTGAAAGTATGAGTGATATCGACCCGAATGAAATTGAATCCATTTCTATCTTGAAAGATGCTTCGGCAACAGCCGTATTTGGTATTCGTGGAGCAAATGGGGTCATTTTGATTACAACTAAACGAGGAAAGGAAGGAAAGGCGAAAATTTCGTTTACTACTTCTGCTTCTGTATTGATGCCTACAAAAATGGTAGAACAGGCAAGTTCCTATGACTATGCCCGTTTTCATAATCAAATGATGTCCGGTGATGGCAAATCTGCCTTATTTAGTGATGGCGTGATTCAAAAATTTGCAGATGGTTCCGATCCTATTCGTTTCCCAAATATACAATGGGCTGACTATATTATGAAAAGCTCTACGCTTCAGAGCCAGCATAATCTGAACATCTCGGGAGGAACAGATAAAGTACGTTATTTCATCTCTGCAGGTGCTTATACGCAAGGAGGACTTTTTAGTGAGTTTGATCTTCCTTATAATTTAAGCTATCAGTACCGTCGGTTTAACTATCGTACAAACTTGGATATGGATGTCACTAAAACGACTACTTTGTCATTCAATATTAGTGGTAATGTGAATAATTCAGATCAACCGCGTACGAGTCAGGGATCTTCCGGATTGATTAAAAATATGTATTATGCTACTCCTTTCTCCAGTCCGGGAATCATAGATGGAAAATTGGTAAATTCGAGCGATGAGACTTATTCAGACGGACTGAAATTACCATTTACAGGAGGTACAGGTATGGGATATTATGGAAATGGGTTCAGCCAGACCAGCAACAATTCGCTGAATGTGGATGTGATTCTGGATCAAAAAATGGACTTCTTGACTAAAGGACTTTCTTTTAAAGTGAAGGGATCTTATAACAGCTCGTTTACAGTTAATAAAGTCGGTTCTGGTGGGTCTATTGCTACATACACTCCTGTATTGATGGATGACGGTAGTATTGCTTATCGTAAGTTTGGAGAGAATACAGATGTGAAGTATTCGTATACTACAGGCAAAGCACGTAATTGGTATATGGAAGCCAGCTTTAATTATAATCGTACTTTTGGTGATCATACGGTGACAGCCTTAGTTTTGTATAATCAACAGAAAGAGTATTATCCGAAATTATATTCGGACATTCCTCATGGATATGTCGGATTAGTCGGACGTGTCACTTATGATTGGAAGAGCCGCTATATGGCAGAGTTTAATGTGGGTTATAACGGTTCGGAAAACTTTGCGTCCGATTTGCGCTTTTCTTATTTCCCGGCTGGTTCTATAGGTTGGGTGATGAGTGAAGAGAAGTTTTTCCGTCCTTTGAAGTCGGTGGTTAGCTTCTTGAAATTACGTGCCAGTGTCGGTTTGGTAGGTAACGATAATATTGGAGGATCGCGGTTTATGTATATGGCTGATCCATATAATGTCGGTTTAGGTGACTTGGCAAATCGTGTAACGGCAAGTGGAGGAGCAACTAACGCCTGGGGATATGGATTCGGAACAGATAATGGTACTGTTAGTCTGGGTGCGCGTGAGGTAGCTAAGAATAACCCTGCTGTGACATGGGAAAAAGCTCTGAAACGGAACTATGGTGTTGATATTAACTTCCTTGATGACCGTCTGAAAACAACCTTTGAATATTATAAAGAACGTCGTAATGACATCCTTTTGCGTGACGGTACAGCTCCGGGAATGTTAGGGTTCATTACTCCCTATTCAAATTTAGGAAGTGTAGACAGTTGGGGCTGGGAACTTTCTTTAAAATGGAACGATAAGATTGGCGATAATTTCCGTTATTGGGCGGGTATTAACCTTTCTTATAATCAGAATGAGATTCTTGAAAAGAAGGAAGCACCGCAGAATAATTTATATCAATATCAGAAGGGACACCGTATCGGTTCGCGTAGTCAATATGTTTTCTGGCGCTTCTATGATGAGGATACACCTGCGCTATATGAGCAGACATTTAATCGTCCGTTCCCCACTCACGAGAGTATTCTTCAAAATGGAGATGCAGTATATGTTGACTTGAATGGTGACCGTAAGATTGATGCAAATGATGCAAGTTATGACTATGGCTTTACAGACGATCCTGAATATATGCTAGGTATTAATTTAGGATTCAGTTGGAAGAATCTGGAAATAAGTACTCAATGGACAGGGGCCTGGAATGTAAGTCGTATGATTTCGGATGTATTTCGTCAACCGTTTTATTCATCTTCCAATAGCGAGCAGGGAGGATTGTTGGCATACCATTTGGACCATACATGGACACCGGAAAATCCGTCACAATCTTCGGAGTATCCGAGAGCTACCATTGACAATGCGAAGAATAACTATGCTACCTCCACCTTATATGAGAAAGATGCAAAATACCTGCGTTTGAAAACTCTTCAGGTGGCATACAATTTTCACTTCCCATTGATGAAGAAACTTGGACTGAATACATGCCAGTTGGCTTTTGCAGGATATAATTTGTGGACTATTACACCTTATTTGTGGGGTGATCCGGAGGCAAGAGCTACTAATGCACCTTCTTATCCATTGTCCAAGACTTATACGTTGAGCTTGAAATTAGGATTCTAAAATAGATAAAGGAAAGATACAATGAAATTACAAAATAAATGGTTCATCGGTGCGATGTTGGGAGCGGCAGTTTGTTTGGTTTCCACTTCATGTGTGGACGAAATTAAATTCGGAAACTCTTTTTTGGATAAGGCACCGGGCGGAAATGCTACTATTGACACAGTGTTCAATAGTGCGGAATATACGCGCCAATTTTTGAACACCTGTTACAGTAGACAGTATTACGGATTACCCTATAATACGGACAGTAACGGTAATATTCCTGATTCTTCCAGTCCTTATTTAGGAAAGAAGGATGCGCTAACAGACTGCTGGTCACTTTATTTTAGTGACGCAACTGTATATCAGCAGTATTATTTGGGTTCTCTCAATGCCAACTATGGCACGCGTGGTAATATTTTCCCATATACACGGGAAATGGTATGGGAAGTAGTGCGCTGGTGCTGGTTGTTAATGGAAAATATAGATAGAGTGCCGGGCATGGATAGCACTGAAAAAACTCAGTTGGTGGCAGAAGCTAAATGCCTGATTGCGGCACGCTATTTTGATATGTTCCGTCATTATGGAGGTCTTCCATTGTTATATGCTTCATTCACCGGTACGGAGTCAGGTTATGAAATCCCCCGTGCTACGGTAGAGGAGACTGTTAACTACATGATAAAGATGTTGGATGATGCTATCAATTCCGGTGGATTGGTGTGGGCTTATGCTGATGCCGATCTTGCCAGCAAGGCCGGACACTGGACAAAGGCCGGTGCGATGGCATTGAAATGCAAAATCTGGCAATTTGCCGCTTCTCCGTTGTTTAACGATGTCAACGGATATGCAGGAGGAAACTCAGAGGCTGAACAGCAGCATCTGGTATGGTACGGCGGCTACCATGCGGAACTTTGGGATAACTGTTTGAAGGCTTGTGAAGCATTCTTTAAAGAGCTGGAGAGTCAAGGCGGGTATAGCCTGAATAAGGCTTCGGAAGAAACACCGGAACAGTATCGGCAGGCATATCGTATGGGATATATTCGTCAGAACAGCAAGGAGGTCTTGCATTCTGTCCGCACGAATATGTCGGACGCTTTCAACTCAAGTTCTTATATGTGGCATTCCTGGGCTGTTCCGTCACTTTGTCGTACCGAATATCCGCCTACACAGGAATATGTGGAGATGTTCCCATGGGCCGACGGTACTCCGTTTGACTGGAAAAAGGCGGAAACAGAAGGTAAGTTGGATGCAATGTTCCTGACCGGAACATTCAAAAATGGAGAACAACTATTGTCGGAAATCGTATTAACCCGTGATCCTCGTCTGTATGAGCATTGCATGGTAAACGGATTGCCGAAGATGTTAGACTGGAGTGCAGGAACAATGTCCGGTTTACCTTATGAACTGTGGGTCGGAGGATACGATGAAGGACAAAATGCAGCGCTTGAATCAGGTAACTATGCGACTGGTTATAAAAATATGAAATATTATTTGGGAACAGAGTACCAACGTCAGTATACGCATTGGGTATATCTTCGTTTATCTGACATTTATTTAACTTATGCAGAGGCCTTGCTTCAAGCCAAGAATGATCACCGGGGCGCTATTAACCAAATGAATATAGTACGTGCCCGTGTAGGATTGAAGAAAGATTTGGCGGAGTGTGTTACAGATAAGAATTTACTTTCTGACAAAGCAGCCTTATTGGAAGAATTGCTGTGCGAGCGTGTTCGGGAATTGGGGCTTGAAGATAGCCGTTACTTTGATCTTATCCGTTACAAACGTGCCGATCGTTTCGAGAAGCGCCTGCACGGGTTGCTCACCTATCGTTTGGATGATACCGGTAATCGTATAACGGGAAATGCTAAATGGAATGAAGGAGATAAGAACAAGGGAGCATTGCAGCCTACTCGTTTTGAATATGAAAGGTTTGAGTTATCCAAACCGGTCCGTCGTTGGTGGACATACGGATTTGATCCCAAATGGTATCTTTCTCCATTCCCGCAAACGGAAATTAACAAAGGATATGGATTGATTCAGAATCCGGGTTGGTAATGTGAGACAGCGAAATAGATTAAAACAATATTGAATATTGATTTATATGAGAAAAAATAAGATTCTGATACTGGCTTTACTGGTTTGTTTGAGCATTCCGGTCAGAGCACAGAATACAGACAACAACATTATAGGTATTGTTGTTGATAAATCGGGAAACCCAGTCTATGGAGCGTCCGTTAATGTGGAAGGTGGCGCAGTGGAGACCCGGGTTGAAACTGATAAAGATGGTAAATTCGAGATTGCGGTCGAGAAAGGACAACGTTTGAGTGTCGTTTCTGTCGACAAAGGCTCTACCACAGTTGTGGCAAAGACTGATGGTCCGATGACTATTGTGATGGGATATGCAGCTCAGACTATTGATGTGGGAGCTAACCGGACATTCAATCGTCATGAATCAACAGCAGCTGTTTCTACCACCTATAACGAAGAGTTTAATAAGCGGTCTTCCCGGAATATATCCAATTCTTTATATGGATATGGATTGGGCCTTACTACTTTGCAGAATGCGGCCAGTACCGGGTTAATGGCAGATCCTACCTTTTATGTACGTGGTTTGCAGAGCTTGTCAAGTAGTACACCGCTTGTGCTGGTTGACGGTTTGGAACGAGACATGAGCTTGGTGAGTCCGGAAGAAGTAGAATCCGTTTCCATCCTGAAAGATGCCTCGGCTGTGGCATTGTACGGATACAAAGGGGTGAACGGTGCGATCTTGATTACGACAAAGCGTGGTAAGTACAAAACAAAAGAGATAACCTTTACGTATGATCATATCATTAACACTCAGTCTCGACGTCCGGAATTTGTAGATGCAGCTACGTATGCTTCTGCAGTGAATGAAGCGCGTGGATATGAAGGTTTGGGAGCTCGGTATACTCCGGAAGAAGTCGATGCTTTCCGTAATGGAGTAGGTAGTGGAGGGGCTTCCCGTATGTACCCTTATCTCTATCCTAATGTGAACTGGATTGATGAAACCTTTAAAGACAGAGGAGTTTCTAATAAATATACGATCGAATTCCGTGGGGGAGGAGCAAAGTTCCGCTACTATACTATGGCGAATTTATTAACAGACAAAGGGTTTATCAAAACCCCGAATGCGAATGACGGATATTCTACACAGAATATGTATTCACGTGCTAATTTGCGTACAAATCTGGATATTGATTTAACCGCCACTACCAAATTGAAGTTGAATCTTCTCGGTACCTTGTCCGAATCTCGGATTCCGGGGGCTTCGGTTAACCTATGGGATATGATTTATTCGATTCCTTCTGCAGCTTTTCCGGTTCGTACGGAAGATGACAGTTGGGGAGGAAGTACTACTTGGGCGGGAACATCGAATCCTGTCGCACAATCGCAGGGAGCTGCTTATTCTAAAGGACACTCTCGCAGTTTGTTTGCCGACCTTACCTTGTCACAAGATTTATCTGGTTTGCTGAAAGGATTGGGAGCAAACTTTCGTTTAGCTTATGACAACTATTCCAATATTCTGGAAGACCATAGCAAGACTTATACGTATGCCGGTTATGCAACAAGCTGGACAACTAACGGTCCGTTTTATACTGCCATTTCAGGTGGCGAATCCAGTGAAATGGGTTCGGGTGCAGGTATTGACAACTGGACGCGCCAATTTAACTTTGCAGGTAGTGTCGATTACAATCGCTCGTTTCGGAAGTGGGATGTGTATTCTCAATTCAAATGGGATTATGAGTATCGTGATTCATACGGATTGAACACTACTATTTATCGGCAAAATGTATCCTGGTATAATCATGTAGGTTTCTCTAATCGCTATTATTTGGAGCTGGCATTGGTTGGCTCGGCCTCCAGTTTATTGGCACCGGGGCATAAATGGGCTTTCTCGCCTACCATTTCTGCTGCTTGGGTGCTTTCGGAAGAAAAATGGTTGAAAGATGTGTCTTGGGTGAACTTCCTGAAATTGCGCGCTTCGTTTGGAGTGATCAATGTTGATTATCTGCCTAAAGACGGAAGTACTACCGTATATGACTATTGGGATCAGATTTATACGACTACCGGTACGCAATATAAGTTTAACAGTAGTTACGACTCTGAATTCGGAAGTACTATTATCGGGCGCCTGGCAACTGCTAATTCGACACATGAGAAAGCGTATAAATACAATGTTGGTGTTGATGCCGTGTTGTTCAATGGACTGGACGTGACGGCAGAAGGCTATTACCAACGGAGAAAAGATATTTGGGTCTCTTCCGAAGGAAAATATACCGATGTGTTGGGCGTAGATGCTCCGTTCGAGAATGCCGGAATCGTTGATAGCTATGGCGTGGAACTAGGACTTAACTATACGAAACGGTTAGGAGATGTAGTGTTCAACCTTGGCGGTAATTTTGCTTGGAATAAGAATGAAATTAAGGAACAACTGGAAGAACCGCGTTTGTATAAGAATCTTGTGCAAACAGGAAATCGGTTGGGACAAGTATATGGAATGGTAGCTGAAGGTTTCTTCAAAGATAAAGAAGATATAGCAAACAGCCTTCCGCAAAACTTTAGTACGGTAGTGCCGGGAGACATAAAATATAAAGATGTGAATGGAGACGGAATCATTGATGCCAATGATAAAACAGCTATCGGTTATAGTACGACGGCTCCGGAAATTTATTATTCTTTCCATTTGGGAGCCGAATGGAAAGGGATTGGAGTAGATGTAATGTTTCAGGGAACAGGTAACTATTCTGCTGTCTTGAATACGAAGAGTATGTTTTGGCCGTTGATAAATAATACGACACTTTCTACTCATTATTATGAGAATCGTTGGACACCGGAAAATCAAAATGCCAAATATCCTCGTTTGAGTTCACAGAGTAATGCCAATAACTATCAGGCTAATACAGTTTGGTTGGCGGACCGGTCATTCTTGAAGTTACGTAACGCGGAGGTGTATTACAGATTTCCGGAAGAATGGATGAAGAAGACTAAGATATTGGGGAGTGCCAAGTTATATGTCAGAGGAACAGACTTGTTCTGTTCAGATCATATTGATGTGACAGATCCGGAATGTTATGGTGTAGCGACTCCGCTGAATAAGAGTGTAGTAGTCGGTGTTACGATTGGTTTTTAATCATAAAAACAAAGCGAAAGAATGAAACTGAAAAACATTATCTACGGAATGATGTGTGTAGCCGCACTCGGTTCCTGCTCAGATAAGATGGAATATCATGAGTACAATAATTATGATGAGGATTTTGTGAAGCTCAACTTCGGTAATGTAGGAGGGCTGATAACAAATATCTATTTGTCCATGGATGTGGACTTTGGAAACTATAGCGGGGCAATTCTTGGTTCTGCTACCGATGAGTCCGAATATGCTTATTCGGGAAATCAGATTGAAGACTTTTACAATGGTTCTTGGAGTCCGTCGAATGCTAAAAGTAGCATGTGGACGTCCTGTTATGAAGGGATAGCCAATTGTAATTTATATCTGGAGAAGTTTACCGGACTGACATTTCCCGAGTTGGCTTTGAACAGTGATTATGCACAACAGATGTTCCGCTATACCAATTACCAGTATGAGGTACGTTTCCTTCGTGCATATTTCTACTTTAACTTGGTACGGCAATATGGAGATGTGCCGTTTAGCGACCATATATTAACAGCCGAAGAATCGAATACGTTATCGCGCAGACCGGCACAGGAGATTTTTGATTATATCATAGCCGAATGTGATGATATTAAAGATAAGATTATCGTCGATTACAGTAAACTGGGAGATATGGCATTGCCTAGTAGTCCGGCGGAAACAGGACGTGCCAACCGTAAAACGGTATTGGCCTTGAAAGCTCGTGCAGCATTGTATGCGGCAAGTCCTTTATTTAATCCGACTGATAATAGAGAACTGTGGTATCGTGCAGCTAAAGCCAATAAGGAAATTTTAGATGACAGTAATGGGTTTGCTGAAAAGGCAAAACTCTTAGTGGAGGATTATTCATCACTTTGGAGCAAGGACAATTACAATGACGCTACTAATGAATTGATTTTTCTCCGTCGTGCCACTACTACCACTAATTCTTTTGAGGGATATAACTTCCCGGTAGGGTTGGAAAATTGTAAAGGTGGAAACTGTCCCACACAGACACTGGTGGATGCGTATGAGATGAAGGATACAGGGTTGCGTCCGGACGAGTTGGATAACTATGATCCTGCTAATCCTTATTATACCAACCGCGACCCTCGTTTCTATCTGACTATTGCCAAGAATGGGGACGAAAAGTGGCCTAACTGGAATACTGTTCCTCTGCAAACCTATCAGGGCGGACTAAATGCGGAGCCTTTGAGTGGCGGAACTCCGACTGGCTATTATCTGAAGAAGTATTGTCAGACGGCAGTAGACTTACGTGCCGGTACAGCTTCAAAGACCTATCATTCATGGATTACATTCCGTTTTGGAGAGTTCTATTTGAATTATGCGGAAGCTGTATATAAGTATCTGGGTAGTCCGTATGCAACGGATAATGAATTTACAACTTCGGCTGTGGATGCTATCAAAGTAGTTCGTACGCGTGCCGAGATGCCCGGATTCCCTCAAGGGATGACCAATGATGCTTTCTGGAAGAAATATCAGAATGAACGTATGGTAGAATTGGCCTTTGAAGGACATCGTTTTTGGGATGTACGTCGTTGGAAGGAGGGTGACAAACATTTCAAGAACATTGTTGAAATGAAGATTACGAAGAATGGGGATGATACTTATACGTATGAACGTAAGGTAAAAGAAAGAAGTTGGGATGATAAGATGTATTTCTTCCCGATTCCGCAGAGTGAAAAATCTAAGAATCCTAATTTGGAGCAGAATCCGGGGTGGTAACCCACAACCGGAATGCTGATGAATAGTGATAGGATATTCTTGCATAGAACGGATGTTTATAGAATAAAAAAACGAAAGAAATGAAGAAACATTATATAATACTGGGGCTGTTTTGTCTGCTGGCCATAGTTGCCTGCTCGGATAATGACCCCGTCGTTGAAGTGAACAATGGCAATCAGACGGAAGAGGAGTTGCCGCCTCTGCCTACTGAAGTTATAACGGGTAGCCGTGCAATGTGGGTTAGTTACGACCCGGCACCAAATGTTGACGCCAATAACTCTTCCGGCATATCATCCGCATTGATTAGCTGGAGATTATTGAAGACCGATCCGTCTAATGTTGCTTTTGATATTTATAAGTCGGTAGACGGCGAGACGGAAGTGAAATTGAATGAGAAACCTATTTCGAATACTACTTCTTGGGTGGATGCGGATATTGATGTATCAAAAACGAATGTATACCGGGTCACTCTTGCCAATCAGGCTGAAACGCTTTGCGATTATACCTTTACCTCTGAAATGGCAGAAAAGTTTTATCATGAGATTAGATTAAACATGAATGTACCCGATGCGTCGATTACATATTCTCCTGATGATATTCAGCTAGGTGACTTGGACGGTGACGGTGAATTGGAGATTGTGGTGAAGAGAGAACCGTATGATGGTGCCAACCAGGGGGGATGGAATAATGGTTCGACCTTGTTGGAAGCTTATAAGATGGATGGTACTTTTTTGTGGCAAATTGATTTGGGAATCAATATTCGTTCCGGTTCACATTATACTTCATATATTTTATACGATTTTGATGGAGATGGTTTATGTGAAATAGCTTTCCGCTCTTCAGAAGGTACAAAGTTTGGGGATGGTAAGGTCATTACCGATGCTTATGGTAATGTGAACGATTATCGAATTCGTCAGACTGACGCTGTGGGCTGGTATTCGGGAGCAAGTATTAATACAATTTGCGGTTTGATAATGGAAGGTCCCGAATATATCTCTATTTGCCGTGGATATGATGGACGTGAAATTACCCGGGTGGATAATATTCCTCGTGGTGGAAGTGGTTCAAAAGCGTCGCGTGCTAAATATTGGAGTGAATATTGGGGAGATGATTACGGAAACCGCATGGACCGTTTCTTTATCGGGGTGGCTTATCTGGATGGTATACCTGACGAAGCGACCGGAGTGAGAACAAGCAACCCCAGTCTGATCATCAGTAGAGGTATTTATCATAATTGGCAAGTATGGGCACTCGATTTGAAAGGGAATAAACTGGAAACCCGTTGGAAGTTTGATACAGCCGAACATTCTTCAAAATGGTTGTCCATGTGTTCGCATAGTTTTCGTGTAGCGGACTTGGACGATGATGGAAAAGATGAAATCTTGTATGGTTCTGCGGCTATAGATGATGATGGAAGCGAATTGTGGTGTACCGGAAACGGTCATGGTGACTGTTTATGTGTTGGCAAATTTATAAAAGACCGTTCAGGATTGCAAATTGTTGCTTCATTTGAAGAACCGGGCAATTATAATGGACAAGGACACGGTTATGGATGTCAAGTGATTGATGCAAGAGATGGTGGCTTGATTACCGGCCATGGAGCGGGTTCGACTACTGATGTCGGTCGTTGTATTGTGGCAGATATCGATCCGGATAGCCCGAATTTTGAGTACTGGTCTTCTTTGCAGGAAGGGGTATTCAGTTGTAGTGGCAGTGGATTGGTATCCAGTACATATCCTACAGGTATTGGTGGTGGAGTTTTGTATAATGTAGCCATTTATTGGAGCGGGCAGCCGACAAGAGAAATGCTGGACCGTGCTTGTGTCGTGAGCTATAAAGAGAACCCTGATGTAAACAAGACGAATAAGACTCGTTTGGTATATTTTGGAACTTACGGTAGCAATGACGGTAACCATAGCACCAAATACAATCCTTGTTACTATGGTGATTTTCTCGGTGACTATCGTGAAGAAGTAATAATGGGTTCAAGTGACATGAAATCTATTTATATATTCTCCACGAATCATCCTACCGAATTCCGTCTTCCTCACTTGATGACCGATCATAATTATGATATGTCTCAAGCGATGCAGAATATGGGATATAACCAGGGAACTAACTTAGGTTACTATGTAGGTGCTGAAACTTTGATCCTTACCAAGCAGCCCTGCGGACAGCTATTGCCAATGTCCATTCTGCCGAAGCACAGGTACAGACCGCCCGGCTGACCTACGAAAGCAAGCAGGCACTTCATCGTGAAAAGGTCATTTCGGAATATGACCTCTCCACAGCCCGCAATGCGCTTCTCGTGGCCGAAGCCGCGTTGGAACAAGCCAAAGCGCAGGAGGTGAATGCCCACAACGACCTTTCTTATACAGAAGTAAAGAGTCCCGCAAACGGAGTAATAGGCACCATCCCTTACCGCGTGGGCACATTGGTCAGTTCCGGTTCGGCACAACCGCTTACTTCCGTATCGGATAATTCGGAGATGTATGTCTATTTCTCCATGTCGGGGCAGCGATTGCAGTCATTGATACGCTGTTACGGCTCCATCAACCGAACCTTGGAAGAGATGCCTGCCGTCCGTCTGCAACTGGGTGATGGAACTATCTATGAAAAGGAAGGGCGTATTGAGAGCATCAGCGGCGTACTTGACCGACAGACCGGAAGTGGCTCCTTGCGTGCCGTATTCCCCAACGCCGAACGGGTGCTGCTGAGCGGAAGCACGGGAAATATACTTATCCCGCAGACCTTGCAGGATGCTATTCCCATTCCGCAAGAAGCCACCTACGAATTGCAGGACAAGCTGTTTGTCTATCGGGTAGTGAATGGCAAGGCGGTGGCTACCCGTATTGAAGTCAATCCGGTGCATGACGGCATCCGCTATACCGTCACTTCCGGATTGGATGTTGGCGATGTGATTGTGACTACAGGCGTAGGCTTGCTCAATAACGGCGATGCCGTAACCTTAAAACCGTAATAAGAGGAGGAAGAAGTTATGAATTTACGATTCTTTATAGACCGCCCGGTCTTTTCCATCGTTATTTCCGTAATTATTGTTTTGTTGGGCATCATATCCCTGACGGGGCTGCCTGTGGAGCAATATCCAGACATTGCGCCGCCCACGGTGCAAGTAACGACTTCTTATCCCGGTGCCAATGCCGAAACGGTGCAGAAGTCGGTCATTGTCCCGTTGGAGGAAGCCATCAACGGTGTGGAGAACATGAGCTACATCCATTCGGAAGCCTCCAATACGGGAGATGTTACAGTGAATGTCTATTTCCGTCAGGGAACTGATGCCGACATGGCGGCAGTCAATGTGCAAAACCGCGTATCGAAGGCACAGGGATTGCTTCCTGCCGAAGTAACCAAAATCGGGGTGCAGACGCAGAAACAACAGAAGTCGCTATTGAAGGTGGTCGCCCTCTACAGCCCGGACGATTCATACGATATGCAGTTTATCAACAACTACATGAAGATAAATGTGGAGCCGCGCGTCAAGCGTATTGCCGGTGTGGGTGAGTTCAATGTATTGGCATCCAACTATTCCATGCGCATTTGGCTGAAACCGGACGTGATGGCGCAGTACAAACTGATACCGTCAGACGTGACCAATGCCCTCGAAAAGCAGAATTTGGAATCGGCTACGGGTGCTTTCGGCGAGAACCACGAGAATGCCTACGAATATACCATCAAATATAGGGGACGCTTCTCCACGCCCGAAGAGTTTGGTGATATTGTTATCCGTTCGCTTTCCAACGGAGAAATCTTGCGTCTGAAAGATATTGCCCGCATCGAGTTGGGTGATGAAGCCTATACCTATCGTGCCATGACGGACGGTCATGCGGGATGTATCACCGAGGCTTACCAGAGTGCCGGTTCCAATGCTACGGAGGTGGTACAGGAGATTGATGCGCTGATAGATGAAATATCCGAAGACTTGCCTGAAGGATTGAAGTTTGCCAGCTTGTTGAGCGTGAACGACTTTCTCTTTGCCTCCATCGAGAATGTGCTTTGGACGCTGATAGAGGCTATCATTCTCGTTGTACTGGTGGTTTATGTGTTTTTGCAGGACATCCGTTCGACACTGATTCCCACCATATCCATTATCGTCTCTTTGGTCGGCACGTTCGCTTTCATGGCGGTGGCGGGCTTTTCCATCAACTTGCTGACGCTGTTCGCACTGGTGCTTGCCATCGGTACGGTGGTGGACAATGCCATTGTGGTAGTCGAGGCAGTACAGGCGAAGTTCGATGCCGGTTACTACTCATCGTATATGGCGACGAACGAAGCCATGTCGGGCATTACGGCTGCCATCGTTACCTCTACGCTGGTGTTCATGGCGGTATTCATCCCGGTTTCCATGATGGGCGGCACGTCCGGCGTATTCTATACGCAGTTCGGCATCACGATGGCGGTGGCGGTCGGACTGTCGGCAGTCAATGCCTTGACACTTTCACCGACTCTGTGTGCCTTACTGCTTGAACCTTATATAGATGCGGACGGCAAAGAGAAAAGCGGTTTTTCGGCACGCTTCCGCAAGGCGTTCAATGCGGCTTTCGAGGTCTTGGTGAAGCGGTACGTTCGGGGTGTCATCTACTTCTGCCGCCATCGGGTGGTGACATGGGGACTGCTGGTGGCTACGGTGGCGCTGGTGGTGGTGCTGATGCGCACTACCAAGACCGGACTTGTGCCCGATGAAGATACGGGTACGGTCATGGTGAGCGTCAATACCAAGCCGGGCACTTCGCTCTTCCGCACCACCCAAGTATTGGCGCAGTTGGAAAAGGAAATCCAACAAATGCCGCAGGTGAAGCATTATGCCACCGTCAGCGGATATTCGCTCAGCGGTTCGGGAGCCAGTGCGGGACTGATTATCATCTCCCTGCGCGACTGGTCGGAACGTGACGGCAAGGAAGATGATGTAAACTCTATCATCGGACGCATCAACACCCTTTCACAGAAAATACCGGATGCGCAGTTATTTGCCGCCGCCCCGCCCATGATTAACGGCTACGGCATGGTGAACGGTTTTGAACTGCACGTGCAGGACAAGACGGGCAAACCTGTCAGTGAGTTGGACGATGCCACCAAGGGATTCATTGCCTCCCTGAGCCAATGCCCGGAAATCGGGACTGCCTATACCGCTTTTTCAGCAGACTATCCGCAATATACGCTGGACATTGATGCCGCCCGTTGCGAACGTTCGGGGCTTTCTCCGGCAGAGGTGCTTTCCACGGTGTCCGGTTACTATGGCGGGCAGTATGTCTCCAATTTTAACCGTTTCTCCAAGCTCTACCGTGTCATGATACAGGCGGAGCCGGACACACGGGTCACACCGGAATCGCTGAACCACCTCTATGTGCGTACCGGCAACGGTGAAATGGCTCCCATCAGCCAGTTTGCCCGGCTTACCAAGACCTACGGGCCACAGTCGCTCAACCGCTTCAACCTCTATGGCTCCATTGCGGTCAACGGTTCGGCTGCCGACGGCTATTCTTCCGGCGACGCCATCCGTGCCATCGGCGAAGCGGCGTCCACGGCATTGCCCAAAGGCTATACCTACGAGTTTGGCGGCATCACCCGCGAGGAAAGTCAGTCGAGCAGCAACACGGTGATTATCTTCGCCATTTGCTTTGTGCTGGTCTATCTCATCCTGAGCGCACTTTATGAAAGTTTCCTCATCCCGTTTGCCGTGGTGCTCGCCCTTCCTTTCGGCTTGCTGGGCAGTTTCCTGTTTGCCAAGCTGATGGGATTGGAGAATAACATCTATATGCAGACCGGTTTGATTATGCTCATCGGATTGCTGGCAAAGACCGCCATCCTGATAACGGAATATGCCGTCAAACGCCGACAGGCGGGCATGTCGCTGATACAAGCTGCCGTTGGAGCCGCCAAGGTGCGATTGCGCCCCATCCTAATGACAGCCCTTACAATGGTGTTCGGACTGCTACCGCTGATGGTATCAACGGGAGTAGGAGCCAACGGTAACCGCACGTTGGGTTCCGGTGCGGTGGGTGGTATGCTGGTCGGTACACTTGCCTTGCTATTTGTGGTTCCGGCACTGTTCATTGCTTTCCAGTGGTTGCAAGAGAAGGTACGTCCCATGCAGGCTGTTTCCTCCGGCGAATGGTCGATACAAGGTGAAATGGAAGATTTGAAGAAACATAAAAAGGAAAAGGAATCATGAGAAATATATTACTGACAACAGTTACCGCACTGCTGCTTGCCTCGTGCGGAGTCTATAAACCTTACTCCCGTCCGGAGGAAGTGAAAACCGATGGGCTGTATGGCACCGACATACAAGCGGAAGACACAGCCTCCATCGCCTCCTTGCATTGGAGCGAACTGTTCACCGACACACGCTTGCAATCCCTCATCCGGCGAGGACTGGAGAATAACAACGACCTTAACGTCGCACGTCTGAAAGTGGTGGAGGCAGAAGCCACGCTGATGTCTTCGCGCCTTGCCTACCTGCCCTCAGTGTCGCTTGCCCCGCAAGGTACGTTGAGTAGCTTCGATGGTAGCAAGACGACCAAGACCTACACCCTTGCTGCTTCCGCCGAGTGGGAGCTGGACTTGTTCGGCAAGCTGACCAATGCCAAACGTGGTGCCCGTGCCGCCTTAGAGCAGAGCCGCGCTTACCGGCAGGCAGTGCAGACACAACTCATCGCCACAATTGCCAACAGTTATTACAACTTGCTGATGTTGGATGTACAACTCGACATCAACCGCTGCACCGCCGAGAGTTGGAGCGAGTCGTTGCGCACGTTGGAACTGCAAAAGCAGTTCGGCAACACCACCGAAGCTGCCGTGCAGCAGGCACGTGCCAACCTGCTTACCGTGGAAACGAATGTGCTTACTCTGGAACAGCAAGTCAAGAAACAGGAAAATGCCATCTCCTTGCTCTTAGGCGATGTGCCTTCCCATATCGAACGCGGTACGTTGACAGAACAGCAATTTCCCGATACACTCTCCGTAGGTGTACCCCTGCAGTTGCTTGCCCGCCGTCCCGACATCCGTCAGGCAGAAGCATCGCTGGCACAGGCGTTCTATGCCACCGGTGCCGCCCGCTCCGCCTTTTATCCCAGCATTACGCTGGGCGGGTCTGCAGGTTGGACAAACAGTACCGGTGCCGCCATTATCAATCCCGGACGCTGGCTACTGAGTGCAGTCGGCTCATTGACACACCCCCTCTTCAACCGTGGGCGTAACATCGCCAACCTGCGCATCGCCAAGGCACAGCAACAGGAAGCGTTACTCTCTTTCCAGCAAAGTCTGCTGAAAGCGGGTAGCGAGGTGAACGATGCTCTTGCACAATGGCAGACAGCCGACCGCCGTTTGCAACTTGATGGCAAGCAGATAGCCGCTCTGCGCCGCACCGTGGAAAGTACCCGCCAGCTGATGGAACACAGCAGTAGCACCACCTATTTGGAAGTGCTTACCGCTCAGCAATCCCTGCTCTCCGCTGAACTGACGGAAGCAAACGATCATTTCGACAAAATACAGGGGATGATAAATCTGTATCATGCGTTGGGAGGTGGAAGCTGGTGAAAGACAAAGTGGCACTTCGAGGCGCACAAGGTGCCACTTTGTGGTGGTCGAAGTGGCACTTCGGAAAATCAAGAGTGGAGGTTAGTTCAGGCAACAGCAAAACGGATGCTTGCAAAGGCATCCGAGTGAGACAATAAACATTATTCATCAACCAATTAAAAACGTAAGACTATGCCTTTTGGGGAAAAAGCGTTTCAGAAGCAACAGGGCGTTTACTATCCCCAAGCCGTAGTGCAGGGCAAGCCCGTGGAAACGGAGACCATAGCAAAGGATTTGACGAAAATCTTCACAGTAAGTAACAGTGACGTGCAAGCCGTGTTGGGCGACATCGCAGGCGTGATGCACACGCGCATGGCGCAGGGCAAGAGCGTCCACATCAAGGGGCTGGGCTATTTCCGCTACACGCTCGACACGAAGGGCGTGAAGGATTTGGCGGACTTCGACAAGCAGGTGCAGGCGGTGCGCGTGCAGTTCACACCCGAACGGGAGCGGCTGTCGAACAAGACCTACACCCGTGCCCTTGTGGACAGCGATGATTTGGAATGGATTGAACTTTCTGCCGATGCGAAGGACGATGACCCGGCGCAGGGTGGCGGAAGCACAGACGGTTCCGGTAATGGCGAAGATGGTGACAATCCTTTGGGATAATGTCATTGCTGACAAAGATTGCTATAATGTATGCAGCCTGTGGTTTTAGATGGACTACGGGCTGCATGATTAAAAAGGAATAATCAAATGAGAAGTACCATAGGAACAAAATTTCTCCGCACGCTGATTGCCGCAGGTTATTTATTGATGTGCCTGCTGGCAGTCGGCATCATGTACCTGTGGTTTTATGAATGGAAAGAGATTGAAGCATTGGAAACGGAGAACCGACGTATAAATGCTTTTCGTCAGGAAGTGCATCTTGTTTATGGGGAAATGACGGGGCTTTCCCTTTTGGGCGAAAGTGTGTTGGAGTGGGAAGACGAGGATTTGGAGCATTACCATATCCGGCGCATGGCGGTGGATAGTCTGCTGTGCCGTTTCAAAACCGTTTATCCGGCAGAGCGGATAGACAGTGTGCGTCATTTGTTAGAAAGCAAGGAAAATTTGCTTTGTAGCATTGTGGAAGTATTGAATAAACAGGAAAATTTGAATCGGGAAATTGCTAAGCGTGTACCCTTCATTGCGGCAAAAAGCACACAGGAACAGCCTAAGAAAACGAAGCGCAAAGGTTTCTTAGGCTTGTTCGGCAAGAAAGAAAAGTCGAAACCGACCGCCACAACCTCCATGCTCCATGCACTGAACCGCAAGGAGATTACACAACAACAGGCGCAAAGCCGCCGCTTGTCGGAACATGCCGACAGCCTCGCCATGCGCAACAGCGAATTGAATCGACAACTGCAATCGCTTATCGGGCAGATGGACAGGAAAGTAGAACGTGACCTGCAAAAGCGTGAGGCAGAGATAACCGCCATGCGTGAACGCTCGTTCTTTCAAATCGGAGGGCTGACAGGATTTCTTTTTCTTCTTTTGGTTGTGTCATACATCATCATCCACAGGGACATACGCCGCATAAAGCGGTATAAGGCAAAGACCGTTAATCTGATAAGGCAACTCCATGAATCGGATATGAGAAACAGGGAACTGATTTCCTCACGCAAGAGAGCCATGCACACCATTACTCATGAACTGCGTACACCGCTGACCGCCATACACGGCTATGCGGAACTGATAGCCAACGGAGAAAATGCAACGCAGACGGAACGCTATTCGGGCAATATCCGGCAGGCATCGCAACGAATGATTGCCATGTTGAACACGCTGCTTGACTTCTTTCGGTTGGATAGTGGAAAGGAGAGTGCGAATACTTCCCCGTTCCGTTTGCAGGGCATGGCAGACGCTTTATCGGCGGAATTTGCTCCATTGGCAGAGACAAAGGACTTGTGTTTGACGGTGGAATGCAATACCGATGTTATCCTCATGGGCGACAAGGAGCGCATTATGCAGGTTTCCGCAAACCTGTTATCCAATGCCATCAAGTTCACGCAAGCCGGAAGCGTATCGCTCCGCATGGACTACAACGGCAATAACCTTTCCATTGTGGTGGAAGATACAGGCAGCGGTATGAGCGAAGAAGAACAGCAACGGGTGTTCGGAGCATTTGAACGGCTCTCCAACGCCGCCACGCAGGACGGTTTCGGATTAGGATTATCCATCGTGAAACGCATCGTGGATATGTTAGGCGGTACTGTCCGATTGGAAAGCAAGAAAGGTCGGGGCAGTCGTTTCACGATAGAAATACCCATGCAAACCGCTGATATTGCTGTCATCGAAAAGAAAGAAGTGCAAGAACAATATCCTTATTCTGAACGTGCCTATTCGGTCATTATGTTGGATGACAACGACATTCTTCTTTCGATGGCAATGGATATGTATGCCCATTACGGTATCCGTTGTGATGTGTGCACTAATACAAGCGACCTCATGGAAGCCATGCGGACAAAGGACTACGACCTGCTGATTACAGACTTGAAGATGCCGGAAATAAATGGCTTTGAGGTATTGGAACTGCTGCGCTCGTCCCACGTCGGCAACTCGAAGACCATCCCTGTGATTGTCGCCACTGCTTCGGGAAGCTGCACCGAAGAAGAACTGCTGGCTCATGGCTTTTCCGCCTGCCTGTTCAAGCCGTTCGGCCTGTCGGAACTGCTGGCGGTGTCGGGCAAATGCCTTTCAGTATCTTCTGTCAAAAATAACAAAGAGAAACAACCTGACCTTTCTTCTTTATTGGCGTATGGTGACAAGGTGACTATGCTTGACAAACTGAAAACCGAAACGGAAAAGGACATGCAAGCCATTAGCGATGCCGGAGAGCGGTGTGACCGCAAAGAATTGGATATGCAGGTACACCGTTTACGCAGTTCGTGGGCAGTAATCCGTGCGGACAAACCACTATGGGAACTGCACAGACTTCTGCATTCAGACACGGAATGTTCCGATAACGAGATTCAACACACCGTGAATGCAGTATTGGCAATGGGTGACAAGATTGTGGAACAGGCTAAAAAACGAAAGGAAGACGGATTATGAAGGTAATTGTAGTAGAGGACAATCCCGTTTATAACGATTATGTCTGCAACTTCTTGAAGAAAGGCGGCTTCGACACCATGCAGGCGTATCGGCTTTCTACCGCCAAGAAATTGCTGGCAAAGGCAGAGGAAGATAATACTGTGCTTGCCGACTTGCGTCTACCTGATGGTGAGGGTGTCGACCTGTTGCGTTGGATGCGCAAGGAAGGGAAGCCGCAGCCGTTCATCATCATGACCGATTACGCCGAGGTGCATACGGCAGTGGAAAGTATGAAACTCGGCTCCGCCGACTATATTCCCAAGCAATTGGTAGAGGACAGGCTTGTTCCTCTCATCCGCTCCATACACAAAGCACAGGAACAGAAAAGGAACAAACAAGTCCCGATATTTGTCCGGCAAGGTACGGCATATCAAGGAATCAAGCGGCGTGTCCGGTTGGTTGCACCCACCCGTATGAGTGTATTGATATTAGGTGAGAACGGTACGGGCAAAGAACATATTGCCCAACACATCCACGCACAGAGCAAACGTGCGGATAAGCCTTTCGTGGCGGTGGACTGTGGTTCGTTGTCCCCGACATTGGCACTGTCCGCATTCTTCGGACACATCAAAGGTGCATTCACAGGAGCAGATTCTACCCATGTTGGGTATTTTCAAGAAGCCAATGGCGGTACATTGTTTCTTGATGAAGTGGCCAACCTGCCGATGGAAATGCAGCGGATGTTGCTCCGTGCCATACAGGAGAGGCGGTATCGCCCGGTCGGAGACAAGGCAGACCGGAATTTCAATGTCCGCATCATCGCTGCTACCAATGAAGATTTGGAGGTATCGGTGAATGAAAAGCGTTTTCGGCAGGATCTTCTGTACCGCCTGCACGACTTCGGGATAACCGTTCCTCCGTTGCGTGACTGTCAAGAAGACATTATGCCGCTGGCAGAGTTCTTCCGTGATATGGCAAACAGAGAGCTGGAGTGTAGCGTGAGCGGGTTCAGTTCCGAAGCACGTAAAGCGTTGCTGACACACGCATGGCCGGGCAACGTGCGGGAACTTCGGCAGAAAGTTATGGGTGCTGTATTGCAGGCGCAGGAAGGTGTTGTCATGAAAGAGCATCTGGAACTTGCCGTGACGAAACCGACCTCTACTGTCAGCTTCGCCTTGCGCAATGACGCGGAGGATAAGGAGCGGATATTGCGTGCGTTGAAACAGGCAAACGGCAACCGGAGTGTCGCCGCAGAACTGCTCGGCATAGGCAGGACAACACTATACAGCAAACTTGAAGAGTATGGACTTAAATATAAATTCAAGCAATCATAGCCCGTAATTCACTGAATTTGGCTATCTTTGCATAACATTTGAGAAAAACGG
>ENA-UEQW01000903-UEQW01000903.1-human-gut-metagenome-genome-assembly--contig:-NODE-903-length-26822-cov-4.658254_pt1 | contig 26822 bp, 49 predicted proteins | sample MGYA00242947_ERZ507947 | MGnify/ENA primary metagenome ERZ507947 (study PRJEB26167, sample SAMN06115421) | human gut metagenome | host: Homo sapiens | place: China:Guizhou | collected 2015-03-17... | reverse complement strand
GATTGAAGGAGCGCTTCATGTCTGAAACAAAGACTGCCACTACATTTCTAGTCTTCTACGAAGCTGCATATTCTCTCTCTGCACAGAAGCAAGTAACTTCTTCAGATTCTCGATCTCTTCGTCCTTTGCATCCAACTCCGCTAATTGTTCCTGTACCTGAGTATTCATTCTTTTTAACATCTGAGTTAACTATACGTGAACGCAGTTGTTCACTCCCACCTTAAAATAAAGGGACTGTTCCAGCTGAACCATGGGCTCCTCTTCGGCTTCCTCCTTTGCCTTGGGAGCCTCTTCCTTCTCCTTAGGAATCTCCTCCTTTGCCTCGGGTACTTCGTCCCCCACCCTCGACTTGGGAGCCTCTTCCAACACCTTCGATTCGGACACCTCCTTCTCTGAAGGGACATCAACTGCCTCCTCCTTCTCTTCGCGCTCATCAACAACGTCAGGCACCACTTCTTCCTTCACCTCAGCTGGAGCAACTACCTGCTGACTGTCTGCCTGAGCCTGCTTCTTCTTCGGTTCACAAACCTACGCAATGACGATACCAGAACAGGAATACTACAGTGAACACAACACTCAACACCTACCTCTTTTCTGACCCTTAATCGGCCTTTGCTTCTTCTTCTTCTGAACGACTGGAGGACAGAACGCCGCACTCTTGAGATCGTCGCTCTCATTCCGCTTCTTCTTGTTTCTATACACGTCATCCGACTCAACGCTATCTCACTCCTGCTTCTTCTCGACCGCCTTCTTCAACTGCTCGTTCTTCTGGTCTTTCTCGTCCCACATGTCCTCGAAGTCCAAAAACCGGTTCGCTACGTTTAGTTTCCTAGTAGACATTGGAATAGTCGATTTGGATGTTCCTTTACGCCTCACAAAGCTAATACTGTTCCGTGTCGAACAAACAGAGCGATTTGACATGTAGATAGTACACCAATGGGCGCGAGTCAGCCCTGCAGACGGGCCTGGATCGCTCTCCACATCATAAACACATTGTTGTTCTCCTTGTAGACCGCTTGAATCTCGTTCATGTAGTCGCTTAGCTTGAGTTCCATCTTCGCCTTCTTGATCCCGTCGTCTACACGTGAATCGCGTCTTCCTGCCAGACTCGACTGCACGAGGAGAGCAATGAACGACAGGCAGCAGTACACCACAGTCTGGTTCTGCATCTGTTCGTGCGCGACCTCGAGCACGACGGACAGAACGTCATGGTCCAGCACGTACCGCAGGGCCCTGGACGCTACTCCTCAGCAACAGTCCGTCTCCCCACTCTTGACGCACACCGCCTGCAGCAGGGGAATCGCCTGGATCGCCAGCTGCGACTCGCGCGGGCAGTCCTGCAGCGCGTCCATCACGAGCGAGACCGCCAGTCGACTCATCATCACGCTCCCCACGGAAGGATCTGCGGGTGACGCACCATCCCCACAACCACAGTCGCGCGTCATCAGGAGGAGACAGCCGCAGCAGTTGCGCTGGAGCACCACGTCGTTGGGGTAGTGCTGGAGCACCTCGATCACGCCGTCGATGCCGCTCGCCTGATAGAAGGCGGCACGTCCGTCCTCTACGAGTGAGCTCGCCACGCCGCGCCAACGGTCCAGACAGCACTTCCACAACACGCCGGTGATCAGCCGCACGTTGGCGGGGAGTTGCGCGTGCTGCAGCGACATGAGCAGGACGCGGCAGAAGTCGTTTTGGATGAGAGCCGCAGCCACCTCCTCTACGCGTGATCGAGAGAACCCGCCTCCACTGTTGGCTACGAGGACGGCGAGGATCATAGCGAGCGCGCCGAGGACGGACTCGTTGGCGGCGTTGCGCAGCATGGAGTCCTTCACCGTGGAGAGGAGCGTGGAGTTCAGGACGAAGGATGCGACGAGCGTGGGGTCTAGCGGTGACGGCAGCGAGGAAGAGACACTCATCGCCTTGACGAGCTGAGTGAGGAGAGAGGACGTGTACGTGACGACGTCGGCGTCGTTGTACTCCGCCAGTGCCTGAACGATGATGTCGCGCACGCCCTCGTCCACCATCAGCCTCCAGACGTCGCTCTTCCCGGCGTGGATGATCCACTCCAGTGCGCGCACGCCGTGCATGATGATGTCCTTGCTGTGGGGGTAGCTGTTCATGCACATGATGGCGCTGCCCAGCACGTTCGCGTCGATCACGCTCTGCAGTGACTCCGCTACGACTCACGACAAGCAGTGTGGCTCACTCTCCGCGGAGCACACACAGCGAATCACCCGCATCGCGTCAGAACACACGCCCTCGTCGTACTGGGACAGGTTCGTCAGCTTCACCAGCAGGGTGATGCCCTCGTGGTGAATCACCTCCTCGCGGCAGGCGTCTACGCGTGACCCTCACCTCCCCCGCCCACTGTCGCTGTTCAGCTGGAAGACGATGTGGATGCAGCAGAGCAGGATGTCGTGGCTCTGAGGGTACTGGAGGAGGATCAGAAAGAGCTCGTGGAAGATGTGCTTCGCGCAGAGGAAGAGCCGTCCGTCTTCTACGGATGAGAGGCACCACGTGGGCGAACGGGAGTTGGAGAGACTGTCGCAGATGCTCAGAAGACCCGATAGCACGTACTCGTTCTCGCGGTAGTTGTGGAGGTACTTCTCGAGCTGCGACACCAGAAGCGTCGTCATGATCTCCCGGTGGTTCTCCTCTAGCGCTTACGCATCCCCGAGTCCCCCACCGTTGTGGGCGAGAATGGCGTAGTTCGTTAGGATTTGTTGGAGGACGGTCGGATTCGTGTCCCACTTCCCCTCGATTCGCTTCAGCGTCTGCAGGATCGTACCATCTATCGTCTCAGAACGCTCCTTCGCTATGCGTGACGACACACTGTGGGCGGTACAGTTCATTCGGTAGGCAGCAACCACTGCCAATTCCATGGAGAGCACGGACTCGCTGGCAAGACGGGTGATTTGCGTGCACAAATAGGGAATCACGCCAGCGTCGTACGCTTCCTTCACGCAGCAAGCTAACCCTGAGCGTTTTCGGCGGCACCTACAGAAACGGGAATAGGTGATAAGCGCCGAGCACCCCAGCTTCAGTACCTGCTTCACCGTGTTGTTCGTTTTCATGGAGGTCATAATCGTCTTGATGATGGGCAGTTCACACAACGGCTGTTCGGAAACGACTAATCATAAAGAGAAGAGGGAGAGCAGACCTTCCGAACCCTTCTCTACGAGAAACTTCAACCCGCTGACCTGCACATTCTTGTCGCTAATGGATTTGGTTAGCAGAGCGAGGGTGGACGCAATCTGAACTTCCATTCTGTACGGAAGAGGAATTGATGACTGCGATGTGTGATGCGAGGGTGCGACAAGTGTTTCGTGAGGATGGAGGTTGTGGATTCTCGCTATTTTCGATGAATGGAGATCCATGTCTCCAGAGTGGTGCTTTTCGTGTTCCATTTCACAGTTGCATTCACCTGCAACTCGTCTTATGAGTCGCATCTTCGTTTCTCCCTCTCAGTCCATGTCCCGCAAAACGCCTCCATTCCACGGGAAGGAGAGAGAAAGAGAGATATGACATGAAAACGCTTCCAACGCGTTCGTCAACCATGCGTGACCCGAAAATAGTGCATAGTGGGACATAGGGCCCAAGGACGGTGACCCAATTTGTTTCTCTCTTTATCATTTGATTGTAGGAGCATTCATTGTCACCATGGAACAGCGTACGGGGATCGGGAAAGGTTGATCTCATGGCGTAGCGAAGATGATCGCGACAGAGCAGGAAATGAAGGATGCCAGGATTCCCGTGGCTTGGAGGGATTATTGTGCGCACATACTGATAAAATTGAACAAGTGCCGTCACGAGAACTATTACCGCATGAACAAGTGCGTGGAGCTGAGACACGCGTACGAGAAGTGCCAGTACGACGAGTATGTTGGTTTCTGGACGCCGTTAATGCGGTAGATATAAGAGAAGAGAGAAATTGTATCAGATGCAGCAGGAGGAGAAGAAGCAGGAATCTGCTTGAAGACACACAGATGCATACAGCAATTGAATTGATATACAACTTTATATTCTTTTTCCGCTGTTTGTTGGCAACAAAGACGGGCATTGGGTCGTGTCCATTCGAACAAGGTAAGGGAATAGAAAATCGGTGCTGCGTTCTGCTGCAGTGCTCGCGTCCTCTCCAGTGTCGTCGGTCGACAGCCTCCTGTAGCCGCGCTTGGTCAGCGGATTGGCGACGACGATGATTTCCAGCGTGGAGAACCAGATCATGAAGAGCATGAGTCGAATCATCAGCCCCACGTTCATCGTCTCGAGCAGCTCGCCTCTCATGCGCGTGACGAGAGAGAAGGCGACGGAGCCCTGGAAGAAGAAGTAGAGAAGGGAGGACTGGGAGGCGTCCATGAGGGAGGCGTCGCGACGCCACCGCCTCGTGTAGAAGTCGACCACGGTGGCGATGGAGGTGTAGCGTGAGATCACCGTGACGAAGAGGATGAGGAGGATCCACCGGAAGTCGACGTCGAGCGGGGAGTAGAAGTAGGTGAGCATGCCGAAGATCATGAACGCGGCACAGTCGGCGACCTGTCCCAGCAGCTGGATGAGCGTGTGGATGAACTCGCGCGTGCGCGTGAAGGAGGCTGCGTCGAATCCGTCAAGGATATGTCACGCCGTTCAGGTTGTACTGCGTGTAGCGCGCCATGAAGACGCCGCAGATGCGGATGGTGATGGAGGAGGACATGTGGAGCCCCTCCGCCCAGAGGTACGACACGATGGGCACGGCGATGAACAGCGCCACCTCGCCCAGCTGCAGCTTCGAGGTCTTCTTGTGGAGTCCCTTCATCAGCATGGAGGAGGTGAGGCCCATGATGGCGCCGATGACCATCGTGGAGAGGAGGAACTGGAGGAAGTAGGTGACGCCCTCCATGACGGTGAACGAGTTGAGCGTGTTGAACTGGATGTCGACGATGGTGCGGAACAGGAGGATGGCGATGATCTCGCTGAGGATCGTGTCTCCCTCCATGATGGTCATGAGCAGCGGAGAGCACTCCTTCGCCTTGAAGAAGGAAATGGAGATGGAGGAGTCGGAGGCGATCATGGCGGAGCAGAAGGCCAGCGAGTTCCAGACAGAAAAGTAGCCGACCTCGATGAAGGAGGCCAAGATATACCAGATGGACGTGAAAAGGAAAATGAAGAGAAGGTTCTCGCCGACCGCGACGAAAAGGACGGGCCGCCGGTACTTGAGAAAGAGAGAAGTGCTCATTTGAAACCTACGCCTCACACGGCGCCCGCGCCCCAACCCAAAACGAAACATTTGCAGCGGAATGATCATGAATTTTAGAAGATGATAGTAGTTGCTGTGCATGAGCTGGTCCGGCTTCCAGTTTGTATTCGGGAACTGCCACTTGAGAAGGGCCTGGAGGATGTATCCGGCGCACAGGAAGATGAACGCCGCAGGGAACCAGGAGTTTGCGCGCTGAATCACCATTCTGGGGGTGAGGACGAAAGAGGGCGTATTTACGCGATGATCGAGCATATCATGACGGCCAGGACGATGTATCCGAGGAACTGGGTGCTCGTCTCGTCCTCCAGACTGTGCTCCGTAATGTTCTGAATTACGCTCTGAATCTCCGGCCGGTAGTTGCTGCTGTTGCTCAGGAGCGTGTCAATCCGATTCATTACGGACAGAAGACGATTCTGCGAAACAAACACAGGAGATAAGAAAGCGACTTCACTCTTTTCGACAACGTCCCAATGCCCTTCGGCGTGGCTTAGTGCTTCTCGAGCACACGGTGAACGGCGTTCACGACATTCGACGCCTGGGGAACAGCCTTCGCCTCGAGGTTGAACGCGTAGGGCATCGGCACGTCCACGCCGGTGATGCGCTCCAGCGGAGCGTCCAGGTAGTTGAAGGCGTCCGCTACACGTCAGTCCCGCACAGCGCCACCCACTCTCCATGCACAGCGCCGCGATCTCGGCGCCGACGCCGCACTGGGGCCAGCCCTCCTCCACCGTGACGATGTGGTTGGTCTTCTTCACGGAGTTCACGATCGCCTCTCTGTCCAAGGGGCGCAGCGAACGGAGGTTGATGACCTCGGTGCTCACGCCCTCCTTCTCCAGCAGCTTCGCGGCCTCCAGACAGTGGCGCACGCCGCGCGAGAAGCTCACGAGCGTCACGTCCTTGCCCTCGCGCTCGATCTTCGCCTTGCCGATCTCGTACACGTAGTCGGGGCTGAGCACCTCGTCGCTCATGGGGAACGACTCGCCGTACATCAGCTCGTGCTCCAGGAACACGACCGGGTTGTCGTCGCGGATCGCCGCCTTCAGCATGCACTTCGCGTCCTCGCTCGAGTACGGAGCCAGCACCTTCAGACCGGGGACGTTGCTGTACCACGCGGCGTAGCACTGGCTGTGCTGAGCAGCTGCGCGTCATCCCTCGCCGCAATGCTTACCCACGGACGCGGCCACGCCGTTCGGACCGCGGAAGACGATGGGGACGTGGATCTTGCCTCCGGACATGTAGTAGGTCTTGGCGGCCGAGTTCACGATCTGGTCGATGGCCTGCATGGCGAAGTTGAAGGTCATGAACTCGATGATGGGACGCAGGCCCTTCTGAGCAGCGCCAATTCCCAAACCGGCAAAGCCCATTTCTGTGATCGGCGTGTCGATGACGCGGTTCGGACCGTACTTCTTGTACAAATCCTGTGACACCTTGTACGCGCCGCGATACTTACCCACTTCCTCTCCTACACATGACCGCTGGGATGCATAATCGACCCATGAGGAAAATCTTAGGATCTCTGGCCATTTCTTCGTCCATGGCGAGATTGAGAGCATCTCTCACCGTCATCTACGGATGAGCACGCAAGCGGGAAACAGACATTGGGACCAGCTCCTGTGTAAATGGAACGCATCTATTCATTACGCCCATCCGCCATACACGTCCTACAAGAGAGGCTGTGGGAATACGGGCAGCTCTAACTAAAGAAAGCATACTATATATAGAATTGGATGCTGTAAAGGGAATGTTTGCTTTCCTGGCTTTCTCGGCGCGATTCCAACGTGCGAGTGCCGACTCATTTGACGTCATGCGTGGCACTCGAGGTGCGTGCGTTGAAGGAATGTGCTGTTCATGGTCATAGACGGGAGGCAGGCGCGTTTTGGACCGTGGGTCCTGTGATGCGTGTTCGTCTGTGGAGGGGATGGGTGTGTTTCCTCTGCACTGCCGCGTTCATTTCGACTCTTCCAGTCATGATCCCTCGCTCGCTATATCCCCTCCCCCCGTTTTCACATTTTCATTTGCCATCCGAATGGAGAGCTTTTTCCGCTGCATTCGCTCGTGCTCTCCCGTGACGATCGATCATCTCTGTCGCATCCCGCCCGAAATCCGAATCAAATCGCTGAAAGTGGATGTCGCCCCTTTCCGTAACGAAGTAGGATATCACGAGTGTCATCTTCCAGGACTTCACGCTCGATTGCTCCTGGTACTTGAGGCAGTTGACCGGCTGCGTCCACTTCCACCGTTGCGTCTCTGCTCTGACTTCACGGGTAGTGGACGGACTGAGCGCGGAGTCCCTTCACCTCTTCCTCACGGCGCTGTCGATCACCGTCGAATCGTGGAAGCTGCACGACGTGGAGCACGAGTCCATCGAGTCGCTCAGCATCGCGGGTCGGTGTGTCGATTCGCTGTGAGCGTAGAGAGCGCCTACACGGAGCAAATCGTCGACGACCTGGTCGCCTGCTTCTACGCCATCCCCACACTCCGCTCTCTCACGCTGCTTCCCGTCGACGGAGACAGAGCGTCCTGTCTAACCGACCACGCGCTCACACGTCTTGTTGCTGGTTTGGAAGAAGCGGGATGCTCCATGATGGACACGATCCAGTTCCCGCGCAACAGGGTTCGCGGAGAGGGACTCGAGCAGCTCGTGGCCTGCTACAAGCGTGGCGGCCTGACCAAGTGCTACAACCTGGACGTATCGGACAACGACATTGGCAGGAAAGGAGTCGGTGCGCTGTCCGAGCTCTTCCTGCTCTCCCCCACGGTGTTCATTCAGACGGTGCGACTGGGGGGCTGCGACATCCGCGGGAAGGAGGGAGAGGCGCTGGTGACTGCGCTGTGCAGCGAAAGGCGCGTGGTGCTGAGAGAGGTGGATGTAGAGCGGACGCGGATGAGCGGTCGCGTGCTCCAGGTGCTGCTCTACGCGGTGGAGAACGCCATGTTCCCCTGCCTCCAAGTCCTGTCCTTGTCGTTCCTGTCCTTTTCTTCCCCCACGGCGATCGGGCTGGCGATGGCGATCCGCGCTGGAGGACTCAGCCATCTGACGCGTCTCCGCGTTCGTCACTGCCGTCTTCGCTCCCATCTTCGCACGCTGTGCTTTGCCATCCGCGACCGTCCCCTGGAGCGACTGCGTGAGCTGGACGTGGCGGACAACGACCTGTCTCCGGAGGACGTGCAAGCGCTGTCCGAGGTGCTGGTGCGCGACTTCTTGCCCTCTCTCGATAGTCTGGATCTGAGCGCCAACCGCCTCAAAGACCCCGGACTGAGCACGCTGCTGAACTACAGCCAGTGCGAGTACGCAACGGCACTCCACTTGGACAACTGCGGAATCACGGATGACGGCATCCTTCTTCTGTCGATGTTCATCGGAGAGCGGGGCTGGTGGCCTGCCTTGCGAGAGTTGCACTTGAAAGGTGAAGTGCGGGACATGGGTGTCACAAATAGAGAATCCCTTGAAAGGACTATCTGTCCTGCATCTGCAGAGTCTATTTGAAATCCCCACGAAGCTGCAGACGATCGAGCTGTCCGGTTTGACACGACGGCGCTCTTCGTTTGTGAAATCGCAGCTGGCGGAGCACGAGGGAGTGACTCCGTCGCTCTCGGCTCGGTCTGCCGAACACCCTGTGTCGCCGATTGCCTAGGAAGTTGTCGCGTGGGTGTTGAGACATCCGTGCGCCACAAAGTCGAGCTGTTTGTTTCAAAGCGTCGAAGAACATGAATCCCGAACTGCATTCCAAAACCCTCCACTGGAGCAGAGCGCTTCCCTCTTCGCTGTGTCGCCAAAATGGGGGCGGATCACGCAATCCATTCTGAGAAATCGATCCTGTTCTTTGCAGCCTGTCGCATTCCGCCGTGCGTGGTGCGCCCATTCGAGCCAATCATCGGAGCGCACCGCTTTTTTGTCCAATGAGTACGCATTTTGGCCACGACCGACTATGGCTCAAGATGATGATTCATCTTGGGACTCGATACACGGCGTGTGTTTAGCCCAAAAAAGGAGTTTAAGAATCTACCTATTCTTTGTAGGTGTTCTGCCTTTCGTGTTCTACCTCCGTGAGCTGGGGTCTTCCTCTGTTCATTCGTGTTGTCTCAGTCGTGGCATGGCGACTCATTCTTCCTAGATATTTCTACACCTTGAATAAACAATGAATACCGAATAGTAAGTGCGTGTTTTGCGTCCCGTCGACGTGCTGGTGTTCACCTGACTGTAGTGACTATTTGTTCAAGCTCTTGCTTATCGGTGATTCCGGCGTCGGTAAGTCTTGCCTGCTGCTGAGATTTGCGGATGACCAGTACTCCGATTGCTACATCACCACGATTGGTGTCGATTTCGTGGGTCCTGCGTCGAATTGTGTCATGGCATAGAAGATCCGCACCGTTGATCTCGACGGAAAGACCGTGAAGCTTCAGATCGTCGGCGAAGAGGAGAGGCGTGACGCGTAGTGGGATACGGCAGGTCAGGAGCGCTTCCGCACCATCACCTCGTCGTACTACCGTGGTGCTCACGGCATTATCATTGTGTACGATGTGACCGACCAGGACTCGTTCAACAACGTGAAGACCTGGTTGCACGAGATCGACCGCTACGCCAACGAGAACGTTGTGAAGCTCCTCGTCGGTAACAAGGCGGATCTGACCGCGAAGAAGGTGGTGTCCTACGAGACGGCGAAGGAATTCGCGGACAGCCTGGGCATCGAGTTCGTCGAGACCTCTGCCAAGAACTCAACCAACGTCGAAACTGCCTTCATGACGATGGCGAAGGAGATTATGGAGAAGTAGGGCTGCTTCGGTCGCTTCATAGTAGGAATGCCTCTGTTCAGCCTGGAAACAAGGGCGCTAAGCCGACGGTTGTTCCCTCTGCTGCAAAGAAGGAGAGTAAGGGTTGCTGTGGAAAGTAGTGAAGGGTTGTTATTGCGTTATTGTAGTTCTGGCGTGTTTGTTGTGTCATTTCTTTCCATGGAGAGCGAATACCCAAATCTCGTTATACTGAAGAACAAGGTGGCGGCGTGAAGACGCGGTGATGGAATAGAGTCTGCGTTCCCTCATGTCCGTGATGAGGGATAAGAACACGCCGTCAGGGGTTTTCCGCACCTATGCCAGCAGAGTTCACAGGTCGGTGTCTCGGCTCAAAAGAGTGATGCTATAGGATTCTTGTGGAGGAGGGAGTCTGCGAGATGCCCGGAACAGAAATCGACGTAACTACGCCGTGCGGCTCGTATCGAGGCATTCAGTATCCGAGTGCGCTCTGCGGTGTCTCCATTATCCGCTCGGGTAGTCATGTTCCCAGCCGTGTCACGCTAAGGCGATTCGCTGCTCCAGGCGTTCACGGACACCTTCCCGGAAGCGGCTGTGGGCAAGATCCTCATTCAGCGTGACGAGAGCAGCAGCGATAAGCACGCGCGCGTCCGTCGTTCCCGCTTCTGCTTATCCGTAGTTCTACTACAGCAAGCTCCCGAAGGATATCGACAAGAGGTACGTGTTCATCTGCGATCCCATGCTGGCGACGGGCGGCAGCGTTGTGGAGGCGATCCGCGTATCTCTGGAGCAGGCAGAGTGAGCGCCTAGGTGCTGAAGGAGAGCAACGTCGCGGAGGACCACATCATCTTCTTGAATGTGGTATCGGCTCCTGAGGGTATCAAGAAGGTGTTTTCCGTTTTCCCCGGGATCAAGGTCGTCACGTGTGCCCTCGACGCGAGTCTGAACGACGACAAGTACATCGTTCCTGTACCCACCGCTCTTCTGTCGTGAGTCGTAGGGACTTGGAGACTACGGAGATCGTTACTTCAACACGATGAATTGCTTTGGTGTTTCCTAAGAAACAAACGAATCGATCCTGTGGTTATAGTCCCTCGCGACTTGCAAAAACAGTGACTACGCCTCACCACCACACACCAGTCCTACTCGAAGATCATCCTCCGTCAGCTCCTCGTCTTTGATGTTCAACGAAAAGGGACGGTCGCACACGGGCTCATCCAGCGGGTCGTGCAAATCGGCAAAGTACGGATGCTCGAGCGCCTCGCTCACCGTGATCCTCCTATTCGGGTTTATACAAAGCATTCTCTTCAAGAGATCAAGACAGGGCTCCGTCGCCTACTCGTCACCTCCCTTCCCTTCGCCTACCGTGGGGAACACCACATGCAGGTCCACGGGACAGCTATTCAGCGACTTCAGGTACTTCTTCCCCTTCGGGTTCGTGATGAACGACAAGTCGTCGTCCGCGGGTCTCCCCAGCAGGTCGCAGATCAGCTTGAGCTGCTCCAAGTAGCTCTTGCCGCGGAAGAGCACGCGCCGATTAAGCATCTCGCCCATGATGCAGCCGACCGACCACACGTCCACCTTGTGGGTGTAGTTCTGCGACGACAGCATGACCTCGGGCGCTCGGTACCACCGCGTCTGCACGTACTCCGTGAGCAGACCCACCTCCCCTTCGTCGCGCGCGAGGTTGAAGTCGCAGATCTGCAGGTGAGAAAGAACAACCAAACAAACCTTGAGGTCGCAATTGCTGTTCACGAGCAGGTTGGACGGCTTCAGGTCTCTGTGAATAATGTTCGCGGAGTGCAGGTATTTCAGACCCCGCAGAATCTGATACGTAAAGAACTGGATGTGGTCGTCCGTCAGGATCTGGTGGCTGTGTATTACGCGGTTCAAGTCTGTTTCCATAAGCTCCATCGTCATATAACTAGGGATCAGCCGCACGGCAGCGAAGATACAGGTCAGAAAAGGACGTCTTGCTAGGGTGCACCGAAAAGTCGACGAGCTTCAACACGTTATCGTGACAGCAGTGACGCATGATCTGGATCTCGCGATACACTCTGAATCCGTTGCCAATGTTGCTCAGCGCGTCCGGTATCTTCTTTATCGCGTACATACTCCCGTTTGTCGTGTCCTCGACGGAAATGACGACGCCGTAGCTTCCCTCTCCTACGAGTGAACGCGCGGAGTCGCGACTTACCAATGCTCTTAATGAACGAGTACCTCTTGTCGATATAGAAGTAGATGCCAGTTGGAGTGCGCACTATCTTGTTTGGTGAATCAATCCGATCCGCAATGTAGGGATTGAACGGCTCATGCTGCATTTCGGTCATTCGACGATGGTTCGCCCACTAGATCTCTTTTTATTAGCAAACGGGAAAGAAGGAGGGTTTTGTGGAATTCCTCGTTTGGCTTCTGTTTAAACCGAAGCAAACATCCCTGATTCGCTGCCTATCGCTCTGTTCTCGCATGCTCTATCCTCTGACCGGCGGATGGAACCGACGCCCTTTTCATCATGCCGCTCCCGGACCGGCGCTCTATCGTTTCACTAGACAGTGCATTCTCCGAATCGCTATTGCGCTGCGAGAATCAGGTTTTTCGATGGAATTCTATAGAAGGGGGCGTTTCGTTTTCCACTGTTCTGCACTTTTCTTCTTTGCTAGTTGATCAATGGTAGGGATTTTGGACGGGAGCGACTCACCGGCGTAGAACAAGCTCATTCCCCTTGCTGATAGAGTGTTGGTGAAGAGACTCGTTGCTAAGGCGCAGGTTTGCGAAGAGGGACGCTGTGAGTGTGTAGACTGCCTCCGGTATTCTGTTGCCTGAGACTTCTGTCGCCAAGGCCAACCAGGGAACTGTAGTCGCCGTTTTTGAGCATCACGCCTAGGTTTTGGCTGTCGGCCCCGGCAGACTGGACAGCAACGGAAAGCTGATTCCCATGAATTGCAAGGTTGGCGATCGCGTCCTCCTTCCCGAGTACGGAGGCACTCCCTTCAAGGTTGAAGACGAGGAGTATACTCTCTTCTGTGATTGTGATATTCTTGGCAAGTTCAACTAATGTGCGGTTCCGCTGTTTGTTTTCACACAATTCGCGTTTCGCTGTTGCTATTGCTATGGAGGCGGAGGATCTGCCTGCGAAGGAGAAGAGGGTCGATAATCCCCATCGGATAGAGGGCATTCCGGTTTCTTTGTGATCGTCTCGCGTCATGCCGTAGCAATACGCTCTCTGCTTCAAGTGCTTCAAGCCCTTCTGCGACATGAAATGCAAGGGTGAGACTGCTCCTCGTTCGTGATCTCTAGGACAGTGCATGCGTTACTACCACAGCTGTTGTGTACATCCTGCAGGAAATAAACAGAAATCATGGAAGTGCCCCATGTGCGCAAACAAAGAAACAGAAGTGCGTTTGAATTCCAGGGCTGATCTCTAGAAATTCACAAAGCTCTTTCGTTACGTGCGAGAGGAGTCGGCCGAGAGGCACGAGGCGCCCGGATCCGGCTTCAGCGAGGTTGCTCTCTTGGATACCGTCGTTTCCCACAAGAAGAGAGACGGATTCGCGCTGAAGGTTTGCGTCGCAATCCAAACATCATGGCTAGACGGTGAAGTGCGGGGAGTGCGACAAACACACTCGCAGTCAACTTCTCCGCTGCATCACGTGCGGGACGGTCTACCACCGCGGGTGTCTACCCCTGAACTGCATCCAAATCTCGGGCCGTTTCGTCATGTACGCATGAAGCTGCTCTTTTACCCTTAGCTGTCCTTCTCACTACCAGAGTGCTCTCTTCCTTTTCCGCCTCACCGAATAGACAGCGGGACGGACTACTTGCACACATCGCTCAAAGAACAGTTCGACGTACCCATTCGAGCCTCTCTCCACTCTAGAAACTCCGAGGCATCACCGTGGGATCCAGTCGCGGGGGTCACACTGTGCGGGGTCGGGGTCGCGGTCGAGGTCGCGGCGTAGGGGACGCGCTATCTGCTGAGTTGTAGGGCATCGGGGGCAACCACGGCGGTCGCGGGAACAAGCGGCTGTAGGTGCAAGGACGCGTGGTGAGGCGTAGGAGCCACCTCATCATCTCCGACCCGACGCTGTGCGGCGTGAAGGGGCGCGACATCGTGTGCGAGCGCTGCGGGAAGGTGCGCCGGTTCCCCGGGTACATCGACCGGAGCTACCTGCCGAAGCACTGGTTCTGCGAGGACGATGTGTGGGACAAGACGCAGATGTCGTGCGAGGTGGAGGACGTGGAGAAGAAGCACGAGGAGGCGAAGGAGGAGGAGACGGCGCTGCAGGTGAAGATGATCACGCCCGCCATCTGGGGCGGCGAGACCATGAAGACGGTGCGCACGCGCGTGGGGCGTGACGGGTAGATCAACAAGTTCGTGCCGTCGACGCTGAACTCGGTGGCGCTGATCAACTACATCTACTTCAGCAAGATCGCGCAGCGCGCCACGCACCGCACCAACTACCTCGGCTTCGTGAGCTCGTCGTACGCGTTCAACCACCACGTGGAGGGTCGGGACGCGCTCACGCAGTCGCTGTCGGAGAACACGCCGCTGTGCAAGAAGGCGCAGTCGCTCCTGGCCTTCTTCCGCTCCTCCTCCAGCCTGTCGATCCGCGAGATCATGAACGACAAGACGTTCTACGCGGCCGTTTTTGACAACCAGAAGGCGCAGCTCATCCAGTGCGTGCGTTTCATGCTGGAGAAGAACTTGATCGTGCTGGAGGGCGAGGGCGCGCTCACGGAGGAGTCCGTCTTTGTGTTCAACGACCGCCCTAGCGTGAAGGGCGCTTCGATAAAGGACATGCGTTTGCATCATGTGTTTCAGCCTTGATTGTTGTGTGGGGTGTTTTCGTGAAAGACGATCTGAGTTATCACTCTCTTTCAATGGATACATGCACAGAATGACATGCATTGAGTTGATCCACTCCACATTACATGAATCCAAAAATAGTTTCGATTTCCGCTAATGAACTCCTTCACCGAAACAGGATAAACTAAGCGATAATGACTCGGTACGATTGCGTGAATCGTGACGAGTTGTTTCGCTTCCTTCAATTCTGTGATGCCACAAGGGGTCGGGTCACCCAACCGCCCCTTCTATCGCATTTTGTGTATTACGCAATTCCTATCGAGTCTAGGGTATTTCTACTCGCATTTGTGTTAGAATAGGCTCTTCCGCCAACGGCTGAACAAACTCAATCCTTCTCCATCCTACTATCCTTCTATGGAAAGAGGTATTCGATTCCGAGTTCTTCCGTGTGCTCTTCTCGATCTGTCTTTCACACTTGCATAACAGTTGTTCCTTCCACTCCCTGGTGATCTGTAGTACCTGCGAACGATTGGATTCTCTGTATCTCGGTACAATAGCGTGATGCTCCATGGGGGTGCTCCTCTGAAACTGGACGATGCTCCCCTCCCTCTATTCGGAAACAAAATCGATGTGGAGATCGTTAAGAGACAGATCCCTCTTCTCCCCAATCGTCTTCTCTTCAGGCGCAAAGTACAGAGCGACGGACGATTCGTGTCGTTCATCTTTGATATGGAGGGATGTGAGGAGCAACTGCGCAGCTACTTGGAGTACGAGGATTACACCCATGTTCAGACAATGCTGTTGTGTTTGGACAGTGGAACCTATAACGCTATCGATGGTATTCTGCACTGTTTCGACGAGATTCCACTGTACGAGTTGAAACAGGTCTGCATTGTCTTTCCTGTTCGGTTGTCAAAGTCGTTTGTGCGAGAGAGGACTCGGTCGTGGATGGCTCCCTCATTGGAGAGGATTGGGGTGTACAGTTCGTCTTCTTTTGTGCTTTAACCCATAGCCACACCGTTGAACCTGAAGTACGACTCCTACTGGAACGCTTCGGATGGGAAGCGCCTCAAGGAAGAATGTGAGAAGCCGTCTCGAGTCGAAGGCGAGATGGGTCACGAAGTGTGTGCGTGTGCTTCCGACGTGACGAGTCGACAAACCATTGAGTTGACAATGAATGATGAGGTTATTGTCATCGAAGAGACACAGCGCAGCGTGTGGAAGGACGATGATGCGTTTCTCTTGACGCAGTACCATGTGGAGCGGAGCGAGGACGAGCGCAGAAGGGCGAATCTCTCGTTCGTGTTCCGAGACGAGACGTACCGATTGTTCTGCCCGTTGTTCTACAAGCTGGCGAGTGTGAAGAGCCAGATCATCGACGTACTGTCGAGGAGGGGAATTGTTTGTCGTTCTGACTCCATCGACGTGGTGTTTCGCGATCACCGAATGGACGCGGATGAGTCACTACAACAGTTGGACGTGAAGAAGGGCGATGTGTTGGTGGTGGTGGAGAACGAAACTGAAGCGGACACATCCCCCATTAACGAGAATGAACAGTGCTCCATCGTGTTGCGAAACGAGAAGGATGTGAGGGCGTTTCTGAAAGAAGCACACGCTAACCGCTTCCGATACACGCGCGAACTCAGTCTCCGTATTGGCGACAAGGAGGGGTGCGAGTCGTATGTTCCGTTAGTCAGTTTGCTTTCCGCGATGGATGGAGCTGTCTTTCCGCGACTCACCCGCCTCTCTTTCGTCTTCTCCATCGTGGGCGTGGATGAAGACATGACCATGTGCTTCGTCTCGAAGTGTTTTCCCGCGCTAACCGACGTTTTCGTGTACCGTCATGAAATGGACGATCTCTCTCCGATGGTGGAACAAGAGGGTGTCAGCGCACCGAAGGGGGTGTTGATGAACACGGCGAAAGACGAGTCTCAAGTGTCTGTGCCAGAGCCTCCAGTGAAGCCTGTAGAGCCTCCGATGAAGACTTCAGAGCCTCCGATGAAGACTTCAGAGGTTCCAACAAAGACTCCAGAAGCTCCGATAATGACTTCAGAGCCTCCAACAAAGACCGGCGAGGCCCCAACGAAGAAGCCCGTGGTGCTCACGTGGCCTCAGGCGAAATGGAAGTCGATCGTGACTCACTCCACATCTGTGTCGTCGATGGAGGGGTCTGCGTATAACACCGACGTGTACTCCATTCAGAGGATTGTGAGTGACTCTCTTCACGAGAAGACGAAGGATTCGATCGGCGTGTTGTACAACGGAGAGAAGTATTACGTCCCCTGTGCCGCGTTTACGCCGTGCGATCGTTTCCGGTTGATCGCCAGAACAGTATGTTTTGTGGTGTGGTGTGACGTGAAGGTCCTGAGACAGCTCGGCGTGCCAACCCAGCTGGATGGGTTTGATCTGGTGTGTGATGGAGTGTCCGTGGATGGGTCGAGTTCGGTGTTCTCGATTCACAAGGGGGATGACAGTCCGATTCGTTGTGTGTTTACAGAGCCTGTGGAGTCCATGAAGAGAGGGATCTGTGACCTTACGGGCGACATTCCGATGGACAAGAAGGAGATGCAAGGTGTGTTGAAGGAGTACTCGTTCTGTGTGGCGATTGAAGTGGGGAACTGTTGCTATCCCATGCTGAAGAACCAGATTCCCTCCGTGGCTCTTCCCGAGTTGGAGAGGATTACGCTGTGGGGTAGTTCTTGTCATTCCCATTCACGATAGATGTGCGAGGATGGAAAGAGAGCGACTTCAAGTCGTTGCTCGGTACGTACAACCTTCCGAAACTGAGGCTTATCGTCGTTCATTGTATGGGGTGTGAGTGTTGTGTGATGTGTAGCGAGGATAGAGAAGGGGGTGGCTCGTGAGACAGTTCTGAGCGACGCTGAGAGTGTGTATGATCAGACGGAGGCAGTGGAGATGGGTGTTGAGGAGAAGCCAGTTGTTGCGAAGGAAGAGGAGAAGTCAGTTGAGGAAGAGGAGGCTTCAACTCTGGTTGAGAAGGAAACCATTCCTGAGATGGTTTCATCCTTTGAAGAGAAGTCTGGTATGGAAGAGAAAGAAGCAGTGGTGGACGAGAAGATGAACACAGTTGAGAAGCCATCAACCCCTCCAATGGAAGAGAAGCAGGAGGTTCATGAATGCACTCCCACAGAACGGACAGTTGAAGAGACAAAGGACTTCACTCTCCAAATCAACGGCGTTTCGATCCGCGTATCCGCAAGCCAGAGCGCGAAGGGGAAGTGCACGATGAAGATCGAGAGAGAGTCGAAGGAGTACGACAGCTACTACTCCACCAGCAACAACGAGATCGAGTTCAGTGTGGAGCACAACAACCGGCGATACAAGATGAGCATCAACAGGGACGCGACGATGAAGATGTTGAAGAAGAGGGCTGTGAGCGTAGGGTTGTCTCGCGAGTGCTGAGGCTTAGACGATCACGAGACATGGAGTGGCGCTGGACCCAGACGGCATTCTGTTCCGAATCGGAAAGAGTCAGGTGAAGAACACAGACCCTGTGTCGCAGTTCTCGTCGAAAGACGTTCTGTATGTGTCGGACAAGCTGATGTCGCTCCCGTCTCTCAAGGGCAGGCCCGTGACCTTCACATTCCCTCAACTGGAGAGCGACAAGACGATGAACCGCCTGATGGAGCGTCTGACGCTGATCTGTTCCTCTCTCACCGTGACCGTGCCGAAGACTGTCCAGTACAAGTGGGTGACATACCTCCTCCACAACGCGTATCCGTACATGACGTCTCTCGTCCTTCTCCGTTCTTGTTTGTGTGTGTTATGATGTGTAGTGGAGAAGAGACTGAATCGTGGCGACTTGGAGCCTCTTCTGCGTTACAACAACTTGCCGTCGCTGCAATCCATCGTTGTGGAGTGTTGGTGTATGACTCCGCTCTCATGTTTAGATCGAGCTGACCCTGTGTTGGCGCACGAAGCGTTCAACATGATCGACGACCTGTTCGCTTTCGTTGAACCGCCCGAGGTGCCCAGCGTGTTGGACAGAGTGGATGAGCCGAAGATGGAGAGCTCGTTGTGCAAGGAGGACGATTCGACGAAGAGGATTTGCAGTGTGATAAACGGGATGAAGTACGAGTTGCGAATCCACGCGAACCTCCAGTCGTTCAACGTGGTGTTCCACATCCTGAAGCGAGAAGGAGCGCCTGCTTCGTTCTACGAAGTGGGAGCGCACGACATTCAATTCCGCGTGGAGTACAAGGGCCATGTTTACGAGACCTCCGTCAACGAGTATGGAGTGATGAGGGATTTGAAGTGGAATGCGATAGCAGTGAGTGTTGACTCTGAGGGTTACGACTAGACGCTCGCTCGCCATGGACTGCCCACGATTCCCGAGAACCTGGTGATCGAGCAGGGACTGAAGAAGATCAAGAACGACGACCTGATTGTGGGGAACTGCGACGCGAGTGAGACGATCCATGTGATCGAGCGAACGGCACTGAGTTTGGTGTCGTCGGGCGAGAAGAAGCTGAGTCTTCCTGGAGAAATGAGAGGCAACGAGTTGAGCAGGCTCAGAACGCCAGAGTTCATGCGATGTTCGCAGATGATTCTCACCATCCCCTACGACGATGACGACGACTGGCTGAAGTCGCTGTTGTCGTACTGTTACCCGCTGTTGAAGGTGTTGCGTCTGAACCGTGCTGGGTGACTGATGGAAGTGATGTGTAGTGAAGAAGAGGGTGTCCGTGCATCAGGTACTGGAACTCCTGTACTACAACAACTTCCCCGCTCTGGAGAAGGTGCTCTTCCACTGTAAGTGTTTCCGTTTCGCTTCAGTGTAGTCGATGACGACGCGAGTGAGGTGTTGGCGATGATGAAGGACGTGGACGCGCTGGGCGTGATGGGTGAAGAGGAGATGGAGGAGGTGGGAGAGAGTGTTGAGAATGGAGTTGAAGGTGGAGTTGAGACTGGCGTTGAGGGGGAGGTAGAGGAGGTGGAGAGTGGGAAGGGTGAAGAGGAGTTGGACGAGACGTCTGAGCAGGAAGAGGAGATTATGGAAGAGAGAGAGCAAGAAGAGGAAGCGTGCGAGGATGAACATGAAAGCGACAAGGAAGACACAGCGGCGAAAGAGCCCTCCAAGAAGGAAACGGTTGTTGAGAAGGAGTCCCCTTCCACCGCTTCATCCAAGGGAAAAGAGAAGTACGAGTTGGAGTACGCGATCAACGGCAAAACGTACTCGCTTGTCATCACGCCGAACAAGCCGAAGGAGGGCGCGTGTATCACGATAAAGAAGGTGTCGGGGAAGACGCAGAACTACGTGGAGAGAACGCAGGACGATGTTGTGCAGCCTGTGGTGTTCAAGAAGAAGAAGTACGAGGTGTACGCGCCCAGAAACACCACATTGAAAACGCTCACAACGAACACCGCTCTTGTTGGTGCTGCCTTCTTTCTCTCACAGATAGACGCTTGTGCGCTGTGGCCTCCCAATTCGCCGGAACACCATCCAGCTGCGCGTGGGCGGGAAAAACGTTAGCAATCTGAACACAAAGATCTCGCTGCCGACGGACAAGACGGTGGAGGCGGTGTCCTCGCGCGGCTTCCTGGTCAGCAACAAGGAGAACATTCACCTCTCGCTCTGGGAGGACAGCAAGAAGGGAATCGAGCAGATCAAGTCCACTCGATCCTGCTTCTGCAACTCGATCGTCCTCAAGATTTCCGAGCTCGCCAAGTGCGACTGGATCTCCGTGTTCCTGGAGAACAGCTACCCGTTCTTGACTTCTCTGACACTGAACTGTGAGGTGTTTGCGTTTCGCTTTCATTCTAGGCAGCAAGGCGTCGGTCGAGTGGATCCCCCGTTTTCTGATGTACGACAACTTCCCGTCTCTCCAGAGGATTGTTCTGAACAGTTCATCATGCCTCTCCTTCTCACGCGTAGCCGTCACGCCGCACGCGATCCACCAGAGCATGCACAAGTACTGTTCGAGCAGCCAGGAAGCTGATAGCGATAGCGACAGTTCCGACGCGGTGGAATCTATGAGTTTTGAGTACTCCATAAACGGCGTGTTCTACGACGTGACTCTTCAGCGGGGTGTGGAGGAGAACGAGGTGGTGGTGGACTACGAAAGAACAGAGGGGTCCTTCCTGGCGTTCGGAGAAGAGCACGAGAGAGACATCACGCGAACCTTCATGTTCAACGACACTCCTTACACGGTTTCCATCGATGCCGCAGCCACCGTCTACCAGTTGAAGAACAAGGCGATCCTTGTTGCTGTCTTTCTTCTTGGTGATGTATAGACGCTGGCACGTCAGGGAATCGCAGTGAACCGGAAGGGCGCGCACTTCTATGTGAACAAGACAGAGCCGCAGGAGACGGTTATGATTTCTCGTTTCACGCCAGAAGACACTCTCATCCTTGTGGACCGTAAGCCATACCCAACAATTCCTTCAGCCTCTGCAGTATATGAGTTCCCTCAGGAGATGACACCGATAAAGAGGAATGTTCTGCAGAACTGGAAGGTGATTACAAGCCGTTATATGGAAATCACCATTCCTTCGCTGAGTTACGACTGGCTGGACTGTCTCCTGATGAACTGCTACCCGTTTTTGAGGATGCTCGTTCTGCACGGTTTGTGTGACTGTGATTCTCTCACTTGTAGTGAAGAGTGACATTGCTGCGGATTGCTTTGAGAGAATCGTGGAGTACAACACGTTCCCTTTGCTCAAACGGATCGTATTCCACTGTAGTTCCTTATGCGTGCTTTCATTCTAGTTGACGATGCTGACTCGATGAGCGAGTTCAGCGACGAGTTAGTGATTCTGTTCACAGAGCCGGAGGAAGAGAACGAGGACTTCTCGAGCGTTCTTTCCTCTCTCCCGTCGCTGTCCTCCGTGTACAACAAGAATGAGAACGAATCTAAGTGTGTTGGAATTGTGTTTGGCGATCGGTTCATTCCGACGAAGCCGAAGGCGGGGAAGGAGTGGATGAAGAAGAGTGTGTGGGGAGAAGCGGGAATGGATAAGGAATCGAAGGAGATGGAGGAGATGATAATGAAGGCAATCCGGGAAGAGAAAGCGAGAATGAAGGAAGAGGCGAAGGCGAGGGCGATGAAGATAGTGAAAGAAGAGGAAGCGATAATGGAGGAGGAAGAGACTGAAATGGATATGAAGAGACAGAAGATTGATGAGAAGGAGGAAGTGAGAGAAGCAGAGAAGGAGGTGGGGGTGAAGGAAGAGAGAGTTCCTGAAGAGACAAAGAAGGAAGAAAACCCAAATGAGGAAAGAACGGAGGTGAAGGAAGAGAGCATTCCTGAAGAGACAAAGAAGGAAGAAGAAGTGAAAACAGAAATAGACGTAATAACGAAGGAAGAAGAGACAAAGAAGAAAGAAGAAGTGAAGACGACGGAAGAAGAGGAGGCGAGTGCCGATAAGGAACCAACTCAGACAGAGGAGACAGAAGAAGCCGTGGTCGCGAGTGAAGCCAAGAACCCTCCCACAGTCAGTCAGAACGAAGAACCATCAAACGTCATCGCTGTCAAGGAGGAAACGAAGACTGACGAGGCGGAAGAGGGACTTCCCGTCCAGACAGAAGAACAGTCGAAGGAGCTGCTGAGGGACTGTCTTGGCACCATTCGACAGCAGATTAATGGCGTGACAGTCACTCTTGGCTTGAGGATGGGCGATTCGGCGAGCACATGCACGCTTGTGGTGTGCAGAAAGGGAGCGTACGAGAAGTTCTTCAACATGCAGAAGGACGACGTTCCGTTCACAGTGCGCTTCATGGACAAGAGATACCCGTTCAGTGTGGGAGTTGAGTCCTCCATGAAGGAGGTGAGACAGCGCGCCATTTCCGTTTCATCCGTTTCATCGCCTTATGAATAGACGCTGGTTCGTCGCGGCATTCCCATCGTTCGCCACAGCGTTACTGTGACTGTGAATGGCGCGAAGGTGAAGAGTCAGGAGTCTGTGAAGAAGTACCTCGTGACGCCGTTCATAACGTGCGAGCCCGGGTGCGATGTGTCGTCATTCAAGGCGACAGAGCCGTTCAGCATTCACCTGAGTGCCTACGCCAGCACGAGGGACCTGGAACTGTTCTCCACTCCTCGATGCCTGTTCGCGACTGCGATCACGCTCTCCATCGACGCTGAGACGAACGACTGGCTCAAAGAGATGGTTCTGAACTGTTACCCGTTCCTGGAGTCGCTGGTTCTGAATAGTGCGAACCGCTGAGTGGAGTCACGTGTAGTCTGTTCTCCGTTCAACGCCCAAGTGGTGTACCGCTTGGTGAAGTACAACAACTTCCCCGCCCTCAAGACCATCACGATCCACAGTAGCGTTGTGTTGAGGGAGTGAGGCGTAGGCACGAGGGAGGACTATTTGGACACACTGTATTCTGTCTTCAGAGCGAAGAGCACCGAGGTCGTCACTTCTCAAAACGAGACAGTCAATGGTCAGTACACCACTGTTCCCATCACAGTGTCGGGTCAGGCGTACGAGTACGAAACGAGTTGGGAGTACCCCAACACTGTTGGTGATTATCTGACCACGAGGGCGATACTCTGGATTACCCGCAAGGCGTTGTACTCCGCGTCCCAACTCCCGTACGACATCGTGAACAAGGACGTGATGGATGCTGAGTTGCCGAACCTGTTCTTCGTGTTCAGAGGCGACAAGTACGGTTTCTTCTGCTCCGTGTCCGAGAGTGGTCGTGAGTTGCGCACCGCCGTGTGGAGAGTGGGTGTTTTGTTCTGGTTATGAGAATAGATGCTGGCGCTCTGCAAGCTGCCCTTCTCTATCGATGACGTTGAGCTCGCGTTCAAGGGAGCGCCGATCACGATTGACACGAAGTTGAGCGACGTGGGGCTGAGAGAAGGGGACTGCATCGACGTGACTGTGAATGGCGCGATGAGGAAGGGCATTCAGGAAGTAATGGAGGCCGACGGAGAGGTGGTCGCGGACTTGTGTACCACGCCCCATATCAATGAGCGTACCTTCCTTGCGAATGAGTTGGCCGCTATCACCGTTCTCATTCTCCAATTCGGTTGTTCTCTACCTCCTTCATGACGGTATAGACAAGGTTACGTCAACCTCTCCACCGCTGGTCAGTTTCAATCGATGCATTTGCCCTGTCTTGCACACAGTCCACTTGCATTACACTTTGACGTTTGACGAGAGCGTGATTATCGCGATGTGTGGTCCGAATCATCCAAGCCTGAAGAAAGTGATTCTTCAGAGTGGAGTTGGGTCTGTTGTGTGACACATAGGGAAGAGCGCGTCTTCAATTACTGATTTCGAGGACGTGATGAACAGTCTCATCAAATCGTTGCAGATTCATCCTGCTGATCCTGCGTCGAATGGTGCCGTAAAGAGAAAAGAGGAACCACAGCCACCACCATCGAGTACTGGCCAGTATCAGAAACAAGCCTACCATCAGACACCCCCCACAACAACCCTCACAGTCATTGACAATGGAACGACGATCCACCTCCAGTTCTTCATCGTTAGACCGGATACGTGTCTGATCCTAGTGGGCAGAGCGGGGAAGTATACGTCCTTTGCGGATCCAACTCTCGCCAGCTCCTTCGTTCATGTGAAGTACAAGGGCAATGTGTACGCTGTAAGCACGTACGAACAAGTATTGGTGGAGCGTCTTAAGCGCTTTACTATTCAAGTACCCCTTGCTGGAACGTTTTATTCGTAGTCTCTTGCTCGTTACGGCGTTGCACTGCAATACCGGATGTTCAACCTTGTCTATGATGAGACGACTCTCGATGAGAAGCAACTAATCATCGTGAAGAAGGGCGTTGTTCTTCTGGTGCAGGAGACAGCCCAACTCCCTCCAAAGAAGGAGGGTGGTGTGCGTGTGACATTGAATGACGTGGACAATTCCGATTTGTTGGGGCTGGGGTCAAATGAGTTTATGTTCTGCACGTCGCTCATTCTGGTCATTCCTGCATCGGTCACGTATGACTGGGTGGCAATCCTTCTCAATGCATGCTATCCCTATGTGAGAGCCATCTATCTGGAGTGTAGAGAGTGAAGGAGGCATTGAGACGTAGTGTATTCAGCCCTCCCGCTCCACGCCATCGAACGCCTCTTGCACTTTAACAACTTCCCCTCGCTGGAGGCCATCCACGTGCGATGTTGGGTTGGAGATGGCGATTGACGCGTAGTCGTGGACTCTTCAGCCCTTCTCAAGCAATTCATGAACTCCATTTCGTTCAGCGCGTTCGCAACTAGCTATGAGAGGATGACTACGGTTTCATCAAAGACGGGCATCAACGATGTACTGCAAACCGAGTTGGTTGATAGGAGCTGTGTGCCCGGCAAGGCGACATATGGGTACTCGCTACAATGGAGCAGACTTGAAAAGAGTATTGGAGGGGCTCTTTGCACCGTTTCCATTCTTAATGTTACTCCCCAAAGGCTGTACTCAGAAGAGGATATACCCAAGACGATTGTAAATCGCGACGTTGTTGACAATTGCACGCCTAACCTGTTTTTCCGTTTCCGTGGTCGTTTGTTTGGAGTGTTCTGTCCCTTGCATTTTACATGTCGAGAACTCTGCACTGAGATTTGGCGAGTAGAGAAACGTACTTGTTGTGATGAGTAGATGTTGTGTCTGTGCCACAAGCCGTACGAAATCAACGTCATCAAGCTACTCTACAACTTGTGTCCACTTTCTCTCGACAGCTCCCTGACAAATGCTGGTATTGGGTTATGGAGCATTATCGATGTTGATGCGTTGGGCGAGATGTGTCCGCCTTCTCCGATTGAACACAGATGGGGTGAGGATTGCATCGCAGACTATCGTTCCACCTTTGAAAAGCAAGAGAAGCCGTCGTTCAGGACGGGGGAGTTACAAAACGTGACGCATCTGACCCTTTCAACTCGTATTGCTTGAGCTGCTCCGTTAAGAGTAGGCAGCGCCTCTACAAATGATCCTTCGCTCGTTGCGCTCAGCAAAGAGATTTGCCCAGATCTATTCTACCTCAGCGTTTTTACACAGAGCGGATGGGACCGCAATCTATATGAGTGTATCCCAGGAAGCAATTACCCCTCAATTCACAAGATCATTGTTTATGGTTGGGCACTTCATATTCAGTGACCTGTAGAAATGACGAATAATAACCCCCTACCCTTTTACCTGCTGAATGGTCCCAATTTCAACAACGTCAAATACGAGATGTACGGTCTAACCTTCTTCTTGAGGATTTCAAAGGACGCTTCAAGAAACGAAATAAGCATTGATGTGGAGAGGAAGGGGAAACCAACCATGCCCGTGCCTGCTCTCTCGGGTCCTCTGTTTGTGAACTGCATGTACGATCACGTTGTCTTCCCGGTGTTCTTCTCGAAGGATTCGTTGATACAGGATATCCTGGACTCTGCTGCTATCGTGCGGGTTTTAACGAGAGGTGAGTCGTAGATGATCTCTCAGCGGGGCGTTTCCTTCGTGAGAAGTGGCTTATCGGGTATTCGTAATCACACGGTCCTGCCCGAGACGTCAGGAGTGTCAGGTTTGAGCATGGGCGACACGATCTTCCTCGCGATCTCCTCTTCTGCGATGATCAACAAGCCGGGCAGGGAGGCTTTCCTCTCTGCCAGTATGCCAGAAGAGGAAATCGTGAGAACTCTCCTGGAGAAGCCGTATCTTTCCTGCACTTCTCTTGCCATCGACATGCGAGTGAATAGTGGCTATCCGTTGGGTGAGTACCTGACGTATGGCTGCTATCCCTTCATGACAACGATGACGCTGTACTGTAGGAATGACTGTGTGCAGTAATAGATAGTGGGCATGCCTATGCTATTGGATAATCTGTTATTCATCCTGAGGTACAACAACTATCCGCGGTTGACCAAGTTGGTGTTGAATTGTCAGTGTTAACGTTTCATATAACTGCATAGACTCTACGAAGCCGCGATTTCTTGATGTTGAGTATAAGACGTTGGTTTTATTCTACTCTCTTTGTTTGACCAAAATCTCCTCTCTTTGCACCTCCCATTTCTCGATATCGACACTCTGAGCGCGTGAAACGCTCCCTTATGGCTGCCACAAAAAGACGCGATTTCGGTTAG
>ENA-UEQW01000892-UEQW01000892.1-human-gut-metagenome-genome-assembly--contig:-NODE-892-length-26981-cov-3.405962_pt1 | contig 26981 bp, 40 predicted proteins | sample MGYA00242947_ERZ507947 | MGnify/ENA primary metagenome ERZ507947 (study PRJEB26167, sample SAMN06115421) | human gut metagenome | host: Homo sapiens | place: China:Guizhou | collected 2015-03-17... | reverse complement strand
CTGAGGAGTCTTCCGATGAGGAGGAGAAGCCCAAGAAGGAGAAGAAGGAAAAGAAGGAAAAGAAGGAGGAGCCTAAGGAGGAGAAGGAGGAGCCCAAGGAGGAGAAGAAGGATGAGGAGTGATTCGGTTGTTCTTTGTATCGCTTGTTTTCTGCAACAAACACGCCATTTCTTTAGGTAGTCTATCCACCGTGAACACTTTGACACCTCCTCCTGGATTTCCTCCACAGAATGCTTTTGCACATTGTACGCGTTTATGCCGTCAAGCAGCTGCGTAGTGCACTTCTCGCCGATCTTCTGTTTCACACTATCCATGTTCTGGAGGATGAATGCGCGCAACTCGTCGATCAGGTCCTTGCACTCGCTCTGCACGCCCAACGCCTCGCTCTTCCTATTTGTCTCCACCACAAGCTGCTGCATCTGCTCAATCTCGGCGGACGACAGATTCGTCGTCTGCTTGCTGATGGTCACCACCTTCTTCTCGTTCCTCTTCCTGTCCTCGGCCACGATCTGCAGAATGCCGTCCGCATCGTACTCGGCGGTGATGTAGATGGTCATCGGCTCGTCTTCGGGAACGTCGCCTAGCTCCACGTCGAACGAGCATATCAATTTGTTGTGGTAGTAGAACATCGAGTCGCCTTGGTAAATCTGGAAGGTCATCTTCTTCGTCAATCCCGCCGTCTTGTACTTGCGCGTCTTCTTGCACGGATAGGGCTGATTCTTGTTGAACAGAATGCTCATTGTGTCGTCAAACTGACGAATCCCGATCGCCATCGGGATGCAATCGCTAATCACCAGATCATCCGGAATGAAGTCCAGCGCCTCGGCGGACGACAGGTCGGGAACGCCCTCCTCAAACAGCAAATCGATGTCGTTGCTGTCCATAATCTGGTGCGCACGAATTGTTGCCCCTCGTGCCACAGCCTCGTCAGGGTGAATTCGCTCCGAAATCTTGTCCTTTCCGAACAGAACCTCCAACCGGTCCCGAATGCAGGGAATGCGCGAAGAGCCGCCAATCAACACGACCTCGTCCACCTGCTCCACTTGGACGTTGGTATTCTTCAGCAGCCGCAACACAATCTCCATCGTTCTGTCGATGAGCGGCTTTGCTCTGAATTCAAACTCAGCCCTCGTAATCTCAAACTCGTCGTTCCCGTTCCATGTATCGGACTCGATCGTAGTCGACTGCACAACAGACAGCTCGATCTTCACCTTCTCGGCGCGATCCAGCAATCGCATCTGCGACCTCTTGTTGTTCTTCTTTATCTCGATGCCCTGCATTTCCAGCCCCTCCTCGATCATCTTCGCCACGAGCTGGTCCAGATCCATTCCGCCGCAATGCGTGTCTCCATCAACGCCGCAAACACAGTAGTGCTTGTTTGACGCCTTCATCAGCGACACGTCAAAGGTGCCGCCTCCCAGATCGTACACCAAGATGATGCTCTCCTTCACCACGTTGTCCAGTCCGTACGCAATGGCTGCTGCCGTCGGCTCGTTGAGAATGCAAAGCACATTATATCCGGCGACAGTACCCGCGTCCTTCACGGCGCGGCGCTGATTCTCGGTAAAGTACGCAGGACACGTGATTACGATATCGCGTATCTGGCAGTTTGTGTACTTCTCGGCCAAACCCACCATATACGATATGAACATGCCAATCATCGCCTCCACGTTAAAGTACTGCCTTCCGTTGCAGAAGTCCACGGCGATTACGGGCCTTCCAAAGGTGTCACTCTCCACATGGAACGGCATCTCCGCCACCTCCTCCTTCACAGAAGGATCGTCGAACGGCTGGCCCATGAGTCTCTTCGCATGATAGATCGTGTTTGTAGGATTCGTTATCCGCCTCTTCTTCGCCTCTTCGCCAAACACGATGCCGTCGTTCGTGAAGGATATGAAGGAGGGGATGACTCGATTTCCAGCGGAATCCGTGGGAATGACTATGACTCCATTCTTCACCACGCCGATTGTCGAGTTTGACGTGCCAACATCGATTCCTGCAACCGTAGTTCCAGAATACATATAGATTGAATAACGCACTACCTCCCTTTTGAAGAAAAACGGTTGCGAAATCCAGAATGAATCGAGGCGATTTCTGTCCTCTGTTTGGATCGAAGAGGGTGGGACTTGGGGGGTCGAATACGAAAGCACGGATCCACTTCGAGGAAGACGGAGACATGTCGTTCGAGATAGACCACTGCAGCGAAGATCTTGACATCGACATTCCCCTCGACTTCAACTCCAAGACACAGGAAGTCACGGACTATCGGTAGGAGCATTCTCTTCTTGTTACCCCAGATGTGACCAGTGCGGGAAATACTTTGCTGCCTCCCGCTCCCTCATCCTCCACAAGAAGATCCACACCGGCATCAAGCCCTACGTGTGTCCAGTCGAGGGATGCGGCAAATCGTTCTATGTCCACGCGCAGCTCGTCAGACACTCGTACTCCCACTCCAATCTGCGAACCGAGAAATGCCCGTTTGCTTTCGATGCTGCATTGAGTGTAGATACAAGAACTGTTCTTCGCCGATAAAGCTGTTCAAGACGAAAGCCGACGTGCGGCAGCACATAAAGAACTGGCACACGCTGGAGAAGAGCGAGCAGAGGGAGCAGCGACTGATCAAGAAGCTGGAGAAGTACAAGCACTATGCCGAGAACTACAAGAAGCTGCTCGATCAGGTAGTTCGCATGCGCAACGCGTGTTGCATAGAATAAGCTATTGATCGAGGAGAACAAGAAGCTGAAAGTCGCCTTGGAGCTGAATACTCCCGTCCAAACGAATTCTCTCGGATCCGAAGGGAAGTCCGTGTTGCGACGACCTATACCCGCCTACACCCAGTTTCTGAGGGAGCAGTATCAAATCATGAAGGACCACAATGTGATGGACGGGAAGGATGAGTTAGGTGTAGGAGAAGGTGTCTTTCACGGAGTGCTCGAAGGAGATCGCAAAGCGCTGGAGGGAGCTGTCTCCCGAAGAAAAGAAGCCGTACTTGGTATTCGTGTTTGTTTCGGTTTATCTGTAGAATCGTTTTCGGCAGGAAATGGATTGCTATTCGGAGGAGAGGAAAGGACTCGCGATTCCAAGCATTCCCCCCTCCTCCTTCGATGCTTCGTCGCCCTCCTATATTTGCAGAAAGTGGCTTTGTTTGAGTTGGCTTATGCGCAGATGTGGGAGTACGGACATCTGCGTTACCAATCCCACGGAGGGGGACTCTTCTCTTCCTTTTCTATCACTCCCGTCGCAGTCGACGAAGGGTGATACTGTATCATGCTACTTGTGACGTGTTTGGCAAGCAAACAGAAGCAATAGGTTACAAGCGTTTCTTGTAGTAAGAAATGCACTCCGTGTTAAAGGAATGACTCAATGTCGACCTGTTTGACGCCGCGGCCTCGTCCATCGACGAAAGAGGGACAATCCTCTTCGATGCTAGTGGCGTGGCGATTTCCTCGTCTGACTCGCTTTCCTCTTCCTCTTCCTCTTTGGAAACGATAGACTCCTCCTTCTTCATGGCTTCGGTCTTTTCCACCAACAACGGCTGAACGAATTCAGGAACGCTCCTCTTGTCCCTGTAATCACCATCCACTCCATGTCCACTGGATACGAAATCGACAGCCACTTCTCCACTCTCTCTAGAACGCTTCTATTCCTAAGACGGATACGGCACGCTCACCATCGATTCGGCCGCTTTCTTCGATACATACGAGTGGTTTTCTCCCGGCAGCCACATCGGATTGGGGTCCAACTCAATCGCCTTCTTGACGAACGCCTTGTATTCCGCTTCCAACTACTTTTGAAAGCATGGAACAATCCCTACTTCACTCAGATGAACTCGGAACTCGCGTATCTTTGACTCGGTGTAGTTCCGGTGGCCCTCTATCTAACCGATCACACAAGCATAACTCCATGCACCTGCTTCATGCAGTACTCCATGTCGCGCTTGATGGATGGAATCCAGCGACGAATGGACTCCACCTTGTTCAGTCGCTCTCTATCCTTCACGTAAGTCAATAGGAATACAGCGGAGGCCGGATGTACTCGCGGTTCTGATCCTTCTCCTTTGAAAGAACGAACCTCTACGATGAAGGAGCACAATGTTGTCCCACATTCAATTCAGAACGCTGCTTTTCCTCATTTCGCGCCATTCTGATGATATCGGTTTTGGAAGAAACGTGCCGTCGAATTGGAGGGGTCCCAAGAGCCAAACAACGAGTCCATTCTTTGGTATAGTCATTCCTTTCTCCAATGGAAGTCCTTTGTGCTGTGCGTACTCTCATGTTCTAGGTCGAGAACAACGATATCGAGAACGGTGTTCAGATTGTGGCTGAGGCGGACGCTTCTGTCCCCGTGACCGAGAAGGTGACTACCCCCTATCTCACGAAGTACGAGAGAGCCCGTATTCTGGGCACGCGTGCTCTTCAACTCAGGTTTGGCTTGGGGCAGTCGGATCAGACATAGTATGAACGCACCTCCGATGGTGGAGGTGACGGACCAGACGGACACGCTCCAGATTGCTCTGGAGGAGTTGAAGCAGAAGAAGGTGGGTTGCGTCCGGTTCTGTCTCATTTTGCCTAGATTCCACTGATCATTCGTCGCTTTCTCCCTAGCGGAAAGTACGAGGACTGGAAGTTAGATGAGTTGAACTTTGATTAACTGTTACTTTATTGCCCAATCTGTGTTGAAGAAACAATTTCTACAGCGGGTTTGCGGTTAGTCAGGCCAGTTAATCAGCATGGCGATGACGTCGTCGACAGTGGCACGGCGATTCTTGCCCCCGTCATACGCAAAGCAGGACTCGATGATGGCCTTATAATCTACCACTCACCAATTCGCAACGCAACCAACAGGGAGGCACATACTCGGGAATTGGAGGTCGCTTTCCGCCGATGACATCTTTGATAAACTATGTATCGTACCCACAAGCGATATTCACGCGAGCGCTGTCATACCCGCCATCAACCAAATACTTGCTGGTCACCGCTGGAGGGTATGCTTCCTGAAGAGTGGCGAGCTCGAGGAGAACAATGCCAACGGCGTACATGTCCGTTGCGGCCGTGCGCTTCTTCGTTTCGAGGTACTCAGGAGCCGCTCTACGCTCAACCGACAGGAGTGAAACGTACGAGGTTGGTGTGCATAATAGTGCAGAATCCTTGGCAAACCCGTTCTCTACCCATTAACGGATTCCATCCTGCCTATACCGAGACGAAGAGCAAACCCGAAATCGCAAAGCAGCAGATTGTCATCCTTGTCCAACAGAATGTTATTCCGCTTTGTGTAAGAAGTCGTGATTCAGGCACTCACCTTGATATCCCCGTGAGAAATGCCCAAATCGCGGAGATACTTCACTGCAGAGCACAGTTGAAGTCCCTGTCTCCTCAGTATCGCATTCAGTGGGCAATGACGGTCCGACGGATGTCCTCGATTCTCGTCTTTCCTCCTTCGCTGTTCTTTGCAGTAGTTACAGAGTGAATCAACTCCCAGATCCATCACGATCACTGGGTATCCCTCTTCCGTGTAGCATAATCCGTAGCACCTGATGATGTTTCGGTGTCTCAAACTCGCGTGAAGTGTGGCTTCGTAGATTGCCTGTTTTACGACGATGTCATCGGAGCCGTGAAACACCTTCATCGCAACCCTTCTCCCTTTGTAATAGCTATACTAAACGCAAATGAGGCTGCCTACCCTATGTACACTGTAGCATACGTTCCAGACCCTAGCCTTTCCTGCGTAATGATGCAATCTCTCAAATTGAGCTCCGGGACCTCCATAAAAGCGTGAAAGTGAAATGGAAGAGGATTTGTCACAGTAAGAAGTAGAGCCAAATCGCCGTTTCCGTTAGCGCCTTTGTAAACAAACACCCATCAAATCACGCCTTATTATTCATAAGAACGATGATACGACCACTCGTATTACCACACGCGACCAACGGATGGGATGTGTGCATCTTCACCACCGACTGGATAGAAGCGATGTGGGGCGAGAAAAGGGACGGGAGCGCCTTCACGACGGGCTGGCCGGACTTCAGCAGCGCCACGGAGTACAACTATGGATCACGCGTTCCTGCGAAGAGCACGTTCACTTGCCGCGGCTCGTCCATAGAACCACAGTGGAAGTAGTTAATTCCGCCTTGATGGGCATCACCACCCAGGTGTGAATCCCGTGGAATGTACCACTCCGCCATGAGTTTGGTCAACCATTTTCCGGTCTGGTTGCGATGCTGGATGGATACGCAATGTTCGTCTTCCGTTGCCGTCGTTAGCGTGGGATACACATGCAAATGGTTGTCCTGACACGTTGTGACGATCATGTCTCCGGACTGGTTGAAGAACGCCGAATTCACCGACAGGCGATGCTCATAGTCGTGCAAGCACTCCTCGCATGTCGGATCTTTCACTACGTCGTGGAAATGGGGGTTGTAGGTCGAAGGGAGCAGACGAACGTCCCAAATGCGAACCGACCGAGCCAAAGAGGCGGTAAGGATGTTCCGTTTATTCGGATGCACGTCGATCTACTCTCAACTGCACGAACAATCAGTACGGTGTTCACCTTCTTTGGGTGGGCTTGGAAGCAGGACTCAATTGCGCCGCTTCGCGTGTCCACGGTTATCACTTCGCTACGAATCACGTCTTCTCGCGTTTGGTACCCATTTCCGAGACTTACCAGGAACGCAGAAGGCTGGTCGGGGTAGGGGACGAAATGATGAATGAACACATCGGAGGAGAAGTTCTTGTCGAGCTTAAACAGGGTCTCCACCTTCCTCGACGCAATGTCCAATCGCTTGATCGACTTATCGTAGGAAGACGAGTACAGATTGCGCCCATCTTCGTCGAACGACAGTCTCGTGACGGGTCTATGTGAAAGAATAGGATAGGGACACACTCGTTTGATAGCTGGAACTGCCAAGTGTCACCCACCTCGGAAATGTCCTTCAATCCTCCCTCCAGCGTGGGAACGGAACCCTCGTCGATTGTGTTTGGAAGACTCCAGAACCCAATCCGGCCCCCCTTGTCGCCCGCTGCAATCTAGCTATCACGCAACGCAGAAGAGGTCACCATCAAGCGGTCGGAGCGCGGATGAATGCACATGCTGTATATGCGTTCCGGAACCACCTTCTTCGCGCCACTGAATTGCACATGGGAAGTCCATGCGCCGACATCCACACAGCCTACACATAACGCATATGGAGCACTTCTGCCCTGCTTTGTATCGCCCTTTTCTTCGTCTTGTTGCTTCAGCGTGTCGAAAAACGAAGAGATGTCGCCTTCTCGTGCCAGTTCGGTGGCATCGAAGTTTCCATCGTAGGACTACGGGAAAGGAGTGGAGCAAGCGAAATACGATGGTTCCCTCGATTTCAAGGAGCTGCTCCTTCTCCGGTTTTGGCGGGATATAGGGTTTTGATTCTCTCATATAGAACTCGTCGGGCACCAGCTCGGGCGCTTCGCCCATGAGTCTGCGCGACTTCCGAACGGGCATAAGCGGAATCGCTTCCCCCTGCTCCTTTTTCTTCTGTTTCTTTTGCCTCGTCGCTTTGGCCAGTTGTTCATTTATCTAACCAATCACGGAATCGAAAAGGCGGAGACGTCGCTGATTTTGAGCTCATCCAGCAGCTTCTTCCTCTTTTCGAGCGCCGCCTTCCTCTTGTCCGCGTAGGAAGATGATTTGCTGAAAAACTCTTTGATTTCCTTTGGCATAAACCGAACTGTTGTCGATAAGAAGGGATGACGGGCGGATTTGAACTGGGCACAACGCGTTACGAAAGGGAGTGGATTGATTTGTCGTGTTCTACACTAATCTGTGTTTACATGAGCAAAAGGAGTGCGTGGGCGAGAGAAATCAGTGGCGTGCGTTTTGGTGGCAGACGAAGAAAAGGAAACGCCGCTGCAACGCTATTGGCTTATTCTGTTATCTCCATTTGCGCACTACCGGATGTCCGACGACAGCTACCATCCCGAAGAAGAGGTAGTGCAAATGAAGGAGGATTCCGAGAACGAGAAGCTCTTCGGAGACATCGCTCAGATGATGCCGCTTCCCGTTGCGATCCCATATGTGGATTTCTCGTCCTTTTATCTCGTCAGAGTGAGGCGTAGACCGACCACGCCCTCTCCCAGTTCCCTATCCAAATCCATAACGGGCAAGTACCCCTTACGACTCGCGTAGCATCTAGACGCCGTCAAAAGTCGCTGCAGTTCGTCACCACGGAGATGGTCTTTCTCATCATGAGCGACGAATACAACCACAGCTCGACCGAAGTCAATCCCAGCGCGATCGCGCAACAACTGCGTAGCCCTCTCCACTCGCCGTCACCCGCAGACATCACACGCCGCCGCATCTACGACATCGTCCACGTCATGAACTGCCTCGATCTCCTCCGCCGCTACAGCTACCGCATCTACAACTGGGAGGGCATCGCCTCCATGCAGCGCCTCCTCACACGCCTCTACAGCACGCCCGTACGCCATCAATGTCGCCATCACACGTAGTTCGATAAGTTCGAGTCGTGTTTCGCTCATTGTTTCAAAAAGAATAAAGACGACCAACGAGAGTCGTCGCGTTCTCCCTCGCTCACGTGTAGAGAGAGGAGCGAGGACAGCACCGCCAAAAACATCACGATCAAATTCCTCAAATACTTGTTCCTGTACACCAAGTCGGGACGCGTCACCTTCAACAACCACGATCTCACCACGCTCGTCGTTCGCGAGCTGCACCACGACGTGGACGCTTCTCTCCCCTCGTCCAGGAAGACGTTTCGAGAAAAAGAGAAGAGTCGATGTTAAGACGCATCATCAGCGTAGGCATCGAGCGACGGCTCTACGACATCATCAGCGTTCTCTGCGGACTGGGAATCATCAAACGACGCTCCGACTCTCTTCTGTGGAACCAGTCCATTCTGGATGATCGAGCCGGTAAAGCTTTCGTCCTCGTGTCACGACAAGAGCGGAAGGACCATCCCAACTACTACAAGGGGAACAACATGATGATCTGTCTCCAGCACTACTTGGAGGAAACCACGCTCTACGCGTCGTCGGTAAAAATGGGGGATGTGTGGGATGTGCTGTACAAGACGTTTCAGCGCAGTGGGATGGTCCTGGTGGTGGACATCGACTCGCTGAAGAACGTGATCGCCGCCGACGTAATCACACCATGTCGGCCTCACCCACAGGAAATGTCCATGGATCCCGTCAGGAAGATGAACGACACCATCATGGAGTGCGTTCCCGCAGTTCCCGGATCATCCCTCGCATGTTGCGACTACCCCGAAACGGTCGTCGTATCCGCCAACCACGTGCGAGCGGAAGTCACCAGAGAGAAGGAAGAGACGAAGAAGAAGCGCGAGAAGAAGACAGATGACGACGAGTGGAAGATGCCGAGCAAACGCCCTCCGTCCAAGAAGAGTCAGAAGAAGGAAGCGAGCGAGGACTGGATGACGCACGACGCTGTGTCCATCGTCCTCCCGGACCAAGACATTGCCAATCTGTTTGAATACACTCCACTGCCACAAGTGCAGACCACCTCGCCTCAGCGGCCAAATCGATTTGATGAGGCCGCCTCGCCCTCCTCCATCATGAACATACCGTACATCATCTCCCCGTTGCGGGATGACGGCTACACGCTTGCCTCGCCCCATCACGAAGTGAATCTGTATCCGTGCGTCCCTTCACCCCAGCTCGGCTTGTTCTCTCCAGCGTTGCGCAGAATGACCCCACTGAGGCAAGACAACGACCATCCCCACGAGATCGTCCCGCCCTTCCTGGATACAATCCCCATCGCGTTGCCCGTGCTCCCGGCAATTCCGTTCCTTCCTTCCAACACCGACGGCGCGCCTCCGACGCAGAACAAAGGGTTTCAAATATCGCCCTCCAACAACTACAATATAGGCAGTAGCGCCGATTGCGACGCGAAGGACCCGCAAAGAAGCCAGAATTGACGTTTTCAAAACGAACCGAAATCGTCTGTGTTCGCGGAATTCCTGTTTGTTGTCGAAAGAAGGAGGAGGACAGAAATGAAAACGGATGACACGGTATTCCTGAGGACAGCGGTTCAGAGGGGATACGACGTGCATTCCGCGAAAAGAACACTCAGTCAATGGTCCTTCGAGAAGCAGCTCAGAGAGCTGTCGTTGTCGCAGCGGAATCTGGAGGTAGCGGATAAGAAGTTTGTGAACTGTATCCGGATCGATCCCAGTTCCAATCAATAGTAGTCATGGATGTTCATCGTATTGGGTAGTTTACTCTCCGGAGATAACATGGGGACGATTCGTCTCTTTGATTTGCGCGTGCTGGATGATCGAAGTCACTGTCGAAGGGAGACGATCTCCTCCAATCCAGCTAACAATCCAGAGTATGCGCATTTCAGCGTAGTCATCCCTCAGATGCCACCGCAAGATGATCACCTCGCTGTCGTGGTATCCGCTCGATGCGGGTCTCTTCATCTCCTCCGGTGCCGATAGATACGTGAATGCATATTCTAACTCCTTCTCGTGAGCCCTAGATTTGGGATACGAACGAATTCGCAGTCGTCTCCCACATCCACTTCAAGAATCCCGTGGCAGATGTGCAGATGCCAACGAGCGGTCCGTTCCGTCACAAGGTTGCCGCCGTGTGCAATGGGATCAATGGCGTGACTCTGGTGGACCTGTTCGCCTGCTCCCACATCCAAACGGTCGTCGGAAGCGAGGGAATCAGCACGTGTTGCTGCTGGAATCCAGCGTCTCCTTCTCTCCTCCCTCTCATGCGTAGAAATGAGTACGAGTTGTTGGTCGGTGACAATCAAGGAACCACAACTCTCTTCGACATCCGAAAGCCTGGAGAGAAGTGCATTCTTGGAGTGCTGGAGCCGCGCTCATCTGGCGCGTGCGGGAAGACAGAATCGTCGCTAGAACATATCCGTTATCAGAACACTTCTCTTCCTTCACGCCACGCGCCTCCGTCACGTCGTGTCATTACTCATCGGATGGTCGGCTGATCGTCACGTGCGGCACCGCATCGGACCCCGTGTCCGTGTTTCACGCCCATACCCTGACTCCGACGAATACGACGGTTTCGGGCATCGCGCCGTGGGGCAACGTCATTCTCAAGCCCTGTATCGCGGGCGACGGGTGAGACAGGGCGGTGTGTGTGAGGGGTAGAGAGAAGGACTATTTGTGTTACCCTGATGGAAAGAACTGTGTCGTGAAGGTGATCGACCTCGACTCGGGCGAGGTGATCAACACGTTGATGGGGCACATGGACGTCGCGACGTGTTGCTGTTTTCGGGAAAGGACGTGCGAGCTGTACCGTGCTCTCTCTGCGTGTAAAGCGTAGGTTTTCGGGGGGACGAGATGGACTGATTCTGAACTACACAAGTCAGTGCTGGAACTGTGACGGCATGAGACACTATCACCACACCGTTCTCGCAGATGAGGCGAACGATTCGTGGGACGAATGGAGTCTTTGTTGAACAAACCCAAACACATCTTGTCGATACTCTCCATCACTTCATCGTACAAACCGTTTATGAACGACGGACGGCAGTACTCCCCGTTCGACTGCCGCTTCTTCGGCGGGTGCAGCGTCGCCTTGATCGTCGCCTCGATGTCACACACGCGAATCTCCGACGCCAGGCTGTCGAACTCGTCGCTCGGTCGCTGCTTTCCCATGTCGCTCACCTTCTTCTGTAACGCCACGTTCACTGGCCGCTTCAACGGCCCCCACGGCGTCTTCTGCATCGTGTCCAGGTCCGAAATCTCCACCGGGTCGATCGCAAAACACCGCGAAGGAGAAGGAGGGGTGTTGCGTGGCGGCGGACTGCGCGGCGGCGGAGGCGGCGAGCCCCGCGGGGAGGATGGAGGTGTGGCGGGACGTGGGGGAGGACTCGCTTTCGGTGAGGGCTGAGGAGTAGCAAAACGAGGGGGAGGTGGGGGCGACTTGCGCGGAATCGGAGCGCGTTGCACGGGAGACGGTTGCGGGAAGGAAAAGAGCGGTTTTGAGGGAGAATGATTAGCGGTTGTGGCAACCCACTTTCTCGGGGATTTCTTCAGCAGCCCGATGAGCGAATTGAGTTGGAGAATCTCGGCGTTCTTCTCGTCTAAGCGTGAGGGAGTGTGTTGAGCGTATACCCAAAATAGCCTCCAAATCTGCCACTTTCTTCTTGTATTCTTGACACTCCTTGCTCAATCGATCGGAACAACTCGTGACTATTCGTGATGTTTAGCGTCTAGTAGTACCGCGGGACTTCTCTTGCTCCATGCGCCTCACTTCCGCGTCGTAGTCTCGAAGGAGCGTGACGATTGACTGCATCTTGAGATCAGCGGATATGTCGATTCGTTGGATCTATTGGATGAAATAGCGTTTGCTGCAGTACGATTTGTTGAATTGTGAAGGACAGACACTTCTCCTTGGAATTGGAATCGGATGAACTCAGCGGGTTCTGACACCGTTCGTGCAGCTCCGTCACAACCATGTCGCGAATGTGCTCCTCGATCAGGTCTTTCTTCGAGAAACACTCCCTGCACAAGTCGAGATCATCCCAGAAATGATCGTCCGTGAGACGCGAATTCTGTTGCTGCGAAAGCGGAATCGTCTTCAGCGCATTCAGCGCGGACACAGTATCTTCAAAGTCGCGCAGTTGGGGGTTCATTGTGTGAATGACAGAAATCGCCCCTTTCTTTGTGGATAGCAAATGCTCCTGCAGAAGCGACACCAACTGGCAGGACACGACGGATTCTTGAGCACCGCTCACGGCTGACGGATTTGAGGCACGCGCAATGCCGCGAAGAAGAGCGTGTAGAGAAGACGCGGAGGAGTCCTTGTCCGAATCGATCTTCGACCGGCTTTTGACTTCCTTTGGAGTCTCGCACCCGGCGAGGTCGACCACGTGAAGAACAGAGATCGGCATCAATCGCGTCCTGGTGTCTACGGATCACGCGGAACGAGGCGCAACGACATTGGTACAACCGGATAGTGAAAACGGTGTGACACTGCGCGGAGGAAACGCCGCTCGCCACCTCATACGACTGTCGGTTCCGTAGCGACTTCACGAGGAGAGATTGGAACTCCATTTCTGTAGAAAACTCACTCTCCTGCGAATGAACGGAAGACAGAGAGGCTACTTGGAATTGAGCGGTCGACCGCGACGAAGCAACGCCCTTGGTGACATTGGATTCCCTACGTGTTATGGAGACCGATTAACGACTGCTTTAGAAGATCAATGCACATTTCCTTATGAACGTAGACGACGGACATCTTTAAACACACGCCCATCTGCCCCATAACGGACTGTTTGGAGCGGTATTCCAGAAGACATCGCACTGACCGCAGCAGCACACCTGCCTCTCTACGATGAATCCATCTCGATAGCCAAACCGGTCATTTCCCAGAATCGTATACGATTTGCCGCTGCCTGTCACGCCGTAGACCACAATCAGCGCATTCTGCTGGAGAAACAACTGCTCGATTGACTTCTTGCAGCACGTCACAAATACGCTTTCCTACGCTGAAGAAGTGCAAACAACTCCCACTTGCGAGCAGGATCCATCGAGAACGGCGGAACACGGATAGACACTCGTGCGAACTCCCTCTCTGTAATACTATGTGTCACGCAAGACTCCAAACGCGACAGCCGACGAACTCGGAAAGGAAACCACAACAGAATGATCCGTTTCCTTCCGTATCGGTAGCGAAGACGTTCCGTAAGCAACTCGCTGCGGACGAAAGCGCTCATACACAGATACTTCCTGAGCCGTCAACATGGGATCGGAATGGCTCGACGAATACGGACAGGCTACAGTACTCGATTCCAACACGCTGTTTTTGAAAGCAGGTCATGAACGATCAAAATCGGGCCGATTTCGCGCATTTCTGGATTCGCAGAAGTGGCGGCGCATCGCTAGAGAAAGGAAATGCAATACTTCATTTATGCCGCCCGCAGTAGCACACGTCCATTGGCTGTGTGGAGGGGGCCAATTCCCAGGCATTTCTTTGGCAGTTACGCCCTTCAGGATCCAAGCAAGGAGCTGTTCATAAAGCGTTGTACGGACCTGATCGAGAGGAGAGGACACAGATTTATCCGTGTTGGTGTAAAGAGGGTCACTTCAAAGGGGAAGACGGAAGTGTTTGACATCACCTACGGATGGCCCATCCGCTACTACTGCAGATGCAACTTCTCCGATAACCCGGTGCAGTCATCTGAGTTGAAGCAGTTCGAAGTGGGTCTCTGTCTCGCTCTTTATCGTAGAAATCGTTGACGCGATGCCACATTATCCCCACACGAGGCATCTTCTTCAGCAAGTCCCCATTCGTGAAAGACGACCTGGATTTTGACGTGCTGTGCGTCGATCCGGAAGCGTACGCCAAGCTGTACAACGACGCCATCAAAGATCGGTGCTTACGGGGAGTGCTGTATCTCTCCATCACGCTAGCCTTCTGTATTCTCGTGTATTCCTGTACAGTCTGCAGTGCGCAATGACGTGTAGGCACGAGCGATGAAAACGTGAAGAAGCGCCAACTCATGAACGCGTACAAGCGTTACAAGGAGAAACAGGAGGTGGAGGTGAAAGAAGAGGTTGAGGAAGAAGAAGAAGAGGAGGCTGTCCCAATCGAGCCTCCTTCAATCCAGAGCACGCCCAGCACTGAAACGTGGGGAGAATGGATTGCCAAAGAGTTTTGGAAGCTTTTGGGTTATAGTTGGCCGGGTTGCTTGAACAAACAGAGCACAAGAAAAGGGAATACTTCAGCTGGAATACCTACTCCGTGACGATGAAAGGGGAACGGTACATAGAACAGCAAAGACAAGAAATCATAACAACAACAGATCACCGCAAGCGTAATATCCCCGTTCACGAAGTGATCAAGACCGAATACGACAGAGAGCAGGAGTGCCACATTCACCAGGGTGAGTGTCTACGCATTACAGGGAGAACGAAGGATTGCCGTCGTCTTCATGCACTTCTTCATGTACACGACCGTGAGAAGCAGACACAGGTCGAGGACGCCGTAGACAAGACAGGGCACATTGAGTTTGAAGTACACATTGGCATTTGCCACCATCGCAATGAAGATCGCCAGGACCTATGATCAGAGACAACAGGAAACCAAACCAGGTGCACGGATGAAGACACGGTCAGGCTCTTTACGGAATCCACTCGCTTCGCCTCTCTCTCCGCTCTACACTTGATTCCGACTGACAAAGCATGCGTGCGCTTCTCGTCAATCAACGAGCCGTTTCCGGTCCCAGCTAGGTTCGCTTCTACGGCTGGTAGCAATCGCAACGGATACTCTGATTCATGAGCGGCTCCGTCATGCTAACCGTGAAACCACCCCAATGCAAGGTACAACACAGCAATACTTGGATCTCCTTCGGTCACGGCAGTGCCTGTCGGAATGGGAGCATTCATTCTCAACGCGATTGTCCCAAGCACTCGGTTGTTCCAAAAAACACGTTGATTTCGGGTCTTCACCGAAGGACAAGAAACCGAAGCAGGAAGTGCGCATTCTTCGCAACTGGAATTGGCTATGTTCTCGGTTCGTTTTCTGTTGCTGTTGGCAGTCATTTGGCTAATGTAACCGTCCCGCCCCCATTTCAAGAATAGTTCATACGGCGTTTACTTTCAGTTGTTTTCGGGAAGAAAGCCGGATGTGTTTTCGGTGTACCCTGTTTCGTTCCTCCGCGTTCAGTCATGCATAGGCCTCTCCGTCTCTTTATCCTTCTCATGTACTATCCTATTGTGTGCGATGGGTTAGGGACTGATGAGTAGATAACAAGATCAGCAGGGCCTCATCTGCTCAAAAGCACGACGTTGAGAAGCCACTTGATCCTGTTTCAACGGGGCAAACTGAAAGTGCCGAACAACAAAAGGTAATCGTCTCCAACTCCTTTCTCGCAAATGGCAATGCGACTCGGAGTGATGCATCGGTACTGTACGAAGAACCGTCTCCAACGCTTTCGCCCTTCGAACAACGTTTGGGCGTGATTGACTCTTCATCGTAGGCGTTCGCGATTTCCAGCTGCTCATTCCGAATTCCGAAAAGGCTCACTGCGAATCCTGCGTGATTATCAACGACGGCGCCGTGATTCCGTATTCACGTCCATCTATCTCTAGATCATCACTCGTAGAGCGTTCACGCATTTCAAGAGCTTCGGGACCCGTTAGCGTTTCAATCGTGACCTCGTGCACGTAATCGCAATGGAGGTGCGTGACGCGTAGCGAAGAGCGTCTGGCGTTCATGCCCTATCTCCTGAAGCGATGGCCATCGTACTTCACGATTGCTCTGCAGGTGAAGAAGAAGAATGTGAAGTCCGCGACGCAGTTGGTGAGCGGCCTTCACCTCCCCGAGCGCGTGTCCGTTGTTCTCTACGTGATACCGAACTCATCCAACTCGTTTTACGTGAATAGCCTGCGGAATGTTGCGATCCAGGCGATTCGTACGACGCACTTCGTCGTGTTGGACATGGACATGTGGCCGATGAGTGCGTTCGGTTTTCGTCATTCATTTCTAGGCAATCTGTTCGATGAGCTAATGCATCTTCCGCAGTCCATTTTGGAGTCGAATACGTCTGCCGTGATTGTTCCAGCGTCGTTCTTGCGACAGGCTCCGATTCTGAAGAATTGCACAACGCTTCTGGAGTGCGCAGTATTGTGCCGATTTCTGCCATTTCTTCAAACGTAGGAGCGAGTCACTCTTCCCGAAGAACAAGGAGGAACTGATCAACTGTGTTCAGAGGAGGGAGTGCTCCCACTCCAAAGAGAAGGGAGTGCAGCATGTAGTGCTCGCTGCGAGAGTTGACGCGTAGCGGTATTTGACGACGCGGTGGTACAGCGCGAAGGGGCCCGTGCTAAAAATGAAGTGCTTCCAGAACCGGTTACAAGAGCCGTTGGCGATGTTCCTCTCGCTGACGAATAGATATCTCTTTTTGCGTTTTTACCACGATATGCTTCTGTTTGATGAGCGTTTCGTGAACTATGGATGCAACAAGGTTCAGTTTGTCGATCAGCTTCGTTTGATGGGATATGACTTCTATCTTTTGACAAGGTCGTTTGCGATGGATCTTGTGCACCACGAGTCGTTTTGCGGGATGGCCTTCACGATTAGCTCCTCATTCCGAAAGAGTTATCTTCTGTACGCTCGTGCAGGCCTGGCGGGCAAGATGCGTAAACTCTGCAACGTGTACATGGCCAAGACAGAACAAGTGTATGTCAACAAATCTCACGTCGGGATATGCAACGATCTGTACGAATAACCCCAAGCCCGTGTTTGTTAGTTGTATAACAGATTGTTGCGAGAGGCGTCCTCCTTCTTGCTCGTTTTCGCCTTCTTCGCAACCTTCGTAATCACAACAACGATGCCGACGAGCAGCGCCACGACAACGAGGAAGAGAGCCGCGACAATGCCGCCCACCTTAACGGACACAGAGCAGCCAGAATACGAGGTTCTATAGAAGGGATGATTTGCATGCATCAGGTAGTCTTCTGAGCATCACTCTTCCCGCTCTTGCTTACCAGTAAACGTGAAGTCTATCGATTCCACCTCCGCCGTCACATTCCTGTAATAAGAAAACGCGTCGTTCCCAAGCTCATCTACACAATTCTTGTCTCTACAATTGAGATGGGAGCGACTTTCTCACATGACATTGAATTCTTTGCCGCGCTCAATAGGAGAGTCACATTTCCACTTCGCATACACGGATTCCAAGAAGAAGGTCATGTACACTGCATGATAACGGATATCTCCATAAATGTCTATTGCATCAGGCGAGAATATGGGCGCTACGCGTGGTGTTACCATGCATTTGTCCATCACTACACGTTAGTCAACGAAGCAGCACATACATGTCACCGGTAATACGAACATGGTATGCAGCATCACCACTGCACGACGGATTGAGCCACACATCGTGCGCAACAATGAGATCGGTAGGCAGTCCATCAACAAAGCCATAGAGCGTGGTAATCACTTTGTGATCTAGAACATAACGTGACACCAGCAAGAATCACTGTTCCAGCACTCTGAGAGAAAAGAACCACAATCTACAATAAACACCGCTCGAAACGCGCGTACTCACATTTCCGAAACTCTTCTTCCTATGGATGAGATCGAAATAAGAGGAGCAACGACGACGCCAACACAATGGGAGACTTCAGGTTTGCGGAATAGCAGACCGCGCAAACGAGAGACAGAACGAGCAGCTTCGAATTCATGATCAAGAGAAGAATAGAGAAGAAGATAGTGCGTTTGGACGGTTGCGTTGTGAAAGGAAACAATACAATCGAATGTGGAACAACGCAATAGAAGACGAATCACAGAACACACTTCTCATTCCCATTCTCTCGTTTCATTCATGATGGTTGCCGCTGTTCGAAATCCCCGGTCCTTCTATTGTTCATGATACCAGTAATTGCGTTACAACGTCCACACTCCCTTTCAGATACGCCTCCTTCTGATTCCGCATCAGCTGTTGGCGCAGATCGCTGTACTCTTGATTCAACAGAACGCGTCGTTGGTTGAGTTGAAGGACCTATGGATCAGACGCGATTGTCAGGTCCACTCGATTCTGCTTCGATTTCCACTCCTCCATTAAGCGCGAATACCCCTCTTGTCGTTCCACCTTCTCCAGAAGGAGCATGTCCAGATCCTCTTGCAATGCGTTCAAATGCTCTTGTCTCTCACCCAGAGCACGACTCAGCGTATCTATCTCCGATTTCTGAACGGTGAACACAAAGAGGCACTCCAACAACACCATTCAACTCCTCCCAAGAGTCCTCCGCTTCGTTACGCACAAGGGACTCAATCACGCCTTCCCACTCCGCCTTCTCCTCCTTTTCCAGGCACTCCAGCTCTTCCTTCTTCTTCTCCAAACGATGGATGGCGGCTCTCTTTGCGCACAGCACAGAATTCAATCGTGTGCATTCACCCTGCACGATCTGAAGATGATAGGTGTACTGCATTTCGTTGTGCTCCACCTGGGAATTGCCTGGATGTGAGGAACGCACCGAACCGAAACGCAATTTCATCTCACTCAGCCGCAACTTCTCTCTCTGAAGTATCTGCTCCTCTACAATGGAAGGCAAGCGCCATCACGACCCTCCTGTTGCTTCTTGAGAAGCGCATCGTACTCCACCAACTTCTTCTGTAAGCACCGTTTGTTCTCTTCAATGTGAGAACTCAACGCATCCACTTTGGAAATAAACTACGGGAACACACTCCATTCGATTCCGTACGTTTTCGATTGCGCTCTGCTGCATATCGGAGGAAATGTAGCCCACGGGCAGCAACCATCCTTTTCCCTCCACTTCCTATCCTTCCCTTTTCACGTTGGCGATCCTCCCCTTCTTCCGACACGCTTCGATCCTTCCATCCAGTCTCACAATCAATGAGTGGCGGTCGAAGGCACTACTCTGACAGCTCGGACGATTCTAGACGAAGGTCGCGGTCCAGATCACGGTCCTCGCATCGTTCGCATCCGCGAAATGGGAGACCCGATTATCGGGGAAATCAATCAGGGTATGTGCATCTGCATGACACCTAATATTGAATAGCAAAGACGAATTCGGTAGAGATGTACCGGTTAGCAAACAGAGGGATTCTCCCGCAACGAGGGCGATGAAGGACTCGGACGATTCCAGCGTCGCGTTTGATAACGATTCGGACACATTTGCGATCGATATGGGAGAGAGCAGCATTCCCCAACGTCCATGCAAATGGTGCGAATGACATACAGAACGCTCGTCTTCCGCAAAAGAAAGCGTATTTGACCGGATCAGCAAGCCGAGTGTGTACAGCGTGTACAAAGGAACGGTGAAGCGCGTCCTTGATTTTGGTGCATTTGTGCGGGTTTCAGCATGATTGGAACCATCAGATCTAGATACCCCAATTCACCTTCGATGGACTCGTTTACACGAACCAATACCCGTTGGATATGCCTCCACCCAAGGAAGGCAAGGACGTGTATGTAAAGGTGCTGAAAGTGTATGAATCAGATGGAAAACCCAAGTAGGCCTCTGCACCTGTTCTCACGTAGAATGATGCTGTCTCTGAAGGAGTGCAACCAAAGCACGGGCCAGGACCTCAATCCCACAAACAAGCACGATGTGATCAATCGCATCGTCTCTCACGAATAGGAGGGTTACTTCGCGGACACAGACGGCATTCAAGTGGGCGCCATCCGGAAGGCAGTGTGTAGTCGTGTTTGCGTCCCGTCGTGGTGTGAGGCGTAGTGTGGAATGCCGGGTCACATGGAGTGGGAGTGTTTCGTCGATTTGAAGAACAAGCAGCTGTACACACTTGTCAGTGACAGCGATACCGAGAATGCAGGAACGAAAGGAAAGGAATCGCGAGAGAAGCATCGACACCATCATCGTCACAGACACCATCACAGTCACTGTTCTCTTTGTTGAACACGCCTTCCGTCCTAATCGGTTTGTCCATGAGTCATTATGATAATTATGCAGATACGGAGTGACAGAGCGGAGCATGTCGCACACTCCCAACCTTCTTGATTCGAGCGAAGAAGTCGTGCTGCTACAGCAACTAGAAATGTGCAAACAACAGAACCTGTCGTTCCCTCCAGACGTAGAGCAGTTCTACGTGAAGTTGCTGTGGAGGAAGGTGCTCGCCATTACCTCTCGATGACGCATAGAAAATGAGAGAACACGGCATTCCCCTGTTCAATATCGACTGTTTGATCGAGTCGAGTGTGATGAAAACAAAGAAACGCGACCAGAAGGTCTACAAGATGTAGAACTATTGTGGATGGATGAACAGAGACGTGCACAGTGCCTTCGTGTGCTCCGGTCCGTGAACGTGATAACCGATGGTTCGCGCGTCTTCGTATATGGCGTGGTCGTTGCCTCCCTATCACGTGACCGAGACCAAGCAACTCATACGGGCTGCACCTTGTCGCCAAAGAAGAAGATCTGCTCGTATTGGGTGAGGAACTGGAGACAGTAGGACTTGTCCATTCCCTGTTTGTTACCACGCGACAGCACTAGTACCTCCGGAAAAACGTCAAAAGAGGACTGACCCCCAATGAGATACACGAAATGCAGGTCGGGGAAGGACGCCTTCAAGTAGTCGATCATGTCCTTGCGTATGTGATGCTCCTACGGGTGGGACACAAGTGCCACTCCTACCTTGTCGTACTTCTCGAACGCCGATTGTTCTTGCGAAGTGGCGTTGTGACCCATTGGACAAATGTTGATCATCGATGACCGGAAGTCAATAAACTGACCTCTGTCATGAGAAGCATAGCCCACCCAAACCTCTTTAACGGGAGATCGAGCTCACTCAGATAACGAAGAGAGGAGCTGATAAACCGGTTCAACTGCGAATCCGAGTACAAGTCCTTTATGCTCTACGGATCAGGGTTCCGTTAAACGGACAACTATCTGATGAAACAGCACGTTGTGTTTGTATGCATTGGTTCCGTTCTGAGAAAACAGATAGTCCGTTTTTGAAATCACTAGGCCTCACCCCGAGAAGCAGGCTTCAACGATCCATCCCAAGCTGTTTGACGTGCTTTTCATACGACGCGCCACCCACGAAGCCGATATCGACAAACGAGTGCAGATAGAGCAGGAATTCCCTCATTTCTTCCGTGATTGTCTACCCCTCACAGATCCGCCGATCCAGTACGCTCCTCGGACTCGTTATCGTGCCGTCGATATCGAACAACGCAATCGCCTTCTTCATAATCAGATTGTCCGTGTAGTCCCAAACAAACACGCGTAAGCGAAACTTCAGCTATACGTTTACCAGGAGAAGTTAAAGTCCATGGTAGCAGGAGTTTGCTGGGCAGCGGGCTGCTGAGCGGGCATTCCGTAGCCCATCTGAGGCATACCATAACCCATCTGCTGCTGGGCGGGCTGAGCGGGCTGCTGAGCAGGCTTCTGAGCACCCTGCTGCTGAGCGGGCATGCCATAACCCATCTGAGGCATACCGTAACCCATCTGCTGAGGCATTCCATAGCCCATCTGAGGCATTCCATAACCCATCTGCTGCTGCTGGGCGGGCTGGGCAGGCTTCTGAGCACCCTGCTGCTGAGCGGGCATGCCGTAACCCATCTGCTGAGGCATTCCATAGCCCATCTGCTGGGGCATGCCGTAACCCATCTGAGGCATGCCGTAGCCCATCTGCTGCTGCTGGGCGGGCTGCTGAGCGGGCTGCTGCTGGGCAGGCTGAGCGGGCTTGTTGTACAAGTTCATGATCGAACTCATATCCGCGGCCGGCTGGGCGGGCTGGGCAGGAGCAGCAGGAGCAGCAGGCTTCGCGGGAGCAGCGGCAGGAGCCGGCTGAGCGTTCAGAGACATGTTGCCGAACATGTCCGTCATCGGACTCACGGGCGCCTTCGCCTCGGGCACAGGAGACATGTCAAACATGTCGTCATCAGCGTCGAAGTCATCATCGTCGGCAACCTTCTTCACGGGCTTCTTCGCAGCAGCCTTCTTCGCCACCGGCTTCTTCACGGCCTTCTTCACGGGCTTTCTCTCCTCCTCCTCCTCTTCCTCCTCCTCTTCCTCCTCGGACAGATCACGATCGTCAGCCACCCATCTTCTCTGCTCGTACTTTGCGCGAATGAATCTCTCTAACTCCGCCATCGAACTGTGCTCGTCGGGGCGCGGGTAGTTCTTCGGCAACTTCGCCTCCCAGTACGCGTTGCATTTCTTATTGCCCCACTTCTGCATGTTCTTAATGTGCTCATTCTTCCAGCTATCAAGAGAAACAGAACGCACGAACGAAATGTGAACGCCCAGGTTTCTGTGCACACCGGAACAGCGGATGCAAATGAAGCAGCCCAGCGTGGCGGAAGCCCAACGAGGACCTACGAGCGTCACGCACCCCACACAACACGCAAGTACCCTTCGCTCTGCAGTCGGCGCAAACCTTATTGCAATCCTTCTTCAAGAGATCCTCCAAAATCTTCTTGTGAGACGCCTTGATCTGACTCATCTTGAATAGCAAGAAATACTGAGATGATCGAATGCCAGAAGCAGGGCTGAAAACCGTTTCACACGGGCGTTTCGCCCAATCATCCGAACCGAATTGCCGTCATTATCGCACATAAGGCACGTTGTCTCTGTATCGCAGCGGGATGAGTGGGGCAGAATGGGGTCCGATTGTGTTGTTTGTGTTATGTCGGTCATTCCTCTATTCCTCCCTCTTTGATTGGTGTTGTGTGTTGAAGGGAGGGGAAGGGAGTATGAGGGTGTGTGATGGCGAGTTCGGAAGGGGAGGAGGTGAGCGTGTGTCTGGGTGTTGTGGGAGAGACGGGGGTGGAAGGAGAAGAATGGAGGGAGGTGGAATGGGCGTTTGGAGAGAGGAATTGTGTTTTGGGTGGATTACGTGACGGGAGCACTGTGCGGTGGGAAGCACGTCCGATGCGAAGGGAAGGAGGCGGAAAGAGAGTTGAATGGGTCGACCCTTCATTCTCTCAAGACGAAGGAGATTCGGATACTACAATGCAAACAGCCTTCGACAATAAAAGACTGACACGCTCAAAACTACTCCTCTTTCTGATTCAGCGCTCTCACCATCTCCCTCTCCTTCGCAAGCACATTCGGCACGTTCGAGCAGTCCTACGCATTATCACCCGATTTGAAGAGGCACCTTGAATTCAAGCCATTTGAAGAAAGGCCAGTCTGCAATGGCTTGGTAATATTTCCGAAACACCCTCTTGTTGACGGCATACCACGTCAGCCCATAGGCAAAGCCAATCCCAATTCCGACGACCACCTGCTCGAGAGTGTGCTCTCCTAAGTACAGTCTACAGGTAACTGGAGAAGAGAAGACCCACCGACTCGATACTACAAAGACCCACACCACCCACATGACCCCAATGGCGATATAGCGCTGAACGTTGCTGGACGTGCACACACTACAAGTCACGGGACATCCGTAAAGTGACTCGAAGGACAGCCAGAGCGTGATGTAGATGCACAGGCAGGACATGAACTGAGAGTGGTCGGACGGCATTCCGTAGGTCGTTTGGACGCCCGTGTCTACCGTTGAGGCGCAACAGCAACAGATACCAGAAGGCCTCGGCTGTTTGAGAATCCTTTTCAGCACGAAGTTCAGTAGGGTGCAGGAGAGCTACAGAACACGGGGAGGAGAGAATCGTACCATCTCCAGAAGCAAGAAGCCGGAGTGGATATCGCGATGGACGAGGATGGAGGAGCAGATAATGCACATAAAGAAGCTGAATCGTGAGACAATCGTCGAAGGGCGTACACCGGGGAGAGCGACATCAGGGCCATGACCCAGCCAAAGACGCCACTCTCCTCGTCATACTCAATGTACGTAAGCGCAAACGGCTTCTTTGACATGAAAAATGGCGATTTTGTGTCTGAAACTCCCAAACGGTCTTGGTGTTTGGGGCAGGATAGTTTAAAAACTGTGATTGGTAGAAACAGCATGGAGTCGACAAGGATCTACGGTAATTGTTATCTCTGCAATTCTGAGCTCTGTGGCAAAGTTGTCGAGGTGGGAGGAAAGCGCTATCACAGCCGTTGTTTTTACTGCTGTAAGTGCAGAAAGCCTCTCTGCGCGGAAGATTGCCGCATGAGGGACGTATGTGTAACGTTCGGTTGCCTCATGCGCTAGGACCGCTTCTACTGTATAGAGTGCTATAGCAAGGCATTCGAACACATTTGCGCCGAGTGCGGAGAGTATATTCTGGATGATAAGTACATTGAGACGCTCGGTCAGACGTACCACTGTGTATCCCTGCAGTGTTTCCGATCTGACGAATAGGACCATTTCGTGTGCTTCTACTGCAAGAAGCCCTTCCCGGATTCGAGATACGTCCGTCGTGAGATCTATTACCACGGGGAACAGGCGCCTCGTCCGTTCTGCATTGAGTGTTACAAGAAAACAAAGCATATGGCCTGCGCGACGTGTGGACACCTCATGGGACAAGTGGTACGCGGAATGAGAGATGTGTGACGTTCGTAGAGAGCCTTCGACGGTCATGACTTCCACCACGACTTCTGCTACATCAAGGCCCATCCCGAGGAGGACGAGGACGGCGAGTTCCTCCGTGAGGCGAGCGCCCGCCACGAGGAGGAGGAGCGTAAGAGAGAGGAGGAGCGCATCGCCGCGGAAGAGAAGAGAAGAAAGGAGGAGGAGCGTCTTGCCGCGGAGCGCAAGGCGGAGGAGGAGCGCATCGCGGCAGCGGCGGTGGAGGAGGACGAGCGCAAGCGCATCGAGGAGGAGAAGCAGAAGAAGGAAGAGGAGGAGGCGCGCATCCGCGAGGAGCGTGAGAGAATGGAGGAGGAGACGAGGAGAGCGATCGAGGAAGAGAACCAGAAGCGCGAGGAGGAGCGAAAGAAGCGCGAAGAGGAGAAGAAGAAGCGTGAGGAGGAGAAACAGCGCGAGGAGGAAGAGAAGAAGAAGAAGGAAGAGGAGGAGAAGCGTGCCAAGGAAGAGGAAGAGAAGCGCAAGCGAGAGGAGGAGGAGCGTCTGCGCAAGGAGGAGGAGGAGAACCGCCAGCGCCGCGAAATGCTCGACCTCTACAAGACCAAGCAACGCTCCGTCGATTTCGCCGACTCCGACGACGAGCCGCAGCCGCCCGCCGAGAAGCCCGTGGTGCCGGTGGTGCCCGCCGTCCCGCAGGTGGCGCCCGCGCCCGCGAAGCCCGTGCTCCCCATCACGGAGCTGCTGGGCGCCAGCTACGCCCCCGTGCAGCGCGGCGCGAAGCCGACGGAGGTGGTGGAGGAGCGTGGTGACAAGCCGACGGAGGTGGGCGAGAAGGAGGTGGCGCGAAGCTCGCTGTTCGAGAACCCCCAGTACACGGACTACCAGGCGATCGACGCGCCGACCCCGCAGGAGGAGGAAGAGGACCTGCCCACCGAGGCGGAGCGTGCTGAGGCGAAGCCTGTGGAGTCGGAGAAGCCTGTGGAACCTGTGGAACCTGTGGAACCTGAAGCGAAGTCCGAGGAGCCTGTGGAGGAGGTGAAGAAGCAGGAGGAGCCGGAGCTGACGGGGAAGATAGTGTTCGTCGAGGAGGACAAGCAGAAGGACGAGGAGAATGTGCTGAAATGTGTGAATGGCGACGGAGGGTGAGTTGTAGATGATGTGGACGAGGAGGCGATTGCGAAGCAGAAGGCGGTGGAGAAGCTTCCTGTGGACGAGCTGCGTGTGTACCCTCTGTCTGTGTTGCAGGTAGGCGCTGTGAGCGGGAGTGAGGGCTAGCAATCGGAAGTGCCTGCGGATGTGGACAAGAAGAGAAAGGAGTACCACCTCTCCGACGACGAGTTCGAGAAGGTGTTTAAAATGTCGAAGAAGAAATATGAAACGTATCCTGGATGGAAGCGTATACAGATGAAAAAGGATCACGGTCTGTTCTAAGTATCATATACGCTGTGTAGTTTGTGTATTCATTTGGGTGTTTGTTGTCCACCGTCGACCCCGGGTTGCCGAGTACCGAACATGTGACGGCCACATGACCGAAATCTTCACCTTTTTGCCCCAGTTTATTGGAGGTTGCTCATTATTCTCGTTCCTACATGTATGGTTCACCCATAGAGAAGGGTTATTCTTCTTTCGGAAGTCAGGTTAGGGGCGGTTTTGCTATTTCATGGATAGGTTAGGAATCCTAGTAAGGTAGACCCTTTGCGTTGTAGCCGGTCCTGGACGTGCCTAACTCGCGTAGACCCTTCCACTCCTCTACGAGATGATAGAGGTTTATTAGCTATGCAGGATTATCCACACCTGTGTTCGAAGGACTCGGATTTTACCCGTGGCAGTTTTTTGTCTCCTACTGAGCCGAGTTTTATGGAAAGACAGGGCTTGCTACCACAGTCTCCTTGCGACGGGTTTAATTACCCTTTTCAGCCTTGTTCGCGTAATTATTATTCCTCTGGGAGAGAAATCTTCCAGAAAGAGCTGCGTGATCCCGTCATTGATTCATCACCCGCGGCTTTTTATTTCCGCCCAAACGCGGTCTTGGCGCCGTATTCCGCGCCGGCATCCCGGAGCTTCTGGCCTTCTTCCCCGAACATCTCACACACAAAGGGG
>ENA-UEQW01000890-UEQW01000890.1-human-gut-metagenome-genome-assembly--contig:-NODE-890-length-26985-cov-4.762896_pt1 | contig 26985 bp, 19 predicted proteins | sample MGYA00242947_ERZ507947 | MGnify/ENA primary metagenome ERZ507947 (study PRJEB26167, sample SAMN06115421) | human gut metagenome | host: Homo sapiens | place: China:Guizhou | collected 2015-03-17... | reverse complement strand
ACTACCCATTTCGTCCGCAAAACCGTCAAACCTCAATTCAGAAAAATAATAAGTGCCCATTTCATTAATAAACCGCTCCAGGCATTGAATGGATTCTGTAGTTAATTTATCCGAATCGAAATTAAAATAAAGAGTCATTAGTAAACCTTCTGGTGCATATTGTTTTAGTGAAATAATTTCCTTGGTAACTGCTTCTGTGGCCCCATTCAATAACAAAACTCCACCTAGAATTGCACTTTCTTCACTCATTCCGAAATAAGGGTCTCCCCGTTGAACCCCCAAATCTTCCTCTGTTTGCAGATAATAAATATCATCCCGGAACTTCATTTCCCGGTCTGAAACAAAATAAGCAGTTCGCAAATCCAGTGGACACATAAAATAGTCATTGAAAACCGAATTCACCGGATAAGGGAAATGACGCACACTGCCCGGGATTACTCCTTCGTGATCATAATCAACATTAAACAGGTCATATCCACCGAAACCGGGTAACCCGTTAGATGAAAAAATAAGATGTCCTTCGTAAAGTATAGGAAAAATTTCATTCCCTTCCGTATTAACATCTGCACCCAAATTCATCGGGGTTCCCCACTCTTGCATCTCTTCGTCCCAATGAACGACATACAAGTCAAATCCACCAAACCCACCCGGCATATCAGAAGTAAACAACAACGACTTTCCATCATTAAACAAATAAGGGTGAGCGTACGAATTTTCCGGATTTTGTGGAAAAATCGGAATGTATTTCCCAAAACGTTTACTCTGGCTTTTGATCACGGAATAATACAATTTGGTACGGAAAGGACGATGCTTTTTATTCACCATTTCCACCGATACATTCTTTTTATCATACTCGATCACAGTGGTCACCATCATTTTCATATCTGATGAAAACGTTACCGGTCCATTCTGCAAATCCACCGGAATCCTCCGGAAATAATCGGAATACCTCGGTGATTTCTGAGCCATCACCTTTTCCCCGGCTTCCTTCAACTCGTAATAGTGTGTACGATGAAAAAATAACTTCCCGGGATCGTTAAACTTACTGTAACTAATGGCATAGAAAGGTTGTTCCCCGTAATTTCCGACCCAATATTCTGCATTCGGCGTATTCAAAGACAACCGTTTGGCCGTGAATCCGGGAAATCCCTGCACAGAATGACGCATAGCAAGAGCCTCCAGGGTATTCTGATAACGTTGGTACCTGCTATACTGATCTTTATAGGCATTATCCAGACAAATTGCCTCGGCTTTCCGAGCCTGACCTTGAAAACGCAACGCATCGATATAATCACACACGTCATCCACGAGAAATAAATCTCGTTCCTGTTCCATTGCCTTCTCGTAATGTTCTATAGCCCAATTATAATCCCGTACCATAAAATACAAGCGCGCAATCTTCAAGTGAAGAGCTGCTTGGTTTTGCACATTCTCTTCTTTTTTAAGAGCCGTTTCATACTGCATCATAGCCTTATTAAACTTTTGCCCCACAAAATTACGGTCAGCACGCCTCTCCACCCGTCCCAACTTACGTTCCTGCGCTTTAACAGGAATTACCCCATCCATCAAGAAAAGGAATGCGGTAGCCAACAAGAGAATTTGTATCTTTTTTTTTCTCATTTTTCAGCAACATTTTATCTGTAACACTAGCGGAATATATTATACGTAAGACTTACGCCAAACTTTGTCGGGCCAATCCATTGCTTAGTCTTTTTGACTTCCAACGGGAAATTCGCGTACTCTCCTCCTAGTTTATATTTATCGTACTGGAAATGAACATACCCGACACCGAGATTCAAATCCAGTCCCAAACGGGAATTAAAAGCAAATTTGTATCCGAAAGTAATACCTCCTGATATTCCCCATCCTTTCCGCCGATAACTCTGGAGAGGATCATTATGTTTCAACAATCCGATATTAAAGTTGCCATACATAGCGTAAGGACCGATATAAAATCCATCCCATGAATCATTTGTATAAAAATTTTGTGGGTTCCAGTAGTAGCGCAACTCTGCAACCCCCGTTAATATGCGAAAAACCTCTTCATGCTTTTTAAACATATACGGTAACCATGCCCCCTCGGCATTTACCGTCAATTGTCGCGTTAACGTGTATTCAAAACCGATATTAGGTGAACCGGTTAACCATAAAGGTATATTTACCTTAACACTTTGTGCCCGTACCCCGCCAAATAAACAAAGTAAAACGGAAACAAGTAAAATATATCGTACAACTGGTTTCATATTATTCTCTTTATTCATGAATATCATATCATTCCATATTCGTATTTCCACTCTCAATATCTTCATTCCATCCCACGATCGAAACTTTGATCACCACGTAAGAATCGATTTCGATAATGATTCGTTGACCATGCAATAACCTGAGTGGCAACCCGGTCTGTTTATCTTTCACTTCCACTGGTAAATGATTGACAGCAATACCGTCACGATCTAGGAATGTATAATTCAGCCGCATAAATTCGCCTTCTATAGACGGTAAATAACGGTAATCAACCTCTAAATACTCATCAGTCGTCTGTGTCGGTAACTTTCCGAAATGAAACATATGATCATCCTCTGTTTGTCGACCAGCAATAGTATCATACTTTAAATATTGTACGGTGGACACCCCTTCTGCCAACAATTGCACATTGGCTATGCGAGACACGTCGCCAGGAAAATTTTTAAAACGTACAGTTATCCGTCCTGTATAATGTTCCAATTCTACCGTGTCGGTATGTAAAATTCCAGGATGATCGATCACAGGCACAAACTTCTGGAACAAGACGTCCGAAGGATGCACGTACTGATTTTTCCCGGAACTGCTATTATTCAACATAAAAGCAGAGGTTTCCAGTTGTTGTTCATCCACAAATGAAAGGCTATCCGTATTCGTATAACAATAGACCTTATATTCACCAGGGGGTAATCTGAAACTAAACAACCCTGCTCTCATACGGGGATCTTTCCATGGGGCAGCCTCGTAACGTGCTCCCACCAACACTCCAGTTTTATCATAAACCAGAACTCGACAGTCACTAACCTTATTATCAACCACTTCTTGTACGTAAACTTGGTAATTGGTTTCATCTTTAAAATAATCATAGGTACATGACACGAGCAGGAGTAGGGTAATCACACCCGTAAATACTATGAGAAGTCTGTTCTTTCCCATATTTAATATTTTTGTTGATTTTACACCGATTTCAGATTACCCGGGAGCAGAGTAATCACACGCTCCCAAGTAATCATCTGAGTGTATAAAAAGGAATTTTACAATGTAAGTGCTGATTCTACTATATTACTACTCCAAGCTACCGGTACAGTAACAGCAATTGTCAAACCACCCTCTTCTCTAGGAGTAGTTGGAACCTCCGTGGAACCTCCGGAACGTAAAGTCAAATTTACTTCACGAATAGTATTGGGTGTAAAGTTCTCCTTGATCAAACCTGACCAATAAACAGGACCCTCAGAGAGCATTTTATCTCCGTTTGCCAGAACATGACCGACTTTACCACGTCCAGAAACAACGATAAAGTATTGACGATCTACTGATGCATCTGCCGTTGAAGCACCATTAATAGTACGTCCTCCATTATTCGGCCACACAATAACATCTCTCCACATCGTAAAATTACCACCCAAAATAACCTTAGGATTATACCCGGAAGTAGGATTAGCCGTGTTGAAAATAGTTCCATCTTTTACTGTCAATACATTGGTATTAATCGACGTTGAACTCACCCCACCTGCAGTTGTAGCCCCAACTTTCATGTTTTCAGGCAAACGGTAAATCATGATAGAAGCATCCTTTGTAAAATCAATCGTATTTTCATTATTCGTCTCGCTATCCTTTACATTCAGACGAACACGCATCATGGCGACTTCACGTTTCAAAGCAACTGCCGGCACGGAAGTGGTAACACCCGCTGTAACATTAATACCTGTTGCTGCTCCCATAAAAATCTCTGACGGTTCAACATAAGCAGTATTACCTGCAGTTGTCTGTTTAGTTGAACAGAATGTCGGGAAAACCCCTGTTTTATGTTTTATCACTAAATTCTGAATTGTTTTCTGACGCACATTCCACATCGTCCATTCAGTTGGAGTTGTACCTCCGTCTATATAAGTGGTGATTGCATCGGAAGAGCTTTTCACGTTCGCAACTGCAACTAATGTATAACCAGTTCCTACCGGTACATCCGTGTACGTGAAAGTAGTCAATGCACTTGACGGATTCACGATGGTTGAATAAACCACTTGACCAGACGAGTTGTACAATAAAAATTGTAGTTGCTTGATATTTGCCCATGAAGTTTCCGGGATTGCCGTGGATTGCGGAGCTCTTCCTTCCATTCCGGTTTTGTCAAAAGTAACCTGAAACGTTAAACCGGCCTTTTCTGGATCCGGATAATCCGAACCACCATTCTTTGAACAAGCACACACTACTACCATTGCGAGCAATGGCCATAATAAACTAATTTTTTTTTCATAATCCATACTTTAAAATTACCTAACATTTGAAATCTGACAGAATGTCATCAAAAAATTTTACTATACACGATTTAAATTTACCGTTACTTTGTAGGTAACGGTAAAACATAAAATTTCAAATAAAAAAGAGGTCTTTCGGCGGTTTGTTATTTATATAATGAATTTTTGTAGCCCAGAGAAGGCGATCTTGAATACACCCATTTTTAGAAATTAGAGATGGGGAGTAGGTTTTTTTGTCTCCTCCAAAACTACTACTCAAAAAAAATTGAATTATTTTATCATCTATTGAAAAATAATCGTCGCATTATTTGAAATAATAAAAAAATATATATAAATTTGCACACATTAAAAGATTCCGTTACCTACAAAGTAACGGAATCTTTTCTGACTAATTGTCAGATATTTATATCCCCAAACATCACATAATTTCTATATTATTCTCAACACTACACTTTCTTAGACAAAACAAAAGCTACAAGTGCATTATTTAATCGATTCACCTCATCTTCCCGATAACGCTGGAAATAAGTTTCTGTCACCTTTATCGAAGAATGCCCCATTGCATCACAGATCAGACTGGAATTATAATTCTGCCGCAAGGCCGTCGTTGCCCATGTATGGCGTGCCACGTAAGTACTTAGCTGCTCCCTGATCTTCAGAAAATACCCTACTTGCCGCAACCGGTAATTATGCAAGCGTAACATCTTGGAATACTGCCGGTACTCATCCTGCTTGGAGTTCTGAATAATAGGAAGCAAATAAGGAGAATCAGGATATATATCCTTGTACTTCTCGATAATAGCCATCGCCTCGGGGCAAACCACAACAGTCAATTTCCGTCTCGTCTTGTGCCGATGATAAACAATCACATTCCCCTGTAAATCACATCTACGCAAGAATGCTAGGTCAACAAAGGGCATTCCACGCAACAAAAACAACAAGACAAACATGTCCCGGGTAAAAGAAAGTCGTTCAGGCAGAGGCTTTTTATCTGTCATTAATCGACAGATTACCTCTGGGGAAACCGCCCTTTTCACCTGACAATCAATCCCGGTGTGTACCCGACTGAAAAGACGGGGTTTATAAGGGGCAATTCCTCGTTCAACCGCTTGGTTATAAACGGATCTCAACGTCCGCATATATGTTGAAATGGAATTCCATTTCAACTGGTCAGACAATAACTTTCGCTCGAATTGAGATAACAATTCTGGGGTCAATTGCTTAAAACTAACATCACACCCATTCGAAAATTTCTTCAATCGTTTCAAAGTACTTTGATAAACATGAGCAGTACCATCTCGCTGCTCTCGTTCCAACTCAACAATAAGTCGCTCCATAAACTGTGTTAAAAATTCTCGTTTCATTTTCTATCTATTTAGATTTCAATTTAAGTGTTCTATAATTCAGCCTTGGGTAACTTCTTCTCCTTCATGACCTTTTTTACTTTGATGTTTTTTCCTTCACGGGTGCATTCATTCCGGTAGTATTACAAACTCCATCAAACCTGGCATTCGGTTCTATTTCCAGCTTACGCGTATAGACATCACCTTTTACCATACACCCAGATCGCATGTACAGTTCATTCGTCGCGTGAATATCTCCTTGCAACGAACCATATAACACCGCAATATCACAGTTTACATTTCCCTTGACTTTTCCTTGTGAACCAATGACAACTTTCCCTTTACAAATAATGTCTCCCTCTAACGTTCCCTCCAGATGTAATCCTCCCGCAATAGTAATTATCCCTTTCACTATTGTCCCTATTGTTAGCATTGTCAGGTTGTCAGCACTGACTTCTATTAATTTTTCAGAGTCATCTTCATTCTTTTTCTTTCCAAACATATCAAATACGAATTAGTCATTAAAAAAGATGAACACTCTTTGATTTTCAAATATTAGTATCTGACAAATATAAAATAAATGGGGAAAATAAGAGCAAAATAGTAAATAAAAAAAGTTTTATAAAAGTGAAAAACGAACGTAATTAATGCCGCACGGCAAGATTTCCGATGATCAAAATAACTGACAAAAAGTCTTATTAATTACTCATTCCATATCTTATTGATCGTAACCCGAAATATATTACCTTTGCATCTATAAATAAAAGAAGAAAGAAAAATCATGAAGAAAGCACTTGTTTTATTATCCGGTGGACTGGATTCCACGACAGCTCTATACGTTGCCAAAGAACAAGGATTTGATGAATTATATGCCATCACCTTCGAGTACGGGCAAAAACACGATAAAGAGATAAAAGCGGCAAAAGCCGTGGCAAAAGCTGCCGGAGTAAAAGAACACAAATTCGTGAAGATCATGCTGAACCAATGGGATGGATGTTCCCTCACAGACGAGAAAATGGATATTCACGACGGAGATATAAACCGGACTACTATTCCGGACACGTACGTTCCAGCCCGAAACATGGTATTTCTTTCCGTGGCGGCCTCCTATGCCGACGCCCTCGATATCACTGACATTTTTATCGGGGTCAGCGAAGTGGATTATTCCGGGTACGTGGACTGCCGGGAGGAATTCATCCGTTCCATGGAACAAACGATCAACTTGGGAACCGTTCTCGGTGCCGAGAAAAAACAAAAAATCACCCTTCACGCTCCTTTCATGCACATGACCAAAGCCGACGAGGTACGTTTAGGCGATCGTCTAGGGGTTGACTACAGCCTCACCTGGACCTGTTACCGCGGCAATGAAAAACCTTGCGGCACCTGCGATAGTTGCCTTCTCCGGGCCAAAGCATTTGAAGAGGCAGGAATAAAGGATCCGTTAGTTAATTGAAAATGGAGAATTGAAAATGAAAAAAACGATGTAATATCAAAAATCAAGAAATTAGTCGGATTTAAAATCTAAAATTGATACATGTTAATCAGAAAGTTATTCAAATTCGAGGGGGCACACATCGTGCGGAATTGTTCTTCACATCGTTGTCGGGAGAACATTCATGGACATTCATACATCGTGGAAGTGTTTATCACGTCCGACAAGTTGGACCGGGGATATATGGTGATGGACTTCGTGCTGCTGGATAAAGTGAAGGAACTTGTGGATAGTTTTGACCACACCTACTCGCTGTGGCAGGAAGAATCCGATGATTTGAAGACTTTTATCTACAAATATAACCGGCGGGTGGCAGAAATCCCCGTCTCTCCTTCTGCAGAAGGGTACGCTTTGTTGCTCCTTTACTTGATCGACAAAATTCTGCAAAACACGGAGCATAAAAACGGAGAAGGAAACGTACGGCTCTCTTCTGTTCGGGTACACGAAACGGCAACCGGGTATGCCGAGGCTTTCCGGGAAGACTTGAAACTCGTGAACTTCAATATTCATGATATCCGTTTTTCCGAGGCTATCCGGGAAGAATGGAAAGATGAGCTGTGGTGGGAAGAAATGAAAAAAGATAAAAACTAAAAACTTAAGCATGTTGCATTTGGCAAAAGATGGTATATTCCCCATCACGAAAGACAAGGACGGAAAACTGCTAAAGGAATTACCTGCCTCGGGATTACACGTGCCGGGAACGATTCAAGGCGAGGGAAAATTAAACGGCATACCTTCCCTGTTTATCCGGTTAGCCGGGTGTAACCTCCATTGCACGTGGAAAACACTTGCCGGGAACACTTGCGAATGCGACACGGCATATGCCGCTTTTAAAGTTGAGAATTCATTCTCCCTACCAATAAGAGAGATCATACAAATTATCGGTCACAACCGGGGAAACATAGATCATCTCGTGATCACGGGTGGTGAACCTTTCTTGCAAGCGGATAAAGTCAAGGAGTTGTGTCTGCAATTAAAAAAAGAGGCCCATTTTCACATTACCGTCGAAACTAACGCCACGCTTTATGTAGAAGAGTGTGCCCAAACGATCGACTTTTTTAGTCTTTCTCCCAAATTGTCAGGCTCTGTTCCTCCCACTCCCTACGCAGAGCACCACAACAATACCCGTATCAACATTCCGGCCATACAATCATTTATCACGCACGTACGCAAAAACAAAAAAGAATTTCAACTAAAATTCGTTTACTCCGGGGAAAACGACGTGAGTGAAATTCAAGCACTCTTGAGACAACTAGACGGATGGGCAAACGAAGACATTTTGTTAATGCCCATGGGTGCCACTCCCGAAGAATTAAACCTCTCGATCCCTAAAACACTGGAACATTGCATCCGAAACGGATGGCGTTTCTGCGATCGACTGCATATATCTCTTTTTGGAAATAAGCAAGGAGTATAAATCAAAAAACTACAGGAAACCCTCAAGTTATTTCTGCCATTTTTAGAATCAGACAATATACCCTTCCTGCTCGTATACTTTCCGATAACGATGAATCATTTCAACCAACCAATTCAAACGTGAATCAATAATCTTCATATTCCTATATCGGAGATATTGAGCATTATACAACTTTTCATTACCCGTTCTCAATCTTTCCTCGATATCCTTAGGGACGAAAAAACTTGCCCTTTCACCAAGAATCCTGTAAAATTCAGATTGATATATACTTATACCCGCCAGATCATAATCACCAAAATGAATGTACTCATTAGATATCCCCCTAAGCCAATCTTTCAAATCAGACGACTGCGGATAACGGGATACAAAAAGTATCTTTTTGTTACCGAACAAATATTTCTGATGACGGATATACCGAAAATTTTCTCCATTTTCAATACCAACAATTACAACGTCGGATGGGATATGGAATTTTTCGGGATTTTGTATAAAAACAGCAGTACTCTCAGTAGGCGAAATAATAAAATCAGAGTCACCCATCATTGCTTTTACAGGTTCATAACTATTCACAAGAAAACCTCGGAACGTTCTTAACTTCACTGATTTAGAGTTTCCTGTTTCTTGTACAAGCATATGGCGTCCCAAGGCATCATCATCTTCACTCAAAACTTCAATCCACCGTTCAAGTGCCGTGCCTGAGGTGTATTTATCTTTAACATATCTACGACAGGCCTCAACATCCGTCAGACGATACGAATACCTGCTACCGCGAGCAACAGCAGAGATGAGTCCTTCTTCTTTAAGTTCGTCAGCGATCCAATGTGGCAAAGAGCTTGAAGGAAGCGACTCTCCGCCAAACATACGCAATACTTTTCTCGCTATCGAAACTGTAAATTTATTTCTCTCCATATTTCAAAATGCATTACCGAAACAAATCTTCTATTTACGTGTAAGCAATGGTACAATTCTGGTATTACTCCGGGAATCCTTGCTTAACAGATAAGTATATTTATAATCCTCAACATTATATGTTGTAGGAGAACTGTTTACTAGAAGGATATTTCGACAATTAGCAAAATCAAGTATCCCTTTTACGTTATTAGGATGCAGTTTACCTATTTCGTCCATCATGCAATGTACTTTGAAATCTCCAAATTTTCTTGAAGCCTTTTCCTTGAATACATTAATAAGCATAATATTCACCATAGCTTTTACCAAAATATCTGTTCCATCGGAACCTACATTCGCAATTTTCTCTACCCACCCGGTATCGTTGTCATTTTCCACTACACGGAACTGCAGATTAAAGGTGTCGGATACAACCAGACTTTTGCGCGACGGCTCGTCCTTGAGGAGTTTACTGAATGTATTCAAGTATTTCACGGCCCGAAGATTGACATTTTCACGCGAATCTTGTGAAAACAGATCCATCTCTCCCATGTTGAAGCTATTCTCGTTATTGAATTTCATTATTTCGGTCAACAACTGCATGAGCTTATCGTTACTTTGCTGCGGACGAAGTTCGATGCTACGTATCACTCCGGCAAAATTCCGTTTCACGAAATCATCGTTTATATCATTTATCGTTTTATGTATTTCACTTTCATTCTGGGTAAGGTTCCCCGTTTCTTTTGATACTCGTCGGATTATATTCACATACCTTTCACTTATACGATTTTGATATTCAGCAATCTTATTATTCTCTACAAACTCACTCAAATTGGATGCAAAATCCATATAGTCCGAATCACTTACAAGTGCCAAGGGAAAACTGAAAGTATTCCTTGCCGTAAAATTACTATTAAAAAGATTTACGGCCTTCTTAAAATTCTCCGTATCCTTACTCAAGGAAATAATAAGACTTTTCAGTTCTTCAATAATAATTCCACATGTCTTTTTGGTAACAAGTTCACATGACGTGTATGATTCCGGTGGACAAAAATTTTCATCCTTTCTAAAACTATCAAGTACATCAAAATCCTTCTTTATAGAGTTTCTCTCGTTATCTCTGGCATCCACTTCATTTTTTGCAGCATTATACTGATCAATAAGTTTTTTCTTCCTCAATGCATATTTTTCATTCAAGTCATTAAGATGCAACTCATTATTTTTCTTATCGTCACGCAATTGCTGCTCCCGGTCAAAAAGTTCTCTTTTATCCTTTTCATAATCCGACACTAAAGAACGTTTACTAGATATGTATTTCAATTCGTTTTTTATAGAATTTATCTTTGACTTGTATACATCTATAACCGATGTATCGGCCCCTTTACCGCTTAGTTCATCATTTTGAAGTTTGAATAGCTCTTTTTTCTTGATTTCCATTTCCAACCGATGATCAGAAATTTCATTTCCAATAGCCTCTGTTTCGCTGTCTACAGCAAGCCTTTCTCTCTTTTCGGCCTTTCTTTGTTCATCATAAATAAGACCTATGCGCTTATCCCTTTCCTTTTTTAATACTCCCTCATCATCAGAGCATTTCTGTCTTTCCTTTTCCTTACCGCCGATGCTTATTTCTATTTCTTCCAACTGTTTTTTCTTCCACTCATCTTCCTTGCGTTGCCAGGATACCAATTCTGCTTTCAAGTTTTTCATCTTTGTCGGATACTGCTGAAGCTGACTCTCAAGAAGATGCATCTCGTTTGATATCACGGAAATTTGCCTTCTGTATTTATTCCTTATAGATTCTGCTTGCTTTTCTTTTTCCTCATTCAGTAGATTAATCTTTCTCGTATCAGCATCTCTTTCAGAAGATTTAGTTTCAAATTCCGCCTCTAGTTGCTCGGGAGTACGTAGATCACGTTCCACTCCTGCAAGATTTACCTTCACACCAAAGAAATTATTACCGTCTTCCCCAAGTTGCGGACTAAGATTCTGATTATAGAGAATCAGTTTCTCGTCTGCAATCTTACCAATACTTTCCTGCCATCCGGGCTTATTCTTTTCAAGCCATTCGCAAAAGGAGCCTTTACTATTGTCTATAAGAATTCGCAAGGCCTCCATTTCAACATCCAATTGTTTTCTATGACATACGATATCATCAATTTCTGTATCATATTTCTTGTCGGAGAGCCCTGTTTCCTCTTGTGATTTTTGTCGGAAGCGGTCACAATCCAACTTCATACGCTCCACTTTCATGGCTGTATCTTTTTCTTCGACAGACAGAGATCTCAACTGATCTTCATAATCATCTATTTCCGTTTTAAAATGAACCGTATACTCTATTTTGGTCTTTTGCTGTTTTAAATTGAATATCTCCTCTAGTATGAAAGATTTATTATCTGACAATGTTTTCAGCTTTTCGTCATAAATAGTCCTTATTTCGTCAACCTGCTCGTCACATGTCTTTTTCAGGGCAGATATTTTATTATTGAGTTTCTCTTTCAAAAGAAGAATTCTTTTATTCGATTCATTTTCAAATTTTACAAATTCAGCATCAATTCCTTGCTCAAGCAAATTATATTTGCGGATAATATCACTATACGTGTTCGTCAACTCGTTATACATCCGAGTCAAAGATTTCAACTCGTATTCCAATGCAGGCTCTTTACTTACTCTTGATATTACCTCATTTATATGCTCCTGTTCATAATATTGATGTTTTCTCTTGACACTCTTCAAATCTGATTCTATGATTCCACTTTGCTTTACAAGTTTGTCACGCTCCTGTTCAAACTTGTCTTTCTCTTCGTTAAGCAAACGATTATAACGTTCAACCTCCTTGTTCAAAGAAGCAATCTGTTCTTCGAGCCTTGGAAGCATCTGCAATGCCATTTTTTCCGAATAATTAAGCTCTGCCCTGCCGTCATCTATCTGCTTTTTTGAATACAAAAGCTTTCTATATCCTTTTATTACCGAATCGGCTTGTCTTCTGACCGGAACAACACCATTCTTATCCTGCTTTATCCAAAGCATCACATCGGAATATTCCTGTTCAAACGATTCAATCTGACTGCGATAATATCCCAAATCAATAATAAACTCATCATCATTCATTGACTGTATGATGGTATCTTTTATAAAATCCGCATCAAGTTTTGAATTTAAAAATACATTCTGGATTGTACGGGGTATATTCTGGTATCTGGGGCTTTCCACGATGGCATATTTACGAAACTGCACCATCTCCGGCTTTCTGTTGTTACCGAATATGATATCACGAAACATATCGTATCCTGAAACTAATGAAGAGGCATTACTGCCGGAATTGGAAATGCGTGTACGAATCTCGCTCCAGTCTGCCGACACCTCGTTTTCTCCGTTTACAAACCACTCTTTCCGGTAGGGGGTATCAATAAACCGAAAAGCAGCCCTTCCCATCGACTTCGTTACCACTACCGTGTAAGCGCCATTCTCGCGCATCACCTCGTAAATGATATAGGAATTGGCATAAGGGAGATAGAATGTATCGAAATTCATCTTTTCTTTCGGAATTCCCAACCTAAGTTTATCCGCATTATAAAAGAACAGAACTGCACGCAGAAGAGTACTTTTTCCTACTCCCTGCGTTCCTATAAAGTGTACATTACCGTCAACTTTTACTTCGGCATACGGCACATGGGCGCTATTAAGAAAAATAACCTTATTGAGATATCTCATCATTCATTTCCTCCGATATCGTTATGCAGTCCACTAAATCCTCCATATAGTGAAATGCAGTTAATACTTTATACGTATTGTCATGCTCGTTCTCCAACTCAATCATCCCCGACTTTTCAAGTTCCAATACAAGTTTTTCTACAACTTCATTGTATTTCTTCTTATCTGAAAAAAGTTTGGAAGCCTTCTCCTTTAGTTCTATCTGACAACTAATCTGTACCTCTATGTCGGCAGGACGAAATTTAAATCCCGGCCCAAAGGTAGCATCATAGGTTTTCAAGAAACTCAAATAGTCTATCCACTTCATTACCGCCTCAAGTTTACGCTCAAGATCCACCTTGGATTCCTGACGGGTAAACATATAATACCCGTCACCACCTTCAAGATAGAAACCAATTCCTTTATAATACTCATAATAATCCGTGAAGTCTTCTTCTAAAGCATCATAAAACCGTTTTATCGCAGACGATACACTATTAGCTGAGATGAAACCTCCCTTACTTAGTATATTGAATATTTCTTCCGTATATCTCATGTTGAATTTAAATTTTAAAGTTATTTGGAATACACGACAGGATACTCCACGCCATAGCTTGTTTCATAAACATCAGTAAAATTCAGGTTATCTGCATATTGCGATGCTATCTGACAGAAATACAAAATCTTGCAGTCAACACTCAGATCCTTGTGATAATTATAGTTCATAACAAACTTAAACAAATGACTGCTCGAAGCTGTAAAAGCATTATAGACTTCCTGCAAATTAACAGAATCCATGATTTCACTACTGCCATACAAATACTCTTCCGGAATGGCTCCGGCTATATTCTTGGGTCCCTTACTCTGTTTTTTTCTTCTGGCAACAACTTTCTTTATCAATTCGAGAGCCGTAGTAGAGGTTCGCAAATAATCGATAGAGAGTTTTATACGATAATTTGTCTGAGACTCCATCCATACAGGATTCCTAAGACTGAGAACTTGACGGATATCACTTTTCTCCTCCAATAGAAACTGATCTCGAAGATACTTCAGACGGCGCACTTTCTCGAAAATACGGTTCTGATAAGCAATCAAATTCAAATAATGAATTATCTGTTTCTCTATCTCGATCAGATTATGGTAAGAATCGTTCAACTGATATTTCACATCGTTCACAACCATTCGCATCTGCGTATCCATGGCAACTCTAAAAAACACCGGTTGCTGATTCTCTATCACATCCTCACTCCTATTGATGAGCATGGCTATGTTCTTACGCTTTTCATCCAAATTTCTCAGTTTAGAAAGTTTAATCTGATAACTTGGTTCATTCTTATATGTATTGTCAATATTACGTTTCAAATCGATAACATTACGCACAGTAATCATTGCAATATTTTTCAAACATCGTTTGACTTCCCTCTGATAATTATACTTACGCTGTTCATTATCTTCTTTCAGATAATATTCTATATTCTCATTGAGACTTCCCAGATAATCATTAACAAAAGAAACATTGATATTTTCATTCACTTGCAATACATCTTCAAAAAATTTCAGATATACATCCTCCATCTCGAGAAAATTTCCGCTGTCTCTTATTATTCCATAGTCAATAAGATACTTTATCCTTTCTTCCTTATACTCCGTAAGCTCCAAGGCATAGTCGTACTTAAAAGAAGACGATGTTCTTTTGTGGAACATTTCCTTTAGCAGAACCTTCTCCCTTTCAAGAACTCGTAAAAGTTCATCTATGGATTTAAAAGTATTCATACAATATCACTTATAAATTCTGAAATCCTTCAATACCTGCTTGATAACTATCGATTATACATACTAACATTTTTCACTCAATGGAATGAATAATTTTACTCATCACAAAGATAAAAATATATTTGATGAATATTCAAGGCGCACGAGTACCATAAATAAAAGGACCACGTGTGACAACGCTTTTTCAAGAAAACAAAATAAGGGATCCGCACAACACGGACCCCTCAAGCCTCTACGATCGCTCTTTGTTTACTTCACGATAAAAGTGTAAACATCTTTTAGAACATGGCTATATCCCTCGTTTGTAATCCGGATCGAAACCACATACTTACCTGCTGGAGCTTTGTGTTCTAAAGGATAATAAAAACTACCGTTTCCTATAATACTCAATTCCTGTTTAAACATCACGGCATCCCCTCCTTCTGTTGCTGTCACTTCCTCGATAGTATAAATCAACGGAGCAGTTCCCTCTATTCCCTGAATGGGTTGTGTTACCCAAGGTGCATTATTCTTTATACGTTGGGCATCTGCAATCTCATCCAGCTCCCCGATTTGAGGTATTTCCATGTAATCAGGCATATATTCGGCATTTTCAGTCTCTAAGTATCCTACCGTAACATCATTACACGCAACAAGAAACACGACACATATTAAATATATAAAATAACCTCTCATAATCCATTATTTAAAGTTCATTATAATCCACCTAACACGTAATTATAGCTCAACGAATGTACAACCCCATTGGTAGGCTGTATGTTAGAAGAAGCAACATCAATAGTCACATTTCCCTTTAAATAGATCACCCGCACTCCCCCTTCTACAACATTGCCATAATCCTCATAAAACAACCCCATCCAAATACTCTTCCCAGAAAGAGTCGTATAAACATCTCCTCCTTCCTGTGTAAGATATTCTCCTTTGGGAATATCGTCACGCAATATTTTCCCGGCAAACAAATGATCCTTAACAATTTTAATACAATCATCCTTATCTATGTCATTGATGGAAGTTATAAACTTGTTATTCATCCACTTTCTAACAGAGTGATTCGTGGGACCTATAAACGTGATCGGGTCTTCCCCCTCGAACAAAGGCACCAACTCTGCCCTTTCTATTATCAAACGTATTGAATCCCAATTATAAGAATCACTTTTTAGATATTCATACATATTTCCGTCGAAATGCTCTTTAGCTAATCCCGTATTCTCAAAATTCCAATTTGTAGAACACCCTCCTAATGCAAGGAGTACGATCATTGTAACTAATAATTTACTCATAACTACACTGTATATTTTACCAATCATTACCATCTTGCTAACCAATACGGATTCTGACGCATTAAAGTATTGCGCTGCATTTCCGTATCCATTATCGGAACATATAACGCTCCATCTTTTACATCTTGTTCGGTAAGTTGCTCAAATACCTCCGAAATCATTCCCGGAAGAGTATAATACCCATTCCGAACAATATCATAATAGCGTTCTCCGTCAAAAAACATTTCCCGTTCTCTCTCCCGGAATATTGCCATCTGCAAACCTTCCGTATCAGTATCTGCGGGATATGCTTTTGCATGAGCCCGATTTCTAACACAATTCAAATCATCTTCTGCTCCCGGCAAATTTGCACGACAACGTGCTTCAGCCCGTAATAAATAAATCTCTGCCAAACGCCAGAATATTTTATTCCCATCCACATTTATCATTTCTGCCGGATCCCAAGCAGCATCCAACAATGGTTTACGCCAGAAATAGGGATAAGCGAATCCACCCGTGATCTCCTCATCAGCAGCTGCCATTTCATCAAATTTCCAGAAATAAGCCGTACGTCTCAAATCTCCATCACGCCAGATTTTCTATACCCGATCGTTTTTTATCAAATAAAGATTTTCATATTGATTATTAGACAACGAGCCAAATGGATTTAACGGATAACCTCCAGAACCATAGTTTTCTCCTATATGGAAATTTATCCCTGGAGAAAAACGTCCGGTCGTGAAACCAAAATCAATACTACTATTCAACAATTCAAAAACAGACTCAGAACTCAAGCGATCCATGACAACAGAACAGACTTCTTCGGGCGTGTCAACCATTTTATAAATCCCCACTTTATTTTCAATAATTAAAGTACAGTACTTTTCTGTCTCTTTGTAAGCATCCGGATCATTGAACACACCACCTTTCCACGCATAGATGTTAGCTAAAAGCGCCGCAGCCGCTCCTTTATGTGCATAATATTTTTTCAATTTCTGTCCGTTATAATCAACCGCTTCCTCGTAATTCTTTAACAGATCAAAAGCCCTCAAAGCATTGGACAACGCCGTATCCAATACAACTTTCGCATCACTACGTCCTAACGGATCTATACTTTTGGAATCTCTCGTAATCGGAGCATTCCCCCAACGCCGAGCAATTTCATAATACATTAACCCTTTGGCAAAATAACAATGTCCTCTATAAAAATTCTCTCTGTCTTTAGGCAAATCCTGCACCCGATACAGATTATCCAATATCAAATTGGATTGAAAAATTACATTATAATGAAGCAGCCAACTCGTTCCGTCAACTTTTTTAAAAGCTTCAGCAGAAAGATTTTTCAATTCATCGGCATAAGAGTAATATTCATTACATTGATCATATACCAGTCCCATTTTATGATGCGGTTGCAATTGATATTGAAAATATACTTCTCGTAATTTAGCATACATATCAATATACGTTTTATGCACATCCTGTTCATTTTGAAAATAATTCGTATAGGTTACAGCAATCTCAGGCTCTACATCCAACATGTTGTCACAAGAACAACATAGTAATAATCCCGCTATATACAACAATCTTTTCAGTCTCATGTTTTTAAAAATTAAGAGTTAAACCTATGGTCCATTTTCGTGCTAACGGGTAAGCATTAAAATCATCCCGCCCATTCTCTATGCTGACAACCTCCGGATCAACACCCGAATAATTAGAAAGAGTAAATACATTCTCCCCTGTAATAAACGCTCTTAATCCAACCATTCCCACTTTTTTAGCCCATTCTTTCGGAAGATTATAACCTAACGTGAGTTGTTTGAGTTTCATGTAAGAAACTGTTTCAAGATTAGATTCCAACATACCTCCCATGGCATTCAATGTTCCCAAGCGAGCATACTGAGCCTTATGGTTGTCTTCCGTCCAAAACGAGGCTTTATCTGTATTGATATACAATGCCTGTCCACCTTGTCCACCATCGTAAGCATCTAACGAACGAATATCATAAGTTTTATACATATCCCTTCCCAAAGAATAGGTAAAAAGTAAATTTAAATCAAAATCCCGCCATTTCAGTTCATTCGCCCAACCGCCATAAAGTTTCGGCACGGAAGAACCGACTCTCACGAGATCAGATATATCTATTCTACCATCACCATTGACATCCATAATTTTAGGATCTCCTGCCGTAAAATATTGTGTTGCATACATCGGCATTAAATACTTTTTAGATCCGTCAGTTTGATAATAAACAGGAACCTCATCCTGTGAATTATAATAGCCATTGTCTTTATATAGATAAATATTGAAAAGAGGTTTACCGATGATAAACGAATCCTCATCTTTACCCGAATAAGATTTTTCAAAACGATTCCAATTTCTAGCAGCCGTGATTTTACTCCGCCAAGTAACTTTAGTCTCTCTAAGAATATCACAAGTAACCTCAAACTCAATACCTTCATTGGAAACTTCCATGGCATTTCGCCATTGCTTAGAGAATCCACCTAAAAAACTTCCCCTACTTGGCAGGTTTACATTCCATAATTTATCTTTCGTATAACGATAATAGTAATCAAATTTAAATTTGATCCGATAATCAAGAAAATCCAAGTCCAATCCCAAATCATACTGATCGGATTGTTCCCAACCCAACTTCCGATTCAATATACCACTAGCACTCATTCCTCGTTCTCCATCATAAATAGAACCTATTCCCATCAATCCATGAGCTAGATAAGCCTTATCAAACTGTACTCCGGATTGTCCCCAACTTGCTCTAATTTTTCCAAAACTCAACCAATCAACTGATTTCAAAAAGGACTCGTCTGAAAATGTCCAACCTATAGCCACCGACGGGAATGTTGCCCAACGTTGATCTTCACCGAAAACAGAAGACCCATCCCGACGCAAGGTTAACTCAAACAAATAACGACTTTTAAAATTATAAGCCAAACGACCAAAATAACTCAAATTTATCTTTTCTTCCAAACTAGAAGAAGCATGCACGGTTTCATAAGGCTGTGGCTCACCCCATTCGGGATTCGTGTATTTAATAGAAGTTACCCCCTGTATATAATGAATGTAATCACTTGGAGTACCAAGAGCATCTGCATCATTTTCAAACAATTGAGATTTATCCACAGACATTCCCAATAATAACTCAAAATTGTGTTTCTCCTGGATAGAAAACCTGTAATTCAAAAGAGCTTCACCCTGCATGAAAATATTCCGAGTAATTCCCTCTTCTATATAATTTTCATTCATATTAGTTACATCCATCGTACTAGGGCGAAAGAAGTTACGGTTATTCTGATTATAATCAATACCACCATCTATCCTTACATTCAATCCATCTATAAACTCGAAACTCAACCCCATATTTCCCATGAACCGATAAGAATTATTTTTATCTATCTGTTCATTAAGAGCTTCTAACAATTTATCTTTCACTACACCAGAATTCAATGTTAAAGAAGAGGCTGTTCTCGGATCCACGGTTAATCCCTCAACCTTATAATTCAACCTTTTCCCATTCGTAGACTTTCCTCTACTACGATCCGTATAAGCAGCATAAAGACGTGTATCCAACTTTATCCGTTTATGAGGTTGAATATTCAATCCCACATTCACATTCATCCGGTTAAAATCACTACTCAACATAATTCCTGATTCACTATAATACCCGGCTGCTACCATATAACGCATTAACTCCGTTCCCCCGCTAGCTTGCAAATTAACATTATATATTTTCCCCGTGCGGAAAGCCTCTTTATACCAATCCGTAGCATTATTATAAAATGGATTCAAACTATCTTGTAAAACCCGAAGTGCTTTTATCGTATTTCTGTCAATAGAATTACCTTTATTCCAAAAATAATCATATTGTCCCCCCATAAAATTACTTGCATCTGCAATTGAATTGGGATATTCCCCCGTAAAAAGACTAGCCGTACGATAACCTCTCAACGCCGCTATATTATAATTGCGTTCCATCATCCCACCATAATGCTTCGGAGCTTTTGGGAAAATAGAACCTGTATATGAAAAATTAGCGGAAAAAGTTGAATGTCCTTGCTTCCCTTTTTTAGTCGTAATCAAAATAACACCGTTTCCAGCCCTGGAACCATAGATAGCAGCTGAAGCCGCATCTTTCAACACTTCCACGGACTCAATAATAGACGGATCGATCTCCGCGATGGTATTGGTTCCCGTACGAGGAGAAGTGAATGAATACATGGGAACACCGTCAATCACGTAAAGAGGAGCACTATTACTAAGAGGTTCATCAAACTGCGAATTAAACGTATTATACCCCCGAACAACAACCAATGTTCCTCCTCCTCCCGGAGCCCCGGACTGATTCACAACTTCCACTCCAGCCATACGCCCTTGCAACAAATTTTCAAAACCTGCAGTCGGTAACTCCTTCATATCATCTGCCTTTACTGAAGATACAGCACCAATTAATTCCCTATTTTTACGAGAACCATAAGCAATCACGGTCACGGCATCCAATTCTGATAAATCCTCTTCCATTACAACCAGCAACTCTTTGCCCCGGTGAAATACCACCCGCTGCATTTTGAAACCAATATACGTGAACAACAAAGTTCCAGTCGAATCCTTCACCGGCAAAGAAAAATTACCATTTCCATCTGTCGCCGTACCCATTGCAGTTCCGGCAATCACGACGGAAACACCAATTAACGGTTCTCCTTTCTTATCCTTCACCACCCCCTTAACGATTGTCGTGGGCATCTTCATTCTATTTTCCGCACCTTTTTTAGCAATAATAATTGTATTCTCTTTAATCGTGTATGATAGATTCGTTCCATCTAAACATTTATCCATCACGGTAGCCAACAATTCATTATTCACCTGAATAGTAATTCCTTTTACCGGAGCCACAAGCTCCTTGTTGTACAACATCCGATAGCCGGACTCTAACTCTATCCTTTTTAATACCTGTTCCAATGTCATATTCTCCAACTTGAGAGTAATCCGCTCCTTCGTCTGTCCGAAAGAAGTAAAGCTTGTCACCATGCTGAAAAACATCACGATAAGTATAAAAAAACACTTTCGTAAAAAGATATACCTCGGGCTACACGATTGTAGCCGCCAATCGTTCAATTCATTCATATAGTCTAATTTTAATAAATAATGGTTTTTTATAATCGAGTTACGCGTACTGTTTTCGAATCTATAATTGTAAAACCGATCAAATTCGTGCATCTCAGCATATCCAAGACCTGCAAGATATTTTCATGTCGTTTGATACTCCCGTAAAAAACAAGTTCTTTCGTTTCCGGCTGATCAAATTCAAAAGTAAGATCATACCAACGTTCTAATTTTTTTGCGATGGAACCTAAACTCTCATCATGGAACGTCAAAAAGCCTTCATGCCAAGCCACGTAAGGAGTGATATCAACTCTCTTCTTTTCTATCTTTTGCCTCCCCGCTTCAAAAACGGCCATCTCATTCGGAACCAACGACACACTTTCAGAATTCGAACACTCCGGACAACTCACGTCAACGGAACCGGATACCAGCGTGGTTTGCACCATTTTTTCATCCGGATAAGCCGTAACATTGAAAGAAGTTCCCGTGACCTTTATTTCTAACTTTCCACTATTCACGATAAAAGGTGATGAAGAATCCTTCGCTACCTCAAAATAGCCTTCCCCAACAAGTTCAACCCGTCTCGTTCCCTTAGAAAACTTCACCGGAAACTTCAAACGAGAATCGGAATTTAACCAAACTCTTGAACCGTCGGATAACGTCAACATGTACTCCGTCCCCCGAGGAGTAATCACCGTGTTATATATTACCTCTTCCTCTCGCAATACATTCCCCTGCTCGCTTTGATAAATAATTCCCGCCGTGTCATTTGTTGCCACATTTCTCCCATCGGTCTCTTTTACTTCTGACACATGAGCCAAAGAAATAGTCTTCCCATCAGAAAGCTGCAACTGCACATCAGAACGATCAGGGGTGGCAAGAGCTATCATGGGATACTGTTCCCTTTCATTAGCCCCCTGCTGCCACAATATCATAAATGTACCCACGACCATCAAACAAGCCGCCACACGTCCCCATGCAATCCAACGCATCCGGTAAACCCTCTTCTTTCGTTGTGTTTCGATTTTCTGGAAAACACGATCATACCCCTTCTCCACATCGGTCTCTCCATAAAAGTGCATATCTTGAACAAAGCGGGAAAAATGCTCGTAACTTTTCAATAGTTCACGATTACGCTCGTCCTCTGTCAACCAAGCCTCTAACTCAGCCTTCTCGGAAACACCCAGTGTTTCCCGATAATACTTAAAAAGCAATTGTACAATATGATACGTTTTCCGATCCATGAAATCTATCTCGTTTTATAATAAAGACACATGAAAAGAAAAAACGACTAAAAAAAATTCAACTTTTTTTCAAAAATTATCATTAACAACAAATCTTTTTTATCCAACTTATCCCGAAGTAACTGAATAGCACGTTGTTTATGAGCTCTTACACTATTAATAGAAATTTGTAAACAATCTGCAATCTCTTGATTTTTCAATCCAAGAATGTAGGCCATACGAGTAACTTCCCGACATTGCCCCGGTAAAGTTTCTATGGCTTGATAAATCCGTGAAGAAATTTCAGATGAAACAATAGCATTCACGATATCCGTATCATCAAATACGGGGAATTGATTTTTAGTCTGATACTCCTTGACGATATTATTATGTCTGATTTGATTAAGGCAAAGATTTTTAGCCGTCAGATACAAGTAATTCTTTATTGCGCTTTTATGTTGACTCACATGCTCTTTTTGATTCCAGAAATTCACGAAAGTATCTTGAGCAATATCCTCCGCCTCAGCCCGATCACCTATAATTTGGAAGGCAAAATAAACGATTCTGGCATAATAAGTCGCAAAGATTTTCTTAAAAACGACATTACCTTCCAAATTATCCCGTAATAAATTCTTCATATCAGCCAGCTTGTTTTTATTTATACAACAAAAACATTATAAAGATCTTCATTTCATCCCAACTCCTCCCGTAAAAAAGGTGCCGTCACGGATTTTTTATTTCGGGCAACTTCTTCCGGAGTTCCGGTGCAAACAACGGTACCTCCCATTTTACCTCCCCCGGGTCCCATATCGATAAGATAATCGGCAACTTTAATCACATCCAAATTATGCTCGATAACAATCACGGTATTTCCTTTATCAACCAGTTTTTGTAACACGCCCAACAATATATTTATATCCTCAAAATGTAGCCCAGTTGTAGGCTCATCCAGTATATACAGCGTACTTCCGGTATCTTTCTTCGAAAGTTCGGTAGCCAATTTAATACGCTGGGACTCACCACCGCTTAACGTGGTACAAGGTTGTCCGATTTTGATATACCCTAACCCCACATCCTGCAACATCTTCAATTTGGATTGCAGGTGAGGCAAATTTTCAAAGAACTCTACCGCTTGATTAATCGTCAGGTTCAGCACGTCCCCGATGGATTTTCCTTTATAGCGAACCTCCAAGGTCTCTTTATTGTAACGCTTACCATCACACGCCTCGCAATGCACGTAAACATCCGGGAGAAAATTCATCTCAATCGTCTTCACGCCCGCACCCTTACATACCTCACAACGTCCCCCGCTCACGTTAAAAGAAAAACGTCCGGCCGTGTATCCCCGAACCTGTGATTCCGGTAATTTCTCAAATATCTTTCGAATATCAGTAAACAACCCCGTATAAGTAGCTGGATTGGAACGAGGACTTCTACCTAACGGACTTTGATCCACCACAACCACCTTATCGATGTCGGTTATCCCTTCAATCGATTTATAAGGTAACGGTGCGGCCAAAGCATTATAAAAATAAGCACTCAATATCGGATGTAAAGTACCGTTGATCAAAGAAGATTTTCCACTCCCACTCACACCTGTCACGCAGATCAATTTTCCCAAAGGAAAATCGACATCCACATTTTTAAGATTATTCCCCGTACATCCTTTCAAAGAAATCTTCTTTCCGTTCCCCACACGACGTTCTGCCGGAATAGCGATCATCTTCTTCCCTGTCAAGTATTGTGCCGTCAGACTATCACTTTTCAGAATATCGGAATATTTCCCGATAGCCATGATCTCCCCGCCTTTCCTTCCCGCCTTGGGCCCCAAATCCACGATGTAATCGGCATTCTCCATCATCTCCTTATCATGCTCCACCACGATCACCGAATTACCGTTATCCCGTAATTCCTGTAAAGAATGAATCAACTTCCGGTTATCCTTCTGGTGCAACCCGATACTCGGTTCATCCAATATATAAAGCACGTTAACCAACTGCGACCCGATCTGTGTCGCCAAGCGAATACGCTGGGATTCCCCGCCCGATAACGTCATGGACTGTCGATTCAAGGATAGATACTCCAAACCCACATCAAGCGTAAACTTCAGACGCGTCCGGATCTCCTTCAAAATCTCCCCGGCAATCTGTTTCTGCTTATCCTCCAAATGCTCCTCCACGTTACTGATCCACTCGTACAAATCAGACAATTCCATATTAGCCAACTCGGAAATATTCTTCCCGTTAATATAGAAATGTAGAGCCTCTTGATTCAAGCGTTGACCGTTACACGCGTCGCAAGTTGACACGGAAATAAATTGTTCCGCCCATTTATTCGCTTTCTTGGAAGTCGAATTTTCCTCCTGCATGGTGACATACTTCAATATCCCCTCGTACGTCGTGAGAAAGTTGGATGACACCCCGATCTCCGCGTTCTCCAAACGAAATTGCCCCGGATAACCGTACAGGACATCCGTCAAGGCCTCTTCGGGCAAATCCCGAATCGGTTGTTTAATATCGGCACCATGTTTTCTTAAAATCGTTTCGATCTGGTAGAAAATAAGAGATGCCTTATATTTTCCCAGGGGTAGGATTCCCCCGGCATAAATCGACAAAGAATTATCCGGGATAATCTTTTCCATTGCCACCTCGTTGACATACCCCAACCCCTTACATTTCTTACAAGCCCCGTGAGGTGAATTGAAAGAAAAAGTATGCGGGGCCGGATCTTTATAGGAAAGCCCGGTATCCGGACACATCAAATGGCGGCTATAATATTTAATCTCGTCAGACGCGTAATCTTTTACCATCATCACCCCCTTACCGTGCTTCATGGCAGTAGCCACGGAATTTTTCAAGCGTTTCAGATCGATCTGATCCATAACAATCTTATCCACCACGATTTCAATATCATGCATCTTGTAACGATCAACACTCATCCCGATCTTCATTTCCCGTAACTCACCGTCTACCCGTACCGAGATAAAACCATTCTTTCGCAAATTTTCGAATAACTCCCGGTAATGCCCCTTACGCCCTTTTACCACGGGTGCCAACAACAAGATACGTCGTCCGGCAAAATCACGCTGCAACAATTCCAATATCTGTTCATCCGTGTACTTTACCATCTTACTACCCGTGGCATAAGAATAAGCCACCCCTGCACGAGCGTAAAGCAAACGCAAAAAGTCATAAATCTCGGTGGTCGTACCGACTGTAGAACGAGGATTTTTATTCGTGGTCTTCTGTTCTATTGAAATCACAGGACTTAACCCCGTAATCTTATCCACATCCGGACGTTCCATTCCCCCCAAGAAACGACGGGCATACGCGGAAAAAGTTTCCAGATACCGACGCTGCCCCTCGGCATATATCGTATCAAAAGCCAAGGATGATTTTCCACTCCCGCTTAACCCGGTAATTACTGTCAACTTATCGCGTGGAATCGTCAGATCTATGTTTTTCAGGTTATGCTCTCTGGCACCAAATATGGCTATATTGTTATCTTCTTCTCTGTTCTCCATGAATTCCTATTCCTTAAAAATCAACTTACAAAGATAGAGAAACTATTTCGAATGAAAGAAAAATTTATAATTTATGATTTACAAATTACGAATAAAAAAGTGTAAACCTGATACAGAAGAAATCTAATAAATATATGGTAAAACGTGTGGTCAGAATCAAGAATCAAAAATCGAAAATCAAAAATCAAAAATAAAAAAAGGAGGGATTCCCTGTAGCGTCTTAAATGGAATATTCTGGGACTGACGAAAAGATGTTGTATGTATGTGTGTGTGTGCGTGCGTCTGTGTGTGTGGTGTGTGTGCGTGGTGTCCCGTAGGATATATTCCAGTACTTTTAAGAACTCTATCAGAAAATCAGCTTAAACCCCAGTCAAAGCTATCCCCTCTCTTTATGCTAGATGATTCAATCTAATAACAGCTAAAAATAAATCATAAGTTCATCATCTATTCTACCTCTTTAACGTTACTGCTAAAGAAAGGTTTCGTTTTTCTCGAAAAAAAATCGAGAAATTTTATTTTTTCAATTATTCAAACTAACTCTTCTGTTTTCAATCATCAAGAAGCATTCCTTGATGGTGAATACATAGAGTATAACGGGAATTACCGGGATAGGTTTCAGTTTTCAGGTAAAAAATCATATTTTTTTGTTCTGATGAAATTCGAAGTAAATATAAAAAGAAACTACCCCCTCCAGCTCCCCCTTACACAGGGGGAGAGCTGATTACCAAACATCACAATATCTCAACGTAGCATGTCCTCCCCCTGT
>ENA-UEQW01000864-UEQW01000864.1-human-gut-metagenome-genome-assembly--contig:-NODE-864-length-27329-cov-6.392705_pt1 | contig 27329 bp, 23 predicted proteins | sample MGYA00242947_ERZ507947 | MGnify/ENA primary metagenome ERZ507947 (study PRJEB26167, sample SAMN06115421) | human gut metagenome | host: Homo sapiens | place: China:Guizhou | collected 2015-03-17... | reverse complement strand
CTATCCTGATTTCTCCAACCTTCAGCTGAAGATAGTCGTTACACATGTCTTGCGTTTTTCTTTGGATAATCTCGATCTTTTCTAGATTTTCCAAAATCACAGCGCCTAACTTAGTCAATTGAAGCGGTCGGGAATTTCGATCAATAAGTTTTACGCCGTAGTTTTTCTCGAGCTTCTGAACAAACTGAGAAAGATAAGATTGCGTAACTGCTAATCTTTTGGCAGCCGAAACGAATGAGCCTTCGGACAGCAGGGTTTTTAATATTTGGACCGTATCGCTCATGGCTTATTACTAAAAAGTAATTAACTATTATAAATTATTACTTTGCTAGTTATATTTCTCAAAAATATACTTCTTGTAGGTTTCTCAAGGAGTCACGATATGAATAAAAAAGTTCTGTTATGTTCTCTTCTTCTCTCCCTTCCTCTTGCTGTTTCGGCAGCTGAAACGATTCCGCTTTGGCCTAACGGTGCGCCAAATAAAAGTTCGATCACGGAACCGGAGACAACCAACGACAAGGGTGCGATTTTCAACGTCACTAATGGACGCCTAGAGGTCAACGTTCCTAAAAATCCCAACGGGAGAGCAATTATTCTGATTCCCGGAGGGGGATATGGAAATCTTGCCATGGGAACTTTCAACCAAAGTTTTATTCCTTACTTCTTGGATCAAGGATTTACAACCTTCGTTCTAAAGTATCGTCTTCCTAAAGGTGACCCAGCAATCCCCTTTTCCGATTCTCTGGAAGCTGTCAAAATCGTAAGAAGTCTTTTTAAGAAGTACAACCTTCATACTGTCGGAGTGATGGGCGCGAGCGCAGGCGGTCATTTGGCTGCAATGACCAGTGTTAAGTGCAGCGGCGATTCTTGCCCGGACTTCTCAGTTCTGATCTACCCGAATATCACAATGATGCAGGAAGAAAGCCAGCCCAAGAGCTCCTGCCGAAATAACCTAATCGGAAAAGATCGTTCCGTTAAATACGACGTCGCTTATTCCGCCTACAAGCATGTGGACACTAAAACTCCTCCTGCTTTCCTAGCCGTTTCTGCCGGAGATGAGTACGCCGGCAGCTTAGGAAGTATGCTCTACACGCGGGCAATGGTCGAGAATGCCCGACCTGTTTCTCTGCATGTTTATCCAACCGGAAACCACGGCTGGGGTATTGGAAAATCTGAAAAGTTCCCTGACGGAGATAAGTTCAAGGATGACTTGACAGCTTGGCTCAAGGACATCAAGTAATCTTAACTACTCCAGGTTAGCTTCCCTCCAATCACTTTCATTGAAAGAGATTCGGAGGGAATATTTTTATGAACAAACTTCTTGCGCAAAAGGGAATAAGAGGCGACGGGGTTTTTCTCATAGTTCTTGCTTACTAGCAAAAGACCAGCAAAAACAACCTATGAGGAGAATATCTCTAAAAGTTTTCAATAAATTCGGATAATTCTCTGCCGTTTTTATCCTATAAATTCGATAGTTAAGTAATCGAAATTATTGATGCTTCACGTGCGTTATTAAGATTAATTGATCAGCCCCTTCAGGTCGGCGGAAACAAGAAAAGGCGCCGGAAAATCCTTGCATCAGGTTTCCCGGCGGCCTAAAACGAAAGGGTTCTTCGCTTAACGGACTTTGATCTTAGCGATCAGCTTGTCAGCGATCTCAGAGACAGGAACGTTTTCGTTCTGAAGGTCTCCGCGGTGAGCGTATTCAACTTCACCGTTCTTCAGGCCGCGATCACCGATAGTGACGCGGTGCGGAACACCGATCAGTTCCCAGTCAGCAAACATGACGCCGGGACGCAGTCCTCTGTCGTCGAGGATGACGTCAATACCGGCTTCACGCAAACGGCCGTAAAGTTCGTTAGAAGCCTTCTGAACTTCTTCGCTCTTGTCATATCCGACGGGGCAGATCACAACGGTGAACGGAGCAATGCTGTCCGGCCAAATGATGCCCTTATCGTCGTGGCCCTGCTCGATGGCTGCGCCCAGCAGACGAGAAATACCGATACCGTAGCATCCCATCTGAAGCAGCTGAGGCTTGCCGTTTTCGTCCAGATAAGTTGCGTTCATCGGAGCGGAATACTTATCGCCGAGGAAGAATACGTGGCCGACTTCGATACCGCGCTGCATCTTGAGTGTGCCCTTGCCGTCCGGAGAAACATCGCCTTCAACGACGTTGCGGATATCAGCTACAACATCCGGCTCTCTGAGGTCACGGCCCCAGTTCACACCGCGGATGTGATAGCCCTCTTCGTTGGCGCCGACAATGAAGTCGCTCATGTTGGCAACCGTTGTATCGGCAACAATAGTGACGTCCTTAGGAATGCCGACAGGTCCGAGATAGCCGGGTTTAGAACCGAAGGTATCTTCAATTTCCTTGTCGGTTGCAAAGCGGAATCCGCCCTTAAGCGCTTCCAGCTTTTCAGCCTTAACTTCGTTAAGCGTGTGATCGCCTCTGAGGAGTAGAAGGACGATTTTTGCAGGCAGCGGATTGCCTTTTTCATCCTGCTGATCAACAGCCAAAACAATCGATTTAACGCTGGCTGTCAGCGGCTTGTTCAAGAGTTCGACAACCAGCTCGCACTTATCGCGGCCCGGAGTCGGAACCTTTTCCATGGTTTCAGTGGCTTCGGCACGTTTTTCGATCAGGCAGGGAGCTTCGGCCAATTCGATATTGGCTGCGTATTCGCTGTCCGGGCAGAAAACGATCAAGTCTTCACCGGTATCGGCGATCACTTGGAATTCCTGAGAACGAGAACCGCCGATGGAGCCGGAGTCGGCGCGCACAGCACGGTAAACCAAGCCTAAACGATCAAAGATTCGGCAGTAAGCATCAAACATCTTGTCATAGCTCTTGCCTGCGTCTTCTGCGGTACGGTCGAAAGAGTAAGCGTCTTTCATGACGAAGTCGCGGCCGCGCATCACGCCGAAACGAGGACGACGTTCGTCACGGAACTTTGTCTGGATCTGATAGAAGTTCACAGGGAGCTGACGCCAGGACTTGATTTCCTGACGAGCAATATCGGTCACGACTTCTTCACTCGTGGGCTGAAGAACGAAGTCTCTGTCGTGTCTATCTTTAAAGCGAAGGAGCTCTGCACCGTATTTTTGCCAGCGGCCGGTTTCCTGCCAAAGTTCAGCAGGCTGAACTATCGGCATCAGAAGTTCGATAGCGCCGGCGCGGTCCATTTCTTCTCTAACAATGCGTTCGATCTTCTTCAAAGAACGAAGGCCCATCGGCATGTAGTTATAGACGCCGGCAGCAAGCTTACGGATCATGCCTGCGCGCAGCATCAGCTTCTGGCTAACGATTTCTGCATCTGCAGGAGCTTCTTTCTGTGTTGAAATAAAAAATTGTTTTGCTCTCATTACGAATTCTCAAAAACGAGCCGGCAGGCCGGCAGTCTACGATTAGGTTCGGATCTTATGACTTCTTTTCCTGCCTCTATATAATGGGCAGACACAAATAAGTTATTTTAAAGTTTTTATGCTTGATCAACATGGATACCGACCAAACGTCGGGATTATTTTGACCAATCCTCTCAAACAAGTTTTTTGGGGGAAACGTTTGGGTCAGCATTCCTGGCAATTTCCTCAGGGCGGTATCAACCGCGGGGAATCGCCTCGCGAAGCCATGTTCAGAGAGCTTTGGGAAGAGCTTGGCCTCTTCGAAAACCAAGTCCGCATTATCAGCCGCACCGAAGACTGGCTGCGCTACGACGTTCCCGACCGCTGGATTCGCCGCGACCTTCGCGGCATCTACAAAGGCCAAAAGCAAATTTGGTTCCTCTTAGAGTTCCTCGGTAAAAACAAAGATATCAACTTGAAAGCCACCAATCATCCGGAATTTGAAGCCTGGAAATGGAATGACTATTGGGTTCCGCTGAGCCAAGTGATCGACTTCAAGCGCGGTGTTTATAAAGAAGCACTGAAAGAATTGGCACCTGCTCTCTTTACGGACAAGAAACATCTTGTTCCGCCTGCAGGATGGGAAAAAGCGGAAGGTCCGGGACACTTCCGCCTTTACAAATAATCGTCTTTAAGACGACTACTTATTCATCACGACCATGTTGTCCTGATGAATCAGCTCTCTCTGTTCTAAGTAGCCTAACTCCTCCACAACTTCATCGCTGTGCAGTCCCATGATTCGACGGGACTCATCAGAGCCGTAGTTAATCATGCCGCGGCAGATTTCTTTGTCGTTTTGATCAACGACTTGAATGATTTCGCCGCGAAGGAAGTCGCCGATCACTGCTTTAACACCGACCGGCAGCAGGCTCTTGCCTTTGCGAACCGCTTCAACAGCACCCTCGTCGATAACGAGCTTGCCTTTCAGCTGCAAATGGTCGGCCATCCACTGACTGCGAGCAGACATCGGTTTGCGATCCGTCTTCAGAAGCGTTCCGATGGATTCTCCCTGAGCTAAACGAACTAAAACGTCAGGAATACGTCCGCTGGCAATAACGGTCGAGGCTCCGCTGCGGGCCGCGCGTTTCGCTGCAAGCACTTTTGTCTGCATGCCGCCCTTACCGATAGAAGAACCGGCGCCTCCGGCCATTGCTTCATAGATCGGCTCTCCGGCTTCCCCGACTTCCACTAATTTGGCTTCAGGGTTGGAGCGCGGGTCAGCAGTGAAGAGGCCGATCTGATCGGTCAAAATCACTAAGACGTCGGCATCGATTAAGTTCGTGACCAGCGCACCTAATGTATCGTTGTCACCGACTTTGATTTCGTTGGTCACAACCGTATCGTTTTCGTTAATGATCGGAACAACTTTGAGGTCTAAGAGTGTGGTCAGCGTCTGACGCGCATTCAGATAGCGTTCGCGATCTGCAAGGTCAGCATGGGTCAACAAAATTTGAGCCGTGCGGATGTCGTAGCGCTCGAAGCTTTTTTCGTAAGCCTCCACAATACCCATCTGTCCGACTGCGGCTGCCGCCTGGAGTTCGTGCATTTTTTTCGGACGTTTGGTCCACCCGAGACGAGCCATTCCTTCTGCAACCGCACCGGAGCTAACCCAAACGACCTGTTTTCCCATTTCCTGCAGCTTAGCGATCTGAGCCGTCCAACGGGCAATCGCTTCCGTATCTACCCCGTGACCTTCATTTGTCACTAAAGAAGAGCCGACTTTTACGACAATTCTTTTTGCATCGTTCCAAATCTTGAGGTTTTCTTCCATCTCGTTTCATCCGATCTTATTGACGACAGCACTCTTTCTAAGCGGATCATAAACTTCACTTGCTTTTTGTTGTATTAACGGCGTCGTCGTGATTAGAGCTGTTCAGTATATCCAAAATCGCTTTAAACAAAAATGCTTCCACTTAAAGTACAAAATCAAAAAAGAAAAACCGCCGGGATTTTGTTTTCTCAGCGGTTTGACCAAATTCACCGGCAGCCTACTTTTGCTCACCTTCTTCAGGCTCTCCGCCTTCGGGCGGGAAGACTTCTTCGTCTTCATCAAAGCGGACATCCGGTTCGCTTTCTTTGATGAGCTGTCTGCGCTGTTCGTGAATATCTTCAGCAATTGCTTTAACCAAAGCTTCAGTGCCTTCACGGGTCACAGCAGAAATCGCAAACATCGGAACATCCGTACCGAATGCTTCACGGTACTTATCCACGACATTGGCTCTTTCTTCTTCAGGAACCAGGTCCATCTTGTTAAGAACAACCCAACGGGGTTTGTCTGCCAATGCCGGATCAAACTTTCTCAGTTCTTCAACGATGGCGCGAGCAGCTGCGATAGGATCTTCTTCGGTATCGAGAGGTGCTACATCAATGACGTGCAGCAGCAAGCTGGTTCTGGAAAGATGACGCAAGAACTGGTGTCCTAAACCGGCGCCCTCGGATGCACCCTCAATCAGTCCCGGAATATCTGCAATCACAAAACTGGATTCCGGACCTGCACGAACAACGCCAAGATGCGGATGCAACGTTGTAAAGGGATAATCGGCGATTCTAGGTTTGGCGTTAGAAACCGCGGAAATCAGTGTGGACTTGCCTGCATTCGGAAGACCTAACAAACCGACGTCCGCCAATACTCTCAGTTCAAGCTTGAGTGTTCTTTCTTGGCCCGGTTCTCCGGGAGTGCATTGACGAGGAGCACGGTTGGTAGAGGTCTTGAAATGCAGGTTGCCGAGACCGCCTTTACCGCCTTTGGCAAGAAGGGCTTTTTCACCGTTCTTATCCAAGTCGGCAATTGTCTCACCGGTATCCAAGTCGGTAATCACGGTTCCGACCGGAACACGAAGCTCAATATCGGGAGCACCTCTGCCATAGCAGTCACTGCCGCGGCCGTTTTCGCCGTTCTTGGCTTGGAACTTACGTGTGTAGCGATAGTCGATCAGAGTATTCAGGTTTCTGTCGGCAACGGCATAAATAGAGCCGCCGCGGCCGCCGTCTCCGCCGTCGGGACCGCCTTTAGGAATAAACTTTTCGCGTCGGAACGAGGCAACGCCGTTTCCGCCCTTACCCGCAAAAACTTCAATTTTCGCTTCATCTACAAATTTCATTTTTTATTTCCTGTCCGTGAGGACTTATTAGGTATGGAGTTGATGATAGCCGTAGAAAAAAATCAGCGCCCCGTTCCCTGCTAGGAATGGGGCGCTTCTTTGTTTGATTCGCGGTCTAATTAAGCAACCGGAACAACGTTAACGTAGTGACGGTTCAGACGTCCGTGAACAACGAACTCGACCTTACCGGCAACTTTAGCAAACAAAGTGTGGTCACGGCCCATACCGACGTTTTCACCGGCATGGAATGTGGTACCGCGCTGACGAACAATGATAGCGCCCGGCTGAATCATTTCAGAGCCGAAAACTTTAACGCCAAGACGTTGTGCGTTGGAATCGCGGCCGTTACGTGTAGATCCGCCGCCTTTCTTATGTGCCATTTCAAATACCTCTTACTTAAAAATCCAATTAGGCCGAAATCTCATCAATCTTGAGTTCGGTGTAGTTCTGACGGTGACCAGCACTCTTCATGGAGTGTTTACGACGACGGAACTTGAAAATACGAACTTTTTCATGACGTCCTTCAGACAGGACTGTGGCAGTAACAAAAGCGCCGGGAATCGTCGGATTACCAAGCTTAAGGCCTTCGTCGTTTTTAACAGCGAGGACTTCCACGAGTTTGATCTGGGAGCCAACGTCACCCGGAAGGGTTTCGACCTTAACCTTGTCGCCAACAGCAACAGTGTACTGTTTGCCGCCGGTTTTAATAATTGCGTACATGTATATACCTTTAACACTTCAATGCAGTCTGCGTTCTGCTGAAGCCTTTTTGTTTGCTCAAATAACTTAACGCGCAGAGTGCGAGATTATGCTCGAAAAATTTCGTATAGTCAAACGGTTAAAGATGTTTTTTTGTTTTTCTCAACGCCAAACGGATTGTCGGGTTGAATTCTCAGAAAAATCTCGTTTTTGTGTCTTTTAGTGTCAGCAGTCAAAGAAAAATAGTTAATATTTGACTTTGTTTTATTTAGCGCCCATAGGAATTTTTCAATGAGTCAAGTAGCAGCCGCCGTTCAGAGAATCATCGCCCCGATTTCGGAAGATTTACTCGCCGTTGATCGGGAAGTTATTGATGATCTTCAGAGTGACATCCCGCTGATTAAAAAGATAAGCGACTACATCGTTACAGCTGGCGGCAAACGAATGCGTCCGATCGTCTTAATGCTCATTGCACGCGCTCTGGGCTACCAGGGAAAAGAGCATATCTTCCTTGCAACGATGATTGAGTATGTGCACACAGCCAGTCTGCTACATGACGACGTTGTTGACGAAAGCGACTTAAGGCGCGGAAAGCCGACTGCCGGATTTAAATGGGGAAATGCGCCTGCGATCTTAACCGGCGACTTTATGTATTCACGCGCCTTCCAATTAATGGTCCGCACTCAAAACTTACGTATTTGCGAAATCGTAGCCGGCGCCGTAAACCGCGTTTCCGAAGGTGAGGTCATCCAGTTGCTCAACATTCATGACACCACATTAGACGAAGCTCGCTATTTTGACGTCATTGAAAGAAAGACCGGTGTTCTTTTTGAGGCAGCAGCCCGCATGGCCTCCGTCGTTGCCGGCGCCTCTAAGGAAGTAGAAGATAAAATGGCTGAATACGCTCTTTGTCTCGGCCGCGCCTTCCAAATTATTGATGACGTGCTTGACTACACAGGCACTAAGGTCAATATCGGTAAAAATTTAGGCACCGACCTTCGCGAAGGAAAAATGACGATGCCACTTATCTACGCTTTGAGACATTGTTCCGAAGAAGATGCAAAGATTATTCGTACTGCAGTCAGCAGCAATGATCCGGACTTAGAAAGCGTAACCCGCGTCATTCTGGCTTCCGGAGCCATTGATGCGTGCATTGAAGCTGGCAAAAAAGAAGTTTCTCGAGGAATTGATGCATTAAATTACTTACCGACTAGCGCATTTAAAAAATCTCTGATAGAATTGCTTTCCTTGACAGTTGAGAGAGATCGATAGGTCACTCGAAACGCAAAAATCGGAGTGTAGCTCAGCCTGGTAGAGCACTGCGTTCGGGACGCAGGGGTCGGAGGTTCGAATCCTCTCACTCCGACCAAATCGAAGTGACAAGCAATGACAAGTCATACAGAAAACTCCGTAAATGTCGCTTTTTCGAACACCTTTTAGTAAATCTCCCTGTGACAAACAGTGACAACCAGTGCCAAACAATGACATGGTTTTAGGATGACTATTTTTATGTCTGTTAAAATTATAAAAAACAGCACTCTCAATAGTCATCTATGCCACAAAGAGCGAAAGAGTTATCTGCACTTGCCGTTAAACGACTTACCGAGGTTGGGTTTTACTTTTTGGGCGGAGTGCCAGGCTTTGCCCTCAAGGTCCAAAAGAACTCAGCCAGTTACGTTTTAAGATATTCGGATGCCTATGGAAAAAAGCATGACGTTTTCATCGGTCCGCGCTCTGTTCTGAGCTTATCCCAAGCACGGGGTATTGCATTAGAGCTGAAAGCCAAGATTCTTGCGGGAAAAGATCCTCTTGAAGAAAAGAAACAAGCTCGACAAAAAATCAAAGAAGAGAAAAAACAGCAACAAATCCCAAACTTCGAAAAAGTAGCTAATGATTGGCTTAAGGATCGCGCAAGAAACGGATTTTTCCGAAACAACCCGGAAGGTGAAATCCGAACGTTTTGGGTTTTAAATCGCCATATTTTCCCAAAACTAGGGTCTAAATCCATCAATGCAATAACACCTGAAATGATCAGGGATATTATCGGTCCTTTATGGGAAACTAAAACAAACACTGCTCAAAAAGCACTAACCTACTTACGGCAGATTTTCAACTGGTCAATTGCTCTTCGGATTAGGGAAGACCGCGAAAATCCCGCTGATTTGAGATCTGCGCTGGGTGTTCTGCTGGAACCTCAAAAACGAAATCGACGCGAAAAAGAAAATCATGCTGCCATCAGCGTTGAGGAGCTTCCAGCGCTTTATGCCGCGCTGGATAAACTTCAGGGAACCTCTCCTCGTGCTTGTCAGTTCGCGATCCTTACCGCTTCTCGATCCAAAGCGGTACGGCTCGCAACTTGGGATGAGTTCGATCTCGAAAACAAGATATGGAATATTCCGCTTGAACACGACAAAATGAAACAGGCGAAGAGAGACAGAACCATTCTTCTTTCTGACGAAGCTGTCCAACTACTTAAAGATTTGCCAAGATACACCGGACAAACAAAAGTCTTCTTAAGTAATCAAATGCAAACATTGTCTGATATGACTATGTCGATGGTTCTTAGGCGATTGCATAAAAAGCAAAAAAATATAGACGGTATCGGTTGGATTGATAAAGAAAAAACCAAAAGAACCGGAAAAGATTGCATTGTTACTCCTCACGGTTGTGCACGTGCAACATTCAGAACTTGGGCAAAAGACGACACTATTGGGAACAATAAAGTCTTTGATCAAGAAGCTGTAGAACTTTGTTTATTGCATTCAAAAAGAGACGTCTATAACGGTGCTTATGACAGGGCGAGACTTTTAACCGAAAGAAGAAAAATAATGGATGCCTGGGGAAAGTATTGTATATCTGCGGTTCGAGAAAAAACATCTCAAATAAAAAACTCGTGAGCAACTAACTTTATTCTGTAGACGTGATAGACTACGTGTCTTTGGTGAAATCGGGGTGTAGCTCAGCCTGGTAGAGTACTGCGTTCGGGACGCAGGTGTCGGAGGTTCAAATCCTCTCACCCCGACCATCACATTTTTATATTAGTTCTCGTCTTTGCGCTTTTCAAAATCTTCTCCGTTTTGTACAAATGTTTTTCAATAAATGAACTTAATTTGGCAATTTGGAGCTTAAGTTCTTTGAATGGGATTGACCTTTTCTCGCGATCGTCCACCAATATATTCAAGGCATGAGCAATTTGGTTTAAGTTGACTCCGATTTTATTCATCGCAACTGTCGAATCGATAACGGCCTCCCTTTCTTTTTCCAACAACATTATCGTACCTAGAAGATCCTTTCTAAGAAGCAACGTAAGGTAACCTTGTTTAGAAACGCCGAACTCTTTGGCTCTGCAATCTAATGCGGCCAGCTCACTTTTTGTTAACCTTAAGAAAAGAGGAATCTTTTTCTCTTCTGGGAATTCTTCTGCTTTGGCTTCAGAAAAAACAGTCCTAATAACACTTTTGTCCGAAGAGTTTTTCTGGCCTTTCAGCTTTTCTTCGATAGTTGCATTAATAAATGCCGAAAGACTTTCTCCGGATTTTTTCGCGTACTCCTTAGCTGCATCTTTTGTTTCCGTTTGGACGCGAGCCGTAAGAACACTGGTTTTCTTTTCTGAACCTCTTTTTGGCATGACAAACCTTTTTGGAATTAACTCAGATCGTGTGTAACGTATCCACCGAACGCTCCCGCGTTCGACCGCCTTGGCGGTGTGGCAGGACAACCGAAAATGAAATTTTCGACCGAGCCCTCGGCGAGGTGTTGATGCATCTATGGTATCAAATGTATACATTTGATATCAAGATGCGATCCTGCCTTAGCAGTAGTTAGTCGTATATCCTCAGTAGTTAACCACAATCCAGCTTGCCAAAATTGTGGGTAACTACTCTGACTGCTGAGAGTTGTCCTCATTTTCCTCGGTGAGCGCTTGTCTCCGAAACTGGCCGTAGCGAACCGGAAAATTGTGGGCAACTCGAAGCCGCAAAGTTGATACGGATCAACTTTTAGCCTCTCGCAAAGAGGGAGGCTCTATCTTTTGAAAAATCCGGCAGTAACCCATGCTGGCGGAATTTTCCTCTCTTCAGCTTTGCCGGTAGAGCCGGAATGCTGAAGCTGATGTCCGATCTGATTTTCAGGAAAAGTTGTTCCGGAACAACTTTCTTTCGACTCGACTTTCTTAACTATGAAAAAAAGACCACAATAAAACAGTCTATCGGGTCAAAAATAAGACCGCGGAGAAAGCGGCCTCTTTTATTTAAAAGTCAATTATTTTGTATTTAGTGCGTCTTTAAAAAGTTTTCCTGCAACAAATTTCGGCTGAATCGAAGCTGGGATTTTAAGTTCTGCACCTGTTGCAGGATTACGACCAACACGAGCCTCGCGCTTGGCTGACTTAAAAGTGCCGAAACCCACTAAAGTGACTTCATCGCCGGATTTAACCGTTTTGATGATTTGACCCATCAGTGCTTCAAAAACCTCTTTGACATCAGCTTTAGGTTTGCCGGAAACTTCTGCTACAGTGGCTACCAATTCAGTTTTATTCATTTATTTCTCCAAAATAATTGAGACAGGACTGACTTATTTTACCCAATCGGTAGAGCGCGACATATTTCTTTTCGCTGCGTCTCGCTGCGATAGTCGTACATAGAAGTAGTAGTGACTGAAGCGTGACCCATAGCCCGCTGCAAAACGAACACATCACAACCATTCGCCAGCATAGTGGTTGCAAAAGTTCTTCTAAGATCATGGGGCTTTACTTTTTCCAAACCAGCCAAGGTCGCTCTTTTTTGAAGAATCCGATAAATCGAACCGGAGAGCATTTCTTTGAAAATGAAGCTGTCTTCTTTGGCTCCGGGACAAACTCTAGGGAAAAAGACTTCCTGCCCCACTCCTCGAACTTCAACCCACTTATCTATCACCGAGTCCAAAGCTTTAGGGAGAAAAACGATTCTTTCTTTGTTTCCTTTGCCGATGAACGTAAATGATCTCCGGCTACAATCCCAGTTGCTCATCTTCAAGGACACAACTTCAGCCCTTCTGAGGCCGCAGCCGAACATGAGCGCAAAGATGGCTTTATCTCGAACACCAGCCTTTGTGCCGTCTTCACAGGCCTTCAACAATGCCCTGCACTCTTTCGTATTCAGACTTCTACCTTTCGGCAATCGCTGGTACTTCACTGCTTTGATAGCTTGAATTTTTAAATAAGCAGACTGAGGCAAATAGTCGTGTGACCAGGCTGCCTTCGCGACCGCCTTAAATGCATTGAGATAAAGATTCACTGTTGCACCGGAACAATTTCTTGCAGTTAAGTTTTTTTTGATCAATGTCCAGTGGCTTGTCCTCAGTTTTGACCAATCAATCAATTCGTAATTTTCATGTCCAAGAACCCGTGCGATATTTTTTATGCAGTTTTGCATTGTTATCGAAGAACGACGGGAGCCGAGAGACGATAGATACAACTCGACCGGATTCTGCTTCCAGCCAGTGGATGCAGTTGGTATTTGACTTCCTCCCCTCCATAAATGAAGAGGATTCCTGCCGCTTCTCCGACAGCCGTAGCTTAATGTCGAAGTTGCCTCGGCGGGTTTCTGCTTCAGCGGGATTGCCCAAAGGAGTACAGCTTGGTTTTTGCACGTTCTCCAAAAGGAGTTTTACGTGCTTGGACACAACCGTATACTCCTTCAGGTCTCACATCTCTCTACAGACTTAACTTCGGGACAGCCCGCCCCTAGATCTGAAAAGATAGAGCCAGTTTAGCATAGCCAGTCCTTCGGACTAGGCCCTTATATCACCGTCATAAATGACAGTGTTTTACGGGCATAGCTGATAAAGCATTTTGCACCTTATCCAAAGTTAAATTGCCAAAATAATCGCAAAGGAGTACTTCTGATGTTCTCTTTCATGAAAGAAAAAACTTTGCTTTGAATGCCTGAAGCAAATCGTCACGCTGCGTAGTCGTGAGATTGACGCCAGTCACGATCACTTTTCCGCCGGTAAAAGAAGCATGGTCAATCAAAGACTGAGCAACGCTTCCCGGGACGTAATGCCGGAATAGATCGGTCAACGCAGTTTTGGTTTCCTCCGGCAGAACCGCTTGCAAACTGACTGTCGATAGAGCGGTTTGGCCTTGGCTGCCTAACGAGTCAAAGATATTGGCTGCATTATTCGTCTGAAGCGTGCCGGACGAGTTCAGACGCCCGTTGGAGGCAAATTCAAATCCGTTTTGGAAGTTCACTGCACCACTGTTATTGAGGGTGCCTGAAATTGCATAGAGCGCGGTTTCCGTCCAACTTCCTCGGTTATTAAGGATGCCAGAAGAAGTAAGATTGCCTCTACTGATAATGTTTCCAGTTAAATTTAAGGTTCCGGGGTTATTTAAAAAGCCATGAAGATCTGAAGAGCCGATGGTCATTTCGCCAGAATTTTCAACACTGCCATTACTTTGATTAAAAACGCCGGCGGTTAAGTAACCTGAATTATTTAATACTCCATCATCTTTTCTATAAGTATTAAATACATAACTGCCTGAAGAAACATTAACTGTACCTTTTAGTTGAGTTAAATCTGCGTTATAGGCCAGCGTACCTCCAGAAAGGGTGAGAACATTTCCAACACTGATGTGACCTTGCTCGGAGCTACCTACAATAACTGAATTGACATTTTCTAATCTTCCCCCACTTCCCACTGTTAGGCTATCTTGGAAATGAGCCGTCGTCCATCCATTCGAACCGTTATGTTCAAAGAAACCTCTATTTTGGATAATTCCTCTTTGGAAAATCATGGAGACTTCGGTTGTTTGATCGCTTCCAGCGTTATAGGGTGCGTGAAAAGTTCCTTCTAACAAAAGTTCATTAGCATTCAAAGAGGCTTTAGCGACTCCACCAGAAGAAGCTGTATTTTCTGCGAGCCTAAATGCGCTTCCGTTCTGGATGTAGAACCTTCCGCCTATATATATTTCAGCCAGAGCTTCTCTTCTATTGTTGCTTGCACCAACAAACCAACTCTTATTTGTCAATTCAACATTGTCTCTTACAACGAGTATCCCGTGACCACGTTCACTCGCATCACTTCTTGCTACGCCAAACCAACGAGAGCCTTCAGAACCAGGTTCTTTTTGGTTGGCTCTGTGATAAAGGCTTCCATTGATGGTAAGTTTGCAATCAGTTGAACCACCTTTGCCGTCATTGTCTGCGACAACGTAAAGATCTAGATAAACATCTAAAGGATCAAAATAGAAATTGCCATTTATTGTCGTTTCCGGGCCATAAGGATGTTCGTGACCATTTCTACCGTTTTGTGTACCTTTGTACCAATCTCCATCGTAGACATAGGCAGCTTCGGAACAAATAGATGTCAAGGCCATACCTACGACAATTGAAAGTTTTGCCTTTTTCGAAATAGCGACTGCAAGTTCTGAAGTTACTACCCAGCAACCTCTTTTTCTATTCCAAATTCTCTTAACGATTTTGTTCATTTTTCTCCTCCTCGGGATCTGATGCTTTAATCAGCACTGTTGAGAAACAGCACTGGTGAAAGCATCCGGGAGAAAAAACTTTGCTTTGAATGCCTGAACCAAATCGTCACGCTGCGTAGTCGTGAGATTGACGCCGGTCACGATCACTTTTCCGCCGCTAAACGTTGCATGGTCGATCAAAGACTGAGCAACGGTTCCGGGAACGTAGTGTCTGAAGAGATCCGTTAAAGAAGTTTTGACTTCTTCCGGCAGAGCAGCTTGCAGACTGACAGTCAACAACGCGGTTTGTCCTTGGCTGCCTAATGAATCAAAAACGTTGGCTGCATTATTCGTCTGAAGCGTGCCGGACGAATTCAGGCGTCCATTAGCAGCAAATTCAAATCCGTTTTGGAAATTCACGCTGCCGGTATTGTTGAGGCTGCCGGAAATGGCATAATGCGAGGTTTCTGTCCAGCTTCCCCGGTTGTTCAGTGTGCCGGTAGAAGTAAGATTGCCTCTGCTGGTGACATTGCCGGTTAAAGAAAGCGTTCCGGTATTTGCCAAACTCCCGCCTAGATTGGCGTTCACAATAGTCAAATTGCCGGAGTTTGAGGCAGTCCCATTGCTCTGATTGAAATTCGTTATGACTAAAGTTGCCGCGTTTCTCAACACTCCATTGGATTTGTTCAATGTGCCAAAGTCATAACTTCCGGCAGTAACATTGATTGAACCACCGACTTGAGTCAGTAAATTACGGTTGGTGAGTATTCCTCCGGCCAAGTTCAATGAGTTACCGGCAGAAAAATTTCGGGTATGTAAAGTTCGAGGTTGGAACCGTGCACTCCCCCGGATGGAATCACGAGGTCATGAACTAGGGTGGTTTGGTAACTTTTAGGTTGAAAAGTTGGCTTTAAGTTTGTAAGATCTCTGGTTGGAAATTGGAGATCTACGATGGTTGAACCAAAGACAACTTTCGACTACGTGGGCGAGATTTGGAGCATCGCGGACTGGGTTCGCGACGTAATCCGCCCGGCTGACTACAACAAGCTGATTCTGCCGTTCGCCTTGCTGAGGCGATTGGAGTGTGCTCTTGAGCCTACCCGTGACGCCGTCTGCAAGGCGGTAGAACTGCACGAGCGTGAATGGGGGTTGGAGAATGAGGCCTATTGCGCATTCTCTGGCAAGTCGTTTTACAACGTGACCAGCTTCCGTCTCAATGACCTTGGCGTGGACAACACGTTGGACGCACTGATGACCTATGTCGGTGGTTTCAGTCCAAACGCTCGCGATATCCTCACTCGGTTCAAGATTCGAGAGACGTGTCAGGATCTGCAGAACGAGGGCATGTTACATGAAGTGTGCATGAGGTTCGCCAGTTTCGACCTCAGCCCCGAGACCGTCTCCGATCGAATGATGAGTGACATCTATGAGCATTTGATTCAACGCTACGGCGAGGAAATTGCTCAGGGCGCGGAAGACTTCATGACTCCGCGTGACGTGGTTCGATTGGCCGTAAGTCTTGTGTTCGCCAACGAGGACTCATTCCTCAATTCCAACGACGGCTCCATCCGTACGTTGTACGACGGCACTTGCGGTACCTGCGGATTTATCAGTGATGCCTTGGACATGCTTGACGAGTGGAAGGCTCGTCACCCGGGCATTTCGCCCGCCGCCATAGTCCCCTACGGCCAGGAACGTGAAGGTGTGACATGGGCCGTCGGCAAAACCAACCTGTTGCTTCGCAACATCGGCAATGCCGGTCAGGACCAGTTTGATGCGATGCGCGACCTCTCGGAGCACATTCATCAGGGAGACACGCTGTCCGACGACAAGTTCGAAGGTCAAACGTTTAATTACCAACTTACCAATCCTCCTTACGGTAAGGAATGGAAGGTTGAGGAGCAAGCCGTACGTGAAGAAGCGTCCTATGGTTTCAGAGGACGGTTTGGAGCTGGTTTGCCCGCCATCGGGGACAGCAGCATGCTGTTCATACAGAATGTCGCCGCGAAACTTGCTCCTACTGATCAGGGAGGGGGTAAGGCCGCCATTGTGCTGTCTGGTTCTCCATTGTTCAATGGTGACGCCGGAAGCGGCCCGTCAAATATTCGTCGTTGGTTGTTCGAACGGGACTTCATCGACTGCATTGTAAAACTCCCCACGGAAATCTTCTTCCGTACGGGCATCAGCACCTACATCTGGATTCTGTCAAATAAGAAGCCTGCAAACAGAAAGGGCATGATCCAACTTATCGATGCTTCTTCAAAACGAGTGCCCATGAAGAAGAATCTCGGGAACAAGCGTTACGAGATCAGCGATGAGCAGATTGACTGGATTACTAGAACCTACATTGATGGCCATAATCACGGCAACAGCGTAATTGTCCCATCCACGGAATTTATGTTCCGTCAGGTTTCGACAAGACAACCTCTACGAATGAACATCGTCGTAGATGCGGCAAAGACGAATGAACTCTTTAAGCACTCCAAGCCTATGAGCAAAATCATGGCAGAGGATCGCAAAGCCATCCAGGCATGGGGCATGTCTCATGAAGGGAAAATCCACGATTTCACATGGGCATACACCGCTGCCAAAGAGTTGAGAGAGCTCATTCGCAATTCCAAGCCAGCCAAGGGGCAGTTAGTCAAGGCCATTGTCGATGTGTTCGGTGTGCGTTCTTCAGAAGCCGACATTGCTTTGGACGACAAGGGCGTAAAGGTCTACGACAGCGAACTCAAAGACACCGAGAATATTCCTTGGGGCATGGACTTCACAGATTACATGTCGAAGGAAGTGTGGCCTTACGCCCCAGAGACCGAGATCGACATGAATGCGAAGGATTTCGGTCCATTGCAAGACGATCAGACGGGAGTTGTCGGCACATCTATTAGCTTTAATCGCTACTTCTACAAGCACGAGCAACCACGTGATCCGAGTGAGATTGCCAAAGAGATCCTTGAAATTGAGGATGGAATTGAATCCTTCTTAAGGGATTTCCTCAAATGAGAACGAAAGCAGAAATCAGTAATCACGATTGGTTCGGCAATCTCCCAAAAGGATGGGAGATGAGGCCTCTGAAAAGCATCTTTACGTTCAGTAAGGGGTTAAACATAACAAAAAATGATTTAACTGAAACTGGGAATTCTGTTATCAGTTATGGGCAAATTCACTCCAAAGATTATTTCGGGACAGGGATTGTTGACAACATAATTCGTTATGTTCCTGATGAAATTGTAGAAAAAGGAGATTCGTCTTTAGTTGCTAAGGGCGGATTTGTATTTGCTGACACATCGGAAGACCTTGCCGGCGTCGGAAATTGCGCCTATAACAATTTAGAGAAAACAATCTATGGTGGTTATCACACTATTGTGCTTAACCCTCTGTATGAAACTGACAATAAGTTTCTTGCGTATCAATTTCGCACTGACGCCTGGCGTCATCAGCTACGGCGTCAACTTGTTGATGTCAAACTTTTTAGCGTAAACCAGAGAATTCTTAGTGAGGCATACGTCGTTTTGCCGCCAGCCGATGTGCGACGTTCCATAGTGTCTTTTTTGGATGCTCGGTGCGACCCTATCGACGAAGCCATCTCTCGGCATCGTCAGGCGATTGAGAAGTTGGAAGAGTACCGCCGCGCGGTCATTACTAAAACCGTGACCAAGGGACTTGATCCTGGTGTTCCCATGAAAGACAGCGGAGTCGATTGGATCGGGATGATCCCTTCCTCTTGGGATGCAAGACGGATCAAGTTCGTAGCACGACTTTCGAGCGGAGGGACACCAAGCAGAGAACATCCTGAATACTGGGAAGGGAATATTCCTTGGGTTAAAACAGGGGAACTTAAAGATGGACTTGTTCTTGAAACTGAAGAGCACATTACAGATTTAGGTTTATCTTACTCTTCCGCTAAGTTATTCCCAAAGGGAACACTTCTAATGGCTATGTATGGACAGGGGAAAACTCGTGGTACAACTGGTTGCTTAGGTATCGATGCTGCCATCAACCAAGCATGTGTTGCGTTTACTTTAATTTCAAATATACATAAGACCTATCTTTGGATGGTTTTGCGCGCTATTTACGATCCCATCAGAGAAGCTGCCGTCGGTTCAGGTCAGCCAAATCTGAGCATTAAACTCATCTCGAATTTCTACATTCCGCTTCCATCCTATAAAGAGCAAATAGAAATAGCTTCATACTTGGAGCATCAGTATGTAGCGATTGATGAAGCGATTGCTCGACAGAACAAACTTATAGAAAAGTTGGAAGAATACCGTCGAAGCTTGATTCACGCAGCCGTGACCGGACGAATTGATTGCACGAAGGAGTCGCTATGACCGTAACCAACGATCTTCACCGAGAAGTTCATTTCGAGAAATACCTGACACGGATGCTGTCCGGTCTGAATGGTTCCGGTTGGCGCGTAAGCAATACGGACGAAGGGTTCGACCCTCAAACCGCTCTGTATTGGCCGGACTTCATCGAGTTCCAACGCACAACCGTTCCGGAGAAGCTAGAAAAGATGGAGCGCGTGCAGGGCGGGAACTGGGAGAACAACCTGCGGTTGCAACTTGTGCAGGCGTTGGAAACGGACGGCACGATCAGTGTGATCCGCAACGGCTTCCCATACGCGGGTTACCAGACCATCATGGGAGCGGCTCCCTATCCGTCTGACCCGCGCATCAAGAACGCGCAGCGTGATTACGGTGCGAACATCCTGCGCGTGATGCGTCAGGTTCACTACCAGACACAGGGGAACAAGTCGCTTGACCTTGTATTCTTCGTGAACGGCATTCCAGTTGCGACAGCCGAGGTCAAGACGGAGCTAACCCAGTCCGTCAAGGATGCGATCGACGAATACCGAACGGAGCGCAAGCCGATCGAGCCCGGAACGAAACGCCGAAACTACCTCCTTATGTACAAGCGAGGCGCAGTCGTCCACTTCGCGATCAGCGAGGACGAAATCTGGATGTGCACGAACCTTTCGGGCGATAAGCCGCGGTTCCTGCCTTTCAACCGGGGAACGGAGGACGGACATGCGGGCAATCCGCCGGCCAACCAAGGCGGTTATCGAACCTCGTACTTCTGGGAGTTGCTGTGTCAACGGGATAATTGGCTACACATCTTCCAATCGTTTGTCTTTGAGGAAGTTTCCAAAAAGGAGGATGCGACCGGCCGCGTGAGGGAGCGCCGTACCCAAATCTTTCCGCGCTTCCATCAATGGGATGCTGTCACCCGCATGCTTGCTGACGTGCGTGCAAACGGTGAGGGGCAGCGGTACTTGATCGAACATTCCGCGGGAAGCGGAAAAACGGAGACGATCACGTGGACGGCGCACGAACTGGCGAACGTACGCGACGCCAAGGGCGGCCGCGTGTTTTCCAGCGTAATCGTCGTGACCGACCGTCTCAGTCTCGACAGCAACATCAAGAAGACGATCAAACAGCTCAAGAAGACGCCCGGCTATGTGACTGAAATCGGTACGGATGCGGACGGTCGCCGTACCTCGGATGCCTCGAAGAGTAAGCAGGTCGCCAAAGCCCTCTCCGATCGTCGGGAGATCATCGTGGTTACGTTGCAGACCTTCTTGTACGCCTGGCCGATGATCGTTTCGGATCCCAACCTCAGCGGCCGCAATTTTGCAGTGATCATCGACGAAGCACATTCCGCACAGGAGGGAAGTAGCGCCGCCGCCCTGAAGAGCGCTTTGAACATGGCGTCCGACAAGCTCAAGTTCGCCATCGCAAAGGAAACAATCGATCGCAACGCGGATTTCGACATGACCGACGAGGACATGGTGACGGAATACTTCACCCGCATGCAGGCCGCGAACGTGATGCCGAAGAACGTTTCGTTCTTTGCCTTCACGGCAACTCCCAAGGCCGAAACCATGACGCTGTTCGGCCGTCCGACGGGCAATTTGGACAAAAATGGCCGGGACATTCCCGGTTCATTCCACAAATATCCGATGAGACAGGCCATTGAAGAGGGCTACATCATCGACCCGCTCTCTGGATACATGCCCTACCGTACCGCGTACAAATTGGCCGAGGAATACACGCCGGACAAGTTGGTCGACGAAAAACGCGCACGACGTGCCATCGCTCGGTGGAAGTCCCTGCACGCCACGAACGTAATGGAGAAGACCGCGCTGATCATCGAGCATTTCATGCGCAACGTGGCTCCGTTGCTCAACGGAGAATCCAAGGCGATGATTATCACTTCCGGGCGTCCCTCCGTGGTCCGCTACAAGTACGCGTTTGATGCTTATCTGAAAGCTCATCCCGAATACGACCGGAGCAAGATCGAACCGCATCTGCAGTTCAAGGTACCAGGTGAACCTCTTGTTGCCTTCTCTGATAAGGTAAGCGGAGCGAAATGCGTTCTTCCGGACGACGAGTATTTGAAGGGACATCCTTTTGCGGCCATTGATACGGGATACGATTACACCGAATCGAACATGAACAATCTCGGCTATCAAAGCGTGGAAAATGCGTTCGATACGCCCCAATACCGGTTGATGATCGTTGCCAACAAGTTCCAGACGGGGTTTGACCAACCAAAGTTGTGCGCCCTTTACATCGACAAGCCGATCGCCAACGACATCGAAATCGTTCAGACCTATTCCCGTGTCAACCGCATATACGCTGGCAAGGACCATGTGTTCATCCTCGACTTCGTCAACGATCCGGACACCGTAGTGAACGCGTTCCGTAAGTACGACACCGGGGCGCACATGAGCGAAGCACAGGACCCGAACGTGATCTATCAGATCAAGAGCCAGCTGGATCAAGCCGACATCTACACTGCAGAAGATTTCAGCAAGTACCGGGATGCGCAGTACAGGGCCGTCACCGACGCAATCAACGGGAGGGACGCCTACCGACAACGCCTCTACAACTCGGTGGATTTGCCCGCTGACCGTTGGTTGAACCGATACAGGGCACATACCACGGCTTACGCCACTTGGGCCAACGTATTGGAACAGGCTCAACGCAATGAAGACAAGACGTCCATCACTATGGCCGAGAAACGAATGCAGGAGGAGCAGGAGGAGCGAGACAAGCTCGTCACTTTCCGCAAGCTTCTGAAGCGTTACTGCTCGGCATACATGTTCCTCAGCCAAATCATCGACCTCGGCGAGCCCGACCTTGAGGTGTTCAACGGCTTCGCCAAGCTCCTCGCCAATCGACTCGCCGACACCAGTCTCGACCAGATCGACGTAAAGGGGCTTGTGCTTACCGACTATCGAATCGACAAGCTTCGTCGAGACGACCAGGACAAGGAGCGTGAACTTCGTCCCATGAAGGCGGGAACGGGCCAGTCGAGTGCTTCCCGCCGACAGAGTCTGAAGCGCATCGTGGCAAAGCTCAACGAGACCTGGGGCGACAACGTAAACGTGGTTGCCGCCGCCCGCGCCGTCAACTTCATCATTGACTACGTAGACGCGGACCAGATCACCCACATGCGAATCACCAATTCCACCAATTCAAAGGAATCGCTGATCAACGACGGTCGGTTGAAGAAACAAATCAAGATGGCGCTGGTATCCATGGTTAACAACGAAACCGGAACCCTTGCCGCTCAGATCATGAACGATCCGCAGGCGATCGCATCGCTCGCCGATCAAATCTACGACCAGATCGCCAAGGGTAGCCGCTACAGCATCCCCGAAATCCAGAGATACGTTGAACAGGTTGAAAGGGAGCGGAGCCATGACCGGCAATAATTCTGTCGTCCAAGACCTGTTCGGAATATCGGACTGCGATCTCGTTTCTTCCCAGACTGTCGTAGAAAACGGAAAGCGGTGCAAGATCATCTACTTGGAATACAGTGGAAACGTACCCGGCAAGTGTCCAAAATGCGGGGAAAAAACTTATAGTCACGGCCAACGCGTTCTGAAGGTTATGGACACCCCATTTGGAGGCTTACCCGCACAGCTCCACATCACGTTCCCGCGTCGTCGCTGTGCCGTCTGCGGGAATATATGGCAGCCGACGTTCGAGAACGTAAACGTGAACCACAAGATGACTGACCGTGCCTATACGGATATTGCGCAGAAGTCCCTGGGTTCTACGTTTCGCAACGTCAGTAATGAGTACACGCTGTCCCATGTAACGATCAAGGATGTGTTCATGGAGTTTGTCCGAGAGCACCGTCAAAAACTACGATTTAGGACTCCTGCGTTCTTGGGCATTGACGAGATCAAAATCAAGAAGATCGGCGAAGTCACGGTCATCACCGACCTTGAACACCGCACACTGTACGACATGCTGAAGGGGCGCAACCAAGCGGCACTGACCGAATATTTCAAAAAGATGCCGGACCGTGAAAAGGTTTTATGGGTGTGCTCCGACATGTACCGACCGTTCGAGAGAAGTATCGGTCAAGCCCTGCCCAACGCCCGTTGGGTAATCGACCACTTTCACGTGGTCATGAAGGCCAACGAAGCGATCGACACGATCCGACGCGGGCTTCAGCAAAACATGACCAAGAAGCACCGTATCAGCACAAAACGCGGTCTTGCCTACACGCTCAAAACAAGGCGTTGCAGCTTGACCTTGGAAGAGTCCTCGAAGATACGACTTCTTCGCAAAGATCCTGTGTTGCAATCGCTGGCCGTCGCATTTGACCTTAAAGAAGACTTTTTCGATATCTGGGACAACAACCCGGCATCGAAGGACAATGCGATGAAGGCGTTTGACCAATGGGAACAAAGCATTCCTAAAGACGACCTATTCGACTGTTTTCGTGATCTGGCAAAGACTGTCCACAACTTCCACGAACAGATATTCAACTATTGGGATTGTCCGATCGCAATCACGAACGGTTACACAGAATGCGCGAACCGCATAATCCGTGAAACCAACATGAAGGGACGCGGGTATTCGTTTGATACCTTGCGCGCCCGCAGTCTCTACCGGAAGAACAATCTGCAAAGCATTATGGACAGCGGAGGGCTATCCATCGGACCAAACGTTCTCTCGAATGATCCTTTGTTCACCACCGAGATTCCGGACGAAGAGCTTCAGGAAGCAGAAGCCCAAGATGCGCTCGCAGAATCAGAGTTGGTCGTGGATGAAGCTACCGGCGAGATCCTAAATCAATGATTTGGTAAAAATCAGGTTGGAACGTTCTGCTGGTGAAGAGCGTTCCAACCAATCTTCCTTTTCCTCTCCTGTAAGGTTCAGTCGATCTGACCCTCACGTCAGAGCTGATTTCCAACCTTATTTCTTACAAACCCGCTTTTCCCTCCGATGTTCAGTGCATCCTGGTTATTTAAAGTCCCACCTAAGAGCGCAATATTATTGGAGACATAGGTTTGGACATTCCCGGATTGCTGATAGTTTCCATTGCGGACAGTCATATCGCCATAATTAACTGTTCCTGACTCAACTGAAGAAATGTCAAATAAACCGGAGCTGTCTAAGACGCCTGCATTTAGCTGAAGCTTAACGTGGTGATAATCCGCACGATTGTCAATTTGTGCGCCGTTACTAATATTTAGAGTTCCGTGAACATTTAAAGAGGAAGTGACTTCACCTCCGTCATTGGTATTGCCACTGCCAACTCTCAAAAGACCGCTATGAAGATTGAGATTCCCAGTCACTTCAAGGCTGCCTGAAATTTTCGACGCTCCGTCCCCTTTATGGACAACGGCAAACAGTGGAGAGCTGGAATCCAAGTTACCGTTAACTAGCAGAGATTGGTTTTCCATTCCCCGGAAATTTCTAGAAGTCCAAGAAATATACAGCTCCGGAGTGTTTGCTGTTGCGTTTCCGTTAATGACGAAGCTATCCACTAAAGTACGTTTTTCTCCATCCCTTAGCGTGCCTAATTCAACATCGCCGTTATGCGTAGTCAGAGCGCATACGTTTGAAGCCGCTAGAAATGTAACAAGAATCAAGGATGTTACTTTCCCCTTGTTTCGACTTATCGAACTAGCAGTCTCAGAGACAACAACAAAGCATCCCCGGGACTGGTTCCAAATCTTTTTAAAGATTTTGTTCATTGTTATTTCCTTTTATAATTGTGGTTACAAAGTGATTACGTTTCTTAAATGAGGTACTGATATGCAGGCTCTTGCTAATGAAATCATCCGAGTGCGCATCAACGAGCAGCTCAAAAAAGATGCAACCTTGGTTTTGGATTCCATTGGGTTAACCATGTCGGATGCAATCCGCATTTTTCTTATGCGACTTGTTGACGAAAAGGCTTTGCCCTTTGAGCTGAAAATGCCTAAACATTTAGACATTTCACAAATGAGCAGACAAGATATAGACCAAGCCTTTGAAGCCAGCTTCAAAGATTTTGAGGAAGGACGTTTTTGTTCGGCAGAAGAAGCTTTTTCTCGCATTAAACACAGAGACATCAAATGAACTTTCAGGTTGTTGTCTCTGAGAAAGCTCAGGAAGAATTGCAGGAAATCTACGACTACATCGCCGATACCGGATTTCCCCAAACGGCTGAAAAAGTAATTGCAGAACTCAAAGAAGCCATACTTTCTCTTAACTACATGCCTGAGCGTTGCCGTCTGTTTGATGCAGAACCTTGGAAGAGCAAGGGAGTAAGAGTTAAAGTAAACGGCGCGTATGGTATTTATTACACGGTAGGATCGGACAATACAGTCAGAATCCATCATGTATTTAATTGCCGGATGGATATTGCCCGACACTTTATGCTCAATTGAATAACTCATAAGAAACCTCCGAATACAAAACCGCTTAACTCAGAACTTCGAAAGAAGCGCTGGGTAAAGCGGTTTCTTGTTGGGCACTTGGGAGAAAAAACTTAGTTTTGAATGCCTTTGCCAAGTCGTCGGCTTGAGTCTGGGTAAGGTTCACGCCGGTAATGACGACTTTTCCGCCGGTAAACGAAGCGTGATCGGCAAGCGTTTGAGCGACTGATCCGGGCAAATATTTCTGGAAGAAATCTGTCAGGCTGGTGCTCACTTCTTGAGGAGTCGCCGAACTTAGGGCGACATAATGAAGATCCTGCTGGCCCGTGGTTCCGAGACTGTCGAAAACGTCCAAGGCGTTATTCGTCTGGATTGTCCCGGAAGAGGTCAGGCGTCCGTTTCCGAATTGGAAGCCGTTCTGGAAATTTACGCTGCCGGTATTGTTTAAATTCCCGGCAATTGTGAAGCGGTTCGTTTCCGTCCAGTTGCCGCGATTGTTCAAAGTACCGCTGCTCGAAAGGTTTCCTCGGCTGGTGAGTTTGCCGGTCATGGTCAGCGTCCCGGTATTGTTCAGGGAGCCGTACAAATTGGCATTACCGATTGTTAGGTTTCCGCTGTTGGTGGAGGAACCGTTGGACTGGTTGAAGTTGGTAACTGTCAGTGCTCCTTTATTTGTCAACGAGCCGTTAGACTTGTTCAGTGTTCCGATTCCATATGAACCGGCTGAAACTAAGACTGATCCTCCGACATGAGTAAGGACGGATAGGTTTCCGACCGAACCACCCGCCAAATTCAAACTTTGACCTACGGAAAACTTGCCTGAATCAGCACCTACGACAATTGTGTCATTATTGCCAAGAGTTCCTCCGCTGACCGTCAAGGTGCCGTTAATGTGGAAATCATTAGTCCCGCCCTGTTGAAAATATCCTCCGGCTTGAGTTACGTTGTTGAAAGTACCGTTTAAAGCATTAGGTGAGTCAAAAATGAATGTGCCTGTGTTTACGAGATTGTTGATTGAAAACGATCCGTACGTTCTTCCAGCTTGAGGACCGCCGTAGGAGACAAGGCGTCCGGAGTTGTAAACAGTCCCTCCGACATTGAGGCTTGCGTGAATTGTCGGGTCGTTACCGCTTCCTCCGTTACTGATAAGAGAAAGCTCGGAATCACTGGAAATGTTTAAGTCTTTAGAAATATTCAGAGCACTATAGATATTTCCGCCTTCGTCGCCATTGTGAGCGATGTGTACCCAAGAATTGTTGTTGATATTGAAGTTTCCGTTGACAGTCAACGTGTTACTAAGGGAGCTGAAGTATCCTGCTCCAATGGAAACACAAAGGAAAGAACCTCTGAAATTTCCGTCCCGGCCCAAGTTCCAAGTCAAATTTCCATTGATGGTATGACTATCGGCGAGTGCCGGGCCTCGGCCTTGAAAATGGAATCGGGAGTCTTTTCCCACTACATCTCCGTTGATCGTCACGAGGGCGTAAGCGGGAATCTGAGCTGCCATTAAAAGCGAAGCTGCAAGAACAGCCTTCGTTTTACCTTGACAAACAGAAGACATCGCCTCGGATACGGCAACAAAACATCCCCGTTTCCGATTCCAAACTTTTTTAAAGATTTTGTTCATAGATCCTCCTCGGGATTTATTCTTTATTCGGCTTTGGCCGTTTCTTTCGGAGTCGGTGTCAGAACCAGAGAAAGCACTTCAAAAGCAGCTATTTCTTCAATGCGGACATGAACTTCGCGCTGTCCTTTGAATTCAATGAAATCTTTCTTCGACTCAAGAGCTTTATCTTTGGGTTCTTCAGCCGGTTCTTCGGATTCACGCTTATCAAGGGCTTTTTTCAGGTCTTCAATTTGCTGGCAGTTGGTTCCCGGATCATCGACTTTGAAATCAATGACGAGATTGGTTCCGCTCTTCAGGTAAAGAGCAAGACGCTGAATAAAGATTTTTTCTGACATTGTTTTTCCTCCTTAAGGAAATGAAGTTGATTTGGGAAAGGGT
>ENA-UEQW01000856-UEQW01000856.1-human-gut-metagenome-genome-assembly--contig:-NODE-856-length-27389-cov-4.079123_pt1 | contig 27389 bp, 18 predicted proteins | sample MGYA00242947_ERZ507947 | MGnify/ENA primary metagenome ERZ507947 (study PRJEB26167, sample SAMN06115421) | human gut metagenome | host: Homo sapiens | place: China:Guizhou | collected 2015-03-17... | reverse complement strand
AGCAGGGTCATCCTCTCAAACGTTCATCATAGCAAATGTCAGTATCCCAATTAAAGAGGAATAGGATGTAAGACAGGGTAAGGGACGCTTAGCGAAAAAAGAATATGAAGTAGTGTCATGGACCTATCAAATTGGATGAAACTCCCTAGGATTGTACCTATCAAACTTAGAAATGGATGACACTCTGCAGTCTTCACAGACTCACCTCCCTCTTTCCATTGGGTTGACTCCCTGTAGGGAATACAATTAGAATCCATGATGATTCCGCTCATCTTTCTCCTGCTTCCTCACGGGTTCGTTTACGATATTCCGACGACACTCCATAGAACAGAGCGCTCCTTGTGAGTTCTCGTTTGTCACTCATGATTATCAAGAAATCACTGAACGCCTCTCATTCTTATCAACTGACTGAGGCCTCCTTCTCCGTGATGGAGGACATGTAGAGTCGTCGATCCATGCGCAGATGGCGGCTCGCGGGTCAGAATCGGAGATCGCCCGTGTTGAGCGAAAGCGGCCGCCAGTCCACGAGGTTACACTCCACATCATTCCCTACGGGATAGGGGTGCTGCGTTCCTGGAATGCATTTCCATTAAAGAACTCGCCATGGCTGGGATTCTGGCCATTGATATCGGATCGTCGAGACACGTCCTCTACACATCAGAGGCCAGCAGGGAACGAACGAACGAGTACTATCCGTCGATTGTGTTCACGCCCAAAAGGAGCAGGTCCTTTCCGTAGATCTTGGCCTCGGGATTCACATTTAGCAACGCAATCGCGTTTAAGAGGGATTGCCTCTTCCTGTGCGACTGCTGCCCCGGTAACGTTCGCTTTGCTGCTCTCTTGTGATGACTAGTTCATTGAGGCGTATAAGTGCAACGCATACTACGACCCCAATTCGATGTTCTCAGGTAAAGCAATGGCGCAGCCGTCCTACACAATGTCTTCTATCCAGAACATAGATGGCAAATCCGTGATTTGTTTTTCGGAAGGGAAGCAAATGGACGTCCAAGTCGCTTTCGGCTTGCAGCTCCTGTTTGAGTACTACTGCGTCTTGGCCGGAACAGATCTTCACACGGATGCGGTCTTCTCTTCCATTGACGACCTGATTGCCAGTTCGCCTTCACTCTCTCCGATTTACGCGGTAATGCTATGAAGCAAGACTGACGCTGCAGATTCCCGACGACTTTGAAGAGGATGAGGTTGCCTGCTTGAAGAGCATTCAGAAGGGATGTGGTCTTCCCGCAGCGTGCTACGTGAAGGAGTCTATCGCGAACGCCGTGCTCTGCGGGTCTCTGGTATTCAAGGACTTGAGCCAGTTTGAGAAGAGGGAGATTGTCATTCTGGATATCGGCAACTCGAAATCGAGTCTGAGCTACGTGACCGTGCAGAATGTGAGCCAGTCCTTCGTGGCTGATGCGTAGGGAGCGATTCGTGTGGAGAAGTGCATGTCGACGAAGAGCGTGAACGGACGCGTGATCCAGAACTTGGTGTACGACCACCTCACGCGCGAGTGCGAGGCGTTCCATAACCCGAGCGTGGCTCTGGAGCTGAGACGCGTGGTGGAGAAGCAGATCGAGAAGCTCTCCAACGCCGACTGCGAGGACGTGGAGTTCTCCATCGAGACGCTGACGGGCGACGACGACTTCTACGAGGAAATGACGCGAGAAGAGTTCATCTCCATCTTGCGAAGCGGCAACGTCTTCGCGGAGCTTCGGTCGTTCGCGCACGCGTTCTGCGCGGTTGGTATGAAGTGTGTGGATTGATGTCTAGTCGATCCGGAAGCTGACGGCTGATCCCGAGTCGCTGTACGTTGTCGGGAGTGTAACGCACATCCCTGAGATGGTGAGCGAAGTGTTTGAGGAGCTGAAGGGAGTGGGGAGTGAAATCGAGCTCTGCAAGCGAGCGGATCCGTTGGAGTGTTCGTCGCGGGGGGCGTGGACGCTTCTGTATGGCTTGATGAATGGGTCACTGGTGGTGGACGCGAGGAATGGCGTGTGGTTGACTCCGGAGATGGAGAAGAGGACGGGTGGTTCTGTGTTGGTGAGCATGCGTTCTGAGGCGGAGGAGAAGGGTGAAGAGAAGAGGAACGAGAAGGGTGAAGTGAAGAGTGAAATGAAGAGTCAAGAGAAGGGTGAATCGAAAGATGAACTGATAGAATTGAAAGAGAGAATGAGTGAAGTGAAGGAGAACGAGCAGCCGTCGCATAACAACGAGGAGAACGCAGAAATCATCACAGCCATTCGAGCAACGGTGAAGGCAATCAAGGAGCAAGAAGAACAGCGTCGTGCGTTGTTCCAGGCACGAAGAGAGTGCGCGCAACTGGTGAGCAGTATTCAGGACTGCTTGGCAAAGTGGACGAAGGGAGACCTGTATGATCAGATGATGGGCGAACTCACTCGCTTGAACAATGAAGTGAACCACCTGTCAGCCAGCACGTATTTGGACGTGAAGAAGCAACTCCAAGACTTGCAGAATCATGTGTTCTCGCAGAATGCTCTCCGCCCCTCTGTGATGCAAGAAAGCATACCAACCCAACAAAAGCAAGAGAACTCATTCATCCGACAGACGTTCTCAATCTTCACCAGTAAGTTCAGCTTTAACTCAGGAAGGAAATAACCCATTCAAATCTGTTTGTATCGAAACACATCACATGCCCATTTTCTTCATCTCCTCCTCCAGCTCCTTTAGCTTCCTCTGCTTTGCCGACTCGAAGTCGTACATGATCGATTTCAGCCGCTCCGTTAACGCACACTTCTCATCGGCTAGCTTTGACACGAGATCAATCGCTTGAAGCAGCTCGCTCTCCTTCTGCTTCCGTAGCTTTGATGCCTTTGCCAGCTCCCTGTCCACGTGCTCCACCTTCTCTCGCAACGTCGCAATCTCCTTGTTCACGGGAACGTCGAGCTGCTTCAGCTCCCTGTTCAGCTTGTCGATCGTCTCGTTTTGCTTTTGCAGCTCCTTCCTCTTTTGATCCAACGATGACAAGATGGACTGCTGCTTCCGCTCCGTATCGGCCTTCAGCATATCTGGTTCTTTCGACTCGCTCCCACTCTTCTAGAACTAAGCAGACTCCATGTCGACGCTTACGCCCTGTAACCGATTTTGACCATTATTTCCCGCTCCCCTACTCGAGTTCCCGTCTTTCGACAACGCCAATTTCGTCAGATCGATGAGATCCTTGTCCTCTCGGATCGAATCGATCTTTTCGCTCTCATTCTTCTTTGCTCTCGGCACTGTACTGCTCTGCATTCCGCTAGGAGCCGCAGCCGGAGGATTGGGCTTACTCGCTGCAGACTACACGTAATCGCAATCAAAGCACTTCACACTCCCAACGGAGCAAAAACAGAGGCATCGGATACGTTCATATCCTATGAGTACAATACACTAGGGAACAAACACACATCACTCAAGCAGCAGACTCACTCTTCACCTCCACGACAGCACTATCACCGTCCGCGACCACGGGAGTCTCCTCTTTCTTGTCGCTCATTTCCTTCATCTCCACCTCGTTGTTCATAAACGTGTGGCGAATACGCTTCGCGGGATTGTTGATGGACTCGGGAAGGAGATACACGGACACAGAGACAATGATCATCAGAATGCCAATCACCTGTCATTAACGAACCCCACTGCACTCCCAACAAAGGATATGTAATAGGTCAGACCCACGTTGAACGGGAACGGTCGGTCCTTCGACACACTCCAGGCGAACAGCGTCGAGCCGAGGGAAGGTCCGATCATTCTCCCGATCGCCGCCATGACCTGCCCCAGTCCGTTGACTCTCCCGCGGTAGTCGGCGTAGGTGCTGTTGTTGATGAGCACGTTGACGGAGGTGAAGTTGAAGAGTCGAATGAGGATGCAGGACACGGTGGAGACGAGAATGATGAACCAGGTGACGGACAGGTTGCACTGGTTGGACAAGGAGATGAGCGGGTAGAGGAGAAGGAACACGGAGTAGATGAGACCCGAGACGAAGTAGATGCCGCGGTAGGTGTACAGACGCGTGATCAGCGGGTAGAGAAGAGGTGAGGTGAAGGAGGCGACCATGCGAAGGGAAAGGATATGATTGAAGATGATCTGAATGGGACCGATGCCTGCGAACAGCCAGCCGATGTCGGTCTGGTCGAAGTCGAAGCCCCCCTTCTCGATGGGGTTGATGAGGAACAGCGACAAGACGGCGTCCTGCGCGGACTGCACCAGACTCACGCCCGCTATTCCATCATCCCCACACATCGTGCGTACCATAGAGAATGGTGGTGATCATCACCAGCTTGTTGCGCAGCAGGTAGTAGTACGACCCGTGGGAGAGCTCCAGCAGCATCGTCTCCTCGTTCGTCAGCGTCTCGCCCTTCTTCGCCTTCTTCTCGATCTCCGCCACGCGCTCCTTGTTCTCTTCCTTCTCCTTCTTCGCTTGCAGCGCCGCGGAGCGCGGGTTCGTCTCGGGCGCAGTGAAGGCGGTCACGAGCGCCGTGATGAAGCAGAAGAGCCCGCCGACGAAGCAGGGGATCCAATAGCGCACCTTTCGCAGCCACGGCATGAGCCTCACCAAACCCGGGAAGTTGTCCTCCGGCTTGCTTAGGAAACCGCCCGCCAGCGGTCCGAAGATGCTACGGGTCAGCGATGGAGAGAGAACGAACCGAGCGAGTCCACCCATGGCACTGATAATGGCGAAGCCCCTTGCTAACAGACGATCGTTGCACATCTCGCCGATGTACGTCTTGACGACTCCGAGCGTGGAGTTCATCAGGCCCCAGCAGGTGCGGAACACCATGGCAAGAGGGAAGTTGGGAGACAACCCAAACAACTGAGAAAAGACAGTCGTTCCTACGCGTCAGCCGAGGACCGCAGAGAGACCCATCAGACTAATGACAATCGTCGGTTTTCTCCCGAAATTGTCGGAAAACCAACCCCAGAAGAGATTGCCGAAAATGCCTCCGAAGTTGTAGCAGGACGTTAGTAGACCAGAGTAGAAACCCACCTCCGTCGTGTCGAGCTAGGAGTGAGATCATCGGGACACGCGCACATCCGGATAAAAGTCGGCGATCATGAACGGGACGTTGGGCATAATCTGGTTCAGACAGAAAAAGTCGAGGAATGCGCACATTCCCACGATAAAGACAAGCTTGAACGGCAGTTGTGTGGCTGATTCATCTACTACATACACCTGAGACATGCGATAACACACGCGTTACGCTTCTGTGTTTTCTGTGTGACACTGATTGTCCGTTGAGTATCAAGAATGACTGCACGCGCATTTGTGTGCTTTCGCTGTGAGCGTCTTTTGAGTGAATGACCGGGATGGCTGGGAAGAAGGAGAGACACAGGGAATCGTATAAGGGTTGACGGTGTGTTGATCGAACTCCCTCTGAGACTGAGACATGTGATAGCAGAGAACAAAGGGAGCGAGAGCGGCCAATCGGCGCTTCCAGCAGCAGGTCACGAGCATTCTCTCAAAACAATAGCAAACATATAGCCCCCAACCCGATTGGGATTTGCTGAACAAAGTGGATAATCGGGGCTGATTGAAGGATAACTGTCCCCTATCGGATCATGCCGTTTTCGTGAATTACTCCAAAAGGATTGAGTCTTTTCGACAGATTACTAGGTTTTTCGTTTGACTGCTAGTAGCTCTATCGGACTGAGTTCTCTATTTGTATTGGAAAGAAGCAATTCCTTGTGTCATGCAACAGTCGTAGGCGTCAAACCGCTATTGTTACGCTGCGTAGATCACCATTTAACTCGTTGTTTGACGTGGGCCAAATGAGTGATTTGATTCCCTCAAACGATTCTAACGCCGGAGAGTCGATATCGGACCCGTATGCGCTCCAGGCCGGGGATCTGGAGTACTACAAGAACAATTTCAGTTATATCGTGCCGATTTGTCTCTTGGTGGTGATTCCTAGGACGGAGATCACGACGGCTACATTACATTCGTAGAATTTGCAAACTATCTGACGGACAATGGGATGGACAGCAGCTTGGCGGATAAGCTGTTCCCCATGTGCGATCAGGATATGGACGGCTTCCTTGACGAGAGCGAGTTCATCCGTGCTGCCCGCATCGCCAGCGTTTCGCTCAGCGTATTCGTTTTCTGAGGAGCTGAGTAATAGGGACTTCCTCTGCCTTTTGACATCCCGGAGTCGCTTCGTGATTTATCGGGAACGAAGGGAGAGAGCGCGTCGAACGCGGACCTCCAGTCGTCTCTGAACATGGATCTGATTCCGTCCTTCGCCCCCACGTCCACGGTGAATACGAATCCGTTCGCGGAGGGATTGGAAGAGGCGGAGGAGAAGGAGCGTCAGGAGCTGGAAGCGCTGAAGGATCCGAACAACGTGCCCGCCATTGTGTCCGACAACCGCGACAAGCTGGTGGCGCAGTGGAGGGAGAACATGCAGAAGTGGAGATCGACGGAATGCGAGCTGCGCGAGAAGGCGGACGAGATCACGGCGAAGAAGGAGGAGAACGTGGAGCTACGCAAGCAGATCGAGCAGTTGCAGACGTCCCTGAGCGACATCCAGGAGGCGGTGGAGCAAAAGCGTGGGGGATTGGGGGAGGTGTGAGGCGTAGTGAAGAGGATCTCCGTGCTGCAGGCGACGCTGAACAACCACCTCGTGAAGAACAAGCTGAGTCGCCCGGTGCGCGTGACCTACGACCAGCCCGACCTCAACGACCTGTTCACTCCCGTGAGGCGTGTGCGTGCGTGGTGACGACTAGCCCGAGGACAAGCCCGACGATACGGCGAAGGACCTGTCGTCGCAGGCGGCAGCGGGCTTCGACGCGCCGCTTCCGTACGACGTGCTGGAGAAGGACGAGTCCATCCTGCCGCCGCAGTCGTCGTTCGACATCTTCTCCGCGCCGCTGCCGGAGAGCTTCCGTTCACCCTCGCTGTCGCGCGAGGCGAGTCGGGTGCCGGAGGAGCCCGTGGCGAACCCGCGCGCGTTCTCTCGAAGCAAGAAGGCGCGTTCGTTCTACGCGAGCGAGACGAAGAAGGAGGCGCTGAGCGACAGCGAGTCGAGCGACGAGGACCTGAAGCCGACGATGCAGACCACGTTCTCCGCGTTCGTGCGAGGCAACAAGCGTGACGTGAACGAGATGGGAACGAGTCGCTGGTACCGCGGCGCGTACGAGACGAAGCATCGCATGGAGGACTTGATCAAGCAGGAGGAGGAGGAGCGGAAGAAGCAGCAGCAGGAGAAAATCGCGCTGCAGGACGATTTGTCCAAGATGGTGCGCGATATCTCCTCGTTGCGCAACGAGAACTCTTCGCTGAAGGAGGAGATCCGGGAGTACGACGAGTGCTACGTCCCGGCGGACGGCTCCCAGAAACTGAAGGACTCCCTGGCGGAAACGCGGCAGACGCTGCGAGAGACGATCGAGAAATACAACGAGATGGTGGACAGCTACGACGCGGCGCGCGAGAAGTGCGCCAGCGCTTGCATCGAGGCGGACGCGCTGCGCAACGACAACGAGACGATGAAGGGGGAGCTGAACAAGATCCACATGCTTTACCAGGCCTCGGCGAAGGAGCTGGAGCAGAATCGCAACGACATGGGCGATATGATGAAGGAGATGGCGGAGCTGCATCAGGCGCTGGCGCAGCAGGAGTCGGACGAGGTGGCGTCGACGCCCAGCCAAGCCTCGATGATCGACGTGAATGCGAAGCTGGTGGTTTCGCTTCGTCGTCAGATCGGCGACCTCACGAGTTCGTTGGAAATGCTGACGAAGGAGAACAGTTCACTGAAGAGCAGAGTGAATTCTCCGAGCCGCGCTTCTTCGTCCGAGCTGAACGACTGGAAGAAGCGCGCGACGAGCGCCGAAGACAAAGTGAGGGAGCTGTCCTCCCAGCTGGTGGAGGTGACGAATGATCGCGATCGTCTGCTCGCGGAGGGGTCGAGCGGGCTGAGCGCGGACGTGCGCGAGTGGAAGAGCAAGAACGACGAGCTGGGCCGGAAGGTGATCGAGCTGACGCAGCGGAACCGCAACTACGAGCGCAGCGTGGGGAGCATGGTGGAGCGCTGCGACACGGCGGAGAAGAAGGTGAAGGAGATGACGGTGACGGTGCAGGCGCTGACGCAGGAGAAGCAGAGCCTGCAGTCGCTGGTGCGGAAGATCCAGCAGGAGCGCGACGCGGCGGTCACGGAGAAGAGCCGTCTGGCGAAGCAGGAGACGAACGGCGACGCGAAGAAGAAGGACGAGATGGCTGAGAAGCTGAAGAAGAAGGACGAGATGATCGAGAAGCTGAGGAAGTCGGTGATCCAGCTGGAGGAGGAGGCGCAGCAGTACCAGCAGGAGATCGAGCAGTTGAAGGGGAAGGTGGAGAGCGCGTCGGCGCCTCCGCTGCCCGCGAGCGTGCCCGCTGTCGTGCCTGCGCAGTCATATCATGAGAGTGTTCAGTCATTCCACGAGAGTGAATCGTCGTATCATGACAACGCTCAAGCCTATCACGACACTCAACAGTCATACGATACTCAAGAATCCTACCCCAACAACTCCATGGAGAGCTACCACGACGGAACGTCTGTCGTGGAGGCAGGTCGGAGTTTCGCTCCTTTGTCACACGTAGAATCTGCGGAGGACGCGATCACCGCCGTGCTGCAGCAGATGATTGCTTCGCCGGAGCTCTATAGCCTGGACACGATCGATGACATTAGCTTCCCCGGTCGGATTCGCGATTTGCGACTGATGTGTAGATTGCGGGTTCACTGACGAGCACATGCAGCAGTTCATCTTCTTCCTGAAGCAGAACGAGTTCCCGAGCCTGACGACGATCGACATTTCTCGTTTGCGCTGACACTCCTCATGAACTATAGACAACCTGCTGACGGAGAGGAGCGTGATTCCGTTCATCCAGGTGCTCCTCGACAAGCGCATCTCGACTCTGGAGAAGCTGGATCTGTCCTACAACCAGTTGGACGATCATTTTGCCCAGGCTCTCTTGGACGTCCTCGTGCACGCGAACACAACCTGTAACATTCGTTCCATCGCATTTGAGGGCAATCCGTTTTCTGAAGGGGTGCTGCAGCAAATGAGGCAGATCTACGGCGGAGGGTTGTAAGACGTTTTTGGTTGTCTACGTTCTATCTTGTGCGTGTCTCTCTTTGTTTGAACCCGCTCTCTCCCGGGCGTTTCACTCTTAGTCTATTGTTAGTTTTGAGAAGAATAGATGGACGCTATCGCGAGCAAACTGTTCATTCCGAGGTAGGAGCTGCGGGTCTTCCGTGTTACGCGTCGTAGTGAGTGTTTGGACAGCTTGTCCCAATCTCCATCGAATTTGGTTCAGGTCGTGAACGAGTATCTCGAGACGATCCGAAAGAAGGACGAGATCGAAGAGAAGCAAATTCAGCACATTCTGGAGTCCTTTACGCTGCTTCTCCCCGTCGTTCCGTCTCTTCGCCAACCCATTCTTTTATTTTTGACATCTATTGCAAATCCGTTTGAACTGTGGCTGTCGCCGACGTCCCTGAAGCCGTGGACCACTCTCTACCGGCTTCTTCCCTTCGTCGTCGACGAAATTCGAATGGTGTGGAACTGGAAGTCTCTCTTCCAGTTCGTGTCCTGCGAAAAGGCTGCCATTCGCTACTACGCCGTTCAAATCATTTGCGCGCTGCTCAACAAATCGGAGAAGGATCGACACGACATGGAAAAGAGGGTCGGTGTCGATTTGGATTCAAAGGACGCGAATCTGGTGATCGAGGTGAAGAGAGAGGAGGAGCGATTCGCAGATAGGGTCGCGGAACAGCGGCGCTTGTTTCTGCAGAGGAGCGTTGAGAGTGTGGAATCGTCCGCCATGGACGTGGAATCGAGCGGTACCGCTTCCGAGAGCTACGTTGAGGTGTGCGGCTACATCATTCCGTGCAAACCCAAATCCACATCCGTCACGGCGACGTATTCCCCGTTCATCGTGACGGCGACGGCGGAGAGGAACCTGAGCCATTTCTGTCTGCACATGCAGTCGAAGAAGCCGATCCTTCTGCAGGGCGACTCGGGCTGCGGCAAGACGCGTCTCTTCCAGTACCTCGCCCAGCTGACGCACAACGACGACTTCATCCAACTGTTCCTCGACGACCAGATGGACTCGAAGGCGCTGATCGGCAACTACGTGTGCACGGACAAGCCGGGCGAGTTCGTGTTCCAGCCGGGCACGCTGACGCAGGCGATCACCGCGGGAAAGTGGGTGATCATCGAGGACGTGGACAAGATCCCGTTCGACATCGTGTCGTGTCTGCTACCGATCATCGAGAAGGGCGAGCTGTCCATCCCGAGTCGCGGCGTGACGCTGAAGGTGCACAAGAACTTCCGGCTGTTCGGCACGAGCTGCCAGCGCTGCACGTCGAACAGCAGTCCGATGAACAGCTTCCTGTGCAACCACTGGCTGAGCGTGGACGTGCAGAGCATGGACGAGGAGGACCTGGCGCAGATGGTCGAGATCATGTTCCCGGCACTGCAACCGATGATCCGAGAGCGCGTGGTGATGAGCTTCCGCGTGCTGAACGTGCCCTCGCGCCACGAGCTGAGCGAGGAGCACACGGAGAGCGTGCTGGCGCTGCTGCAGGGCGAGCTCCAGGGCGGGTGCGTGACGCGCGAGGAGATCCACGAGATGAAGGCGGAGCTGTTGAGGTGGGGTTGCGTTATCAACGTGACATGTAGGAATGGCAAGCCCGTGACGTGTCGTGACGTGCTGAAGTGGTGCGAGCGTCTCGCGTCGAACCCCGTGATCACGGGCATCACCAACCAGAGTCTGTCGGAGCAGACGCGCAAGATCATTCTCGACGAGGCGCTCGACGTCTTCGCGGGGTGCCTGCCCGCGGGTCGCGGCGCGCGCACGGTGACACATGTGCTCGCCATCGTCTGGAACCTCTCCGTGGCGGCGGTGGACAGCTACGTGCAGAACGCGCCGTCCTTCAGCATGGAGGGCGCGTCGCTTCACATCGGGCGCGTGGAGCTGCCGCTGGCACCGAACCGGCAGAAGAACCGCCGCTTCTACCAGACGAAGCAGAGCCTGCGCCTGATGCAGCAGATTGCGGCGTGCATCACGCACCAGGAGCCGATGCTGCTGGTGGGCGAGACGGGCTGCGGCAAGACGACGGTGATTCAGTACATCGCGGAGTGCATCGGGCAGCAGCTGGTGGTGATGAACATGAACGAGCAGACGCAGTGCAGCGACCTGATCGGCGGGTTCAAGCCCGTGGACCTGCGGCAGCTGGCGATCCCGCTGTTCAACCGCTGCTGCGAGCTGTTCAACCACCTCTTCATGGACAGCAAGCACGCGGACTTCAAGCCCTCGCTGAAGCAGGCGCTGGACGGCGGCAAGTACACGGCGCTGGCGTCGCAGCTGAAGAGCTTCTGCGCCTTCGCCACCAGCAAGATCGAGAAGGCGAAGGAGAAGGCGGGCGCGCAGGGGAGGGGCGTGGAGAAGTACGAGAAGTGGCTGTCGGTGCTGCGCGAGTACGCGGCGAGCGTGGCGGCGTTCGAGAAGAAGGTGCTGCAGGTGGAGAGCAGCTTCGCCTTCTCCTTCGTGCCCGGACCGCTGGTGACGGCGATCGAGCAGGGCAGGTGGGTGCTGCTGGACGAGCTGAACCTGGCGCCGGGCGAGGTGCTGCAGCGCCTCAGCGGGCTGCTGGAGAGCACGACGAGCAGTCTGGTGCTGAGCGAGCGCGGCGACGTGACGCCCATCAAGCGCCACCCGAACTTCCGCATCTTCGCCGCGATGAACCCCGCGACCGACGTGGGCAAGAAGGCATTGGCCGCCGCGGTGCGGAACCGCTTCAGCGAGTTCTACGTGAACGAGCTGACGGACCGGTCGGACCTGGAGCTGATCGTGCGGAGCGCGCTGCGGGACTCGGTGCTGAACGACGAGCGCATCGCGGCGAAGATCGTGGACTTCTACCTGAGGGCGCGCGAGTGCGCGAAGACGAGCCTGGTGGACGGCGGGAACAAGGCGCCACACTACTCGCTGCGCACGCTGTGCCGCGCGCTGGAATTCGTGAACAACGCGGAGAGCATGAAGCTGTCGGGGACGAAGGCGCTGTACGAGGGCCTGTGCATGTCGTTCCTGACGATGCTGAACGTGCAGTCGCAGGCGGTGATGAAGAAGCTGATCCTCGCCGCCGTCTTCGACAACCAGAAGGTGGACGCCGACTACACCCTGCGCAACCCCGGCGGGCGCAGCACGCACGACGACTACGTGCAGGTGAATCGGTACTGGCTGCAGAAGGGCGAGCTGCCGCCCGTGGACCTGTCCAAGTCCGTGGACGGCCAGCCGCCGCGCTTCATCCTCACCGCCTCCGTGCAGACGCGTCTGGACGACCTGTGTCGCGCCGTGCTGATGAAGACGTGCCCCGTGCTGCTGCAGGGCCCCACGTCGTCGGGCAAGACGTCGATGATCACGTACCTGGCGGCGCTGACGGGGCACAAGTGCGTGCGCATCAACAACCACGAGTACACGGACCTGCAGGACTACACGGGCATCTACGTGTCGTCGCCGAGCGGGCAGCTCGTCTTCCACGAGGGCCTGCTGGTGGAGGCGCTGCGCAAGGGCTACTGGGTGATTCTGGACGAGCTGAACCTGGCGCCCTCCGAGGTGCTGGAGGCGCTGAACCGCCTGCTGGACGACAACCGCGAGCTCTTCATCCCCGAGACCAACACGGTGGTGCGTCCACACCCCAACTTCATGCTCTTCGCCACGCAGAACCCGCCCGGGAAGTACGGCGGTCGCAAGGTGCTCTCGCGCGCGTTCCGCAACCGCTTCCTGGAGATGCACGTGGAGGACCTGCCGGGGAAGGAGCTGAAGGAGATCATCGTGAAGCGCTGCTGCGTGTACGAGGGCTTCGCGAAGCAGATGATCCAGGTGATGGAGCGTCTGCAGGCGGAGCGCCAGAACAGCAACGTGTTTGCCGGGAAGGACGGCTTCATCACGCCGCGCGACCTGCTGCGCTGGGGCAACCGCTGTCCGAAGTCGAAGGAGGAGCTGGCGTACCACGGGTATCTGCTGCTGGCGGAGCGCCTGCGCCGCGACGACGAGCGCGCGAAGGTGAAGGAGGTGCTGGAAGAGGTGTGCAAGGTGAAGATCGACCTGAGCGCGTTCTACCTGCAGGACAGCATCGTGGACGCGATGATGGACCCCGTGGGCGACGTCGCGCACCGCCAGACGCAGAAGGCGCAGCTGTGGAACCTGGCGACGCTGCAGTCGCTGCAGCGGCAGATCCGAGAGGAGTACGAGCAGAGCGACCGCGCGATCCCGTCCGGACTGAAGACGATCGCCATCACGGGCACGCTGCAGAAGATGTTCAAGCTGATCGGGCTGTGTCTGCACTACAACGAGCCGGTGCTGCTGGTGGGCGGCACGGGCTGCGGCAAGACCACGGCGGTGCAGCTGGTGGCGGAGGCGCTGAAGCAGAAGCTGGTGATTCTGAACTGCCACGCGCACACGGAGACGAGCGACATTCTGGGCGGGCAGCGTCCTTCCCGCTCCCACGAGGCGGATGCGGCGGCGTTCCAGCAGAGCTGCTGCGAGTTCGTCTCGCTGATCGCCGAGTGGCTGCAGCCTGCCGAGACGATGAGTGTTGAGAACCCATCACTCGCGCAGTACCAGGAGTGGATCCTGCAGGAGTCGCCCTCCTTCGTGATGACCTGGCTGCAGCGCATTCTGTCCAGTCACGCGGAATTGACCGCGGAGCAGCAGACGGCGTACGAGTCGCTGCGCCGTCTCTTCGGACAGTACCAACAGATCTTCGTGTGGCAGGACGGTCCGCTGCTGACCACGATGAAGCGCGGCGACATCTTCCTTCTGGACGAGATCTCCCTCGCGGAGGACGCCGTGCTGGAGCGCATGAACAGCATTCTGGAGAGCGAGCGGCAGATCACCGTGCCCGAGAAGGGCGGCGACTGCATCGAGGTGATCACCGCCGCGCCCAGCTTCCGCATTCTCGCGACGATGAACCCCGGCGGCGACTTCGGCAAGAAGGAGCTGAGCGCGGCGCTGCGCAACCGCTTCACGGAGATCTGGGTGTCGTCGCTGAACGGGCTGGACGACCTGAAGCAGATCATGTCGGACCGCATCCGCATGCACGAGCGCGCCACGGCGCAGTTCGCGGAGGTGAGCGCGGAGACGCACAGCCACATGGTGGAGGTGCTGCACCCGTTCATCGAGACAATTCTCGCCTTCGTGGACTTCTTCAACCAGCTGCTGAACCAGAACACGACGGACAAGCAGAACCGCACGGAGGCGACGTGTCGCGACATTCTCTCGATCATCGACTTCATGAAGATCGGCGTGTGCCACCTCGGTCTGGCGCCCGCCGTGGCGTTCACGGAAGCCATCCACATGATCCTGCTGGACGGTCTGGGCATCGGCACGAACATGAACTCGGCGGTCAGTGCGGAGTACAAGAAGCGGTGCTACGACAAGCTGTTCGCGCTGATGGACGAGGAGCAGTGCGGCTCGCTGCAGCAGTACTTCGCCTCCGCCAGCACCATCGTCGCCGACGCCTCGCACTTCGGCGTCACGCCGTACTTCCTCCCCGTGCGCGACGCGCTCTCCTCGCTGGACGACTACCACTTCGACGCGCCCACGACGTGCTCCAACCTCAAGCGCGTGCTGCGCGCACTGCAGCTGCACAAGCCCATTCTCCTGGAGGGCTCGCCGGGCGTGGGCAAGACATCCCTCATCATGGCGATCGCGCAGGTGATCGGGCAGCCCATCGTGCGCATCAACCTCTCCGAGCAGACGGACATGGCAGATCTGTTAGGCTCCGACCTGCCCGTGCCCGCGGGCGAGCAGACGCGCGATGAGAAGGGCAACGCAGTGCAGTTCCGCTGGAGCGACGGCGTGCTGCTGAGCGGGATCAAGAGCGGCGCGTGGATTCTGCTGGACGAGCTGAATCTCGCCTCGCAGCAGGTGCTGGAGGGTCTGAACAGCTGTCTGGACCACCGCGCCACCGTGTACATCCCCGAGATCGACAAGGAGTTCCAGTGCCCGCCGTCCTTCCAGATCTTCGCGTGCCAGAACCCGCTGGAGGAGGGCGGCGGGCGCAAGGGCCTTCCGCGGTCGTTCATCAACCGCTTCGCGCGCGTGTACGTGGAGACGCTGAAGGAGGACGACATGACGATGATCAGTAAGCAGCTGATGCGGAAGAAGCTGACGCAGTACTACGGTGAGGGCTGTGAGAACTGTGCAGGCGTGGACTGGGAGCGCGTGAACGGCGTGCTGGAGAAGATGGTGGAGTTCGTGGTGCGACTGGACGCGCTGATGAACCACGGGTACATGAAGAACGTGAACAGCTTCGAGTTCAACCTGCGCGACATCTTCCGCTGGTGCGACCTGATGCTGGCGAACCAGAGGGTGAACGAGCTCGACCCCTCCGTGTTCGTCAACATGCTCTTCCTGCAGCGCGTGCGCAACCCCACGGTGCAGCAGCAGGTGCTCACGCTCTACCAGCAAGTGTTCGATACCTCCTTCGTCCCCTGCCGCTACCCGCGCGTCGCCGTCAGCAGCCACACCATCCAGATTGGGCACGCCGTGGGCCATCGCTACAACATGACGGCGTCGTCCTGCGACCACCCGCTGTACCGCGGCTCGCTGCAGTACCTGGAATCGCTGCTCTTCGCCACGCAGAACAAGCTGCCGTGCCTGCTCGTGGGCGAGAGCGGTTCGGGCAAGAGCGCGGCGCTGCACGCGCTGGCGAGTCTGCTGAACGTGCGTCTGTACGAATACAGCATGAACACGACGACGGATGCCACGGAGATCCTGGGCTGCTTCGAGCAGATCGAGGTGTCGCGGCACTACTCGCGTCTGCTGACGGAGCTGATCGGCGTGCTGCAGGCGCTGCTGTGGGACGTGCTGGTGGCGAGCTGCGACGCGTCCACCGCTGGCGACTTCTCCTCGAAGCGTCTGCGAATGAACAGTGTGGGCGAGGCGCATGGATCGACGGAGAGTGCCGCAGAGTCCGTAGGCGACGCCACACAGCGGAAGCGTGCGCGCGAGAGTGCTCCGAGCGTCACGACACCGAGTGCGGAGGACGTGGGAGCGCGCGTGTACTCGCTCATCAACTATTTGCAGCAGCAGGTGGCGCTGCTGGTGCAGGGCAACGAGGCGGAGTGCGGCATCGAGATGGGCGAGGTGCTGCGACGCTGCGAGCAGGACTTCAGCTTCATTGAGGACAGCTGCACGGGCTCGAGCATCGCGCAGTCGCGCGAGATCCTGACCGCCATCGAAGCGATCCAGCGTGTGTCGAACCACGTGGCGTTCGAGTGGATCGACGGGTCTCTGATCGAAGCCATCGTGCGCGGGTACTGGGTGGTGTTCGACAACGCCAACTTCTGCAACGCCTCCGTGCTGGACCGACTGAACAGTCTGCTCGAGAACAACGGCTTCCTGCTGATGAACGAGTGCGGGCTGGTGGACGGCAAGGAGCGCGTGATCCGCCCCCATAACAACTTCCGGATCTTCTTCGTGATGAACCCCGTGTTCGGCGAGATCTCGCGCGCCATGCGCAACCGCTGCGTGGAGCTGTTCGTGACGCCCGACGTGGACCGCGAGGTGGTGCTGAGCGACGAGTTCGACCTCGTGAACCAGTTCCGCATCAACGACCTCAACCTCGTCCTGCTGGTTCTCCAGGTGGACCACGACTTGCGCGAGGTGTTGCTCACCTCGCTGCTGAAGCTGAACCCGCGCTACCTGACGCGCTTCGCGCGCGTGGTGGCGGACCAGCTGGAGGGCGGTCACTCCGTGCGCGAGAGCGTGTGCGTGGCTGCGGAAACCGTGTACGCCAACCCGGCGGTGAAGACTTATCTGGAGAGCGAGACGTTCGAGAAGGCGCTGTCCGTGTACGCCCGCGTTCGCTCGTTCTGCGAGCGTCATCACGTGAGGACGGACTGTTTCCTGAAGTCGGGACTGCTTCCTGTGGACGCGCTGAGCGCCAGCGGCAACGAGATTGGGTGCATGCGCGAGACGACGCTTCTCAACTACCTCATCGCCGTGGCGTCTCAGCCCTCGGTCAGCGAGGAGACGCTGCGTGAGTGGTGTACACTTGTGGAGGACTGCGGCGCCGTGCAGAAGGACGGGATGAAGAAGTGCTTGTTCCTCCTGCAGCGCTTCGCGGCCTCTCCCTCGCAGTTCGCCAGCACCGTCGTGTCGATGACGCTTCTGTGCATGCACTCCGGAACGAGTTTGGAGGCGATGCGCGTGGTACTCGCGCCGTCCCTGCAGAACTCCGCCACAGCGCCGCTCGCCACGTCCATTCTCCGCATCGTGGATCGCTTCCTTCAGGTGATCTTCAACAGCGAGGTGTTCGCGCAGTACCAGGCGGCGCAGAAGGCGGTTCGGGAGTTCATGGCGACTCCGCGAGAGCAGGCGAGCCACATTCCCCTCTTCAGCAACAACTTCGACGCCTCCGTGCTCTGCTCGACGACCGAGCTGCTGGAGGAGTTGCCGCTGTTCGCGAGCGCGCGGGACGCCGTGGTGGTGCGTCTGCACAAGATGGTCGTGACGGAGGGCTTGCTGACGAACCGCTCGGAGGCGCGGGAGGTGTTGCAGCGGCTGGACGAGGCGATCGAAGCCATGAACCGCTTCAGCCACGTGCTGCCGCTGCTGGCGTCGCTCGAAGCCAAGGTGGAGGCGTTCGTGGAGGCGAGCAAGACGCAGGACCTCTCCGCCAACCAGCTGGCGGCTAAGTCGGTGCTGGAGCTGTCGATTCTGGTTCACCAGAACATCCTCCACGAGTCGCAGATCCTCAACCGGACGGTCGTCGAGGCGTTCCCGTTCGTGGTGGCGCTGTGCGGTCTCGCGAAGGAGATGGTGGCGAGCGGCGTGACGAGCGCGTTCGTGCTGTCGTGGTGCCAGTCGGTGCAGTCGCTCCTCGTGCTGCTGGAGTCCACGACGTATTCCGCCGTGCTGTCCTCGCAGACCAGCCAGGTGTACAACATGCAGCTGGTGGCGTTCATCCTGCTCTTCGAGAAGGCGCTGGCGGAGTACCACGACTGTCACGCGACGCGTTCCGCGACGGAGGAGGAGTACCATGTGCGCGTGGCGTCGCTGCTGCGCGTGCTGCAGGTGCGGAGCAACATCACGATCGACAACAAGCTGTGGAGCGTGGTGGGCCGTCCGCTGATCCAGCAGAACAGCGCCGCGTTCGCCTCCTTCCTGGAGCTGGTGCGTCAGTGGACGAAGGACCGGTTCGTGTTCGACCACGTGGTGGACGCGGCGTCCCTGTTCCACGAGGAGTGTCTGCACGTGTTCCTGACGGAGGAGGAGAAGAGAGTGGTGGTGGACGCGATGGGCACGCTGGTGTGGCTGGGGCAGAAGTCTGAGAAGAGTGAAAGAAGTGAGGAGAAGTCTGAGAAGAGTGAAAGAAGTGAGGAGAAGTCTGAGAAGAGTGAAAGAAGTGAAGAGAAGTCTGAGAAGAGTGAAAGAAGTGAAGAGAAGTCTGAGAAGAACGAGGAAGAGAAGGAATCTGAGAAGAAGGAACAAAAGGAAGAACTCAGCAAGATCGTGGAAGTGGTCACCCAAACGCTTCGCGCCTGCCAGGAGCGTGTGCGCGGGTTCGTGCAGGTGCTGGACACGACCTTCAACGGGTCGATCGAGCTGGACGAGGCCTCCAAGACCAGCGTGGTGCAGGTGAGCGACGCAGCGTACTCCGTGCTGGGCGAGCTGCTGCACAAGATCGTGATCATGAACCGCTCGCTGCGCCAACAGAGCACCGTGCTTCGCTCCGTCTTCTCGCAGGAGGTGCTGAAGCATCTCTCGGTCCAGAACGAGGCGCTCTATTCTTCGCTGGCATCTCCGCTGCAGCTCCTCTCCTTGCGGCAGCTGCAGTGGCTGTCCGACACCTCGCTGCCGTCGGAGCAGGTGGTGGTCGCAGCCAAACTGATCCCCGCCAACCAGTTCGAGTACCTGCGCTTCTACCTGGAAGGCTACTGGTCCGACGCCGTGTACGGGTATCACATCTTCCAGGACGAGCCGTCGGCGCTGCGCGTGGAGGAGACGCGCGAGCAGACGGAAGGCTCCGCCCTTCTCGTCACGCCCCACACGGCGACGATGATTCTCGGAACCATTGCACCGCTGCTGAGCGTCGCGCAGAAGGGCCACAGCACGCGCGACCGAATCGAGTGCCTGTCGATGTTCAAGGTGCTGATGAACCAGCTGCTGAAGGACGAGAACGACCTGCCGGTGGCGCAGGAGCATGCTCTACGCAACGAGCTGCAGACGCTGCTGGGCGTGGTGGTGCAACTGTTGCGCTTCGCCAGTCCTCAGTTTAACGAGCTGAGAGAAGACGCTTCGGAGTTCACGGAGGCGCGCATTCAAGCGATCGAGGCTTCGCTGAGCGATCTGCTGCGTCAGTCCAAAGACGCCTCCACCATGCGTTACGAGTCGCTTCTGCTCTCCGCGCTGCCGGGCCTGTTGCGGCTCCTGACACATGCTTCGACCCTCCCCGGCGTGGCGCTGTCCGTGAGCGTGGGGTGGGTGATGCTGGGCTTCGTGCTGTTCAACCTGCTGCTGCCGAGCAGCGTGATCGACCCGCTGATGAAGGACTACATCGAGAAGCACACGCTGGAGCTGATGAACACCAACCTGCTGGACAACCTCTTCGTGCTGGCGTTTGTCACCATGCAGCTGAACGGCGATGTGACGAAGTGTGAGGACTCTGTGATGGAGGAGATGCACGCGCTGTATTCTGCCGTGGTGCAGAGGAACTGCGCGGCGATGGAGCTGCTGCAGGACGGCGACTTCAAGCGCGCCTGCTCCAGCTCGTTCGAGCAGCTGTACTGCGTGCTGTACTCGTACGGCTCGACGATCCTCAGCTTGGAGCGTCTGCGCGGTCTGGTGACGCGAGCCCTGAGTCACATGGAGAACTCACTGCTGGCGAGCGAGGTGGGCGAGGTCACGAGTCTTGTGAGCGCGCTGTGGGAGAAGATGAAGGAGAGCGCGTTCGTGATCAAGGCAGGCAGCGACGAGGGCAGAACGAGCGGCGACATGGAGGCGCTGAAGAAGGAGGAGATCACCTTCCAGAGCAGCAACAACAGCTTCAAGCAGTCTCTCTTCCACTCCTACGGCGAGTATCGCGACGTGGTCAACCCCGTGTGCTGTGCCGTGTCGGCCATTCAGCACGGCTTGCGCCTGCTCCTGACGCTCTGCGACGTGCTGCAGGGCGAGAATCGGTTCTTCGGCAACGACAGTGCCATGTACCAGAATCTGGGCTATTTCGCGCAGTACCCGTTCAAGGTGGTGACGGAGGAGGAGACGACGATCCACGAGACGATGACGCGCGTCATGAACGGGACGCTGGAGGAGGAGACGAAGCACAAGGGCCTTCTCTTCAAGTCTCTCCTCCTGCAGCTGCTGCTGCGCTCGCTCACCGTGCTGAAGGGCAGAAAGCAGGACAACTCCGTGTCGTCGTTCATCCGCGGCTTCACCAGCCTCTTCATGGAGCAGCTGGAGGAGGAGCGGCAGCGTCTGGCGGAGGAGGCGAAGGCGGTGGAGTACCGCACGCGGCACGTGGACATCGAGAACATCAGCAGCTCGGAGGACGCGATCGAAGCCGCGTACAAGGCGCAGTTCCCGGACTACCAGCTGCTGTTCGATGAGGAGGTGCAGGCGCAGGCGCAGATGCAGGGCGAGGAGGTGAGCGAGGAGGTGAAGGAGATGGAGAGCGCGATTTACGGCGGCGAGGCGTCTCTGGGCGCGTGGAGGATCGCGTCGCAGGACGTGGAGTTCGTGTACGAGGTGATGCGCTACTTCGTGACGTCGCACGACAGCAAGGAGGACCATGTGACGCCCGTACGCGAGGAGCTGGTGCTACTGAACAGCGCGATCACCGTCGCCTTCGAGAAGCAGGTACAGTCGCTGGTGCTGACGGACTACGAGCAGGCGAACGCGCTGTTGCGCATGCTGCAGCTGCAGCTGGCGAAGGAGGTGGCGCAGGGTCGTGACGTGGCGTCGCTCCTCAACCCGCGTCGCGTGTACTCGTTCCACAACAACAGCAACGTGAGCGAGGCGGAGCACTGCGTGACGGTGCTGCTGCCGCTGCGCAAGCGCGTCTTCGAGATCCTGTCGCTGTATCCGACGCAGCTCGTGCTGCAGTACATCCTCCGCCTCATCGACCACCTTCTCCAGCTGCCCATCACCACGCCGCTGAACGTGGTGCTGTCGGGCGTGACGGTGCTGATGAAGAAGGTGAACGAGTGGAACGTCAGCGCGGCGAGCGCCGTGTCGCTGAAGGACTACAACCAGCAGCTCAGCGGACTCATCGTGCGCTGGCGCAAGCTGGAGCTGGAGAGCTGGAACAGCTTCCTGGACGACGAGGAGGAGAAGATCGCGAAGAAGAGTCGCGAGCGGTTCTGCGAGCTGTATTCGCTGTTGCTGCCGCAGGAAGTGGAGGCGGAGGCGAGTGTTCTGCCCGAGGCGCTGGAGATGCTGGCTGCCAAGCTGTGTGTGCGACCGCACGATTTGTGGGTGGTGCTGTCAAGGAAGAGTGTGGTGGCGAAGAAGGAGAAGATCGCCAAGGAGACGTGCAAGAGCGTCGCGTCGGTGCTTTCGGAGAAGATGAAGACGGACACGAACGCGCTGATCGAGGTGCTGGACTCGTACCTGCGCGGCAGCCAGCTGCTGGAGTTCCCGTCGCGGCTGCAGCTGCTGCTGTTGCTGTCTCGCTTCCTGAAGCTGCAGCTGCAGGAGGAGGAGACGAGCCAGCCGCTGCTGGAGCTGCACATGAACGTGCTGTACCACATATCGCGCATGTACTCGGTGTACCTGCCCGCCGTGCTGCAATACATCCAGGACATCAAGGACCCGATCGCGAAGGAGCTGAAGGACCAGGTGAAGCTGGGCAAGTGGGACGACCAGAGCTTCTACTCGCTGCGCGAGACGGTGAACATGATCCACCACAAGCTCTTCAAGCTGATCTACAAGTACCGTGACGCCAACAACCTGAAGGTGAGTGTCGTGCTCGACCAGGTGATTTCGGGCGAGGTGGAGGAGAAGAAGGAGGAGAAGGAGCCCGAGGAGATGCCCAAAATCGCGCTGTTTTCGGTCACGAAGCCGAAGGAGGTGGAGGCCGTTGCCGTGTGGAAACACGCGAAGAGCGCGGCGTCGTGCTTCCAGAACGTGATGGGCGAGCAGCCGGGCGCGGCGCTGGACGAGATGGCAGTGGAGGTGATCACGACGGCGGCGGAGCTGCGCAAGGGAACGGACCAGAACCGGAAGAAGCTGCTGTTCAAGGAGCTGTTGAACCACCTGGAGTCGCAGGGCGTGTCGCACCTGGCGGCGGTGATTCCCGAGAGCCAGAAGGACAACAACGAGCTGATGCGGCTGAGCGTGCCGGAAATGCGTTCGGTGGCGAGTCTGGTGAAGGAGGTGGCGCGAGGCGAGAAGAGCGTGGGCGGCAACCTCAAGGCGTTCCAGACGCTGTGGGGCAAGGCGGATACGTACTTCTACAAGAACTACCTGCTGTTGGTGTCGATGCGTCTGCAGATGAAGCAGGAAACGAACGAGGAGCTAGACGCGACGACGAAGAACAAGTGTTTGGGGTACGTGGAGTCGATGATGCTGAACGTGCTGCAGGAGAGAGAGGCCGTGTTGTCGCTCGGGAAGGGAATGAACCAGGTGTACGAGCAGTACCGGTATTTGGCGTGTGTGGAGAGCGAGAAGACGGAGGTGTGCGTGTCCTGCGAGAAGGTGGCGGCGGAGTTGGAGGTGCTGGCGCGGTCGTGTCTGGAAATGGTGAACGAGATGTTGTTCTTCGACCAGCGCATGCGCGGCGAGATCGACAGCGGCGAGGCGTGGGTGGAGGCGTGTGCGGAGAGCCAGAAGCGTCTCCAGGCGCTCTGCGACGAGCTGATGGCTGTGGACGAGTCGAAGGCGTGTCGCGTGATGTGTCTGATGTACGGCGAGAAGATTCGGTCGCAGCTGCAGCGCCTGAAGGAGGTTGTGGAGACGCTGAAGGAGGAGGCGCTGAAGAGTCGCATGCAGCAGAACCTGGTGTCTGTGGTCTCGCGATGCGTCACGGTGTCGGAGCGTTGCGACGCGCTCCTGCTGGAGCTGGGTCAGACGCAGCAGGCGAGCAGCGAGGACAGCGAGGCGTGGACGGAAGCAAAGAGTCGTGTGCTGTCGGTGCTGGAGGAGGTGATGAAGAACCTGCACAGGAAACAGAAGCAGACGGTGGAGGGCGCGCTCACCTACCAGCAGATGCACGACGCGTTGCTGTCGTCCTGGGACGCGCTTGCGCTGGGCACGGTGCACGAGGCAGTGGACGCACTCCTCGATGTTCTGTTGAGTCATCCCGACATGGTGCCAAGAGCCACTGCGTTCTTGAGAGAGCTCGTGTCGCTGCTGCGCGTGCTCCTGCTGTCTGCCTTCGACTTGCTGGTGCGCGGCGTGATGCTGAACAAGGGCTTCTGCAAGCTGCAGTACGTGTGTCTGAAGCTGTTCAAGGAGCTGCTGAAGAAGGGCTTCTGCACGCCGAAGAAGGAGCGAGAGCAGAAGGAGAAGGAGGATCAGGAGATGCAGGACGGCACGGGTATGGGCGAGGGCGAAGGAGAAAACGACGTGACGGACCAGCTGGACGGAAAGGACCAGTTGGACGGTCTGAAGGGAGAGAAGAAGGAGGAGAAGGAGGAAGAGAAGAAGGCGGATGATACGGGAATGGACGTGGAGAGCGACTTTGAGGGCGAGATGGAGGACCTGGAGAGCGACGACGAGGAAGAGGAGAAGGAGAGCGAGGAGAGCGAGGAGGAGGAGATGGAGCGCGAGATGGGCGAGCTGAACGACGACCAGGAGGTGGTGGACGAGAAGCTGTGGGACGAGAGCGAGGAGGAGGAGAAGCCGGAGGAGAACGAGAAGATCGAGCAGGACGAAAAGCAGCAGAACAAGAAGAACACGGATGAGATGACGACGAAGGAAGAAGAAGGAGAGAAGAAAGAGGAAGAAGAGAAGGAGGAGGCACAGGAGCAGGAGCAGCAAGAGGAGGAGGAAGAGAAGGAGGATCAAATCAACGACCTGAACGAGCAGGAGTACGAGGACAACCACTTCATGAACCAGGAGGAGGAAGAGGAGGAGGAGTTCCCGGAGGACATGGAAATTGAGGGCAGTGAAGAGGAGGAGCAGGAAGAAGAAGGAGAAGAAGAGAATCCGGGTGACATGGAGAGCGAGGAGGAACAGGAGGAACAGGAAGAGGAGCAGGAGAACGAGGAGAATGAGGACGCTGAGGACATGGAGCTTGCTGGCGCTGGCGACGAGGAGGAGGAAGAAGAGGAAGAGAAGTTGGACGTGAATGACCCGAACAACAACCCGGAGGAGGAGAAGGAGGAAGAGAAGGAAGAGGAGCAGGAGACGTTGGAGAAGAAGGAGAACACGATGGCGACGAACGGCGTGGCGGACGAGACGGGTCAGGACAACGTGAGGGACGAGGAGACGGAGAAGAAGGATTCGGCAGCTCGAAACGAGGAAGAGGAGATGGAGGAGGAGGAAGAAGAGAAGGAGCAGGAACAGGAAGAAGGACAGATGAAGGAGGGAGCCGGGGAAGAAGAGAAGAAGGAAGAGGAGAAGGAGGAGGAGGAGGACGACGAAATGAACCCGTACAAGAACCCCGAGAAGGCGATTCGCCAGTGGGAGAAGAAGTACGAGCGAATGCAGATGGTCCCGCAGAAGGAAGAGGAGGAGAACCAGCCGCGAGAGGAGCTGGAGGAGGAGCCGAAGCCGCTGGGCGCGGAGGTGAAGCAGGGAGAGCAAGGACAAGACGTGTTGGCGCCGTCCACGGAGGACGTGCAGTTCAAGCCGCAGAACGAGCCGTTGGAGCGAGTGGAGAACGAAGAGGAAGAAGGAGAGGAGGAAGAGAAGGAGGAGGAGAAGGAGGAGGTGAGCTACGAGAAGGACTTCCCGGAGGAGACTGAGCAGGACGTGGGCGACGCGACGCGACGCGAGGCGGAGGAGGCGGCGTTCACGAGCGAGCTGTTGGAGAAGGTGACAAAGCAGGGCGCGTCGAACGAGAAGGAGGAGAAGGGCGCGATGCAGGGCGTCTTCACGCGTGACGACATACAGGTGATTGACGACGCGCAGGAGGTGCGTCTCCCGTTCATCGACGAGGATAGCTACCTGAACCGCAACGTGAACTCCCTGAAGGTGTCGGCGACGACGGACCCTGCCGTGAGGACGCAAGCCGCCGCTGTATGGGACCGATGTGTGTCGGAAACGGCGGAGCTGTCGAGCCGTTTGACAGAGCAGCTGCGTCTGCTGATGGAGCCGACGAAGGCGAGCAAGCTGTCGGGCGACTTCAAGACGGGCAAGCGCATCAACATGCGTAAAGTGATTCCGTTCATAGCAAGCAACTACCGCAAGGACAAGATCTGGCTGCGTCGCAGCAAGCCGTCGCAGCGCGAGTACCAGATCATGTTGGTGATCGACGATTCGAAGAGCATGCGCGAGAGCAACGCGGACAACGTGACGTTCAAGACGCTGGCGCTGATCGGGAGCGCGCTGTCGCAGGTGGGCGTGTGACGGCGAGTTTATGTGTAGTTGGAGGTGGGTCAAATCGGTGTCATGTCCTTCGGCGAAGACGTCAAGTACATCCACCCGCTGGGCACGCCGTTCACGAACGAGTCGGGCGCGTCGGTGCTGACGCACTTCTCGTTCACGCAGGACCAGACGGATTACCGCAGCTGTCTCGAGTCGCTGATGGCGATCCTGATGCAGTCGCGCTTGCGGCTGAGTGGAGCCGCGAAGCGCGCTGTGCAGATCGCGTTCGTGATCAGCGACGGTCGGATTGCGAGCAACCGCGAGGTGATCGCGAAGCTGCTGCGCGACGCGGAGGAGAACAACATTCTGGTGGTGTTGCTGATCATCGATAATCCGAGTGGGGGAGAGGAATGAGAGTGAGGCGTAGAGGACGCGGGCAGCTCGATTCTGAAGACGCGGGTCTATTTAGGCGGCAGCAAGCTGGCGCGGTATCTCGACAACTACCCGTTCCCGTACTACCTGGTGGTGCAGTCGGTGGAGGAGCTGCCGGAAGTGCTGTCGGACGCGCTGACGCAGTGGTTTGAGATGATAAACTCCAGAAGTGACTGTTGTGTTTGTTGGAAACAGGGCACATCAATGATCAGGGTTTAAAAGGATCTCATTCATACAACTGCTAATCTCGGTCATCTTCATCTCCAGCACGCGAATCGCCTCCTTCAGAATCTCCAAGGGGCGCACGGAGCCCGTCGATTCCACGACGAACTCAAACTTGCGCGGCACTTGCGAGATGGTCACCACCTTGTCCGCGTAGCTCGTGTTGAAGTGCTCGCAATCGCCGCAGAACATGCACGAATGCGCGTCCTTCACGAGAACGCGCTGCGTGTCCGGGTCGATGGAGAACACGTTCCGCGGACAGCTGTCGACGAAGCGCTGCTTGTACTCCATGTCGTGAGCATCGAGCAGTTCTTTATTCAGGGTGACGATGGGCACGTATTTCATGGCCACCGTGCCCACGGGACACCACTTTGCATGCACCTTTCCCACGCCCTGTTCGTAATCCACTCATTCCGTCCATACGAGAATAGCCTCACACTCCACGCGCAGCGCCTGACCCGGAGCCAGCGCCACGATACGGATGCCCTCTCCTTCGAGCGCCTCTTCACTGGAGCCCGTGATGTGCGCAGGCGCGTAGTTGGGATTTCTGGAAATGAGATCCTTGCTCGTCACATCGATCGGTTTGTTCCCCTCGCCTACGGTCACAGAGAAGACACAGCCGTACACGCCACATTTAAATCCAGCTTTACAGTGCACCGATCGCAGCTAGGACCCGAACATGTGAAGTAGTCCACGATTCCGGTGGAAGGATCGTCGCTCACACGGCGAATCGGAATGAGACCCAGTCTGTGCGCAATATAGTCATCGCAGAGAACCGACGTATTCTCTTTCACCGTCACCGTGCGAATCGCCACGGAAGGAACCTGTGTGTGAGAAAGAACGAGCACGAGCAACTTCCGCAATCATGATTCGTCGCAGCGCATTTGCAATACTCGTGTCCACTCCGGAAAGGGTAAATTCCAGCACGTCGTCCGTGAGCTTTGTAATTCTACAACGGCTCAAGCAACCGGCAATCAGATCCTACTGTATGTGTTTTGATTCCTCCATATTTCGAAACGATGCGAAAAACGACTCGCTATCCCTTCCGATATGATTTGAGTTGAATGATGCCCGAAACGGAGGGGAAAACCGCCGTAGTGTGTGAAACAAAACAGGTCGAATTCTGCCACAAGCTATGCGTTGATTCTGGAGCGATACTCCTTCTGAATCCGGAGGCACGCCAGCCACACCTACACATCAACCACATCACGAGAGGAAACGGCGTGATAGTAATCATACAACTCGTGATAATGCAGTTCCTTTCGCAACAACGAATTCAATCCAGAGTGCA
>ENA-UEQW01000854-UEQW01000854.1-human-gut-metagenome-genome-assembly--contig:-NODE-854-length-27443-cov-10.983958_pt1 | contig 27443 bp, 29 predicted proteins | sample MGYA00242947_ERZ507947 | MGnify/ENA primary metagenome ERZ507947 (study PRJEB26167, sample SAMN06115421) | human gut metagenome | host: Homo sapiens | place: China:Guizhou | collected 2015-03-17... | reverse complement strand
CTTCACACCACCGTCATGGGCAATGAGGGCATCCCCTTTGAGGTGCAGATCCGCACCACGGAGATGCACGAGATCGCTGAGTATGGCGTGGCCGCCCACTGGAAGTATAAGCAGAACGGTCAGGGTGCCGGCACCGAGGGCAAGTACGAGTGGGTACGCCGTCTGCTGGAAAATCAGGAAGGTGCCGATGCTGAGGAGTTTATCCACTCCCTGAAGGTGGATATGTTCTCCGACGAGGTGTTCGTGTTCACCCCCAACGGCGACGTGCAGAACCTCCCCGCCGGAGCCACCCCCATCGACTTCGCCTACGCCATCCATTCCGCCGTGGGCAACCGCATGATCGGCGCCAAGGTGAATAACCGCATCGTCACGCTGGACCATGTGCTGAAAAACGGTGACATCGTGGAGATTTTGACCTCCAAAAACGCCAAGGGCCCCAGCCGGGACTGGATGAAGATTGCCAAGAGCAACGAGGCCCGCTCCAAGATCCGCCAGTGGTTCAAAAAGGAAAAGCGGGACGAGAACATCGCCAACGGCCGCTCCGCCTTCGACGCGGAGCTGCGTCACTGCGGCATCGCCATGAAAGACGTACTGGACCCGGAATTCCTGCCGGTGCTGCTGAAAAAGGTAGCTTATCCCACGCTGGACGATCTCTACGCTGCCATCGGCTATGGCGGCTTCACCGCTCAGAAGGCGGTGAGCCGGATCCAGGGCGAGTTGCAGCGCCGCCAGCAGCAGCGGCAGCAGGAGCAGATGCTGGCAGAGGCTGTGGCGGAGCCCAAGGAGGACACCAAGCCTGCGGACACTCCCAAGCAGCCCAAGGCCGTCAAGAGCGAGCAGGGCATTATCGTGGAAGGTCTGGACAACTGTTTGGTGAAGTTCTCCAAATGCTGCACCCCCGTCCCCGGAGACGACATCGTGGGCTTCATCACCCGTGGCTACGGCGTGTCCGTCCACCGGGCGGACTGTCCCAACGCCTCGGAGGAAAAGCGGAAGGAGCAGCCCGGCCGCTGGATCCATGTCTCCTGGGGCACCGATACCAATGACAGCTATCCCACCACCATCGAGGCGGTCTGCAAGGACCGGCTGAATCTGCTGCTGGATATTTCGGCGGCGCTGTCCACCACCAAGACTTTTGTGCTGGGCCTGAACAGCCGCAGCACGGAGGACGGCTTTGCCATCATCCGCATCGAGATTCAGATTAAAGACGGAGCGCAGCTGTCCACTCTCATGAACAAGCTCCATCAGATCTCCGGCGTTCTGCAGGTCAACCGGCCTGTGGGCTGATTTTTCGCGGCATTGGAAACGGGTTTTCTCCGCTGCTGCAAAGAACCGCTCTTGATAAAATGCAAAACACACGGATCTGCCCGATTTGCGGGCAAGGCCCATTACGAAGCATACCCTTTCGGGTATTAAATAAGGAGTTGCTACCATGCGTGCTGTTGTTACACGAGTCAAAAACGCCTCTGTTGTCATCAATGAACAGGTCAACGGTCAGATCGGCACCGGTTTTCTGGTGCTGCTGGGCGTAGGTCCCAACGATACGGAGGTCACCGCCGACAAGCTGGCGGACAAGATCTGCAATCTGCGGGTCTTTGAGGATGAAAACGAAAAGATGAACCTGAATCTGGAGCAGGTGGGCGGCAGCCTGCTGGTGGTGTCCCAGTTCACCCTGTACGCCGATACCTCCTCCCGCCGCCCCGGCTTCTCCGGTGCGGCCAAGCCCGATCTGGCCATCCCCCTCTATGAGCGGTTCATGGCCCACTGCCGGGAGCGGGGCTTCGATGTGCAGCACGGCGAATTCGGCGCCGATATGCAGGTCTATTCCCAGAACGACGGTCCGGTCACCATCCTGTTCGACACGGAAGAGTAAACTGATTTCAATGAGGTGTGTCTTATGAAGATCCAAGCCTTGCAGGTGGGGTCCATCGGTACCAACTGCTACATTCTCTGCGACGAAGCGGCTAAGGTCTGCGCCGTGATCGATCCCGGTGCGGAGCCGGAGCTGATCCTCTCTGCCGCCGAAAAGCTGGACTGCACCGTGGATAAGATCCTGCTGACCCACGGCCATTACGACCACACCGGTGCGGTGGCGGCTTTGATGGAGACGCTGCCGCCGACGGCGGTCTATATCCATCAGGCGGATTTTGACAGTCCGCAGACCCAGCTGTTCCCTCTGAAAAGCGAACTGGCCCGGATTCCCTTCGGCGGCGTGAATTTCTACGGCGAGGGAGACCGCATCACGGCGGGCACGCTGGAGCTTCAGGTGCTTCACACTCCCGGCCACTCCGAGGGCAGCGTCACGCTGCTGTGCGGAGATACCCTGTTCTGCGGGGACACCCTGTTTGCCGGTTCCTGCGGCCGGACGGATTTTCCCGGCGGCAGCATGAAGCAGATGATGGCCTCTCTGGCCCGACTGGCCGCCCTTCCCGGGGACTACCAGGTCCTGCCGGGACACATGGAGCCCAGCACTCTGGACCGGGAGCGGCGCTTCAACCCCTATATGCAGATGGCACTGCGGGAGCAAGGCTGATATGAAGCTGGAATTTTTAGGTCATGACGAGCGCTATATCGTCGAACAGAGCCTGATGACCCTCTTTCCGCTGGAAAAACCGACCTATGACGCGGTGCAGCCAGGAGACGAGGCGTGGTGCCGCCTTGCCGCCGGGGAAACGGCGGCGGACTGTCAGGTCACAGCGGAGCTGCACTATCACGGATACACCGCCGCCGGGACCTTTGCATCCTCCCTCACCGGCACGGACTTTGAAAAAGAAGGCCAGCGGCGCTACGCCGTGGCGGCCTGCTTCTATCTGGCATTTCTGGATCTGTATCCCAAGCTGCCGGAAGCGCTCCGCGCCGCGGAAAAGCTGACGCTGCCCCCCTGGGGGATGCTCACCGGCGTCCGGCCCGACAAGCCCATCACACGGGCGCTGATGGAGGGCAAGACCCCGGAGGAAGCCAAGCGGGAACTGAAGGCGCACTATTTCGTCCCTGAGGACCGGGCGGCGCTGGCTTTGGAGACTGGTGCCGTGGGCTATCAGGCGTTGAAGCGGCTGGAAAAGCGGGATATCGACCTGTATGTGGGCATCCCCTTCTGCCCCACCCGCTGCGCCTACTGCTCCTTTGTCAGTCAGAGCGTGGAGCGAAGTTTTTCTCTAGTGGAGCCCTATGTAAAGGCCCTGATCGGGGAAATTCGCTCCGGCGGGGATATGGTGCGTAGCAATCGTCTGCGCCCCCGCGCCTTTTACATGGGCGGCGGCACCCCCGGCATCCTGACGCCGGATCAGATGGATGCCATCCTGACGGCTCTGGAAGAATCCTTCGACCTCTCCGCCTGTCCGGAGATCACGGTAGAGATCGGCCGTCCGGATACCATCACCGCCGAAAAACTGGCTGTTCTGAAAAGTCACGGCGTCACACGGGTCTGCGTGAATCCTCAGACCATGGAGGATCACGTCCTCGCCGCCATCGGCCGCCGCCATGTCTCTGCGGATACGGTGCGGGCCATGGAGCTGGTGCGGGCCTACCGGTTCCCCCACGTCAACATGGACCTCATCGCAGGTCTGCCGGCGGATACACCGGAGGGCTTCCGCCGTTCTCTGGACAAATGTCTGGAACTGGGGGCCGATGACATCACCATCCACACGCTGGCGCTGAAAAAGGGCAGCCGCATTCTCATGGAAGGTCTCTCCATTCCCGATGGAGCGGCCGTGCAGGCCATGCTGGACTATGCCGCCCCTACCCTGCGGGCCGCAGGTTTCGTCCCCTACTACCTCTACCGGCAGAAGTATATGTCCGGCAGCTTTGAGAACGTGGGTTGGAGCCGCCCCGGCGGGGAGTGCTGGTACAACGTGGACATCATGTCGGAGCTGTGTTCCATCCTGTCCTTCGGTGCGGGCGGTTCCACTAAAATGGTAGAGCCCGGCACCAATCACATTGAGCGGGTCTTTAACCTGAAGTATCCCAAGGAATACACGGAGCGGCCGGAGAAAATTCAGCAAAACCAGGCTGCTTTCGCGGAGTTTTATCAAAAATACGTTCCCGAAACTTAAACGGGCGGCCACGGCCGTAAGGAGGGTCATTCATGGAACATAGCTGTGAAGCGTATTGGACCAAGGCGGAAGGACTGGCGCGGGACGCCATCTGCACCATGAGTTTGGGGGCCAAACGGCTGACGGACGCCGCCAAGCGGCAGTTAGAGATCGCGGATCTCCGCGCCGGCGTCAACGTCGGTCTCCGGGAACTGGGCGAGCTGTTGTATGCCACCCACACCGGCACCCCTACGGATTCTGAGCTGCTGCTGGAAAAAATGCGGGAGATCGATGAGCTCAAGGCCCGGCTCCGGGAGTTGGAGGGAGAACCCATCATCCATCTGATTTGCCCCCGCTGCGGACATGAGGTCCAGCCGGAGGACGTATACTGCCGGGACTGCGGCGAAAAGCTGTAATGACGGGTATGTTCCGCTCCTGCGGCGCATACCTAACCAATAGCGAGGGTGGTACGCCGCCGAAAGACTGTCGATAAAGCGATAAATTCTCCGCAGCGGTAAGGTAGGGCAGCCGTTAGCGGCTCCGCCGCTCTACGGATGCCGCATACCCCTTGCGGGTAAAGGGTGTGTGCGAGAAACCTAAGAGGGGTTTCCTGCGCCATTGAAAACCTGCTCAGCGGGGATACGCCCCGCCCCTCTCAATCTGAAAATTCGAGGTAACATCCATGGCAACTCCTGCGAAAAAGCAATCCTTCTTAGGCGGCGCCGCCATTCTGGCGGCGGCTGTGGTCATCGTCAAGCTCATCGGCGCGGCCTACAAGATCCCTCTCACCAATATTTTGGGCGGAGCGGGAAAAACTTATTTTGACACCGCGTATAAAATTTACAACTTCCTGCTGACCTTCTCCACAGCGGGGCTTCCGCTTGCCATCTCCCGCATGACCAGTCAGGCTCACGCAAAGGGGCTGGAAAATGAGAAGCGCAAGATCTTTTCCACCTCCATCTGGCTGTTCTTTCTGCTGGGTCTGGTCTGCTCCGTGCTGATGTTCACGCAGGCAGACGCGCTTGCCCGTTTCCTGAATAACTCCCTGGCCGCCACTGCGGTGCGGGCGTTGTCCCCCGCCGTGTTCTGCGTCTGCCTGCTGGCGTGTATGCGGGGCTACACGCAGGGGCAAGGCAATATGAAGCCTACCGCCGTCTCGCAGGTGCTGGAAGCGCTGCTGAAGCTGGGTATCGGTCTGCCGCTGGCATGGTATCTCCTGCATATGGGACGCCCCGCCGAGATCGGCGCCGCAGGCGCCATCATTGGCGTCACCGCCGGAACCGCCCTGTCCATGCTGTTTCTGGTAGCATATCTGTCGGTCCACTGGAACCGCACGGAATCTCTGGACGCCCCCTCCTCCAGCGGGCAGATCATTAAGCAGATCCTACTCATCGGCGTTCCCATCACCCTGAGCAACTCCGCTATGAGCATCATCAACATCATCGATACCAAGATCGTCATGGGCCGCCTGCAAAGTGCGCTGGGCCTTTCCGAAACCGCCGCTGCCGTTTTGAACGGTCAATACAGCATCGCCATGGATATGCCTAATATGGTGGCCTCTTTCATTTACCCCGTCACCATGAGCCTGATCCCCTTCGCAGCGGCGGCGCTGGCCCGGAAGGACCACGCCGAGGCGGACCGCATCATTTCCTCCGCCTTCCGACTCATCGCCATTCTGGCGCTGCCCGCGGGCGTGGGTCTCTCCGTGCTGTCCACCCCCATTGAGCGGCTCATGCTGCCCATGCAGCCGGAGGACGCGCTGGCGGCGGGTCCCCATTTGCAGATTTTAGGCATTGCCCTGATCTTCATCTGCCTGATGATTTTGACCAATGCCATTTTGCAGACCTACGGCAAGGAGAAGCTTCCTATTTTCACCGTCATCGCCGGCGGCGTGGTGAAGGTGGTCATGAACTACATTCTGGTGGGCAACCCGGACATCAGCATCCACGGCGCGCCCATTTCTACCCTGTGCTGCTATCTGACCATCTGCGGACTGAACCTTTTCTTCGTGTGGAAATATTCCCCGGAGAAGCCCCGGTACACGCGGCTGTTCGGAAAGCCCATCGTAGCCTCCGCCGTGATGGGTGCCGCCGCCTGGGCGGTGTACGGCCTTGTTGCCAGAGTCCTCAGCGGCCACAGCGCTTACGGTGCCAACGCCCTCGCTACCTTCTGCGGCATTCTGGCCGGTGTAGTGGTATACGGCGTTCTGGTCATTACCCTGCGAATCTTACGGGCAGAGGACGTAAAAGCTCTGCCTAAAGGCGAAAAAATAGCCAAACTTTTGCGCTTGAAGTGAACGATTTATAAAAAATCCTGTTATATCAACGTTTTCAGGATAAAATAGCTTGCAAAGGCAGTGGAGATATGGTAAATTTTCAAAGGAAACAACGCTATGGGTGGGAGGATCTTCTCACCATCATGCACCTGCTGCGTGCCCCCGAGGGCTGTCCTTGGGACCGCGAGCAGACCCATCAGTCCATCCGCCGGAATTTTCTGGAAGAGACCTACGAGGCGCTGGACGCCATTGACCGGAATGACACCCCCGGTATGTGCGAGGAATTGGGGGATGTTCTGCTTCAGGTGGTGTTCCATTCCGTGATGGAAGAGGAGCAGGGCCGTTTCACCGCAGATGACGTGGTGGACGGCGTGGCTCAGAAGCTGGTGTTCCGCCATACCCATGTATTCGGCGCTGCCGAGGCCGCCGACAGCGCACAGGCGCTGGAGGGCTGGGAGGCTCAGAAAAAGAAAGAAAAGGGGTTCACCTCCCCGGCGGACGCTGTGGAAGCCGTACCCCATACGCTGCCGGCGCTGTGGCGGGCGGAAAAGATCGTCTCCCGCTCCGTAAAGGCCGGGTTCAACTGGGACTCCGCTGCCGGTGCGCTGGACAAGCTGGATGAGGAAACCGCCGAGCTGCGGCAGGCCGTGGAGGCCGGACAGCCTGTGGACAGTCCTCACGGCATCCGGGAGGAGCTGGGCGACGCTCTGTTCATTCTCTGCAAGATCGCCCAGATGTCCGGTGTGGACCCGGAGGACGCTCTGCACCGGGCCTGTGACAAATACCAAGGTCGGTTCCGCCGGGTGGCGGATGCCGCCGACCGCCCGCTGAACGCTTATACGGAAGCAGAAAAAATCGCTCTTTGGGAGCAAGCCAAAGAAAACTAAGATCTTCATTGCGGAAACGCGATAAAAGATAAATGGAATTTTAATTATTTTACAGGAGGATATACTCATGAACAAAGCTGAACTGATCGCCGCCGTGGCCGCTGCCGCTGAAATTTCCAAGAAGGACGCTGAGACTGCTGTCTCCGCTACCCTGGACGCCATTACCGCCGCTCTGAAAGAAGGCGACAAGGTCCAGCTGGTTGGCTTCGGTTCTTTCGAGGTCAAGTCCCGCGCTGCCCGCACCGGCCGTAACCCCCGTACCAAGGAAGTTGTCGAGATCCCTGCTTCCAAGGTGCCCGTGTTCAAGGCCGGCAAGGCTCTGAAGGACGCTGTGGCTGAATAAATTCACACCGTAAAAGGGGGCGTTATGCCCCCTTTTTCATTTTTCAAGAAAGGAAGCACCATGCGCTTAGACAAATATCTCAAGGTCTCCCGGCTCATCAAGCGGCGGACCGTGGCCAACGAAGCCTGCGACAACGGGCTGGTCACCGTCAACGGTAAGCCCGCCCGGGCCTCCTACGAGGTGAAGGAGGGAGACCAGATCACCCTGCGCTTCGGCGTACGGACCGTCACCGTGGAGGTGCTGTCCGTTCAGGAAACCGTGCGGCAGAGCGATGCCGCCGCCCTGTACCGGCAGATCCAATAAGTTCTTCTATCTTCCTCCCTGTCCGCATACACTGAGGGCAGGGAGGGATCTTATGACCAATGACTTCAATATGCCCGTCACCCCCCACCGGCTGGAGCTGATGGACCGGGCGCATCTCACCGTTTCCGGCGTGGAGGATGTGGAGCGCTTCGACGAGAGCGGCGTCATCATGACCACCTCCGCCGGGACCCTGATCGTCACCGGGGAGGACCTGCACATCGGCAAACTGTCCTTAGAGGGGGGCGAGTTGTATGTGGATGGCCGCATCACCTCCATCTCTTATGAGGACACTCCGAACCGTCAGGGCGGCTTTTTCAGCCGTCTGTTCGGATAGGCCATGGCCATCCATGTCACGGAGCAGCTCCGCACGTTCCTCCTGTCGATTCTGCTGGGTCTGGGCGCCGGGGTCCTGTACGACCTGCTGCGGGCGGTGCGGCTGCGGCACCCCCGACTGACGGCGCCGCTGGACCTGCTCTACTGTCAGGCCATAGGTTTGGCGGTCTTTCTGTTCGTCCTACGGCAGTCGGATGGCCAGCTCCGGGGGTTCATCCTGCTGGGAGGTCTGGGCGGCGGCGTTCTGTTTTTTTTCCTGCTTTCCCGGCCCCTGCGGCCGGTTTGGGACTTCTGGATGGACCGGTGGATGGAATTGTTCCAATTTCTGAGTCTACCGGGACGGTTTTGCGCCGCAGTTTGTAAAAAATTTGCATTTCAGGCAAAAACCCTCTTTTATTTTCTCAGGAAATACGCTACAATACATATTGAAGGAGTATGGAAGCCCCTTCGCAAAGGAGGGATGTCCCATGGCAAAGCCCGTCAAACCCGCAAAAAAGAAAAAATCAGGTAATCTGCTGGTCCATGTGGTGATTCTGCTGCTTCTGGCCACAGTGGGCTGGCGGCTTCATGCCCTTCAGGGGCAGGTCCGGGCCGCGCAGGCGGAACGGGATCAGTATGCCCGGCAGGTGGAGAATGTCCAGCAGGAAAATGAGACGTTGCGGAGCGACATCGCAGAAGGTCCCACCGAGGAGAAAATGAAAGAACTGGCCCGGGAAGAACTGGGCATGATCGACAGCAACAGCTATCTGTTTTTAGATCGATCCAACTGAGCATTACCGGCACAGCCGGTTACTATTATTTTAACAAGAATAAGAATAGGAGTAACACAGCACTTATGGAGTACGAGGTCGGAACAGTCTTAGAGGGCAAGGTCACCAGTATTACAAAATTCGGCGCTTTCGTGGCCTTGGAGGGCGGCAAGTCCGGCCTGGTACATATTTCGGAGATCGCCAACAGCTATGTCAACGATGTACATGACTTTTTGCAGGAGGGGCAGGACGTTAAAGTAAAGCTCCTTGCTATCAAGGACGGAAAGCTGGATCTTTCCATCAAAAAGGCGTTGCCCGCACCGGAGCGCCCCGCCCAGCGGAGCTTCCAGCCCCGTCCGGCAGCAGCCCCCCGTCCCGCGGCGGCTCCCCGGCGGCCCGCCGTTCAGGCAGCGGACACCACCCCCTCCGGCGATCTGGCCTTCGAGGACAAGCTCAAGCAGTTTCTCTCCTCCTCGGAGCGGAAAATGGCAGACCTGAACCGGAACATCTCCGGCAAGCAGGGCGGCCGCAGAAGAAGATAAATCCATTTCAGACTGAAACAACGCAGCCGTCTCCGGGAGAGCATCCCAGAGACGGCTGCGTCAACTTATATGTGTGAAAAATCACGCAGAAAAAGCGTCCACGCCTGCAAGGGCACATTTGATAGGGCCGATTTTCCGCGCCCCTTTTACGCCAGTCTGCGGAAGCATTTATTCTGGGTGTTGCTCCAGAAGTGGGTATCGTCGATGCCGGACACGTAGTAAACAAGCGGAGTGGAAAAGTCATTTTGCAGATAGTCAATGTCCAACGCCGGACAGTATCCCACGCTGCTGCGGTCCCGGACGCGGAAGGCATAGGCGGTTTCGCCAAGCAACTCCAGTGCCGGATACGCGATGCGGCAGCCGTCCTCGGAAAACAGCAGAACGGTGGTACCCGCATCGTCCACCCAGATACCCGCAAGGGCTTCTTCCGTCACAGCGCTGTAATCCCCCGGCGCTTCGTAGCGGTACTCCGCGCGTTCCGTACGGTCTAAAATCTGCGTAAACAGGGGGAGCAGCTTCCACGCCGCCCACTTCACCCGGCCCGTGCTGCGGTACGGCTGTTCCATGGTATAGCCCGCGTCATCCAGTGCGTCATAGGCCGTCTCATCGCCCCGCATGAGGGTCTCCGCCTCCGTCAGCACCGCCGCCCATGCCCGGGCCAGCTCCGCAGAGTTTTCCATGGGCACGTTTTCATCTATCCACCTGAATACGTCCTCCTGCTCCACCGAATTCACATCGATCCAGTCCAGCAGCTCTCCGGCGGCATAGGTGGCCCGCAGAGAGCTGCCCGCCGTGCCGGGCGCCACGGTGTAGATGTCTGTCAGCACATCTTCCAGACTCAGCGGTTCTTTTTCCTCCGGCTTTGCAGGTTCAGGTTCCGGCGTTTCATCGGGAGGTTCCGCTGCCTCCTCCCCCGGTGCCGATGGCTTCGCAGCCGGCGGATTCTCCGGCTCCCTGTTCTGCCCGCCGCAGGCGGTCAGCAGCAGCGCCAGCAGCAAACATACCTCAAGATTCTGCGTTTCATCCCATTCACCTCTCGATTTTTTATTCCGCGGCCATGCCAACACACGCAAAATACAAGACCTCCACTGGTTCCGGCCATGGCCGAAGCCGGACGCCGCACATGGATACATTGGAGCAGGCTTTCAAAGGAGACCTCAATGCCATAAGCAAGCACATCTGTATATGCTTATTATATCAATACCATGCGGAAATTCAAGCGGGCCCCACAGATCCCCGCTTCAAGGCGGCAAAGGAAGCACAGGAAATCAGAATCACGGCTCCCCCGCCACTAGCAGTCATTCGTTCTATCGACCTAAAAAACCACGCGGTCAGCCTCTCGGCTGACCGCGTGGTTCCACAAGTATTCTGTTTTTACTGTACGGAATTTTTCATTCTCCACACGATGGCAGAGACCTGACCGCGGGTCAAGGTGTTGTTGGGCTTATAGGTGCTGGTGCCGTTGGAGAAGTACCCCTCAATGATACCGGCGGCATTCAGCGCCTGCACATAGACGTCATTGGTGTCGGTAAAGGGTTTCTTGCTAGGCAGACCGGTGGTAGAAAGCTTCAACGCCTTGGCGGCGATCTGCGCGATCTGCAAACGGGTGATAGGCCCGTTCAGCTTGGGATTGCCGGACACCAGTCCGGCAGCCTTGGCCTTCGCCAGATAGCCGCTGAAGGGGCTGCCCTTCACCGTGGGAGCCTGCTCGCCGTAGCCCGCCGCCAGCATGATGAGCTTCAGGGCCGCGCCGTAAGTAATGGTATTCTTCTCTTGAAACGTTCCGTTGCTGTAGCCGGAGATAACATTGGCGCTGGCAAGTTCCGTAACATACTTATAGCACCAGGTGGAGGTGGAGATATCCGTAAACTTCTTCACGCTGTCCACCACGCCGATGGAGACCACACCGGCCCCCAAAGCGGTGCCGCTGCTGCTCAATGCCACATAGGGAATGGAGACAGAACCGGTGAACCCACTGTTGGGAATGAAGCGCAGCTGGCTCATGGAATCAGTGTCGCTGCCGTAGCTGTAAGCGCTGGTGGTATCCGCCGCATAGGAGCCAACGTACAGAACACCGGCAGTGGAGGCAGGCAGCTCCAGCAGCTGGATGCTGCTAAGGCCGAAGCCAGTGGCGGATGCCACCGCGGAATACACAGAGTTTGCCGGGAAGTTCACGGAGGTACCCTTGGTGGTCACGCTGTAAACCTCAGACACCGGAGAAGCCGTCACACTGATCAGAATGGTTGCAGAAACAGCCGTTCCGCTGCTGCTGTATCCGGTAAAGGTGAGGGCTGTGCAGTAATTGCTGCCGCTGGGGATATAGGTCAGCTCGGAGAGGTCATATTCCGATGCAGAGGCGGGACTGTAGGAGAAAATCATACTGCCCGCCATAGAAGCGGTGAGCTGCGTCCGCGTCGCGCCGTACTTGCTGGCATTGTAATAGTTGTAGTATAGACTGCCGGTAGCGGGTACACTGGTCAGCGTCAGATATTGCAAGGACCCGCCAGAGGTGTACTTACGGAAAAGGCGGACAATGTCATTGGCGTTGATCTGCAGGGCGGTGTTGGGCGTGGTATTGTAGCGGATGTTGCCCACATATCGGGATGTTACCGCAGATGTACCGGTGGTGATGACCAGTGTACCGGTGGTCGACTGATCGCATTTGCTGTTTTTACCGCCGTAAAGGGTGAAGCTCAGCGTAATACTGCCCGAGAAGGTCCGATCCGCCACAAAGCTCAAATCGTCCAGGCTGTAGTCCGCATCTTCGTAGCTGTCATAACCAAATGTGGTTCCGGACAGGCTGGAACGGGTAAAGGCTGTCTCATTCCGCTTGCCGTACCGGGAATAGAGGGTACCGGCGTTGTTGAACGCACTGTCAGGCCGGCTGAATTCCACATACTTGAAGCTGCCGGTGCAGTTGCTGCTATCGTAGACCTTTTTAAAGTCATCCTCGTCAAAGGCAACTTCGTCACCGGCCTTCACCGTGTAGGTGACATCGCCCTTGGCCGTGGAGGAACCGGTCTTATCGGTGGTGATGACCAACGTACCGGTGACATTCTGGTTGGTTCGGGTGCCGGTGCCGCCATAAACAGTGAATCTCAGCTCCACGCTGCCGGAGAAGGTCCGATCCGCCACAAAGCTCAGCTCGTCCAGATCGTAGTCACCATAGTCGCTGTCACCGTAGTAGAACTTGTTGCTGCTGAGGCTGGAACGGGTGAAGGCAGTCTCATTCCGCTTGCCATACCGGGAGTAGAGGGTACCGGCATTGTTGAACGCGCTGTCGGGCCGGCTGAATTCCACATACTTGAAGCTGCCGGTGCAGCTGCTGTTCTCATAGATCTTCTCAAAATCGTCATCGTCAAAGGTAACTTCCTCACCGGCTTTCACTGTGTAAGTAATGTCACCCTTGCTGGAGGATGCAGATTTAGAAGATGTGATTTTCAGGGTTCCGCTGACAGAATCATTCTCCTTGCTGCCTCTCCCGCCGTAAGCTGTAAATGCAATCTCAATACTATCGGAAAAAGACTTATCCGCCACAAAGCTCAGTTCGTCCAGATCATAGTCACCATAGTCGCTGTCACCGTAGTAGAACTTGTAATCGTCCAGTTCAGAGCGGGTAAAAGAGGTTGCATTCCGCTTGCCGTACCGGGAATAAACGGTACCGGCATTGCTGTAATCAGAGGAAGGCTTTTCAAATACCACATACTTCAGCGTGCCGGAGCCGCCAGCCTTGTCATAGGCATTAACAAAATCTTCATCGTCAAAGGCAACTTCCTCGCCGGCTTTCACCGTGTAGGTGATGTCACCCTTGGAGGAACCGGAACCGCCGCCGACTTTAATATCCATGGTGCCGTACACATAATTCTTGCCGTCGGCGTCATAGATCTCAAATTTCAGCCGCAGCGTGCCGCTGTCGGCCCGGCGGTTGGCTTCAAATGTCAAGCCATCCAACGCGTAGTCCATATTCTTGGGCACATCGCGGCTGTCATAATAAAACCATGTGTTACGCAGATCGCTTTCACTGAGGCTCACAGTCTTATCATAGTAATTCACAGCGGTCAAGTACCCATAGTCATCCAGATCGCTGTAATCGGTGAATACCACATAGCTGGGATCACCACTATATTCACTTCTGTAAAGGTCGCGGAACTCCCGCTCTTTGAATGATACAGAGTCCCCCTTATCCACTTCATAAGTCAGATCCGCTGAAGATTTTGCGGACACGGCCGGGACCATCGTCATGACCATGACCAGCGTCAGCAGAAAGGCCGGAAGCCGTTTTCTGAAAAACCGTCTCATAAAAAACCTCCTAAATTCAGTTTAGCACCTATGTACACTTCTATAAACCTACCATAGCGGAAAGTCACTTTGCAATCATGAACAAATTGTGAACAAGATGCTACAATCCGGTTAAAATTTATCGCTGCGAACAGCCGGAATTTTTTACACCACAGCGGGCATTTCCTTCTCGTGAAACAGTCCTCCAAGCCGGACCCGCTTTTCATGCCGCGCCGCCCTTCTCCAGCCGCGGAAAAGAGGTTTGTATTTTGAGGAAATATCTGCTATAATAAAGGTCAACCTTAGAAAACTTGGTGGCCGGACGCTGCTGCGGGCCGTGTGCCCCCGGCGAACACGCCCGGAGAAATTCCGGGCCGCAGCTTGGGACGATAGGAAGTAATGCGATGATCGATCAATATGGCCGGACAATTGATTATCTGCGGCTGTCGGTAACGGACCTTTGCAATTACCGATGCCAATACTGTATGCCGGCGGACGGCGTGGAAAAGGGTCCCCATGGGGCCGTCCTCTCCGTAGAGGAATACGGCGAGATCGCCCGGGCGGCGGTGAAGCTGGGAGTCCGGAAGATCCGTTTGACCGGCGGAGAACCGCTGGTGCGGCGAGGGATTCTGGACATCTGCCAAACGCTGCGGGCCATCCCGGAACTGAAGGAGCTTTGCCTCACCACCAACGGCAGCCTGCTGCCGGAATTGGCAAAGCCCCTGCGGGAGGCTGGAGTGGACCGGCTGAACATCAGTCTGGATACCCTGCGGACGGAGCGATTCCGGGAAATCACCCGTCGTGGAAATCTGGAGGACGCCTTTGCGGGCATCCGGGCAGCGGAGGACGCCGGATTTCAGAATATAAAGCTGGACACCGTGCTGATGGGCGGCGTGAACAATGACGAGATCGAGGATTTTCTGAGCCTGACGAAAGAGCACCCCTGGGAGGTGCGGTTCATCGAACTGATGCCTATGGGGCCCTGTGCGGCATGGCCCAAGGAGCGCTTCCTGCCGGTAACGGAGATTCTGAACCGATTCCCGGCGCTGGAAGAAATCGAACCCAATGGCGTGGCGCGGCGGTACCGTCTGCCGGGAGCCATGGGGACTGTGGGGCTGATCACCCCCATGAGCCACGAGTTCTGCGGAGCGTGCCGCCGCATTCGGGTGACGGCGGACGGCAAGCTGAAGGGCTGTCTCCACAGCCGGGAGGAAATCTCCCTCCGGGGACTTCACGGCAGGGAATTGGAGGACGCCATCCTACGGGGCATCCTGCATAAGCCCAAGGGGCACCACCTGACAGAGCATGCCAGCGATACGCCCCGGACCATGAATGAGATCGGAGGCTGAACCATGGGAGAACTGACCCATTTCAACGAGCAGGGCCGCGCCCGGATGGTGGACGTGACGGAGAAAGCCGTGACCCACCGGCGGGCGGTGGCGGCGGGAGAGATCCGCGTATCACCGGAAACTATGGTCCATATCAAAAACGGTACCCTGAAAAAGGGAGACGTGCTGGCGGTGGCGCAGGTGGCGGGGATTCAGGCCGCTAAGCACAACTGGGAGCTGATCCCTATGTGCCACCCCCTGCCCTTGACGGGCATCGACATCACGTTCCACCTGTCTGATGAACCGTGCATGGTGGAAATTCAGGCCGCCGTCACCTGCACCGGCGTCACCGGCGTAGAGATGGAGGCACTGACCGCCGTTTCCGTGGCGGCCCTCACCGTTTACGATATGTGCAAGGCGGTGCAGAAGGATATGGAGATCACCAACATCCGCCTGCTGGAAAAATCCGGCGGCAAGAGCGGAGACTATAAGCGAGAGGACTGATAGAACCATGGCAAAGGTCGTATCCGTCAATATCAGCGAGAAAAAGGGAACACTGAAAAAGCCCGTTCCGGAAATTGAATTGAAACTGCGCCACGGCATCGTGGGGGACGCCCACGCCGGAGACTGGCACCGCCAGATTTCTCTATTGGCGGAGGAAAGCATCGACACCATGCGGGCCCTGTCGCCTATTCCCCTGGACCCGGGCGTGTTCGCGGAGAATATCAATACAGAGGGCATCGACCTCAAGCACCTGCCGGTGGGCACCCATCTGCGGATCGGCGAGACGGAGGTGGAAGTGACGCAGATCGGCAAGGAGTGCCACAATGACTGCGCCATCAAAAAGGCGGTAGGCAAGTGCGTCATGCCCACGGAGGGCATCTTCGCCGTGGTGGTAAAAGAGGGCGTTGTCAGGCCCGGAGACGAAATTGAGGTGCTGAAGTGAAGCTGATCCGAACAGAGGAGGCCGTGGGCCACGTGCTGTGCCACGATATGACCCAGATCATCAAGGATCAATATAAGGACGCCCGGTTCCGCAAGGGCCACATCGTCACAGAGGACGATATTCCCGTGCTGCTGAGCATGGGCAAGGAGAACCTGTATGTCTGGGAGATGACTCCGGGCATGGTCCACGAAAACGACGCGGCGGAGCGGCTGCTGGCCCTGTGCGGTCAGGAGAACATGGTCCGCAGTGAGACGAAAGAGGGCAAGATCGAGCTGCGAGCCGCCTGCGACGGCCTGTTCCGGGTGGACAGCCAGCGGCTCATCGCCGTCAACTCCCGGGAGGATGTGATGATCGCCACCCGGAAGGGCAATACCGCCGTGAAAAAGGGCGACAAGCTGGCGGGGATGCGGGTGATCCCCCTCGTCATTGAAGAGGGAAAGCTGAAAGCCGCCAAAGCGGCCGCCGGAGAGGAACCGCTGCTGGAGCTGCTGCCCTATGTGAAGAAAACCGCCGCTATCGTGGCCACCGGCAGCGAGGTGAAGAAGGGACTGATTCAGGACACCTTCACCCCGGTGGTGCGTGACAAGCTGGCGGCCTACGGCATCGAAACCATCTTCATCGCCTATTCCGGCGACGGCGTAGAAAATGTGGCCAACGCCATCGGCGAAGCCCGGAAAACCGGCGCGGACCTGATCCTGTGCACCGGCGGCATGAGCGTGGACCCCGATGACAATACCCCCGGCGGGATCCAGGCAAGCGGCGCCCGCATCGTCACCTACGGCGCGCCGGTGCTGCCGGGCGCCATGTTCCTGCTGGGCTATTTTGAGGACGGAACCCCCATCTGCGGCCTGCCCGGCTGTGTGATGTATGCCGGGGCCACCATTTTCGACCTGGCGCTCCCCTGGATCGCCGCCGGCGTGAAACTGACCCGCAGAGACTTCGCCGTGATGGGCGAGGGCGGGCTGTGCCTTGGCTGTAAGCCCTGTCACTGGCCCAACTGCCCCTTCGGAAAATAAAAGCGAGAGCGCCAAGGAGCGCTCCTGCTTTTCCGAATCGTTCATCTTGATTGAGTATCACGCTTTACTCTGTAAAGTCGAGATAGATTTTCCATCGAATCAGAAAGGAAGAACCAACATGAAAAGGTGTTTGTCTCTGCTGCTGGCCCTGTGCCTGACCTTGTCCCTCACCTCCTGCGGCGGTAAAACCGACACCAGTGCCGACGCCGCTGACGGTTCTCAGACGCAGGACAACGCCCCCACGGAAACCCCCGCCGGTGAGCCGGTGGAGCTGATCGTGTTCGCTGCCGCCTCTATGACGGAGACCATGAACCAGCTCAAGGAAATGTACGAGCAGAACAACCCCAACGTGACCGTTACATATAACTTCGATTCCTCCGGCACCCTGCTCAAGCAGATCAAGGAGGGCGCGGAGTGTGACCTGTTTATCTCCGCCGCTCCCAAGCAGATGAACGCCATGGACGGCAGCCTGATCGGTGATACGGAGAAGAATCCCGACGGCCTTGACCTCATCGTCACCGACAGCTGTGTGAACCTGCTGGAAAACAAGGTGACGCTCACCGTTCCCGCCGGCAATCCCAAGGGCATTGAAAGCTTTGACCAGCTTGCCGAGTTGCTGAAGAACGGCGATGTGATGCTGGCCATCGGCAACAGCGACGTGCCCGTGGGCCAGTATACCCTGAAGATCTTCAACTACTATGGCATCGACGAGACCGCCGTCGCAAATAAGCTGACCTACGGCAACAACGTGAAGGAAGTCACCTCTCAGGTCAGTGAGGGCGCTGTGGACTGCGGCATCATCTATGCCACCGACGCCCACTCCGCCGGTCTGACGGTGGTGGACAGCGCCACTGCCGAGATGTGCGGCCAGGTCATCTACCCCGCCGCCGTGCTCAAGGGGGACAAGGAGGACGCCGCCCAGGACTTCCTGGCCTATCTCCAGACCGACGCGGCCATGACCGTGTTTGAGTCCGTGGGCTTCTCCGCCGCTTGACCGAGAATTTTTTCTGAAAAGGCCGACGATAAATCGCTTGCCCGCCGCTGATACGGCGGCGGGCCGTCGGTCCTCCATCCCTTCCCCCTCAGGAGGTAACTTATGGACCTGTTTCCCCTATGGAACTCGCTGCGGATCGCGGCTATTTCCACGGTGATCGTCTTTTTCGCCGGGATCTTCGCGGCGTACTATATCGCCCGCCTGCCCCGGCTGGTGAAGGGCGTTCTGGACGTGGTGCTGACGCTGCCGCTGGTGCTGCCCCCCACCGTCATCGGCTATCTGCTGCTGCGGCTGCTGGGGCCAAAGCGGATCCTCGGCGCGTGGCTGCTGCGTCATTTCGGCGTAAAGGTGGTGATGACCTGGTGGTCTGCCATCTTTGCCACCGCCGTGGTGATCTTCCCGTTGATGTACCGCACCGCCCGCGGAGCTTTCGAATCCTTTGACGAGACGCTGGCCTACTCCGGACAGACACTGGGCCTTTCCAACGCCTATATTTTCTGGCACATCCGGATGCCCTGCTGCCGGCAGGGCATCTTAGCGGGAACGGTGCTGGCCTTCGCCCGGGCCCTGGGTGAATACGGCGCTACCAGCATGATCGCCGGGTACACCCCCGGCAAGACCGCCACCATCTCCACCACGGTCTACCAGCTTTGGCAGACCAGCAATGACGCGCTGGCTATGAAATGGGTAATGGTCAACCTAAGCATCTCCGCCGTGGTGCTGCTGACGGTGAATATGCTGGAACGCCGGGACTTTCTGGTGTCCGGCGGGAAAAGGAGGGGGACGGCTTGAGCCTGTTTGTGGAGATTGAAAAGCAGCTGGGGAATTTCCATCTGAACGTCCGCTTTCAGGCGGAGACGGAAACGCTGGCCCTGCTGGGGGCCTCCGGCTGCGGCAAGAGCATGACCCTCAAATGCATCGCGGGGATCATGACCCCGGATCGGGGGCGGATCGTGCTGAACGGCCGGGTGCTGTTTGACAGCGAGGCCAGGATCGACCTGCCGCCCCAGCAGCGCCGGGTGGGGTATTTATTCCAGAATTACGCCCTGTTCCCCACCATGACGGTGGAGAAAAACATCCTCTGCGGCATCCGCTCCGGTTCCAAGGCGGAAAAAAACGCTGCACTGACGGCGACCCTCCACCGCTTTCGGCTGGAGGGTCTGGAAAAGCGGTATCCCGCCCAGCTTTCCGGCGGACAGCAGCAGCGGGTGGCGCTGGTGAGGATTCTCTGCTCCCAGCCGGAGGTCATTTTGCTGGACGAGCCGTTTTCCGCGCTGGACAGCTATCTGAAATGGGACTTGGAGCTGAAGCTGTCCGATTTTCTGGAGAATTTCTCCGGGCCGATTTTGTGGGTGTCCCATGACCGGGGCGAGGTGTTCCGCAACTGCAAGCGGGTGTGCATACTGGATCAGGGGGCCTCGCAAGGAACCTTCACTCTGCGGCAGCTGTTTCACGAGCCAGAAACGGAGGATGCCGCCCGACTCTCCGGGTGTAAAAACATCGTGGAGGCCGTACCGGCAGGCAGCGCCGTAACGCTGCCTGCGTGGGGCCTGACGCTGAACTGCGGTAAACCGGTCCCGGCGGATGTCCGTCAGGCAGGCATCCGGGCAAGACACGTGATGACGGTGCCGGAGGGCACCCCGGACGCCTTCTACTGCACGGTGGAGCGGGTCATTCAGGATGTGTTCACCACCATCGTCCTGCTGCGGCCGGAGGGGGCCGCGGACGGTGCCCCCCTCCTGCGGATGGAACTGGAACGGGACGATTGGCGGCGGCTGAACCGCCCGGAGGGGCTTTGGATCGCCGTCCAGCCAAGGGATATTCTACTATTGAAATGAGGAGATGATCGTATGTATCGTGCTGCTGTATTGACGGTCAGCGACCGTGTTTCCCGGGGCGAGCGCCCCGACGAGGGCGGCCCGCTGGTGGCGGAGCTGCTGAAAAACGCAGGCTATGAGGTGGTTCGGACCGATGTGGTGCCGGACGAGCAGGTGCAGATCGAAGCGGCGCTGCGGCAGATGTCCGACGGCGGCGACATTCAACTGCTTGTGACCACCGGCGGCACCGGCTTCGCCCCACGGGACGTGACCCCGGAGGCCACCCTTGCCGTGTGCGACCGGCTAACCCCCGGCATCCCGGAGGCCATGCGCTATACCTCCATGCAGATCACCAGCCGTGCCATGCTGTCCCGGGCGCAGGCGGGCATCCGGAAAGGGACCTTGATCCTAAACCTCCCCGGCTCCCCCAAGGCGGCTAAGGAGAATCTGGAGGCGGTGCTGCCCACCATCGGTCACGGTCTGGAAATGCTCTCCGGCCGCCCCGCCGATTGCGCCAAGCTGACGGACTGAGGGGAATATCTCTGCCAAAACCGGATGCTTCCCCCGCAAGCAAAAAATCGGCTAATCTTTTGTATAGAGAAATTGCAAAAAAAGCTACCGCCTGCAAAATGCAGACGGTAGCTTCATACATATCTCGGCGCTTTTTCGTTGGTAATTGTTGTAAATTTGTGGTAAATTCATCAGATTGCCACGGAAAAGCCCTTTATTTTCAAGGCTTTGCGGTATCTCTTAGTACATGCCGCCCATGCCGGGGTCAGCGGGAGCAGCAGGTGCGGGGGGTTCGGGCTTGTCGGCCACCAGGGACTCGGTGGTCAGCACCATGGCGGAGACGGAAGCGGCGTTCTCCAGAGCGGAGCGGGTCACCTTGGCGGGATCGATGATACCGGCGGCGACCATGTCGCAGTACTCCTCCTTGTAAGCGTCGAAGCCGTAGCCCAGCTTGCCGGAATTGCGGACCTTCTCCAGGATCACGGAGCCGTCCAGGCCGGCGTTGGCAGCGATCTGGCGGATAGGAGCTTCCAGAGCCTTGGCGATGATGCGGACACCGGTCTTCTCGTCGCCGTCCACGCTGTCCAGCAGAGCTTCCACAGCGGGGATGATGTTCACGAAGATGGTGCCGCCGCCGGCGACCACGCCTTCCTCAACGGCGGCGCGGGTGGCGTTCAGAGCGTCCTCAATGCGGAGCTTCTTCTCCTTCATCTCGGTCTCGGTAGCAGCGCCCACCTTGATGACAGCCACGCCGCCGGCCATCTTGGCCAGACGCTCCTGCAGCTTCTCCTTATCGTAGTCGCTGGTGGTGTTGGCGATCTGGCTGCGGATCTGAGCCACGCGGTCCTTGATGGCGGTGGCATCACCGGCGCCGTCCACAATGGTGGTGTTCTCCTTGGTGACCTTCACCTGACGGGCACGGCCCAGCATATCCACGGTAGCGGTCTTCAGCTCCAGGCCAACTTCCTCGCTGATGACGGTGCCGCCGGTCAGAATGGCGATGTCCTGCAGCATCTCCTTGCGGCGGTCGCCGAAGCCGGGAGCCTTGACGCACACCACGTTCAGGGTACCCCGCAGACGGTTCACGATCAGGGTGTTCAGAGCCTCGCCCTCAACGTCCTCAGCGATGATGACCAGCTTCTTGCCGGACTGGACCAGCTGCTCCAGAATGGGCAGGATGTCGGAGATCACGGAGATTTTCTTATCGGTGATGAGGATATAGGCGTCATCAATGACAGCCTCCATCTTCTCAGTATCGGTGACCATATAGGGAGTGATATAGCCGCGGTCGAACTGCATGCCCTCCACGACCTCGCTGTAAGTCTCAGCGGTCTTGGACTCCTCAATGGTGATCACGCCGTCGGCGGAAACCTTCTCCATCGCGTCGGCGATCAGCTTGCCGATCTCCTCGTCACCGCTGGAAACAGCGCCCACACGGGCAATGTCGCTGGAGCCGTTGACCTTCTTGGCCTGCTTCTTCACCTCGGCTACGGCGGCTTCCACAGCCTTGGACATGCCCTTCTTCACAACGATGGGGTTGGCACCGGCGGCCAGATTCTTCAGACCCTCGTGGATCATGGCCTGCGCCAGCAGGGTAGCGGTGGTAGTGCCGTCACCGGCCACATCGTTGGTCTTGGTGGAGACCTCCTTCACCAGCTGAGCGCCCATGTTCTCAAAGGGATCGGGCAGTTCAATTTCCTTGGCGATGCTGACGCCGTCGTTGGTGATGAGGGGAGCGCCGTACTTCTTATCCAGAACCACGTTGCGGCCCTTGGGGCCCAGGGTGATCTTAACGGTATCGGCCAGCTGGTCAACGCCGGCCTGCAGAGCCTTGCGGGCTTCATCGCCGCGCATAATGAGCTTAGACATACTTCATAACCTCCAAGTTTTCTTAAAGTGGGGGACTGCGTCCCCCCTTTGCCCGTAAAGGGCACGCCGCATCCGTAAAGCAGCAAAGCTGCTAACGGCTGCGCAGTAGATTCCCCTTCGCCAGTTTGTGAACTGGCGACGCCGTCCAGGACGGCTGGGGTCAAGGAATTTTTGCCACGCACATGTCGCGGCAAAAATCAATTCAAGCATTTTGTCAGGACACATGCCCCACCGTTCCTTCGTCCCCTTCCGGCGCAAACCAGCGAAGCGTTTGTGCCGGAAAAACGAGGAGCAGCGGAACGAGAGAGCTTTGGCCGCAAGGCCGAAGCGAGGGATGTGCAGCTTGTGACGAGTTACTCGACGATGGCCAGGATATCGTTCTGACGGACAACTACGTACTCCACGTCCTCCAGGGTCACCTTGGTGCCGGCATACTGGCTGGTGATGACCTTATCGCCGGGCTTCACGGTCATGGTGACTTCCTTGCCGTCTACCATGCCGCCGGGGCCCACGGAAATGACTTCGGCCACAGAGGGCTTCTCCTTTGCGGAGCCGGTGAGGATGATGCCGCCCTTGGTGGTCTCCTCAGTCTCCACCATCTTCAGAATCACACGATCAGACAACGGGGTAAGTTTCATGCTGGATTCCTCCTTATATATTTTTCATGATAAACAAATTTCAGCGTTAGCACTCAGTCTCCTTGAGTGCTAACGCTGTTATCATAGTACAACTGTCCCGGTTTGTAAAGGGGTAATTTGTAAATAAGTTATGAAGTTTCCATTGGGGAAAATCGTCGGTTCCCGCCCTCACTTGGGACCGGCACCGTAATTGGGATCACAGCCCTTGGGGCCGAAGAAATTCAACCTTTTTTCCGACAAAGTCAGACGTACATCCTGGCTGTGGATGGTCTCCCCGTCCAGACAGGTCACAATGGCATCTTCCGACTGAATGCGGACGTTTTTGGCAGTCACCACCCGGATCACCTCCGGCGGCAGCGAGCGGTAGCGGCCAGCGGAATAGGCGCTGAACAGCCCCGCGAACTTCATGCGGCTGATGTTTTTCACCAGCACCGTATGTAAAACGCCATCGTCCATTCGGGCCTCCGGCACCGGCGTGGAGCCGCCGCCGTAATACCGTCCGTTGCACATGGACACCAGAGCAAAGTCATCCTCGATAACCTCGTCATCCAGCGTTACCCGCCAGTGCTGGCCAATGCCCCGGAACAGGAAATTCACCGCCACGGCGGCCAGGTAGCTGCCCCGTCCGCTGAGGAGGGGGGAATCCCCCAGCTCGTGAACGCTCTCCGCCACCCGGGCGTCAATGCCGCTGCAGGCAATGGTCAGACATTGGCGGCCGTTGCAGTCGATAAGGTCCAGAGGATGGGCCTCCCCGTCCCACAGATTTTCCGCGTCCGTAAACTTGGCGGCGTCCGGACCGAAGTTTTTCAGGAAATCGTTGCCGGTCCCGATGGGGATGCAGGTCACAGCCGCATTGTCAAAGCCTGCCGCACCGTTGACCGCCTCGTTCAGAGTGCCGTCCCCGCCGCAGGCGTAAAGCCGGACCTCCTCCCCGGAGGACACCAGCCGTCGGGCGATCTCCTCCGCGCCGCCGGACCGCTGGGTCAGCAGACATTGGCAAGTCAGGCCATGCTGCCGCAGACGGTCCGCCATTTCATAAATGCGGCCCGTCTGGTCCTTTTTCCCGGCATGGGGGTTAATGATGAAGATATGCTGCACGGGTGACCGCTCCCCTTTCAACCGAAACCGTCAAATTCTGATTACAAATTGTCATTTTTGCCCGTATGATTGCTTTTTGTATAAAATTCTCCGGTCATCTTCCGTACATGAAGGCGTCGCACTTGATCATGTTCCCCACAAAATCTTTGATTTTGCGGGGGCCTCGGATCTTACCTGACCGGTCAGGCAAAGCCCGCCCGGTCCAAGGTTTTGTCTGCGGCAAAACGCTTGCGCGCCGTTGACGCGGCGTCGGCGCGCTGCGCCGTTACGGCATGATCTCCGGTCATCTTCCGTACATGAAGGCGTCGCACTTGATCATGCCGTTGTAGAGCTTGCGTTTCTTGTCGGCGGGACGGCCGAAGCACCGCTCAAATTCCGTGTGGGAGCTGAGCACCAGCACCCGCCACTTGGGGGGCAGGTCCCGGAGGGCCGCGCCGAACATTCGATACAGGTCCTCGGCCTCCTTCTTTTCCAGCAGCCGTTCGCCGTAGGGCGGGTTGGTCACCAGCTGGCCGTATTCGCTGTCCCGGTGGAATTTTCCCGCGTCTGCCACTTCAAAGCGGATGCAGTCCTCCACACCGGCCAGCTCCGCGTTGTGCCGCGCCAGCTCCACAGCGGCAGGGTCAATATCGCCGCCCCAGATGTCATAATGGCCGTGGAATTCCTTATCCATGGCCTCGTCACCGGCCTCCAGCCACAGCTTGGAGTCCATGTTTTTCCACTTCTGAGCGGCAAAGCTGCGGTCCAGGCCCGGCGCCCGGTTCTTGGCGATAAGGGCTGCCTCGATGGGGATGGTGCCGCTGCCGCAGAAGGGGTCGCAGAAGGGATCCTTTCCCCGGTAACGGGAGAGGGTCACCAGCGCTGCCGCCAGCGTTTCCCGCAGGGGCGCACCCATGTTTTTAGCCCGGTAGCCCCGCTTGTAAAGGCCCTCGCCAGAGGTGTCCAGATACAAGGTCGCTACATCCTTGATGATGGAAAACTGGATCTGATACCGGCTGCCGGACTCCGGCAGGGTCTCCACGCCGTACTTCTCCCCCAGCCGCTTAGCGGACGCCTTTTTCACGATGGACTGGCAGGCGGGGACCGAATGAAGCTGAGAGTTCAGGGAATAGCCCTTTACAGGGAATTCGCCGTCCCGTGGGATATAGTCCTCCCAGGGCAGGGCGTAGACCCCCTGAAACAGCGCCTCAAAATCACGGGCCGGGAAGGAGCCAAGCTCCATCAGCACCCGTGCGCCGCAGCGGAGGTTGATGTTCAGCCGGGCAATGTCAGCCAAAGTCCCTTCACAGTGGACCCGGCCGTTTTCCGCCCGGACATTTTTTAAGTCCAGACGGCGCATCTCGTCCGCCACCAGACTTTCCAAACCAAACAGACAGGGAACCGTCAGTGTCATGGTCCATGTCTCCTTTCAACTTTCAAAACTATATTAGGGTCAGTATAACAGACTGTCCGCCGATCCGCAACCGGAAACCGTGCTCCCACCGCAAATTGGAAGTGGTTTTTCGCCAAAAACTGTGCTATACTGCAAGTAGAAATGGATTTTGCAAAAAAGGAGGGTTCTTTGATGATGAACTGGATCTGGCTGGGGGCTGTGGTGGCCTTCGGCGTTTTGGAGGCCGCTACTGCGGCATTGGTATCCATTTGGTTTGTAGGCGGTGCGGCGGTGGCTCTGTTGGCGTCCTTTTTAGGTGCAGCGCTGTGGCTTCAGATTGCCCTGTTTCTGGCGGTCTCCGTGGGGATCCTGGCGGCGGTCCGGCCCCTGATAAAGCGGGCCAACGCAAAAACCGTCCCTACGAATCTGGACCGGGTCATCGGCTGTACTGCCCGGGTAACAGAGGAGATCGACAACGAGGCCGGCACTGGGGCCGTGTATGTAGAGGGCAAGACCTGGACCGCCCGCAGCAGCGACGGCACGGTGCTGCCCATCGGGACCCGCGTGATCGCGGAGCGAATGGAGGGCGTCAAGCTCTATGTGAAGCCGGAGCCGATAAGCTCCACGCGGCAGAGCTGACCGCTTAACTGAATAAAACCCCCTGCGAGGAAGCGGCTATGCCGTTTCCCGCAGGGGGGTTTTTATCTTCTATCTTCGGATGGATGCCCCATCGCACACTCGGAAGATTTTTGTTTTGATCCGCCCCAGTACAAGAGGTTCCATTCAATTTCGGTTTGACAGAGTCCCTGTAAGCACCCGGCCAAAGCAGATCAGCGTCCCGGCCTCCGCTGCAGGCAAGGTCACATCCCCATCCGCACGGCGGCGATTCAGGGAAAACAAATATACCGTACCGGAATCGTCCCGGTCATACTGCCGGCAAAGGACCTTGCCGTTCACGCTGAAAATACCCACATCTCCCTCCCGCAGAGGCGTGCGGCTCACATACGCCACCGCGCCGTCCTCCAGATAGGGGGCCATAGCGTCCCCGCTGATGCGGACGGCAAATTCCGCCGTCTGCGGCACTTGCTCTGTGACGGAGATCTCATCAAAATCCTCTCCCGGCACTGCGGAAACACAGCCTACCGCCGCCAGCGTGTGGTACAGGGGGATGATCCTGCCCTCGGGCCGCTCCGCCGGGAGCGGGGACGTCTCCTGTCGGCAGGCCCACAGCGCTTCGGTCACAGACTGCACCGTTTCACGTCCCAATGGGGAAAGTTCCCTGAATTTCCGCAGCAAAGTCTGTTCTTCTGAACTCAGCGTCTGCCCGCCTCCCCGGAAGCTGTCCCGAAACAGTTGATTGGGATCTGTCTCCAAGCTGTCAAACAGCCGCAGCATCACATCTTCCTTTGGAAAGCTCAGACCGTTTTCATAGTTGCTCACTGCCGAGGGGGACACTCCCAGCCGCCCCGCCAGTTCCCCACGGGACAGCTTCAGCTCCCCACGCCGGAATTTAATTCGTTCGCCAAAACTCATGGAAAAACTCCTTTCGTTCTGTTCCTCGACAACTCTCGACACAGGTGTCTTAATCATAACGAAAAAAAGTGTTGCTGTCAATCCATTTTAACAAGTTTCTTGTAAAATTATTCTTGACTTAGCAAAATACTTGTGATAATGTTACCTCGTTGACAAGGAACTTGTCCTGGCGATCAGCAAAAGCCACATGGAAAGGAGGGCAGCAAGCAGACGGGCCGCAGGCCGTTCTATACAAGTCATCCGGTTCCGCTTTCTCCGGTCCACCCGCTGAAACCGTGCGGCGAATACTGCGGACATAAAAAAATCGAACGCAGACAAAGTCTGCGTTCGATTGGTGGGGGAAGGTGGATTCGAACCACCGAAGTCAGTGACAACAGATTTACAGTCTGCCCCATTTGGCCGCTCTGGAATTCCCCCATATGAAATTGTGGAGCTGGTGGACGGATTCGAACCCCCGACCTGCTGATTACAAATCAGCTGCTCTACCAGCTGAGCTACACCAGCGTCTGACCAGCGAAGATTATATTACCAGACTCCACCCCGTTTGTCAACAGAAATTTTCGCCTCTGGCGGGAATTTTT
>ENA-UEQW01000851-UEQW01000851.1-human-gut-metagenome-genome-assembly--contig:-NODE-851-length-27460-cov-5.475185_pt1 | contig 27460 bp, 15 predicted proteins | sample MGYA00242947_ERZ507947 | MGnify/ENA primary metagenome ERZ507947 (study PRJEB26167, sample SAMN06115421) | human gut metagenome | host: Homo sapiens | place: China:Guizhou | collected 2015-03-17... | reverse complement strand
GGTTGAAAACGAGCGCTCTTATCCTGCCCGAAACGATTGGATGCATCTGTACGGATACTCGCATTCAACACGTAACGATCCGAAAATGAATAAGCTACCGTTGCAAATAATGAAAAGAAATTATCTGTTTTTCCATAAATCTTGGCACTATTACTATATAAACGGTTAAACAATTCTCCCACGCCACCTTGCGTTTTTCTCCCGATAGGCTTAAAATCACTCCAAGCCGTAGGTGCAATCAATTTATTTCCACGACTCTTCACATATCCCCATAATGTATTGGAATGCTCCTCACTAATCGTTGAACGAACTTCTGTGGCAAGCATCATATTCAAACGATGCCTCTCTGCAAATGTTCTTGAAATAAGCAATTGATTTTGAATATTATAAGTTTGCTGTATCGCATCGGATGTAAATACATCTCCACCGAAAGGCAAAAGTGCTGCTTTAAACCAAGGATCATCTGGTTCAACGCTATCAAAATCATATCCTCGATATTCATTTGCTACCGCATAAGTTTCCTCCTCTCGGAATGATTGTCGATTTGAGTTAGAATAAGTGTATCCTCCTGTAAACTGATACTTCAGCCAATCCAAAAGTTGCCATGACAAAATCAGATTTAAAGACAAACGATGATTCTTTACATCCGAACCACTATGATCCAATTCATTTAAAATATTATAACTCAATGTTTCCGATTCGTTATTAAAACCATACGTACTTCGTCTTTTATAAAACAAACGTTCACCCTTCTCATCAAAAGCAGGTAATGCACGACTTGTTGACAATGCGTAACTTAACGGATTAACACCAGAAGCATATCCCGCATTTTTTGAGATTGTCCCATTCATCCCAACATTAATTTTAATTCGATGCGGAAGTTGCATTCCGACAGAAATACTAGATGTTAAACGTTCCCCATCATTCTTCACTTCTTGACCATGATTGTTATTATAACCCAAAGACACCCGATAACTCACTTTATCTGTTCCTCCAGATATACTAAGACTATGAGTTTGACTCAATGTCACCCGGGTTAATAAATCCAACCAATCTGTATTCACCATTTCTAATGCACTCTTACGGCCCAAATATTCATCTTGATTAATATCTCCATCAATATACATTTTCATCAAACCTTCGTAAGTATAAGGTTGTTTCAAAGGTTCTTCACCATATCGAGCTCCATAATTATATGCTTCTTCCGCAAATCGAATCCTTTCCTGTGAATTCATATAGTTGAACCGATCGTACGTGGGTGCTGGTGCATACGAGAAACTTCCAGAATAATTAATAGACATTCTTCCTGTTTTGCCTTTTTTCGTTGTTACCACAATAACCCCGTTTGAGGCTCTGGACCCATAAACAGCAGTTGCAGAAGCATCTTTTAATACTGTAATTGTTTCGATATCATTTGGGTTTAGCCAAGAGATTTGATTCCCTAAAATATTTTTTAAGTCATCTGCCATATTCGTCATCAAATCAATCGGAATCGGATCATCTTGAATAATACCATCCACAACCCAAAGAGGATCCTGATTACCCAATAATGTTGCAGTTCCCCGAATTTTAATTTTAGGGCTTGCCCCAACTCGAGAACTCGTATTCATAATCATCATTCCTGCAACTTGACCTTGTAACATCTGGTCTATTGTTGAATAACTAGGAATCATCACATCATCAGCTTTTATCACAGTATAAGAACCGACCATATCTTTTCGATTCACCGTTTGATAACCTGTACTCACGACCGTCACCTCTTCCATCTCATTAACCGCCTCTTTCATCACCACGTTAATCATAGCCTGACCGCTATATTTTACTTCAACTGTCTGCATTCCTACAAAAGAGAATACAAGTACCAACTTATCTGAGTTTGTCGTTGCAATCTCAAATTTTCCTTCAATATCAGTAGCAACTCCAACCTGCGTACCTTTTATCAAAACAGTTACCCCTGGCATAAGACCACCTCCCTCATCCTTCACAATTCCTTTTATCGTGTACTTTTTCAGCTGATTTAAAGAATCGGTCACACTCTCTTTTAAGGGAAGAATTAAGATATAATCTTTCATCAACTTATAGGTCATTCCACTTCCCTCTAAGATTTTTGCCAGAAACAATTCCATCTCAACATCTTTAAAATTAGCAATGATTTCTTGAGAGGTACTAAAGTTATTATCACTATAAATCACGATTTTATTTGTTTGGCGTTGAAATTCTGTTAACGCCTTTTTAATTGTCGTGTTTCCCAACTTCATTGTAATTCTTTGTTGAGAAAAACCATTTCCCAATGTCGTAATCACGAGAAATACACACATAAACAATGTCAATTTCATAATCATACAAATTTTCCACCACCTGTCTTTCCCAGACACAGGTTTGTGCTCTTGACTTTTTTTCATACATTTGTGTTATTAAGTTTTACTTTATTCACCTCTTTCCAAAAGGAGATGAATATCATCGGGTAATGTTGGTCGCATTATCCGATTTTTTATTTATTTTAATTACATCATTTGTTACTATAAAAGAAATATTCGTGACCTCCCCAATCATATTCAAGATATCTTGTATATTATCGTATTTTCGAAATCCACCGGAATAAAGCACCTCTTTTAATACATCATCCTCAAATTCGTACTGGATATCGAACCAACGACTTAACTTTTTCATCAACAAGTCCAAAGGTAAAGCATCAAATCGGAATATACCATTCGTCCAAGCAATATAACTTTCAGCATCAACCTCTCGTACCAAAGTTTCCCCTGTTCGCCGGTTAAATACAAACTGTTCGTTAGGTACCAACCGAGCATTAGAACCATCAACAGCAATCTTTACAGCTCCATTTACTAAAGTTACTTCTACCCGTTCTTCATCCTCATAAGCAGACACGTCAAACAATGTCCCCAACACCCGAACATCCGCTTCATTTGCATGTACAATAAACGGTTTCAATGAATCTTTTGCAACCTCAAAACAAGCACCTCCAGATAAGAAAACTTCCCGACTTTTTCCATTAAAACTAACTGGGAAGCGTAATCTTGATCCAGAATTTATAACCACCAGACTTCCATCTACCAATCGCAAACGATACTCCCCGCCTTTAGGTACGATCAATTCATTATATACTTGTTCTTCCTGAGATTTTTCCAAACCTTCATTCCGGTACTCCAAATAAGCAGAATCAGAACAAATAATCGCACCTTTTTCCTCTATCATGCTCATTTTCGCTACACTCAATTCCTTCGTCTCTCCCGTCGAAAGCACAAGCGTCGCCTGCCGGGGTTGCCACTTCGGCAGGGAAGCAACAGGAACAATTTCATCTTTCGAAGTAAAGAGCCATATCAATCCAATCACACATATTAAAGAAGCTGCAACAGAAGCACTTCTAACAATCCAACGTATCCTTCGTCTATTTCTCCGCCGCCCTTGAATTTGTTCCCAAGCGACCTGTTTCTTTATCACTACTCGGGAATTAGCCCATTTTCCGCTATACCACAAAGAGCAAAATTTCCGGTATGTTTCCCTATTCTCCCCATTCTCCTCTAACCATGCTTCAAGTTTTTCCTGACCTAAGACGTCTAATTTAGACGCTAAGTCTTCCAAAATTAATTCATGTATATCTTCCGGTAACTTCATAATTACTTATTTTTACCAGTAAGACCTAAAAAAACAAAAAACGGGTAGGGTAAAATCGATTTTTTTGAAAAAATAATTCTAATAATTAGAAAACTTTCGAAGAAAATAAAATAAGACTTCTGGTCCCATTGAAGCCAAACGTTCCCGTAAACGTTTTGTCCCCTCTTTTAAAGCAAACTTCACAGTGTTTATAGAAATTTTCAATTCCTCTGCAGCTTCTTTATATTTCAAACCCCGTAACATCACACGTTCCACTACTTGCCGGGTTCTTTCTGGTAGTAATTCTACCTCTTTCATTACAATATCCATTCGTTCCTCGTCAATATCCTCTACCACGTCTACAAAGATATCTATCACTCCCAATTCTTGAGAATCGCGTAATACATCTTTTTTCTGAAGAAAAGAAATTGCCCGATTCCTTACCGCAGAATAAAGATAAGAACCAAGAGCTCCTTCAGCCACCTTTAACAAATAATCATCCTCCCACAATTTTACAAAAAAATCCTGCACCAGATCCTCTGCTGCAGAGCTATCCTTCAAAAATTCATCAGCAAATAGCACTAAAGGACGATAGTAACGATCAAACAAATGTTGAATACCGATAGTCTTATCCTTTCGCATGAAAGCTAAAATATCCTGATCTGAAGAATACATACTAACACTTTTGTACAAAAATATTAATTCTCTCTCTCATTATAATACAATTTCAACTGAAATTCACTTTATAATCAACGAGGACAGAAACACCTCTAATTAAAAAAATGCCGGACTTGTTTGTCTCGGCATCCTTTATCAAGCATTACAACAATATGTTATTACTGCAAAATATAATTCTCAAAATACAATTTAAACCGATCTTTCAAAAGATCTTTAATCTTTAGCATCTTATCCATCTCTATCTTTCTCATCTCAAGTTCAGATTCCACGAAATAACTAATAAATTGATCCTCTCCCAAACTTTCGATCAATTTGATCTTCGTATCGATCTCATTCTCATAGATTTTCGTCAACTCTTTCACATCATTCTTTTTCAACTTCAAGACCTTTGCTTGAGCCTTCACGGTACTATCTATTTCACTTTTAATCGACAGGCTTTTCTCCAGCAACAGTTTACGTACCGTGGCATCATCTCCTAATTGTTTCTTGAAAGCATTCACCCGACGAGCCATATCCTCCAAACTCATTTTCTCCCCTTTCTTCAGCATTTCCTGCTCCTCTTCCAAGTTTTTCAAATATTGCTCATACGTCAATTCTGCTTCTTGCGGAGTATACTTAAACGTGATGGGTAACGTCTTTTCAAAACGCACAGCTTTTCCCTCTGACATAGCCGGTTTCCATTTTGGCATACCGGCAATCACCCGAAGAGCCTCCGCGTCCAAAAGAGGATGAGCAGATCGAACCACACGGGCATGGGTCACACTTCCATCTTTCTCAATGACGAAAGTAACAAATACCCGCCCATCAATCTGGTTAGCATACGCCTCTTCCGGATACTGCACATTTTCCCCGATCCATTGATTCAAATTCCCGTTAAATTCCGGTTGTACCTCGGCAACAACCATAATTGTCGTGTCTTCATCCATCAGCCGCACGCCCATATCCCGCGCCATCACCGGGGTCACCAACCACCCCAATCCAAGCATACACCCCATAACAAGTGTCGCTTTAGCCCAATTGTAATTCTTTTTCATATCATGTATATTTATCAAATAGTTATCGTATCCTCTTACAAAAACAGAGCATAAAGCTACAATTAATATTAGAATTTCGAATATTTAATCCTGCTTTTTCTTGTCATTGATTGACAGGAATACTGAAGATTTGACATAAAATTGGTGTCAAAAAGTCCTCAAAACCCATTGGCACATGGTTTGCAATAAGCATAGGTGAATGCAGGTTCACAAAGAGCCTGGATCCAATAAAATGATAATGTTGAACTTAAAGATAGGAGACTAAAATTATGATGCCTGTAAGAAGAACTCAAAATTGGTTACCAAGTATCTTTAATGATTTCTTTGATAACGAGTGGATGACAAAAGCAAATGCAACCGCACCTGCGATTAACGTGATCGAATCCGAAAAGGAATATAAAGTAGAAGTTGCTGCGCCGGGTATGACGAAAGAAGATTTCAACGTTCGCATAGACGAAGACAACAATTTAGTGATCTCCATGGAGAAAAAGAGCGAAAGTAAAGAAGAGCAAAAAGAACATCGCTACTTACGTCGGGAGTTTTCATACTCTAAATTCCAACAAACCATGATTCTACCGGATGACGTGGATAAAGAAAAGATCGCTGCGGGAGTTGAACACGGTGTTCTGACCATCGATCTGCCGAAATTATCCCAAGAAGAAGTCAAGAAAGCAGAAAGAAACATTGAAATAAAATAAGATTAAGGTAACCAAAGGGTGGGTCGCCGCTATTGTGAACCGCCCCAAAAAAAGAAAAGAGTTCGGTAGTGTACCGGACTCTTTTCTTTTAACCCTCCTTCAATTCTTTTATCGTTGTTTTAATCAATATTTTCGTCTAAAGCTTATTCAAACTTTTCAGCATAAAGTTTTGCTGAAATAAACAATCACCCCATACTAGTATGTATAGGAATCTTCTCCTACATATTTCTTACACTTCTGGCTGTCACAAGTCGATCGATTATCCATCATCTATCCATCATGTATTGTGTAGAGTAATAGATGATCAACACATGATCAATACATGATCAATAGATGAAAGCCAGATATGTAGGAGAGATGTAGGAGAGATGTGCCTTAGTTTTGACACATCCCCTTTCCATGATGTTTTATCTAATTTATCCTTTTTTCAAGGAATCAATTATCAATAAAATCGAGCGGTAATGTATCTTATCTGCAGCATTTGCCGAAAGAATTTTAGCTTTTATCAAACGTTCGATTTTTTCCAACATATCTGCATAATAAGCACCGGATTCATCGATCTGGCTAGTTTTGATTTCTGACTGCCAACCATAATCTCCCTTATCTCCAAACTGTTTATATCTTGATAACCACGAAGCGACATACCCTTGTCCTCGTTCTTCTTCCAAAGCACGCAGTGCAGGTAAAAATTCTTCAACATACCCCATGGGATCTAAACCGTAAAGAGCTAATTCATCCACGGAGGGTGCATAAGCTAAGATTTGATCCTGAAGAGACTTGCCACTTTTCTTACCTACAATCTTACCTACAGAATTTACCGCATTTTGCACCAACATTCTCTGTAATAATTTATCACCATCCGTCAAATGACGACCTTGAATTGTAGGCCCCCAAATTCCGGTATATAAATCATTATAATAATCTTTTAGTGTATAAGGTCGCATACTAACATGTGAAGACAGGAGTACTCCATTATTCAATTCCAAAAGTTTTTTCCCAATAATACCTTTTAAAACAATAGATTTACTTAATGCCAAAGGAAGTCGACGAGTCAATTCATGTTGATCCAACCAATCACTATTACGAAGTTGTTCGATCACCCATAATAAAGATTTCTGTTGAATCTCCCGGGGCACAGATTGCCAACGTTCACCCGAAGTTCCATCTTTCACTTCTGTTAAATAAATACCACCCACGTTTACCAAAGCATTTAATAAATAACGAGTATATTGAGTGCAAAGTTCAACATAGAGTTCTTCACGGCGAGTCATTGCTTCATCGTCTTTTATCCATTCGTCGAAATGTGCTAATATATATTGCAAATTTTTAATTCCATAATCTCCAGCCTTACATGCATCGTCTCCAAGATCTTCTTCAAGAGCACTCGGATCATAACGAGAAAAAACTTGTTGTTTCCCGTAACGATACATGGGATCTCCAACTTTCTCATCTACCCAACTTTCTAATATTTTGGCTTCTTCCTTCACGGATTTATTTCCCGGAATCGGAGAATATAACCATTTTATGGCATAATCATCATACACTCCCATATCAGGAGGAGACAGACGAACTCCTTTATCCTCGGGTTGAGCAACATAATTAAAACGGGCATAGTCCATGATAGAAGGAGTGGTACCATATTTTTGAGTAAATGTTGCAGAACGCAAAGAGTCTACAGGGATGGCACTGGATGCTGCCATATTATGCATTAACCCCAAAGTATGACCTATCTCGTGAGCAAAAACATAGGTCAAAGATTCATCTATAACCTCCTGCGGCATTTTTTTAGCACGTACTCTTGGATCAAGCTGCGAGGTTTGGATGAAGCGCCAGCTATTAATCAATTTAATCACGTCATTATAAACAAGCACCGTTGCATTGATAATTTCCCCCGTACGAGGATCAACCCAAGAAGGACCCATGGCATTCTCCACGGCAATAGGCACATAGCGAATACAGGAATATTTCAAGTTATCCGGATCAAAATTCGGATCATCTTTGGGAAAATCCAAAGCTTTCATCACGTTTTTGAATCCAATTTTTTCAAAAGCCTTGTTCCAAATCAACACAGATTGTTTCAAAGGAGCTTTCCAAGATTCGGGGAAGGCATCATCAATATACCACACAATAGGCTTCACCGGCTCCACGAGTTCACCACGTTCCCAAGCATGCATATCTTTTGGCTCAAGACGCCAACGATTAGCCAACGTGTAATTATAGATGCCATCTTTTTCCATTGTAATGTTCTGTTTGGCGGTAAGGAAGATCCCCACCCGGGTATCCGCGATACGCGGTTTCATTTGTTCTTCAGGTAATAAAAGAATGGTACGATTCACTTTTGTTGTTAATTCATTTTTCTGTACCTCGCTTCCAAAAAAGGACAAGGTATAATCGTAAGTCATATAGGATTCTATTGTAATATTATCCTCAAAAGCTTTAATCTTCCCTAGCGATGCAAAATTGGGTCTCAATCTTGAACTCACCGTCAATATACTATATCTTTCTTCTACAGGTTTCAAAGCGGGCTCATCACCAATAAACATTTCCGTCATATCAATAACAACAGACGTAGAATCATTACTATAAGCCTCAATAACATACTTTTTATTAAATGGATTCATGTAGTTACGTTGTAATGCCAATTTCAATTCAACATCACATTCAACTCTAGAATTCACAGACTCCAATATCATAGAACTGTCCATCTTGACAAATCTGACATGCATCGGATCATTAATCTTATGTCCCACAGTAGCTAATCTGGAATTGCTAGATTCAGCCGTGGTAGAGGCGATTAACAAATCTCTTCCACAATACTTCAAGGGAATTTCAACATAAAGTTTACCCCCTATTTTGTGTAAAGTCATAAAGCCTCCTCTCGCTGTTTCCCGACCGGATTTTTTCATTAACTTGTCATAATCCGTTTCTTTAGCGATTGAAGATCTTTGGACCTCTTTTTTCTTGTCTTTTTGTTTATCAGCCGCAGAAATTATGTTCGTAAAAGAAGTTACGAACATAACTGCTGCAAATAATACAATCCATTTTTTCATACACGCAATTTTTTTACATACAACAATTATTCATAAATAGTATTTCCGATTTTAACGATATCTATACCATATTCCGTTTTTAACCAGCTAACCAATATATCATATTTTTGCTTGACCAAAGGATATTGCAAATCATCTTCCCACTCTTTAGCCGTCCGGAAAACAAGAGAAGCAAGATAAGCATTCAAATCATTCGATTCTGTCATATTACCATCAATACTCCACTCATAATCCATCGTTGGATTTAAAACAAATCCTGCATTCCGAGCCTCCTCAGTATCATCTACATTATTTGAATAGTCACTAATTGCAATAAATTCATCTGGAGCAACAATGGTTGCTGAAGCCACAAGTGATTCTAAGAATACACTCTGCAAATTAGATTTATACACTCTCTTTTCTTCTGCAGACATATCGGCTACACTTTTATTCACGTTGCTAATAGCTATTTGATTATCCAGGTAACGAGCATATACATCTTTCCAACTTAAAATATAATCCCATATGCCCCAATCAAATTTACGAACTTGTAATTGCACGGTTTCAGTCAAAAATATTCGTATAGGCATTGCATGGGCTAGAAATTCTTGATCATAGAAATCAAACCAAGTAAGTTGAAGTAAATCAAGCAAGTTTTTCACTTTACCCGGTTCTATAGGATCAAACCGAAATACATCATCACCTAAAGAATTCGAAATTTGCGTCCAATTGAAATCTTTTTCCGAAAATTCATACAAGAAATAACTACCATAAGTCTCGTATAATTTCAAGATTCGTTGATCTGCCATAGCGTCACCTCCTTGAGGAAGTACATAATCAGCTCCAGGCACCTGAATATTTCCAATTTGGGTATCTTTCGCGCAGCCACTTAAGAATAAGATTGCCAACAAACTTATATATATTCTCATTTTCATTTCTATTACATTTTAGATTTCACATCATCTTCCTTGTCTCAGCGGCTCTTTGGCTGATTCATTTTGCTGGAGAGCCGAGTTTTCATTCATCACATCGCTAGGTAGCGGCAAAGTATACAACGGATCCTTTTCATTTAACGTGTATGTTTGCCAAGATGCCGATTTTCTCACTTTGTAAAGATGAGAGATAGAAGGCATACCATAACGACGTAAATCAAACCAACGTACTTCATCAAAACATAATTCTAAGCGCCGTTCCTCACGAATCTCCTTCAACAACACAGTTGCATCGGTTATTGCAGTTTCACTATATTCTTTATAACGATTCTCTCGTAAATGGCTTAAATCATTCCAAGCTGCCACACACTCTCCCTTTTGAGCATAAGCTTCTGACCTATTCAAATAAGCCTCTGACATACGAATGGAGTTTGTCGGAGTCCGAGGTGTTCCGGAAGGATAACTAATACGTTTTTTGGTAATATTCCAGTTTGTACGATTAATCAAGAACCACAAGTTAATACGGGTATCATTGGGGTTTTCTAAAAATTTATTACGCAACTCTGTCGACACAACCATTCCAGGCAAAGAGCGGGTAGGGGTATTGCCATTCCCATACACCCATTCCACTTCCGAATAGTTGTAATTGGAAATACAAGTCGAAGAACTCTTCAGATTGACGTAATTGGTTAAAACTCCACCATTTTCAATTGCCTTCGTGGCTGCCGCAATCGCCTCATCCCATAACTCCATGTGCAAATAAACCCGAGACAAAAGAATATTTGTAGCAGGTAGGTTGATACGATAGCTTCCCCGACGTTTCGGGTATTTCTCAAACAAATCCGATGCAGCCTTCAAATCTGACACGATTTGCTTGTACACGTCTTCCACCGTACTACGAGCCGTCCCGTTTGTTTCCATATTGGCCGTCAATTTTAAAGGAACACCCAAAGCTTGTTTGTTGTAATTATAAGGCTCTCCGTAGAGGTTCACCAACATAAAATAGTAATATCCTCTTAATGCCAAGGCCTCTGCCTTTACTTGATCTCGATCTTCAATTTCACCGATTGCCTCATCAATTCCGTCCAAAACGGCGTTCACGCCCATCAGCCGGGTATAAGTCGGGGAATAAGATTCGCCATACGTAGATGCATTAACTTCCTGTCGTTCCCACATATTTGCTTGCCAAGTATAGAAAGGGAATGCACTCACGGCTCCACTGTAATCTTCTTCATCATCCAAAGAATTTTCATTAAGCATATAATCATCATCCAACAGATACAATGTATTATAGAGAGAACCCGTTGGTTCCGGATAACCAGCCCCTAAAAGCAATTCACTATAATCCGAAACCGTTTTCACGATTACTTCATCCGACGATTCTTTGTTCAGATAGTCGGAACAGGCATTTAAACCAAGTAATCCTAATATACATATCATGAATTGTAATTTCTTCATCATACTATCTTTTACATTTGATGTTCAATTTATATCTTAAAACATTACTTGCAATGACAAGGATGTAACTCGTCTTGCAGGCCAATTGCCTGTTTCCGGATCCAAACCATCCCATTTACTATCGGAAACCCACATGAATGGATTTGTCATACTTGCTTTAATGACAAAACGTTGAGCGGCAATACGAGATAACCATTTTTGATTAAATTCATAAGAAAGTGATAATGAACGACAGCGAATAAAATCCGTGTTTGCAACACGCAAATCTGAATTATTATACATATCATAAAGTTTCCTTTCTGTACTAGCAACCGAAGCTGTTGCCGGAAGATCGATATAAGCCTCAGATGTCGGAATAGAAGGTATATTCGTTTTATCCCCAACTTTCCTCCAACGGAGAGCTAAATCCCGAGATACATTTTGTTCCGGAGTTGGGATCCCATAATTATTGTCCGTGTCATACAACTTCGGTAAACGGGCATGGCCACCCCATTGTACGTTAAACAACGCGAATAATGACCAGTTTCTATATTTAAACATCATGTTTAAACCTCCAGAAAAATCAGGTGTGAATTTCCCGGATTTCACCAAATAATTTAACGGACTTGCTCCATTTAAAACATCCATATAGGCAAATTCCGGTGTCCCATTTTCATCGTTCAGTCCATTATATTTAAAAGAATAAAAGGTTGAAAACGCCTCTCCATCCACCACGGCACTCCCTTCCAAATAATCATTCAATGTATTGATACGTTGATTTTTATTAACCTTATTCTTGGTCTCGCTGGTATTCAAGGATAACTGCCAAGTGAAATCTTTGGTGCGCACAGGGATCACATTAATCACGAAGTCATAACCGGTGTTAGTCATTTCTCCACCATCCACCACTGCATTCTTCATGCCATTTTCCCGTGGAATGTTACGAGAAGAAAGCACATCACTAATCTTCTTAAAATAATTTACCGTAAAATTCAAACGTCCATCCAACAAGGCAGCATCAACACCAAAATTATAAGTTTTTGTTTTTTCCCACCCGAGATCAGGATAAGGTAATGAACTAATATTTAACAAATAAGCGTTATAATATTCATTAACACCTCCATCTTTTGCAATCAAGTAGGGAGAAACACTTTCGACGGCATTTCCCTGAAATCCATAAGATGCAATTAAATCCAAATTGTTCAACCACCACAAGTTTTTCGCAAAACGTTCGGCAGCAACTCGCCACTTAACCCCCACAGACCACGTTGGAGCAAAGCGTTTATTCTTATCCTGTCCAAAACGATTGGAAGCATCCAGGCGAGCACTCGCGTTCAACACGTAACGACCGTCATAAGTATACACGGCAGAAATATACTCACTAAGCTTATTATCAATCTTATTCAGCACCATCGCTTCTCCTTGGGCTAGATCATTATCTAAAAGATCACCTTCCCAGGCTAAATCAGAATAGGTCAGAGGCAATTTAATAAAGGTTTCACCTCGATCTTTCAAATACCCGTAACGCTTACTTGTTGTTCCTCTTGTCTTCGAGGAATTGGTCTCAACACCTAGTTGTAAAGTTAATCGATGAATATCCTCAAACATATGGTCATACACCAAAGCATTTCGAACAGTAACCGTAGAAACATCTGTCAATCCCGTTTCCAATAAACCACCAAAAGGCAAACGAGTATAAGCAAACTCCGGAGCCGAGCTTTCATAAACCCCATAATCATACCCACGCAAAGAGGCAACATAAAAAGAACGTTCTGTTGCATACTTTTTCACGTCTGCAGATGAAGACGAGTAAGAAACTAACCCTTGATAATCCAATCCCGGCAAGATATTCCATTTGACATCTAACGTGGTGCCCCAAGTTTTCGTGTTATTTTCACTTCCTGTATTATCCAACTCATTTTGGATATTGTATAAATAACTCGTTTTATTATTGATGACCGTGCTTGACTCATTGGCCCATTTCTCATGATAATACAAAGAACCATCCTCACTATACATTGGAATTACCCGACTCGTATTATAAGCATAGCTAAAGGGATCCACATCATAAGCAAAGCCTTTCACTTTACGCCACGTCCCTTTCAATAATAAATTTACAATAAGCTTATTATTCATCAAATTAACGGTCGTGTTGGAAGTTGCCGTCAATAACGTAACCTTATTCCCAGTCGCCTCTCCCGTTTCATCTGTATACCCAAGAGAAGTTCTGTTTTGAATCTTTTCAGATCCCCCAGCAAGACTCAAACTATGTTTATGACTAAATGAATTTTGGAAAAGCAAGTCAAACCAATCCGTGTTCGTAGTAGCCATCTTTTCATACTGTTGGTCAAACTCCTTTTTACTAATCTCTTTGTTCAAATAAGATTGCAGCAAACCAGCAAACCCGATAGATAACACTTTTGAAGGATAACTTACCCTATCTTCATACATTTCCTGAGAAAATTCCATCATTTCCTGAGAATTCATCTGGTTATACAAACCATAACGAGGCCTTTGGCCAATGGAGAAATCCCCGCTATATGCGACAGAAACTTTACCAACATTCGCTTTTTTAGTCGTAATAACAATCACACCATTTGCGGCCTCTGAACCATAAATTGCCGTCGCAGATGCATCTTTTAAAACGGTGATCGACTCTATATCATTGGGATTCAACCAAGAAATAGCATTACCAGCCAACTGAGAGATATCATCTGCATCCACTGAAAATTTTGTGTTATCTTCCGAATTGAATGGTTGTGGATCTCTTTGTATTACCCCATCAACGACCCAAACCGGTTCTTGACTACCCAACAATGAAGACACCCCACGAACCCGAATTTTGGGGGAGGCACCAACCATTCCCGTTCCCTGTTGAACAAGCATACCCGGCACCACTCCTTGCAACATCTGATCAATTGAAGAAACTCCCGCCATCATAATATCTTCGGCTTTCATCGTAGTTGCAGCACCCGTGTAATTACCTTTTGACATATTCCCATAACCGGTAACCACTACATCTTCCAAAACTTCTATATCATCCTTCATAACCACGTTTACAGAATCCTGCCCGGTGTATTTCACTTCCTGCGTATGCATCCCGACAAAAGAAAATACCAAGAGTATATTATCAACCTTTGGAATTGTCAATACATAACGTCCATCAGGACCAGTTGTTGTTCCCAACTTCAAATCTTTTACCATTACTGTCACTCCAGGTAAAGCCATGTTTTTTTCATCAACGACTTTCCCGGTAACCGATACGGTTTTCTTCTTTTCATCTTTCATGATAACTTTCAGTATCACGAATTCATCCATAAACTCATAACTCAAGTTAGTTCCAGCTAAAACCTTGTCCAGCACATCCTTCAGCTCCATCTGTACAAATCCGGCTTGTATTTTCTTGTCTTTATTCAATTCATTGTTACTATACACAACCGTCAAGCCCGTTTGTTTTTGAATCTGAGTAAATAATTCTTGATAAGTAACAAACTGATGTTCAATTGTCACTTTCGATTGAGCACCTACGTTTGCAAAAGTCAGGTGCATTCCGATAAACAATAAAATTACACTTAACCTCATAATTTTAAAAAGTTTTCGCAGCTGATTATTTCTCTCGAAAAGCCACTTTGTACCCTTTTTCTTCATACATTTGCATTGTTAGTTAATTATAAAAGTTAATTAAACTTCCTCCCGGGTAGTGCGTCACCACTATTCGGGATTTTTTAGTTTACTGTCACACAATTTCTATTCTATTTTTCGAACCAAAATTTTTCCATCTTTTTCTTGAAAAGCGACTTTTGTCGTTTTCGCAATCATCCCCAACACGTAATCCAATGTCCTATATTTCGTTACCGCACCAGAAAAACGAAACTCTTTCACAGTCTCATCCTCGAACATAAATTGCACACCATACCAACGAGCCAGTTTCACCGTCAATCTATCCAAAGGCATATCCTCAAAATTGAACCGTCCTGTTTTCCAATCTATGATCGATTCGACATTCCCCTTTCGAAGAGTTGCCTCTCTATCTCCTTTGTCCCAAGTTGCGATCTCCCCTGGTACCAATACATATTCATTATTTGGTAAATTGAACCCAACCTTACCGCGTAATAAAGCAACTTCAACTTGTTGATCTTCCTGATAAGCCGATACATTAAATGCAGTTCCCAACACCTGTACTTTAGCCTCCCCAACTTGAACATAAAATGGCTTTTGCGGATCAGCAATCACTTCAAAATAAGCCTCTCCTGTCAACTTCACCTCTCGTACATTTTTGTGAAAACGGTCTGGGAATTCTAATTTTGAATCTGAATTAATCCAAACTTTCGTACCATCACTTAATATAACTTGATATTCACCTTTCTCCGGCACGACGATTGAACTATACCGACAAACTTCCTCTTCTGTAACAACACCACGATCTTCAAATCGGACACTCCCCGTCGAATCTTGAATAATCTCAATCCCTGAAACATCTGCTACTTGACAGGTTTTGCCATCATTTAAAGCTATTTTTTCTCCCGCACTTGTTACTAAAATCGCTTTTGGAGAGCCAGATTCAACTTGTAGCACATTGGAAACCAATATTGTCTCCATCTCTGACCCCGATCTATTCTGCCATATGAATGCCACTCCAATCGCAACAATAATCATCGAGGCAATCCGAGCCCCCCATATATACAACTTTTTCCTTCGACATTCTATAAAAAGCGTAATCTTATCCCACGTTCTCTGTTGCACATCATCCAACTCTTTCCATTGCCCAACAGCAGATACTCGCATTTTGATTCGCAACATTTCCCGAAATTGTTTCTCATGTTCAGGAGCTGCCTCCAACCACCGGAGTAACTCGATTCTATCTTTCTCAGAAAGAACTCCACGTACATATTGATTGACCCATTCGTCTATTCTATCTCCTGCCTCCATAACTTTTTGTTTTTCGTATAGACAACAAAAAATAAAAACGGGTGAATCAAAAATGGAAATTTTCAAATAATATTATCTCATTTATTCCCGAACACAGTATAAAAACACAGCATAATAGTAAAATTATCTAAATAAAAATACAAAAAGAAATAAATCTCCACGTCCAGAAAAATGTTCCCGTAAATGCTTCATACCATTTTTCAGCAAAGTCTTCACTGTATTTATAGATATCCCCAACTGATCTGCCACCTCTTGATATTTTAAACCTTGGAAAAAAACACCTTGGATAATTTCTCGTGTTTGTTCCGGCATATTTGAAATCTCTGTCTCAATCTCTTGAATTAACTCGTCATTCCACGTCATCATCTCTTCTTCCGCAACATCTCCATACAACAAATCCAAACGATCCTTTAATACGTCTTTCTTTTTCAAGCGATTCAAACAATTATTTTTAACAGAGCGGAATAAATAGGTCTTTGTTACTTCACTTTTTACCTTGTGATAAGTATCATCTTTCCAAAAATTGACAAAAACTTCTTGTATCACATCTTCCGCTTCCTCTTCTGAAGTTAGTAAACTAATGGCATACAAAAACATAGATTTCGAATAGTCTCTATAGATTTCTTCGAATCCAATTCTTTTATTCGTTATACTCCTTAGTTTCGTCATCTCTTAGTAACAACACGCCTAGGGCAAAAATACAAATTTATTCCAAACGAACTAAAAGTATATCACCTAAAATAAACTAATTAAGAAACCCCTTGATCCATTTCTGAATCAAGGGGCACCCTGTGTTCTAATATCTTAAAATAACTTTACCGTTGTAACGGGAAGGTCAATACCTGTTCTTTGTCTTTCTTCACGTCAGACTTATTAATCTCGATATTCTCAATCAAGATTGAAGACGGGTAAATCAAAGAAGACAACAACTGACCGTTCAAAATATAGTTGCTCACATTTTCCTTGCTGGAAATATTCAGCATACGTTTCAAATTTATCAAGGTCAATCCACTCACATCACCGAAACGAACCTGAGTTTCTTTACCATCCAAATCCACCCGATAAATACGAGAGGCTTTACCGGCTAAACTCCGCACGATATAAGCATACTTCAAACCTTCCTCTTTAGCAGCCTTAATCAATGCACTCTTCATCTTTTCCGGCTTCGTCCCTTTTTCCACCTCGATATGAATAGTACCCGGAGCCGTGGAGAACATTCCGTTTCTGCTGGACAACAAGAACCGAGAACTACCCGTTGATTGAGGAGCGTATAAAGTCGGAGTACACCCGTTCAACATACTTTTGAAAATACCATTTTCAACCAATGTCATCTCCTTAGCAGGAACAACACCTTCGGCATCAATATTATAAGCTCCCAACAAAGGAACTCCATTATACTTGTCCAAAGAACTGTAATTCTTAATGGAAATACGATTATCCACAATCTTCATACCTAACCGTGCATCCAATGTTTTCATCGGCTGAGCCCGATCCGTGTCAGGTTTACGATAAGCAAACAAAGCACCGCGTTTCAAGAAATTACTTATAAAAACAGAAGAACAAGCACCGTCTTCAAATAACACCGGTCCGGCATAATACTCTGTAATCGCGGGAGCATTCTTCAACTTGATCAAGTTATCAGCAAAAGCCTTAACCCCCTTCTTCAACTCATCCAAAGAAGGCAAATCATCCGGACGAGCAACAAGCACGGAAAATGCATCATCAATTCGAACCCCATCTTCCGTCATCACGTATGCAGAAGCAACCAAGCTTGCATAACGTAACGGCTCTTTCAACACAACACCATCCGTGGTAGACTTGTACACTTCCATTTCCTGTCCGGTAATTGCCACGGATGAATCATAAATATCCTTATAGTCTTTGAAAATAGCAGACAATTCTTCTACAATCTTCTCTAACTTCGCACGATCAATCGTATAGGCCGTTTTCGGTTCCTCGATTCGAGTAACCGCATCCACCTTCTGTTGATCCTTCACGGCTAACTCCTCGGCTGTTTTCGGGTTTGCCTTCAAATAAGCATCCTTCATTGCTCCTGCCTGCAAAGACCATTTGTACATGGCATCCGATCCCAACCAGAAATTCCTACGAATTACATCATAATCAGCCTCTTCCGGCATTCCAGCTTGAATAGATGCACATATGTAATTAATATCATTATTATGGTCATAATCACCCAAAAACATCTGAACACCTCCCACGGCACTCCAAGGAGACTCGTAGAAATTAACAACACCACCTAACGCACCCACAACCTCAAACTGATGTGTACGCCCCAAAGTATAAGACAAATAATACGGCTTTTGCATACCCGGCAACATCAATTGATCCTTACTGCGTTGCATCTCATCCTGCATAGCCTTAAAGATCACCTGATCCTGTTTATTCTGTGCGGTTAACGATCCTGCCAGCAGGAAAAACAATATAATCGATAATATATATTTCATCTCAATTTTAGATTTTAAATTTTAGATTTACGGTTTCCAACGCCACAACCTTTCTTCCTCATAAATCACTTAACATTTTTAATTATTTCCCGGGGCTGGTAAGATCGGGGGTAAATCTCTTGACTTCTGTCTACGCTGAGTCTCGATCTTGTTTACCAGAATCATTGGAGAACTTGCCGTTACAGGCACCCAACCGGATTCTGCCCCACACTCTCCGGTAAACACGCTGGGAGTATCACCTCCACACATGATATTAGAGAACATGGATAACGGGGTTCCGATCAAATCCACGCCGCGCACCAACTCATCCGGACGTCCATCCACGTATATTCTGTACACTTCCAAGGGAGTCACATTAAACGAGTTCAAGCTACCACCCTCTCCCGTCAACGTGAAACCACTGGTTACCTCTTTGAAATAATATCCATATTCCTTTCCTTGTTTTTTAGCCTCCTCGATCAACATGGAACGCAACTCTGCCTCCGTATAAGGATGTGAAGTCTCTACCACCAAGTTTGATTGACGAGAAACAGGGTCGCCACCTCCAGCCGTACGTCCATGCCCGTTACTGCTAGGGAATCCATCCAAAGGCACGCGGCTCATCAAAAATTCTTTCAAAATACCATCTTTCACAACATCTACTCGACGAGCTTTTACACCTTGATCGTCATACAAGTAGAATCCATTCAACTCGGTTCCTGCATAACGGCGCAAAGTCGGGTCGCAATACACTTGGAATTCTGCCGGAAGAACCAACTCTCCTACTTTCTTCTTAAAAGTCTCGCCACCACCTTTCAAACGATGTCCTTCAATACGGTGACCGAAAATTTCATGGAAAAATACTCCACTAGCCGGACCGGACAAAATAGCCGGACCCGTGTAAGGATCAACAACCGGAGCATCACGCAACACGGTCAATCTCTTTACCATATCTTTAGCGTCAGCAATCATTCGGTCGTTAGACGGAAGATCTTTCGGGTCATACGCGAAATATGACATATTCAACGGCAATTCCATACCGTCCTCGGCCTTCATCGACGCGCTGATAATGATTCGTGCATAGGTTCTATTCTGCACGACCTCGGTTCCTTCCGTATTTACAAAATAATTCCGAAGCACCCGGAACGTCAAACTAACATCACCCGATTGTAATAACGGATATGCTTTAAACACGGCAGAAACTTCATTCAAACGTTTTTCCCAAGCTGCTTGATCAATCGCCAACTTCTCTGCAGGAAGAGGAGCCTCATAATATTTCTCCACCGGAGCAGCAGAGAACGAAGCAGCCTTATCCTCGTCAGCAACACTCACTTGGCTTTGGGTTTTTGCCTTTTGGTAAGCATCAACGGCAAAATCATACCGCTTCATCACTTCAGCCCAGATTGCCTGACGAGTTGCATCAGCACCTTTTTCATCATCCAATCCCAGATAAGCCACCCGCACATTACCGCGTTGATCCGACGGGGCACCCATGGCATTATATTTAAAATTATCCAGAGTAGTATCTCCCACCCGAATCTGTGGAACCATTGAACGAGAATGTTGTTTCACGGACATCATCGTAGCCCCGAAAGAACTCGAAATACTCACTGTCCGATCATCCATCACCCTAAAATTCATGTGGTAGGGAGGATTTTCCTGTTTCTGCAGCTCTTGCATATCAGCCGCCAACTCCTGTTTCAATAGTTGCAACAACTTATCTTGTTCCTGCGCATACAACGTATGCACCGACAACAACGAGAAGATACAACTAATAATAATCAATCCTAATTTTTTCATTGTCAATTGTTTTAATCATTTAAATTTTGGATCTCTGAAGATCACGCACTAATTCTGTCAACAAAATTATATTTCTCATTTTGTTATTCAAAATGAATTTACATTAATTCTTTGTTAATTCTTCCCTGCCAGGTTGTTAACATTGTTAATTTCAACCTCTTAAAAAAACGGTTCTAAAGGAAATTACACATGAGCTAAAACGATGTGAATTAGGCATAATTTCGAGCCACACAAAAAGAGTAACCCAATAAGAAGTTGGGGGGGGAAAATGCATACCTACATCCGGACAACTATCATGCAAGAAGGTGTGCATTTTAACACACCCTCTTTTTCTTCATTTTAGAAGATTATTTAAAAATACTATCTTCTTTTTCTTCTAAACAATAATATAACACAACCCACCACAAGCGATAGTGGGACAATCCACATGATAACAACTTTTATAGCAGAAACTCCATTTTGAGAAATCACGACTTGATTATCAGGTGGATTTACTCGACTTGCATCAACAGGGAATTCCTCGTAGGACATATTACGGAATGTTTCCGTTATTAACGTAAAATTCGAACTTCTAAACCCGGCCCTGTTCTGCGAAAGTTCCAACGTACTAATACAATCAGCATCTCCAATCACAAAAATACGTTGTTCTTTATTCTTTACTAAACGCGTGAGGTACAACATGATCGAATTAGAACGCTCCACCTCTCCGGCATCCGGGTTTAACACTGACTTTTCATTAATAAAATCCGTCGTTTCCTTCTCGATCCAAGAACCTTTACTTGCACTAGCCAACACTTCGGTTATTTTAAATCCTTTCGTCGTGTCTATAATCTCGACCGCACAAGCCGAAGGAGTGATGATAGAATAGCCTCTACGAAAATACTTGATATAGTTTTCTGAAACCATTGCTGCCCCTTCTTTTATGTCTGCGGCGACAATATCATCCAGATGAATCTCGGAAGGAGACACGATAATACCATCCGCGAAACGTAATCCTAATTTTTCAACAACCGGATTCATAAATTTCTGACGCTTAGGCTCTCCTAATATAAACAAATTACCTCCTCGTGCCAGATAAGCATCAAAATTACGAAATTCTTCCTCCGTCAAACCACTACGCATATCTGCCAGTACCACAATGTCAATATCCTCCGGTACCGGTTGTCCCAATGATATTTCGCGTATCCCGAAACCACTATTTATCAATGAATAGCGGAATGTTTTATTTGATGCAAAAGTCCCGTATCCTTTTTCTCCCAAATCCATGCCACTTCTCTCCTTATGTCCCGTAACAAAACCGACCACGGGAGCCTCTTGAAGTAAAGTTTTTAACGCTGTAGAGATTTGTGCTTCATAAGGATAAATGCTATTATCTTGATAAATACGCAAAATAGCCTTTTTCCCATTCGCGGCAGTAATCACCCGGGCAAACCGACCATTTTCTCCCGAAATATCATCTTTCTTCAATACCTCGTCCAAAGATAGAAAACGTTTAGGATTGTATCCCGAATAGCGACATTTATCCTCCACGATCTGTTCTAAGGTCATCGTATCGTAATCAGCCCTCGCGTAAGGCATATATCCTTTCGCATAATAATAGACGTACTCGAGTTTTATTTCTGGTTTAAACCGTAAATATTGCTCAAATTGGGCGATATCATCAATTCTATTTCTCGGGGCGCCCCGATCATAGGTCTCATCCAAATAATTCACGTAAGTCGTAATGGACAGATCTCCCTTTAATTGTTCAAGAATCTGCTGACTTTCCTCGGTCAACGTGTTTATTTTGGTAGCCGTTGAATCATAATAAATACTGAATTTGGGTAAGGACGAAATGTAGCCTAAGGTCAACGTGATTAACAACACGAAGCCGTATTTCAACGAGGTTTTCCACTTATTCAATCGTAGACGTTCTCCCTGCAACTTAATCACAGAAAATCCCAAGAACATGAAAATCACTAAAATGAAATATAACGTATCCTTGGAACTGATCATCCCGTCAATGAACACCTTCGAGCGTCCGGATATAGCCAACCAATAGGTGATATCCCGAACAAAATCATATTCTTGTCCGACACCACCGATGAAATTCAAGATAGCAAGAATAGCCAACGTTCCCACCACGGCAACAACCTGATATTTCGTGATTGTCGACATGAATAGCCCGATGGCCCCGTATGCCAGAACCGTCAAGAAAACACCCAACACGCCGGTTAACATCAACAGAACATCTGGAGCCTGCACGGAAACACACGTACTGATAAGTGGCCCCATCAAAATCACGCACAAGAGTAAAGCGTAAACCACTACGGCCAAGAATTTACCTAGAATAATCTGCAAATTCGACACCGGTGATGAATACAATAATTTTATGGATCCGCTGCTCAATTCACGACTCATCAATCCCATCGTGAATAACGGGATATAGAGATACAAGTTCTCCAACAGATTGGAAAGAATCCCCGAATATCCACTAAATAAAGAGAGTGTGACCGCGAACACCCGATAACCCAACTCTTGGTTTCTAAGTTGTAAAGCAAGGGCATCGCTATACGCCATACCTACCTGGAAACTAAAAACAATCAAGATAAGCCATGCAATAGGAGAGAAAAACAGAACTCGAAGCTCTGATTTTGTAATCCGTATAATCGTTCTCATTCTTATAATCTTTTTAAATAACGTATTATCATATCAATACCCGTTTCACGCATCCTTTCCGGACAACTTGGCAAACACTTTATCCAATGATTCCTTTTCCAAGGATATCTCCCGTAAATGCCAGTGATTCGAGACGGCCTGTTTTACCACTCGTCCAATAATCGAATCATCCCCCCTAAAGTGTAAACGAATACGGGTATTCGTCAGCCGCTCCACCCGCACGACTCCCTCTATTTTCATCAACTCTTCCGAAGAAGGGGCGTTGTGCATAATCGTAAGTAAAGCACTGGGAGACATGTACGTGTTGAAAGCATTAATCGTACCTTCAAACACTTTCTGCCCGTGTTCGATCATCATGATATAGTCACAAACGGCTTGCACCTCAGGCAATATGTGAGTCGAAATTAAAACAGCCCGATCCTTCGCTATTTCTCGAATCAAACGTCGAACTTCCACAATTTGATTCGGATCGAGCCCGTTGGTCGGTTCATCAAGAATCACGAATAAAGGGTTGTGAATAATCGCTTGTGCAATCCCGACACGTTGTTGGTATCCCCCAGAAAGATTCCGAATTTGTCGTTTACTGAAATGTGTTATCCCACATTTTTCTTTAGCCCTCTCCATCGCTTTAGGTATCTCTTTTTTAGGCATCAATCGGATATCCGCGCAATGATACAAATATTCGTCCACCGTCATTTCCGTGTGAAGAGGAGCTTTCTGAGGTAAAAAACCGATAAACTTTTTCGCCTCGATCGGATGCTCTCTTAGATTAATACCATTAATAAAAACATCCCCTTCCGTTTGTGTTAACACGTTGCAGATAATATTCATCGTCGTGGATTTACCCGCTCCATTAGAACCCAATAATCCAAACACGCCATTCTCTTTTATCTCGAAATTGATATCTCGAATAGCCCAATCCACACTATATTTATGAGATAGATGTTTAACCTCCACTATTTTATTTAACATACATTCGAATTTTAATGTGAAAACATATCTTCTATAGCCCTATTTACGTTGTCTTCTATATATGATCGAAATACCCGAAATCGCAAGGAAGAGAGGGAAGAGTACCATAAAAAACAATTTAATCCAAAATCTCCAGCCAGAAGATAGATCAATACGATTATCTATCGCCGCAATACGTTCTGTATCTATCGGGAATACATCATTTGAAAGCCAACGGAATGAACCAGAAATAATCCCCATATTATTCACTTCCATTCCTGGACGTGATAATCCGAATTCCTCATTCGTGATAAAATCGCTATCACCCGAAACCACGATACGCTGTTCCTTATCACCCACTTTACGTCTTAAATAAATCAATGTCGCATAAACACCTTCCTTCTCTCCGGCCTCTGCATTGCAAATGAAATCACCATCTACGAGATCTTTCGTTTCATATTCAATCCAAGCCTTGTCGCTCGTTTCCAACACGGGATAAACTTCGAAATCCTTCACCTCCGAATAGTCCAATGCCAGGGATGAAGGCACCGATACGCCATATCCGAAATCACGCATAGTGGCAAATATCGAATGTTTTTCAACAGCTTCCTCCGTGTAGGTGGTTCTCAAAACAACCGGGGAATTTAACTCGTTCGGACAAGCCAATACTCCATCCGAAAAACGAACTCCTAAAGAGGCTGTCAATCGATTCATGTTTTCACTTCTTCCATACTCTCCTAGAATCATCATGTTCCCTCCTCTTGCCATAAAATCCTTCACGTTAGCTAGTGCTTTTTCCGATAAAGGCTCTCGCAAATCTGAAATAACGAGCACGGAAATATCATCTGATACTTTTTCGTTATCCAAATCAATCTCTCGCGTGTCAAAACCTTGATTCAACAACGAATTACGGAACCACAAATCTTTTGCGAATAAATAGAAACCACGTCCCCCGTAATTATTAATACTCCGCGAACCGTATCCCTTAGAAAACGCAACCATCGGAGCTTTAGCCACAAAACGCTTCAACATGGCAGTGATTTCGGTTTCACGCGGATGACGCTGGTTATCATTAAATAATCGTAAAAACGCTTTTTTACCGTCTTTTTGTTCCGCAACACGAACGAACTGATATCCTTCACCACTTAAATCAACAATCTTGTCAATCTCCTCCGGAGATTTAAACATCTTAAAATTCAAATCGCTAATTTTACAAAGAGCCTTAGCACGCTCTTCATCCGTCATATTCGGGTACTGCGCGTCAAGATCCGGATTATTTGCATGATGATAATAATACACGTATTTCATCTTGATATCCGGTTTGAAACGTACATAGTGTTCAAATCGTTCAAAATCCCAGTTACGGTTAAAAGGTAATCCAGCAAAATAATCCGGAGCTAAAATATTCACGTATGTCGTAATTGTGAGCGGTTGAGTTAATTTTTTCATCACCTCCTGGCTCTCCGGAGACAACGTGTTGCTTTTCGTGTAAGTTCCGTCATAATACAACTTCATCTGCGGAAGAGATGTCAAGTACCCCAATAATACAGCAGACACAACAATCATGCTATATTTCAACACCTTCGTCCGCATAGACATGATTTTCTTCTCCGTGTTCAACTTAAAAATTGAAAGAGCTAAGAACAAACCAATGACAATCAAGAAATACATGACATCTGCGCTAGGCAATAACCCATCAATAAAAGAAGTCGAACGCCCGTAAATAGATAACCAGAAAGTAATATCCCGTACAAAATCAATCCCCTGACCGACATCCCCAATAAAATTCAATACCGCCAAAACGGCCAGCGTTCCGATAGCGGCAACCACTTGATAAGCCGTAAGCGTTGACATGAACAAACCTATCGCCGAATAAGCCAATATTAGTAAATAAATACCCAACATCGCCACCAAAAGCATGGAAATCTGGAAATTGTCCACAGTCAACCAAGAAAACAACACATTCAACCCGATAATGGACATCAAAGCGGCACCATAACACATCATAGCAAGATACTTCCCGAGTATAATCGAAGAATTCTTAATCGGCGAAGAATACAACAACTTCACTGATCCCGACTGATATTCCCGACTCATCAGTCCCATCGTGATCAAAGGAATGTACAAGTAAAGATTCCTCAATATCGGTTTCAAAATTCCCGTCATCCAACTATTATAAATCGCCGATGACACATTCCACAAATTATTGCCTAAAGACTGCGAATGTAGTTGACCATCAAAAACATTTGCATAATCATATCCGATCAACAAGGCAAAAATAACCAAAATCAACCATGCTACCGGAGAATAAAACATAGAACTAAGTTCTATTTTAGCTATTCTCAATGTTTGTCTTATATTCTTATTTAGTCTCATATCCACACTATTCTTTTATTTTACCGGATAATTGTGCGAAAATCCGATCCAAACTACATCTCTCAACCAAAAGTTCTTTCAAATCCCAATTCCCTGTCACACTTCTTTCTATATATTGCTCCGTGATACTATTATCCCCGCTGAAGAATATTCTAAAACGATTTTCCGACAACTCCTCGATTCCCTTATTAGGAGCCAACCCGGCAAGCACCTCCTTACCCGGAGAATGATTCAATTCGATAATAAAACTATCGGGTGCGATATAATTATCAAAATCCTCCATCGAACCGGAGAACACCAAATGCCCACTATCAATCATCTTGATGTCATTACAGATTGCCTGCACTTCCGACAAGATATGAGTGGATAACAACACGGAATGTTCCTCCGCGATCTCCCGGATCAAGTTCCGAATATCTACGATCTGATTGGGATCCAAACCATTCGTCGGTTCATCTAACACCACGAAACTAGGATTATGCACGATAGCCTGTGCAATCCCAACCCGTTGTTGGTACCCCCCGGATAAATTTTTGATCAACCGATTCCGGAAATGAGAAATAGAACAACGCGCTAAAGCCACATCCACGGCTTTATTTACTTCCGACTTTTCCATCAACCGCAAATGTGCGGCATTCCGCAAATCCTCCTCCACGGTCAAATCCGTGTACAAGGGCGGTTGCTGAGGTAAGAATCCGATGTACCGCTTCGCCTCCACCGGATTCTCTCGCAAATTGATGCCATTAATAAACACTTCCCCCTCCGTCTGATTCAATACCCCGCAAATAATATTCATCGTGGTTGACTTACCGGCTCCATTAGATCCCAGCAAGCCCATGACCCCTTTCTTAGTAATATCAAAACTAATATCTTTTATCG
>ENA-UEQW01000840-UEQW01000840.1-human-gut-metagenome-genome-assembly--contig:-NODE-840-length-27770-cov-11.365110_pt1 | contig 27770 bp, 20 predicted proteins | sample MGYA00242947_ERZ507947 | MGnify/ENA primary metagenome ERZ507947 (study PRJEB26167, sample SAMN06115421) | human gut metagenome | host: Homo sapiens | place: China:Guizhou | collected 2015-03-17... | reverse complement strand
AATCCTAAGTTTTCAGAACTTTTATGAAGTTCTGAAAACTTGCTCAGCGGGGAGAAAAGACTTTTTCGACACGCTGAGGGCAGTCCCGATTGGGACTGCCCTTTTTACAAATTGAGTTGTAAGGACTGTTTTACGGCTGCGAAAACATCAGTCCAGACCCAGTACCACCCGGCCGCTGTCGCTCCAATAGCTGTCCAGCGCGGCGTAGGGGAAATGGAACTCCTGCGGGCCGTTGGCGTAAGAGGCCAGCTCATAGGTGGAGAAGATCACCGTCAGACCGTCCGCGTCAAAGGAGGCGGCGTAGTCGCTGCTCCATTTCTCCATGGTCTCCCGGTAATTATCCCAGTAGACATCGGAGAGGGACCGCCCCTCCAGTTCCGGTGTCGATGCGATCTGTTCCTCCGCCTGTACCTCGATCATATCCGCCACTGCCAGCGTGAAGGTCTGGGGATCAGCAGCCAGCTCCGAGATGGTGAGGAACATACCACTGTCCAGATCATAGTTCCATGCGAAATACACGGTGTTGGGGTGCGCACCGCCCAGATAGCTGTAATAATCGGCGGCAATGCTGATGAGGGTGCCGGTACGGTAGCAGGTGTAAGTCAGTTCCTCTGAAAGAGGAGCCATATGGTCCTCGGAAAACATCTCAGGCATATCCCGATACAGATCCTTCACAAAGGAGACGTTTTCCTCCGAGGAATTTGATTCCCGCCACTGGTCGAAATTCTCATTAAAGGTATGGACCCGGTCCATGGCCTGCTTCTGCTCCGGGGTCTCCGGTTCCTCGATCAGCGTGCCGTCTGCGTAAGCCTGTAAGTGCGGGATCTGGAAATCAATGACCATCAAAGTGGTGCCGTCCTCCGCTGTCACCGTTTGTTCATAGGGGTCGGTGGACACTTCATAAGTAATTTCCTCTGTATCCGCAGCGGGAGGCGGCGTCGGGGATTCCGGCATGGGGAGCGGAACAGCGCCGCAGCCGCCCAGCAGCGCCGGCAGGCATAGGGCCAGGATCAGAGACAGATACTTTTTCATGTGAGGAACTCCTTTCAGGAAATGAGTCAGGGCATGACGGGATTCTGCCGCCAGAGGGAGCCGCAGGCTTCTGTCAGTTCCGGATACGCCAGAGCGTACAGGTCGGCGGCCCGGCTCTCAGTCTCAAAGAGACGCTGAGCGTCAGGGGAGAGGGACCGGATGGCGGCGGGCTTCGTAATGACCGGAAGGCGGGCGGTTTTCCGCATCCGGCCCAGCAGTGCCCGGCCGGTCTCATTAGCGGCCAGGACTCGCAGGTAAGGGACGGAGGCGGGCAGCTTGGCGGGGGTCAGGCCCAGATAGGCCCAGAGGACCATCCGCCGCAGCCGGGCGTAAGCGTAGCGCTTGGTTTTGGCGTTGTCTAAAACGGCGTCGAGGGTGGCGGCGTTCCGGCTGGCGTTGTACAGCCGCTGGCCGACGCCCTCGTGTCCGGTGTCCAACGCATCGAATTCTGCCGGAGTCATGGACCGGAGCCGGGCCAGAATTGCCCGCTCACAGGCGGCGGCGAATACCGGCGCGCGGCCCGCAGTCTCCTCCACCTCGTAAACGGCCCTCATGGCCGGGACCATCCGGGACAGGGCATCGGCTGGGCGTCCTTCTGCCAGCAGGTGCCGAATGGCGGAGGCAGAATAGCCCCCGGCGTTCTCCGGGGCGGCGTCATGGGCCGCACCGGTCCTGGGGATCGTAAACAGCGCAGGAGCCGCGCCTACACGTAGCAGCGCCCGGCAGTATTCGATCCCAAGGGTGTTGTTGGGGTCGGACAGCAGGGCGGCATCCGATGGGGAAAGCAAGGCGGCAATAGCCCGCTGGCGGGCGGCGGCAAAGCTGTCCCCCTTGGTCAGTTCTGCTTGCAGAGCCGACTGAAAGGCATTGCCCTCCAGCGCCCTTGCGGTTCGCAGAAGAGCGGCGCTGTCTCCGCATTCGCTGCCGAAAGCCAGCACGTCCAGCAGCCCCGTGGCGGTGAGAACCTCGACGCCGCCTTGGGCGAATCCCTCGGCAGAGCTGACGGCCCAGGGGAGGGGCAGCTCCAATACCAGATCCGCCCCGCTCCGGACGGCGGCTTCCGCCCGGGCGTGACGGCGTACCAACGCAAAGTCACCTCGCTGGACAAAATCGCCGCTCATGGCGCAAATAACGGCTGTGTCTCCGCCAAATTGCTGCCGGACGGCCTGTATCAGGGCGAGGTGACCATAATGCAGGGGATTATATTCTGTTATGATACCAGCGGTTTTCACATTTGTCACCTCAAAGCGGTTACAAAATAATGTCAATTCGGTAAAAATGTAGGTTGTATCTTGCGGAGGATTTGTTATAATGAAAAAGAGAGTTTGCGCAAATGCAAACATTATATTTACATTGTAGCTTAAATATGGAAAGCTGGCAAGGCTTTCCCAAAAGAAGAAGGAGATCCAACGATGAATATTCTGGTTATCAACGCGGGCAGTTCCTCTTTGAAGTATCAGCTGCTGAACCCCGAGACCGGCGTGCTGCTGGCCAAGGGCCTGTGCGAGCGCATCGGCATTGACGGCAAGTTCACCTACAAGCCCCAGATCGAGGGCAAGCAGGTGCTGGACGCCGTGGATGTGGCCATGCCCACCCATTCCGAGGCCATTCAGGCTGTGCTGAACGCTCTGGTGGACAAGGACAACGGCGTGATCGGCTCCATGAAGGAGATCGACGCTGTGGGTCACCGCGTGGTGCACGGCGGCGAGGCCTTCAACAAGTCTGTTCTCATCACCGATGAGGTCATGAAGGCTCTGGAGGACTGCATCCCCCTGGCTCCTCTCCACAACCCTGCCAACATCACCGGCATCAACGCCTGCACCGCCGTTATGGGCAAGGACGTGCCTCAGGTGGCCGTGTTCGATACCGCTTTCCATCAGACTATGCCTGCCAAGGCCTATATGTATGCTCTGCCTTATGAGTACTATGAGAATGACAAGGTCCGTCGCTACGGCTTCCACGGCACCTCTCATAAGTATGTCTCTCAGCGCGCTGCCGCTATGCTGGGCAAGAAGCCTGAGGAGCTGAAGCTGATCTCCTGCCACTTGGGCAACGGTTCCTCCGTCACCGCCGTGGACGGCGGCAAGAGCGTGGATACCTCCATGGGCTTCACCCCTCTGGCCGGTCTGCCCATGGGCACCCGCGCCGGCGATCTGGACGCCGGTATCCTGCAGTATCTGATGAATAAGTATGACATGAACATCGACACCATGCTGGATATCCTCAACAAGAAGTCCGGCGTGCAGGGTGTGTCCGGTGTGTCCTCCGACTTCCGTGATCTGGAGAATGCCCACAAGGACGGCAACGAGCGCGCCGGTCTGGCCGTGGATATGTTCAATTATGGCGTGAAGAAGCTCATCGGCGCTTATGCTGCCGCTATGGGCGGCGTGGACGCCATCATCTTCACCGCTGGCGTGGGCGAGAACAGCGCTTCTCAGCGTCTGGATATCGCCTCCGGTCTGGAGTTCATGGGCGTGAAGATGGACGCCGAGGCTAACAACGTCCGCAGCAAGGAAACCGTCATCTCCGCCGCTGACTCCAAGGTGAAGGTCCTGCTGATCCCCACCAATGAGGAGCTCATGATCGCTATGGACACCGCTTCCATCGTCAAGGGCTAAGCTATATTCGATCCATCAAAGGGACCCTCGATGAGGGTCCCTTAGCGTGTCGAAAAAGTCTTTTTCTCCCCGTGTGGAGCAGGAATACACCGTCGGCCCAGCCGGTTTCCGTGTGCTTTGCCCCCGAAAACCGGGGGCCATCCTCGAAACAGGCTCGCTTCATCCGCCGCTGGCGGCGCTTCGCCTGCTTCCCCTTCTTGGGTTTCCCGCGCACACCCTTCCTTACCGTCGCGGAGGATTTACCACTTTATTGACAGTCTGAGGGACCCTCGATGAGGGTCCCTTTTCTATACGGAGGAACTGTTCTATGCAACTGAACACACTGTCTATGGTCCACGAATTCCTGCGCCGGACCGTGAAGCCCGGAGACTTCTGCATCGACGCCACGGCGGGAAAGGGCCGGGATACGGCCCTGCTGTGCCGCCTGACAGGAGAAACGGGCCGGGTGCTGGCCTTTGACATTCAGGAGGCGGCGGTGGAGCAGACCAAGGCCCTGCTGGCGGCGGAGGGCCTGACGGCGGAGGTGATCCGGGACAGCCACGCCAATATGGAGCGCTACGCGGCGGCGGAAACGGTGGACTGTGTGGTGTTCAATTTCGGACGGCTCCCCGGCGGGGACCCGTCTATCTTTACCCGGTCGGATACCTCCGTAGCGGCGTTGGAAGCGGCTCTGCGGCTGCTGAAGTCCGGTGGCGTCATCGCCATTGCCCTGTATTACGGCGGCGCCAACGGCTACGGGGAGCGGGATGCCGTGATGACATGGCTGGAAACGCTGGATGACCGGAAATTTTCCGTCCTCCGCTGCGATTGGGCCAACCGGCGGAACGATCCCCCGGTCCCCATTTTTATCTGGAAGGAATGATCGATTTTTCCGTATTGTCATTGGCGAATGGATTTGCTATCATGAAGCTGTAACGCGGCGCAGAAGCGCCGGTCCAGTCAGGAGGAATAACTATGAAAGATCTGAAGGATACCTGCCGGGTGGCTGTGGTGCAGTGCGCCCCGGTGATGTTTGACAAAAAAGCCGGTACGGAAAAAATGGTGGAACTGATCCGGGAAGCCGGGAAAAACGGCGCGGAGCTGATCGTGTTCCCGGAGCTCATCATTCCCTGCTATCCCTACGGCATGACCTTCGGCTACACCGTAGGCAGCCGGGACAAGGTGGGCCGTCTGGACTGGAAACGGTACTATGACAACTCTCTCTGCGTCCCCGGCCCTGAGACGGAGCTGCTGGGACAGGCGGCGAAGGAGGTCCACGCCTATGTCAGCATCGGCGTGTCCGAGCAGGGAGAGGACAGCGCCACGCTGTATAACTCCAACCTCGTATTTTCCCCGGATGGGGAGCTGCTGAACGTGCACCGGAAGCTGAAGCCCACCGGCGCGGAGCGTTTGGTATACGGCGACGCCAATAAGGACTATTTCCCCATCACCGATACCCCCTGGGGACCTATGGGCAATCTGATCTGCTGGGAGAGCTATATGCCTCTGGCTCGGGTGGCCCTGTACCAGAAGGGCATTACCCTCTACATTTCCCCCAACACCAATGATAACCCCGAATGGCAGGACACCATCAAGCACATTGCCATTGAGGGCCACTGCTTCTTCATCAACGCCGACATGGTGTTCACCAAGGAGATGTACCCCAAGGATCTCCACTGCCCGCAGGAGATCGAACAACTGAGCGACATCCCCTGCCGGGGCGGAAGCTGCGTGGTGGACCCCTACGGCCACTATGTAACGCAGCCGGTGTGGGACAAGGAGGAGATCATCTACGCCGATCTGGATATGCAGCAGGCCATTGCCAGCCGCATGGAGTTTGACGGCGTGGGCCATTATGCCCGGCCGGATGTACTGGAATTGCGGGTCCATGAATAAAGAGACAGCCGCCCTGACGGAAATTCCCATCGGGGCGGCTGCTGCCGTCTTACCAAAGAAAAACAGGCCTCATCTTGGCAGAGGAGGCCTGTAAGGCCTGGAGTGATTTTTTTACAGATGCAGGACCCGGTCCCGGATCTCCTGAGTCCGGCCCTGGTTCCAGAACTGGGTGCCGATGTAGCCGCAGGTCCGGCGGGCGACGTTCATCTTGTCCTGATCCGTGTTGCCGCACTTGGGGCACTTCCAGATGAGCTTGCCGTTGTCCTCTACGATCTGGATCTCACCATCCCAGCCGCAGACCTGACAGTAGTCGCTCTTGGTGTTGAGTTCGGCGTAAATGATGTTGTTGTAGATGAACTTCATCACCTCCAGCACGGCGGGGATGTTGTTCTGCATGTCCGGAACCTCCACATAGCTGATGGCGCCGCCGGGGGAGAGGTGCTGGAACTGGGCCTCGAATTTGAGCTTGTCAAAGGCGTTGATCTCCTCCGTGACGTGGACATGGTAGCTGTTGGTGATGTAGCCCTTGTCAGTGATGCCCTCAATGATGCCGAACCGGCGCTGGAGGCACTTAGCGAACTTGTAAGTGGTGGATTCCAGCGGCGTGCCGTACAGAGAATAGTCGATGTTTTCGGCTTTCTTCCACTCGGCGCACTTGTCGTTCATCTTCTGCATGATGGATAGGGCGAAGGGGGTGGCACTGGGGTCGGTGTGGCTCTTGCCGGTCATGTACTTCACGCATTCATACAGGCCCGCGTAGCCCAGAGAAATGGTGGAATAGCCGTTGAACAGCAGCTTGTCGATGGTCTCGCCCTTTTTCAGACGGGCCAGCGCACCGTATTGCCACAGAATGGGCGCGGCGTCGGAGGGCGTACCCTTCAGACGGTTGTGGCGGCATTGGAGGGCCTTGTGGCACAGCTCCAGCCGTTCCTCAAAGATATTCCAGAACTTGTCCAGATTGCCGCCGGAGGAGAGGGCCACATCCGGCAGGTTGATGGTAACCACGCCCTGATTGAAGCGGCCGTAGTACTTGTGCTTGCCGGGCTGGTAGTTCTTGGCGTTGGCAATGTTGCCGATACCCGCATCGGTGAAGCGGTCCGGCGTCAGGAAGGAGCGGCAGCCCATGCAGGTATAGACGTCGCCCTTCAGCTCCCGCATCTTCTTCTCGGAGATGTAGTCCGGCACCATGCGGCGGGCGGTGCACTTGGCGGCCAGCTCCGTGAGATACCAGTAGGGGGCATCCTCGGTGATGTTGTCCTCCTCCAGCACGTAAATGAGCTTGGGGAAGGCAGGGGTGACCCACACGCCGTCCTCATTCTTCACGCCCTGATACCGCTGGAGCAGCATCTCCTCGATGATCATGGCCAGATCTTTCTTTTCTCGCTCGTTTTCAGCCTCGCCCAGATACATGAACACGGTGATGAAGGGAGCCTGTCCATTGGTGGTCAGCAGCGTTACCACCTGATACTGAATGGTCTGAACACCGCGGCGGATCTCCTCCCGCAAACGGGTCTCCACCAGCTCCGTGATCTTTTCCGCACCGGGGTCCGCGCCGATGGAGGCCATTTCCGCCTCCACGATCTTACGGATCTTCTGACGGCTGATCTCCACAAAGGGGGCCAGATGGGTCAGGGAGATAGACTGGCCGCCGTACTGGTTAGAGGCCACCTGCGCCACGATCTGGGTGGCGATATTGCAGGCAGTGGCGAAGCTGTGGGGCCGCTCGATGAGGGTACCGGTGATGACGGTGCCGTTTTGCAGCATATCCTCCAGGTTCACCAGATCGCAGTTGTGCATGTGCTGGGCGTAATAATCAGCGTCATGGAAGTGGATGATGCCCTCCCGGTGGGCTTCCACGATCTCCTGAGGCAGCAGGATGCGCTCCGTAATGTCCCGGCTCACTTCACCGGCCATGTAGTCCCGCTGGGTGGAGTTCACCACCGGGTTCTTGTTGGCGTTTTCCTGCTTGGCCTCCTCGTTGCAGCACTCGATCAGGGAGAGGATCTTCTCGTCAGTAGTGTTGGAGCGGCGGACCAGAGAACGGGTGTAGCGGTAGGTCACATAGTTCTTGGCCACCTCAAAGGCGCCGTGGGCCATGATCTGGTACTCCACTAAATCTTGTATTTCCTCCACAGAGGGGGAACGGTTCATCTTCAGGCAGGAGAATTCCACGCTTTCCGCGATCCGCTGGATCTGCATGGGGGTCATCCGGATGGACTCGTCCACGCTTTCATTGGCCTTGGTGATGGCCGCAATGATCTTGGTGATATCAAAGGTTACCTCCGAACCGTTCCGCTTGATGACTGTCATGCTGATCTTCCTCCATTACATTTTGAAAGGGCGCACAGAACACCCCAATATTTTTGTAGCAAAAGAATCATAACATACAATATCTTGCGTTTCAAGGGCTGAAAACAGATTTGTAATATGTTATAAAAAGCGCGAGGAAACTTTGGCACCTATCTTTACCTCGGGGACAAAAGAGCGTATAATAATAAAAAATCAGGATCGGACAGGAGGAAATCAACGTGGATACGGTGCAAAAGCTGTTTCGCTTTTTAGACGAAAGCCCCACCTGCTACCATGCGGCGGCCAACGCCAAAGCGGCCTTGACGGCGGCGGGAGCAGTGGAGCTGCGGGAATCTGAGCAGTGGAAGCTGGAAAAGGGGACACTATATGTTGTGGAGCGGGGTGACTCCGCTCTGGTGGCGTTCCGGGTGCCTGAGGGGCCGTTTCACGGCTTTTTGATGGCGGCGGCCCACAGCGATTCTCCCACCTTCAAGGTGCGGGAGACCGCAGAAGCGGCTTCCGCCGGCAATACCCTGCGGCTCAGCGTGGAGCCTTACGGCGGCGGTGTGTGGCGTGGCTGGCTGGACCGGCCCTTGTCTGTGGCGGGCCGGGTGGTGATCCGGCAGGGAGACCGCCTTGTGAGCCGTCTGGTGAACATTGACCGGGATCTGCTGGTGATCCCCGGCGTGGCGATCCACATGGACCGGAGCGTGAACAAGGGAGCGGAGTTGAACCCGGCGGTGGACCTGTTGCCCCTGCTGGGCTGCGGAAAGGAGCCGGGAGCCTTCCGGAAGCTCATCGCTGAGGCGGCGGGAGTGCGGGAGGAGCATCTGCTCTCCACGGAGCTGTTCCTCTATCCCAGAACGAAAGCTGTGCAGACCGGCCTGAACGGGGAATTTATCGTTTCCCCCCGGCTGGACGACCTTCAATGCGTGTTCGGCTGTCTGGAGGGCTTTTTAGCGGCAAAGCCCGGTGGGAGCCTGCCGGTGCTGGCGGTGTTCAACAATGAAGAGGTGGGCAGCAGCACCCGTCAGGGGGCGGATTCCACCTTCCTGACCGATGTGCTGGAGCGGATCGCCCACGGCTGCGGCCTTGACAGCGAAGCGTGGAAGGCGGCCGTCGCCAACAGCTTCATGGTGTCGGCGGACAACGCCCACGCCATCCACCCCGCCCACCCGGAGTACGCCGACAAGGGGGAGTGCCCGGTGCTGGGCGGCGGCATCGTCATCAAGTACAACGCCAACCAGCGCTACACCACGGACGCTGTTTCCGGGGCAGTGTTTCAGGCTATCTGTCAGGAGGCGGGGGTGCCGGTCCAGCGATACAGCAACCGGGCGGATCTCCCCGGCGGCTCCACGCTGGGCAATATCTCCACGGCCCATCTCTCCGTCCCCACCGTGGACATCGGCCTGCCTCAGCTGGCCATGCATAGCGTCTGCGAGACGGCGGGGGCGGCGGATACGGACTATCTGGTAAAAGCCATGACCGCCTATTTTTCCAGAGATTTTCACCGCGACCGTGACGGCGGCATTGTCTTTTGACAGGGAGGACCTATGAAATTATTCTTCAAGCAGCGGTTTTTCTCGTGGTTCGACAGCTATGACATTTATAACGAGGAAGGGAACACGGTCTACACCGTGGAGGGCAAACTCTCGTGGGGCCATTGCCTCCACATCCTTGACGCCGCCGGAAACCACATCGGCACCGTGAAGGAGCGGGTGCTGACGCTGCTGCCCAAATTCGAGCTGTACGAAAATGATGTGTATATCGGCAGTATCCAAAAGGCGTTTACCTTTTTCGCCCCGAAATTCGACATTGACTGCAACGGCTGGCAAGTCCAGGGCAGTTTTATGGAGTGGGACTATCAGGTGACGGAGCCTTGCGGGGCGCTGGTGGCCACCGTGACCAAGGAGCTGTTCCACTGGACGGATACCTATGTGATCGACGTGGTAAACCCCGCCGACGCCCTCCGGGCGCTGATGCTGGTGCTGGCCATCGACGCGGAAAAGTGCTCTAGAAATAATTGAAACCCGGTACATAGCAGCAGGCCGGACGCTTTGCGTCCGGCCTGTTTATCGTTTTTATCAAGCTGTCAGGACTTCGGCGGTTGAAAGAGACTGTGCCAATACGGGTCCTTTTGAAACAGCTTCGCCGCCCTTGCCACGGCAGCCTCCCGGTCGGCGGGACCGCTGACCAGAAACCGTCCCGTGTCAGGGTCGAAGGTTCCGCTTGAGGAATGGTCTGCCTTGTCGGAGACCTCCATGATCAGCCCCGCAAAGTCTGACCAGTCCCGGTCAGCCCGCAGGTGAAAGAGGTCCCGGGTGCAGGCTTCCCCGCTGGGGCGCCGGCTGAATGCGGTGCCGAGGGACTTCTTGTCGGAAAAGGAGACACGGAACGTCCACCCCTCCTGACCGCTTTCAAAGCCGCTGACGGCAAAGGTGCCCTCAAAAACGCCGTAGCCCAGCAGGTTCCGGGTGTCGTGACCGCAGATCACGACCGTGTGCTCCACGGCGTATGCCGGATCATTGAACCGGTATTCCGTGGCAGTGACGGTGGTATCGATCTTCCGGGCAAAGGGCAGACAGATGACGGCTGTCAGCAGAACCGCAAGCACGCAGAGAATCAGAATGACGCGCTTTTTCATGGGGGCCTCCTTTCTGATGGGGAGGGTTTATTCCTCCGGTTCCGTGGAAGTCTCAGCTTGTTCCGCAGCAAATTCCTCCTTGGCCTGCGCCAGAATTTTCCGCTCTGCCTTGGTGGTGAGCTTTGCTTCGTCAAAATTCGCGAACAGGTCCGGGCGGCGGGTCATGGTGCGCTTGTAGCTCTCCTTTTTCCGCCACGCGGCAACCTTGGCGTGGTCTCCGGAGAGCAGGATCTCCGGTACGGCCCGGTCATGCCACACGGCGGGCCGGGAATACTGGGGATATTCCAGCAGTCCGTCCCAGTGGGATTCCTCCTCAAAGCACTCGGCGTCCGGCAGCACACCGGGCACCATGCGGCACACGGCGTCCGCCACCGCCATGGCGGGGATCTCTCCGCCGGTGAGCACGAAATCGCCCATGGACAGTTCCTCGTCCACGCACGCATCGATGAACCGCTGGTCGATGCCCTCATAGTGGCCGCAGACCAGAATCAGATGGTCATATTGGGCTTTCAGTTCTCTGGCGACGGACTGGGTGAAGGTCCGACCGCAGGGGGACATGAAGATGGTCCGGCCGGGGCCATAGGTGTTAACAACGTGCTCCCAGCAGCGGAACAGGGGGTCTGCCTGCATCACGGCCCCACGGCCTCCGCCGTAGGGGTAATCGTCCACCTGCATCTGCTTGTTGGTGGTGTAGGTGCGGATCTGGTGGGTGCGGATGGCGATATAGCCCCGCTCCTGTGCCCGGCCTAAGATGCTGACGTTCAGCATGGCGTCCACGGATTCCGGGAACAGGGTCAAAATGTCGATCTGCATGTCCATTTACAGCCCCTCCCAGGCCTTGACCTCCATCCGTCCCCCGTCCAAATCAACGGAGCGGATAAAGGCGTCCTTCACGGCGGGGATCAGGATCTCCCGCTCACCCTTGACGGTGTAGACCTTGCTGGCGGGGTACTCGTCCACCGCCGTCAGAGTTCCTAACAGGGCGCCGGTATCGCAGTCATAGACCTCCAGCCCCAGCAGTTCATCGTCAAAATACTCTCCCTCCGGGAGAACGATGTCGGCCCGGCGGAGGAACAGGTCTTTATTTTTATAGGTCAGGGCGGCGTTCATATCGTCCACGCCGGGGAGCTTCAGCAGCACCAGCTCCTTGTGGACGTGATTCGCCGTGGGGGTGATGGGCTGACCGTCGATATAAAAGGTTTTGCAGCGGGTCAGCAGCGCGGGGGAGACCCGGCGGGGCTGCACCCGCACCTCGCCCCGGATGCCGTGGGCATTGACGATGCGGCCTACCCGGATAAATTCCTGCTTCATAAAGCACTCCTTGTCTGTGTTTGATTTCTTGCCTGTTATTATATACGTTTTCGGCGGGGCAGGCAATAGAAACCTGATTTCTGAAAAAATGGGAGATTTTTTTGACGGAGATCTGCGCTTTCGTGCAATCAGCGTCTTGACGGACGGAAAAAAAGAGGGTATAAGTAATATGTTTTGCATACTGAAGAAGAGAGGAATCGTTTATGGAGACAAAACGTGCCAGTTGGGCCAGCAATCTGGGCTTCCTGATGGCGGCCATCGGCTCTGCGGTTGGCTTGGGTAATATCTGGGGCTTCCCCTACAAAATGGGTAAGTCCGGCGGCTTCGCGTATCTGGCGGTCTATGCGCTGCTGGCAATTTTCGTGGGCTTTATCGTCATGGCTTCGGAGCTTGCCATGGGCCGCAAGACCGGGCAGGGCGCTATGGGCACCTATCACGCCCTGACGAAGAAATTCCGGTGGATCGGCTGGCTGGCGCTGTTCTCTCCCTTTGCGGTGATGGGCTTTTACGCGGTGCTGGGCGGTTACTGCATTGAATATATGGCCCTGAACCTCAGCAATTTTGCCTTCGGCAGCGAATCGCTGGCCACCGGCGGGGAGCTGTTTGCCTCTATGCTGTCCAATCCTGCCGGAGCGGTGCTGTTTGCCGCCCTGTTTCTGGCTCTGTGCTATCTCATCAACCGGAGCGGTATTTCCGGCGGCATTGAGAAGTTCAATAACGTAGGCATGCCCACGCTGTTTGTCATGCTGGTGGTCATCATCATCCGCTCCCTGACCCTGCCCGGCGCTATGGAGGGCCTGAAGTTCATGTTCGTGCCGGGGTACGCCGTGGAAGCCGGGTTTGTGGCGGAGACACCCAGCCTGCTGTCCGTGTTTGCCAGCGCCGGCGGACAGATGTTCTTCTCCCTGTCTCTGGCGATGGGCGCCATGATCACCTACGGCTCCTATCTGAACCAGAAAGAGGATCTGGTGAAAAACTCCGCCATCATTGTGTTTGCGGATACGCTGGTGGCTACTATGGCCGGTATCGCTGTGATCCCCGCTGCCGTGGCCAACGGCATTGCCAGCGGAACGCCGCTGGACCAGATCAAGCTGGGCGGCCCGAACCTGCTGTTTGTCACCTTACAGGATGTGTTCCGGGCCATGGGCACCGCCGGCGCGCTGTTCGGCGTGATCTTCTATCTGCTGGTGCTGATCGCCGCCATTTCCTCCGCCATCGCCCTGATCGAGGTGGACATCACCTATTTCCTGGACCGGGCGGAGCAGAAAGGCAGAAAGGGAAACCGCCCCAAGGTGGCGTTTCTGGTCTGTCTTGCCATTTTCGCGGTGTCGGTGCTGGTAGGGATCGACGGTCTGGGTACCACCGGTGTGTTCCCCTGGCCTGCGACCGCCGGCTGGAACGATTCCATGCTGGACTTTGTGGATATGCTGTCTGAGGGCCTGGCCATGCCCATCGGCGCTTTGATGATGAGCATTATGGTGGGCTGGGAGATCCGTCCTCAGACGGTTCTGGACGAGCTCCATATCGGCTATACCGGCAGGATCGACACCTTCTATCGGATCTGCATCAAGTATATCACGCCCATCGGTATGCTGCTGGTGCTGGCGGGACAGGTGAACGAATTCTTCTCACTGAACTGGTTCTGATTGGTTCAGATTGGTTCTGAATGAAAAACAAGGGAACGGAATAACCGTTCCCTTGTTTTTTTACTATGTTCCGCTTTTCAGCAGGCCGGCCAGATAGCCGCTGGACCAGGCCCATTGCAGATTGTAGCCGCCGCAGTCGCCGTCAATGTCCAGCACCTCACCGGCGGCGTATAGTCCCGGCACCAAGCGGCTTTGGAGGGTTTTGGGGTCAAACTCGGCGGTACGGATACCGCCTGCCGTGACCTGCGCCCCGTCAAAGCCCAGTACGCTGACCACCGGCAGAGCGAAGTCCTTGGCGGCTCCCGCAATCTTCCGCAGATCGGCGGGAGACAGGGATGCCACAGGGTCCGTCAGCCCGTAGCCTGCATACCGCAGGACCGTGCGGCCCAGACGGTTGTGGAGCACCCCGGCCAACAGGTTTTCCGTGGTCAGCTCCGGCATGGAGCTAAGCCGCCTGCGGAGCAGCTCCTCGATTTCCGATGTGGAAAGCTGGGGCAGCAAATCGATATGAAGTGTCAGAGGCCCTTTTTCCGTGGCGGCGGCCCGGGACAGCTCGAACACGGCGGGGCCGCTGACACCGAAGTCGGTAAACTGAACTTCACCCCGGCTGGCGGCCACGGCGTCCCGATTCCGACAGAGCCGGAGGTCAGCATTGGCCCGGACGCCCTTCAAAGCCTTGACAAAGGTGTTGTCCGTCTTGATCTGCACCAGTGCGGGATACAGCTTGGTGACGCTGTGGCCCAGGGATTGCAGCAGCTCATAGCCGCTGCGGGTCCCGCCCAGCTTCCCGCCGGCCATGCCGCCGCAGCAGACGATGACCCGGTCCGCCGGGAGGGTTTCCTCGGCGGAGAGGACGGTGAAGCCCCGGTTTGTTTTCTTCAGACCCGTCACCTCAAACCCGGCGCGGGTCGTGACCCCGGCGGCGTCGGCAGCGAAGCGCAGCACGTCCACCACGCTGCCTGCCTGATCGGAGTAGGGATAGACCCGGCCATTGTCCTCCGCCGTGGTCAGCAGGCCCAGACCGTGAAAGAAATTCAGCGTGGCATCCAGACTCAGCGCTTCAAAGGCGGGGCGGATGAAAGCGGCGTCCTGTCCGTGATAGTAGGGAAGGCCCATGTTCAGGTTGGTGAGGTTGCAGCGGCCGTTGCCGGTGGAGAGCAGCTTGCGGCCCACACGGGCTTGCCGCTCCAGCAGCGTGACGCTATGGCCGCCCTTGGCGGCAGTGATGGCGGCCATGAGACCGGAGGCCCCGCCGCCGATAACGATGACATTCATGGTTGGCTCCTTTCGCCGCAATTCGGCACAGGAATATTGTTACGCTGTTCATTATACGGGACTTGAGCAGAAAAGACAAGAGCGGTCTGGACTTCCAACATAAGCAACGTTAATGACAAGGCTTATTGTGAAAGCATACCATAAATCAGCCTGTAAAGTATCCGTTTTTTGCCAACACCTGCTAAAGATACTAAAAATTTGGAAAAATGGTTGACAATGGCGAAAAGCAGTGCTAATATGCAGTCAAAATTGAATCGCTTGATAGAGGCGCGGTATCCATCAGTACCCTCCGCAAGGCCAGCGCAGCCGTGGAGTGGGAAAGGGGCCACCGCCGAAGTGTCAGGACAATGCCTGTTGTCCGGATGCTGGGTCGGCAGAGAAGATCTGCCGGACTGTCACAAGAATTTTTTGTGAAGCGCTATCATTGGCTGTTCGGAGACGTCCTATTTTCAAGGGACAGATTTTCCGTATATTCCATGAACCGCTTGGCAAAGCGGTTCATTTTTTTCATCATTCCTCGCCGGCGGGGAAGAAAAACGCCGGACAAGAAGGAGACAGTATGAGAAGAAGATGGATGAGCGCAATTCTGGCCCTGACCATGGCTCTGGCCCTCACCGCCTGCGGCGGCGACAGCAGCAGTTCCTCCGGCAATGACAGCACCCCTGCGGAGACCACCCCCGCCGCTCCCACCGTGGAGATCCCCCCTGTGGAGGATCTGACCGGCACGGACACCAGCGCCATTCCGGGTCTGGAGGACGGTGTGCTCACTGTTGGCATGGAGTGCGCCTACGCGCCCTACAACTGGACCCAGATGGACGATTCCAACGGCGCGGTGCCCATTTCCAACGTTCCCGGCGCTTACGCCAACGGCTACGATGTGATGATCGCCCAGCGCATCTGCGAGACCTACGGCTGGGAGCTTGAGATCGTGTCCTCCGCGTGGGATTCCCTGTGCCCCGCCGTGCAGTCCGGCACGATGGACGCCAACATCGCCGGTCAGTCCATGACCGCCGACCGCATGAATGAAGTGGATATGGCAGGCCCCTATTACTACGCTACCATCGTGGTCCTGACCACCAAGGACAGCCAGTATGCCAACGCAGCCTCTATCGCTGATCTGGCCGGCGGCACCTGCACCTCCCAGTCCGGCACCATCTGGTATGATTCCTGCCTGCCCCAGATCGAGAATACCAACCTGCTGGCTCCTGCCGACAGTGCCCCCGCGATGATCATGCAGCTCCAGACCGGCGCTGTGGACTATGTCTGCACCGATATGCCCACCGCTCTGGCCGCCGTCGCCAAGGATGACAATCTGGTGATCCTGAACTTCTCCGGCACCGACGGCGACTTCCAGTTTGCTACTGAAGAAGAGCGGGCCGAGAACGTGAACATCGGCATCTCTGTCCAGAAGGGTAACACCCAGCTGGCCGACGCCATCGACACCGTCCTCTCCGTTCTGAATGAGGAGCAGTTCAACGCCCTGATGGATCAGGCTATTTCCATTCAGCCTGAGATCTGAGTGACCCGCCGGGGGTCTCCGGACCCCCGGTGATCCCAAGAAACGCCCCGGCGCGGGGCCTCGCTGATTATTACAGATGATTGGAGACTGACCATGGATAAGTTTGTGAAGCTGGGACAGGATATGGTCCTGCTGTGGAGCAAGTACAAGGTGATGTACTGGGCCGGTATCTGGAATACACTGAAGCTGGCCTTCCTCGCCACACTGATCGGCTGCTTCATCGGACTGCTGTGCGGTGTGCTGAATACCATTCCTTATACGAAGAAGGACCCTCTGCCCAAGCGGTTCCTGCTGAAGCTGCTGCGGATTATCATCCGCATTTATGTAGAGGTGTTCCGGGGGACCCCCATGGTGCTGCAATCCGTGTTCATTTACTACGGCCTGCCCTACTTCTCCAATAACGCCCTCCGGTTCGACAATATTTTCGCTGCCGCGCTTCTGATCGTGGCCATCAATACCGGTGCGTACATGGCGGAATCCGTCCGGGGCGGCATCATTTCCATTGATCCCGGCCAGACCGAGGGGGCCAAGGCCATTGGCATGACCCATTTCCAGACCATGGTGAACGTCATCATGCCCCAGGCCCTGCGGAACATCATGCCCCAGATCGGCAACAACTACATCATCAACGTGAAGGATACCTCCGTTATGTTCATCATCGGCTTTACGGAGTTCTTCGCCCAGCACCGCTACATCGTGGGTGTCAACAATATGTACTTCCCCTCCGCCACCATTGAAATGATCGGCTACCTGACCCTGACACTGATCGCATCCCTGATCCTGCGGCTGGTGGAAAAGCTCATGGACGGCTCTGACAGCTACGAGCTGGCTCAGGGAGATCAGCTGGTGATGGCGGCTGGCACTTACAGCCATCCCGACCGGGGAACACCCTTTGACGAGGTCAACCGGGAATACACCGGCGAGGAAAAGAGAAACCGCATCCGCATCGGCCTGAAAAACCGCAACGGCAGCACGAGAGGAGGACGCTGATATGAGCGAGAATATCTTAGAGATCCGCCACCTCGGCAAGTCCTTCGGCACCCATGAGGTTTTGCGGGATATTGACTTTACTGTCAAGAAGGGCGACGTTATTTCCATCATCGGCGCTTCCGGCTCCGGCAAGTCCACGCTGCTGCGGTGTGTCAACCTGCTGGAGACCCCCAGCAGCGGCCAGATCCTCTACCACGGTACCGACGTGGCGGGCCGGGGCGTCAATGCCCCGGAGTACCGCTCCCATGTGGGCATGGTGTTCCAGTCCTTCAACCTGTTCAACAATATGTCGGTCCTCAAAAACTGCATGGTGGGACAGATGAAGGTCCTCAAGCGCAGCAAGGAGGAGGCCCGGCAGCAGGCACTGAAATATCTGGAAAAAGTGGGTATGGCCCCCTATATCAACGCCAAGCCCCGGCAGATCTCCGGCGGTCAGAAGCAGCGGGTGGCCATTGCCCGGGCACTGGCCATGGACCCGGAGGTGCTGCTGTTCGACGAGCCTACCTCCGCTCTGGACCCGGAAATGGTGGGCGAGGTGCTGAACGTCATGCAGGCGCTGGCCCAGGAGGGTATGACCATGCTGGTGGTGACTCACGAGATGGCCTTCGCCCGGGATGTCAGCTCGCAGGTGGTGTTCATGCATCAGGGCGTGATCTGCGAACAGGGCACACCGGCACAGGTCTTTGGCGACCCCCAACAGCGGGAGACAAAGGAGTTCCTGACCCGATTCCGGGGCGTGGAATAAGGAGACTGCAATCGTAAAAGGGACCCCGGCGGCTGCTTTGACAGCCGCCGGGGGTTCTGACTGTTTTGCTTCAGAAACCGGTCAGAAAAGCTGCGTAGTACTCAAATAAAACAAAAAGATAAAACACAGCCCGCTGTTTTCAAACAGCGGGCTGTAAACATTCGGGAATACGCAGGCGCTTACATGGATTCGTGGAAGGTGCGCTTGACCACCTCCAGCTGCTGCTCGCGGCTCAGGCGGTTGAAGTTCACGGCGTAGCCGGACACGCGGATGGTCAGCGTAGGATACTTTTCCGAGTGCTCCATAGCGTCCAGCAGGACCTCGCGGTTCATCACGTTCACGTTCAGATGGTGCGCGCCCTGGACGAAATAGCCGTCCAGGATCTGTACCAGATTGCTGCGGCGTTCCTCGGCGGTCTTGCCCAGTGCATTGGGCACAATGGAGAAGGTGTTGGAAACACCGTCCTGGCACACGGCCCGGTAGGGGATCTTGGCCACGGAGTTCAGGCTGGCCAGCGCGCCGCTCTCATCCCGGCCGTGCATGGGGTTGGCGCCGGGGGCGAAGGGCTCGCCCGCCTTGCGGCCGTCAGGGGTGGAGCCGGTCTTTTTGCCGTACATCACGTTGCTGGTGATGGTCAGGGCGGACAGCGTGTGAATGGCACCCCGGTACAGCGCGTGCTTTTTCAGCTCGGCAGAGAAGTAGGAAACGATCTCCACGGCGATATCGTCCACCCGGTCATCGTCATTGCCGTACTTGGGGAAGTCGCCCTCGGTGACGAAATCTACCGCAATGCCGTTTTCATTGCGGACGGGCTTCACCTTGGCGAACTTGATGGCGGAGAGGGAGTCGGCGGCGATGGAAAGACCCGCCACGCCGAAGGCGGCCAGACGATCCACCAGCGTATCGTGAAGGGCCATCTGGCTGGATTCGTAGGCGTATTTGTCATGCATGAAGTGGATGATGTTGATGGTGTCCACATACAGCTCGGCAACGTAGGAGAGCACCTTCTTGTAGTTTGCCAGCACCTTGGGATAGTCCAGCACCTCGTCATCGTCCTTCTGGATCTCGGGGATGACCAGCAGGCCCTTCTTTTCGTCCACACCGCCGTTGATGGCGTACAGAAGGCTCTTGGCCAGGTTGGCCCGGGCACCGAAGAACTGCATCTGCTTGCCCACGGCCATGGCGGACACGCAGCAGGCGATGCAGTAGTCATCGCCGTACATAGGGCGCATAATGTCATCATTTTCGTACTGGATGGAGTCGGTGTCAATGCTCATTTTGGCGCAGTAGCGCTTGAAGGCGGTGGGGAGGTTCTGGCTCCACAGAACGGTCAGGTTGGGCTCGGGAGCGGTGCCCAGATTGGTGAGGGTGTGAAGATAGCGGAAAGTGTTGCGGGTCACCAGGGTGCGGCCGTCGATGCCCATGCCGCCCAGAGACTCGGTGATCCAGGTGGGATCACCGCCGAACAGCTCATTGTATTCCGGGGTACGCAGATGGCGCACCAGCCGCAGCTTGATGATGAACTGGTCGACTAGTTCCTGAGCGCCGGACTCGTCCAGCGTGCCGTTGTCCAGATCCCGCTGAATGTAAATGTCCAGAAAGGTAGCGGTGCGGCCCAGGCTGGTGGCAGCGCCGTTGTTTTCCTTTACACCGGCGAGATAGGCCATGTACAGGCTCTGCACAGCGTCATGGGCGGTCTCAGCGGGCTTGGTGATGTCACAGCCGTAGCCCTTGGCCATCAGGGCCATCTCCTGCAGAGCGCGGATCTGCATCTGCACTTCTTCCCGCAGGCGGATACGCTCGTCGGTCATAGCGCCGTCCAGAGCGTCCAGATCCTTTTTCTTCTCTTCAATCAGAAAATCAGTGCCGTACAGGGGGACGCGGCGGTAGTCGCCCACGATGCGGCCACGGCCGTAAGCGTCGGGCAGACCGGTGAGCAGGCCCACGGTACGGGCCACCCGGGTGCGGTGGGGATAGGCGTCGAACACGCCGTCGTTGTGGGTCTTGCGGTAGGTTCTGAAATGCTTTTCAATTTCGGGGTTCAGCTTGTAGCCGTACTGCTCCAGAGCGGATTCGGCCATGCGCATACCACCGTACAGGTTTACGATGCGCTTCAGGGGAGCGTCGGTCTGCAGGCCGACGATCACCTCATTGTCCCGGTCAATATAGCCGGGAGCGAAGTTATTGATACCGGAGATGGCATCGGTCTCCACGTCCAGGATTCCCTTGCGCAGCTCCTCCAAAATCAGTTCATGGGACTTGTCCCAAACCTTCTGAGTGCGTTCGGACGTTGGGGCCAGAAAGCTCTCGTCACCGGCATAGGGGGTGTAGTTCTTCTGAATGAAATTACGCACGTTGACGAGATGACGCCACTCGCCGGTACGAAAGCCCTTCCAGGCGCTGCAGTTTACATCAATAGGCATCGTTTTATACGCTCCTGTCTATTTTATTTAAATATGGAATTCACGGTCAAATCGCTGCTGCCAGTCAGCCAAGGCTTCCGGCGGCAGGGCGGGTACGTCCTTTAAGGAATACGGGATCCCCAGTGCATGATACTTGTTCACACCCAGCGTGTGGTAGGGCAGCAGCTCCACCCGCTGAATGTTGCGGATCGTATGCAGATACGCGCGCAGCCCTTCCAGATGGGCGTCGGAATCCGTGAGTCCGGGGACCACCACATGGCGGATCCAAAGGGGTGTGCCGGCGTTTTGCACGGCGGAAAGAAATTGTAAAAACTCCTGCGGAGACTGTCCCGTGATGCTGTGGTAGCCGTCGAGTGAGAAGTGCTTGATGTCCAGCAAGACGAGGTCGGTATGGGCCAGAATTTCCTCGTAGCCGCCGCAGCCGCAGCCTGCGGTGTCAATGCAGGTGTGGATGCCCGCGTGTTTGCACAGGCGCAGGACCTCACATAAAAAGTCCTTTTGCAGGAGCGGCTCGCCGCCGGAAAAGGTAACGCCGCCGTTGTTGCCAAAATACGGCTTGAAGCGGAGAAGCTTGTTCACCAGCTGTTCAGGCGTGAAGATCTGCTCTTTTCCGCTGCGCATGGTCCAGGTGTCGGGGTTGTGGCAGTAGCGGCAGCGCAGGCGGCAGCCCTGAAAGAATACCACCGTGCGAATACCGGGGCCGTCCACAAGACCCATGGATTCAATGGAATGGATGTATCCCTCGATCAAATAGAAAAACCTCCTTTTCAACAGATCAAATGATCCGTATAAAAAGAAAAAGCCGCACCGATCTGAGCTTTTTCTGCCCAGACGGTCGGCTGGTTTCACGATCATACTCCATGTGGTAACATCCACTTCCGTCAGTCATATGATCACCATGCCCATAGTATATGGGCTCTGGAAGCTTTTGTCAAGCACCAACGCGCGGTGACTTTCTCAACGTGTATACGCCGGAGGAGTGGAATGCAGCGCGGCAGATAGCCAGAGCTTTGCCCGCAAGCTGAACAGGGAAGGGGTCAAACTCTATGGGTGACAGCCTGCGCTATCAGGACTGCTTTGAAAAGCGGCACATGACCTGCGCGGTGCGGAAATCTTAAATGGAGTGTGACGGCGGTAACGATTTAGTTGTGCGGCAGACAATGGAGAAAATGCGATAATGCAAGGTTCAACTTTATAGCGACCGAAAGGTTATACGGGCCGCTCCGAAATGCCACAGCTGTTTGAGTATTTCGCCTGTATGCAAAAGAAAGCACACCCGTTGACACAGGGTTGGTGTCGCAGCGGGCAGATACATGGGAGATGATGGCGTTTTACCGCAAAAACAGCATATACCATTATTTCATAGCAAACTATTGAAAAAAGTTATAGGCCATTCGACGAACTTTATGTGGAACTTTTTGGCTTCGACAGCCTATTATACTGTATTTACAGTATTTACAGCGGTAGGAGGGCCGTATATTTGCCGGAACAGGATAGGAGACCGGGACAGGGGATGCGGCATGCATTAAGTAAAAATAACGTAAATGCTTTGCTATCGGCAAAGCGCTTATGTCATTTGAAACATTTTTGGACTTGCAAACTTGCAATGTGTAGAGTTATAATCATATCAAGAACGTAGCTGTATTAAATGGTCTGCCCCTCAGTAGAAACGGAGGAGCAGTTTCTAAGATACAGCTTGCTCAGTAGACTGATCCGTCCGATTAGGGGGCCACCTCAAAGGGCGGAGAGTCTTCGCGTTAAACACAGGGAAGAATAATAGGAGGAATTACGTTCATGGCAAAAAACAAAATGTTTAAGACGATGGACGGTAATGAAGCTGCCGCATACGTATCTTATGCGTTTACCGAGGTAGCTACCATTTACCCCATCACTCCTTCCAGCCCCATGGCTGACCACGTGGATGCGTGGGCTACCAATGGCAAGAAGAACCTGTTTGGCCAGCCCGTAAAGCTGGTCGAGATGCAGGCGGAGTCCGGCGCGGCCGGCGCAATGCACGGCTCTCTGGAGACCGGCTCTCTGACCAGCACCTACACTGCTTCTCAGGGCCTGCTGCTGATGATCCCGCCCATGTACCGTATCGCCGGCTCTCAGCTGCCCGGCGTTATGCACGTCTCCGCCCGTACCGTGGCCACCCACTCTCTGTCCATCTTCGGCGACCACTCCGACGTCATGGCCTGCCGCCAGACCGGTTGGGCACAGCTGGCTTCCGCCAGCGTGCAGGAGAGCATGGACCTGGGCGCTGTTGCCCACCTGTCCGCCATCAAGGGCTCCATCCCCTTCCAGCATTTCTTCGACGGTTTCCGGACCTCTCACGAGATCCAGAAGATCGAGGTCCTGGACTATGAGGATCTGGGCAAGATGCTGGATTGGGACGCTGTTCAGCGCTTCAAGGATCATGCCCTGAGCACCGAGCATCCCACTCTGCGCAACACCCTGCAGAATCCCGATACCTTCTTCCAGTCCCGCGAGGCCTGCAACAGCGCCTATGATGCGCTGCCCGCCATTGTCGAGGAGTACATGGGCAAGATCAACGAGGTCACTGGCCGCAACTATCAGTTGTTCAACTACTACGGTGCTCCCGATGCTGAGCGCGTTGTGGTGGCTATGGGCTCCGTCTGCGAGACCCTGCTGGAGGTTGTTGATTATCTGGTGGAGCGCGGCGAGAAGGTCGGCTTCATTCAGGTCCACCTGTTCCGTCCCTTCTCCATGGAGCGTCTGCTGGAGAAGATTCCCGCTACCTGCAAGTGCCTGACCGTTCTGGACCGCACCAAGGAGCCCGGCGCTCCCGGCGAGCCTCTGTATCTGGACGTGTGCGACGCCCTGTGGGAAGGCAAGCGTACCAACATCGAGGCTCTGTGCGGCCGCTATGGCCTGGGCTCCAAGGATACCACTCCTGCCCAGATGAAGGCCGTGTTCGACAACATGAAGGGTGAGAAGAAGAACCACTTCACCGTCGGCATCAACGATGACGTTACGCATCTGTCCCTGCCCGTTGGCGAGAATATCGTCACCGCCGGCAAGTCCATCATCTCCTGCAAGTTCTGGGGTTTGGGCTCCGATGGTACCGTTGGCGCCAACAAGAACTCCATCAAGATCATCGGTGACCACACCGATCAGTACGCTCAGGCTTACTTCGAGTATGACTCCAAGAAGTCCGGCGGCGTTACCAAGTCCCACCTGCGCTTTGGCCATGAGCCCATCCACAGCACCTACTATGTCACCATGGCTGACTTTGTGGCCTGCCACAAGACCTCTTACATCAAGGACTTCGATATCGTTTCCGAGATCAAGCCTCACGGCACCTTCCTGCTGAACACCAGCTGGACCGGCGCTGAGCTGGAGGAGCACCTGCCCAACCGCGTGAAGCGTCAGATCGCCGAGCGTGAGATCAACTTCTACACCATCGACGCTACCGCTATCGCTATGGAGCTGGGCCTGGGCAACCGCACCAACACCGTGCTGCAGGCTGCCTTCTTCAAGCTCTCCGGCATCATCCCCATCGAGGACGCCGTGAAGTACATGAAGGACGCTATCATCAAGTCCTACTCCAAGAAGGGCCAGAAGATCGTTGACATGAACAGTGCCGCCGTTGACAGAGGTGTTGACGCCGCCGTGAAGATCAACGTTCCCGAGTCCTGGAAGACCCTGGCTGACGACACCAAGGCTCCCGATGCAAGCCTGCCTCACTACATCCGTGAGATCCAGATCCCCGTCAACAAGCAGGCCGGCGATGCCATCCCCGTGAGCGAGTTCATGCCCTACGCTGATGGTGTTACCCCCTCTGAGACTTCTAAGTATGAGAAGCGCGGCATCGCTGTGAAGGTGCCTCAGTGGATCCCCGAGAACTGCATTGGCTGCAACAAGTGCGCTCTGGTCTGCCCCCACGCTGCTATCCGTCCCTTCCTACTGAACGCGGAGGAAGAGGCTGCAAAGCCTGCCGCCTTCGTCACCAAGGAAGCCAAGGGCAAGGGCTTTGAGGGCCTGACCTTCCGTATGCAGGTCGATCCTCTGGACTGCCAGGGCTGCGGCGCCTGCGCCAATGTCTGCCCCGCCAAGGAGAAGGCTCTGGTCATGGAGCTGCTGGATACCCAGATGCCCGAGCAGGAGAACTGGGAGCATGCCCTGACCCTGTCCACCAAGACCAACCCCATGGACAAGTTCACCGTCCGCGGTTCTCAGTTCGAGCGTCCTCTGTACGAGTTCAGCGGCGCCTGCGCCGGCTGCGGCGAGGCTCCTTACATGAAGCTTATGTCTCAGCTGTTCGGTGACCGGATGTTCGTTACCTCCGCTACCGGTTGCGCTTACGTTGTGGGTTCCTCCACTCCTTCTTTCCCCTATGTGGCCAATGAGAAGGGCCATGGTCCTGCCAACTCCAACTCCCTGTTCGAGGATAACGCCGAGTATGCCCTGGGCATGAAGCTGTCCATCGACCAGATGCGTCGTCAGATGGCTGCTCACGCTGAGGCTGTGGTGGCTTCTACCTCCGACGCTGCTCTGAAGAGCGCTCTTGAGGCTTGGCTGGCTGAGGGCGATAACGGCGACAAGACCCGTGCTCTGTCCGAGGCTGTTGTGGCTGCTCTGAACGCCACTGCTGAGACCTCTGATGATATCGCCTTCCTGAAGGCCAACAAGGATGCTCTGCCCAAGAAGAGCGTCTGGATGTACGGCGGCGACGGCTGGGCTTACGATATCGGCTTCGGCGGTCTGGACCATGTCCTGGCTTCCGGCGCTGACGTGAACGTTCTGGTTGTCGATACCGAGGTGTACTCCAACACCGGCGGTCAGGCTTCCAAGGCCACTCAGCTGGGTGCCGTGGCTCAGTTCGCCAACGGCGGTAAGAGAACCGGCAAGAAGGATCTGGGCGCCATCGCCATGACTTATGGCAATGTCTATGTTGCTCAGGTCGCTATGGGTGCCAACGAGCAGCACCTCATCACGGCTCTGAAGGAAGCTGAGGCACATCACGGTCCCTCCATCCTCATCGCTTACGCTCCCTGCATCAACCACGGTATCTCCAAGGGCATGAGCCAGGCTCAGCTGGAGGAGAAGCTGGCCAGCGAGTGCGGCTATTGGCCCCTGTGGCGCTATGTGCCCGAGCTGAAGGCCGAGGGTAAGAATCCGTTCATCCTGACCAGCAAGGAACCCAATGGCCAGTTGCTGGACTTCATGATGGGCGAGACCCGTTTCGCTTCTCTGACCAGAACCTTCCCCGAGACTGCCAAGGTCCTGTTTGCCGAGGCCGAGGAGTTCTGCGCTCAGCGCTATGCCAAATACAAGCATCTGGCTGAGCAGTAATTGTCGGTCAGAATCAGCACGAAACGTGAAATTGGTGTGAAAGCAAACCTTGCTTTCTGATGTAATCTCGTCTTGTATGGGTACAAGCTCAAATGCAGCAGCGACTCAGGAAAACAACTGAGGTTACATATCCGTTTTCTGTTTTTACTCTTACCATACTCTCTCCGCATAAAAGGCTCTCTGGCATAATGCCAGAGAGCCTTTTGCATATAATTGGGAAACGATCATGATGTACCGCTGTGCCGCGTTACCCGCAAGGGCAGCGTATTCGATCACCATGCATTCCGCAACAGCAGGTTGCTTGTCATACCGATAACTTTGGGGTATGATGACCGTGAGGTGATGATCGTATGGATACAAAGGATATGATTCTGGAACTCAGGACAAAGATGGGACTGTCACAGGACGAGCTTGCGGAAAAGGTATTTGTGACCCGTCAGGCGGTTTCCCGCTGGGAAAACGGTGAAACAACGCCGAATATCGAAACCCTGAAGCTGCTCTCAAAGCTCTTTGATGTCTCCATCAATACGCTGCTCGGCTCACCGAGACAGCTTATCTGTCAATGCTGCGGGATGCCCCTTGCAGACGGGGACATCAGCAGGGAGACAGACGGCTTTTTCAATGAGGAGTACTGCAAGTGGTGCTATGCTGACGGCGAGTATATGTACCACGATTTAGACGATCTGATCGAGGTCTGCGTGCAGAACATGGCCAGCGAGGAATTTCCCGCCGAACAGGCGCGGGCCTACCTGAAGAATACGCTGCCAAAGCTCAATTACTGGAAGCGGTATGAAAATCTCGGCGGCGCGGAGGCTTTTGCGCAGTATAAGCAGACGTTGATGGATGAATTCAACGACCTGCATATTGACGGGATGCCCAAGGTGGAAAAGCTCAACGCGCTTGTAGGCAAGTATATCAACCTTGCATACCGCCTTCCCAACGGAAAAACCGTCAAATTCCTTGACGATCAGGCGACCTACCTCGGCAACCAGCTGGAATGTGAGTTTGGCGGCGACCGCTGCTTCGGCATTGCCGCAAATATGGATTTTCTGCTGGTCTGCACCTATGAGGAAGACGGCAAAAACCCGGAGCTGGTCGTTTACAAGAAGAGATAGCAAAAATCAGATGCACGTCTCACAGCGTGCATCTGATTTTCTTTGACTGAACAGGCTGACGGAAAAGGGCGCGTCTGTGTGCCGATCCTGCAGGGAATCTGCCAGTGGGCAGGCATGTTCTGTAAGGACGCGGGCAAAACGCCCATGATCCAGCGCCAGCGGTGTGATTACCGGGCAGGTATTTGACTTGGATCGATCACACACCAGAAGCCGGCTGCACCTTCCGTGATGCGAACGGCCTTTTTGCAGTGAAACCTATCAAAAATTGACAATATGGCTCAAATCAGGTAGGATTGCAGAGAGAAAGCAGCTGGCTTTTGCGGGGAAGAACGTATTCATGGAGGCTTCTAATGAGTGAAATGATAGAGAATACAGGCATGGACCGGAAGAAATTGGAAACGTTCACCTTGGAAACCTATCCGGCAAGCGCGGACCGTCCGTGGCTCCAATATCCCAATTATGAGGTGTTCCGCCACAGCAGCAATCAAAAATGGTTTGCGGTGGTCATGGATCTGCCGAAAAGCAAGCTTGGACTGCAGGGCGAGGAGCGGGTAGACGCTGTCAACTTGAAATGCGGTCCCATTCTGGCAGGCTCGCTGCTGATGGAGAACGGCTTTTTTCCAGCCTATCATATGCGGAAGGACAGTTGGATTACCGTTGCACTGGATGGCAGTGTGGCGGATGACAAAATCAAAATGCTGCTCGATGTAAGCTATCAGGCAACAGCACCAAAAGTACGCAAAAAGAAGGGCTGACAGCGTTTGAAAGGGAAAACGGCAGCTGCTGAATCGAAAGGAAAAGGGGAGGGCAGGCTCCTCGGTGGGTTCAGACACGAGAGAATCTTAACGATTTTTAGCAAAAACACGTCTTGACAACGGGCAGAAAACCGTGTATTCTTCGTTCAAAAGGGAGTAGCTTGCACAGCTTTGTGTATCCGTTGGCGTCAGTACGGGTCGTTTGGCTCCGCTGCGG
>ENA-UEQW01000834-UEQW01000834.1-human-gut-metagenome-genome-assembly--contig:-NODE-834-length-27932-cov-13.380865_pt1 | contig 27932 bp, 27 predicted proteins | sample MGYA00242947_ERZ507947 | MGnify/ENA primary metagenome ERZ507947 (study PRJEB26167, sample SAMN06115421) | human gut metagenome | host: Homo sapiens | place: China:Guizhou | collected 2015-03-17... | reverse complement strand
AGACCAACCTCACCATCAAGCTCGAAACGACCAGCGAGACGATCCAAGACGTCGTGGTCACCGCGCTGGGCATGACCCGTGAACGCAAATCGCTGGGATACTCGGTAGGAGACATCAAAGGCGAAGCGTTCGAAAAGGTGCGGGAGTTGAACGTCATCAACTCGCTGGCGGGACGCGAACCGGGCCTGATCATCAGCCAGACCGCCGGAGGCCCCAGCGGCTCCTCCCGTGTGGAGATCCGAGGCAGCTCGATGCTCACGGGAAACAACCAGCCGCTGTACGTAGTGGACGGAATGCCCATCGACAACACCAATTTCGGCAGTGCGAACAAGGACGGCGGATATGACTTGGGAGACGGCATTTCGAGCATCAACCCCGACGACATCGAGAACATCTCCGTACTGAAAGGCCCCGCCGCATCGGCCCTGTACGGCTCGCAGGCCGGCAACGGCGTCATCATGATCACCACGAAGAAGGCCTCGTCCCGCAAAGGACAGTCCCTCGGCGTGGAGATCAACTCCACCACGACCGTAGAGCAGCAGCTGACACGCTTCGACGACGTACAATATATATATGGACAGGGATCCAACGGCCGCATCTACGGAACGATCGACGACCGCTCGAACTCCTCGAAAAGCTGGGGCCCAAAAATCGACAAGAATCTGAAAATATGGTATTTCGACAACGTACTGCGTCCCTACACCATCTCCAACCACGGCATCGAGGATTTCTTCCGGCTCGGCGTCACGGCCAACAACAGCATCACGCTCAACAAGATTTACAAGGATGCCGGCATCAGACTCTCCTATTCCGATCTGCGTAACCGGGATATCGTGCCGAACTCAGGCATGAACCGCAGCACGTTCACGGTCCGCACCAACACCAAAATCGGGCGGAAGATCGACGTGGACGTAAAAGTAAACTACGTCTACGAGAAAGTGAACAACCGTCCCGCTCTGGCAGGGGACCGCAACAACGTGGGCAAGAACCTCTCCTCGCTGCCTTCGACTTACGACCTCTACCTGCTGCGGGACAACTATAAGGACGAGGAGGGAAAATACTACAACTGGAACGGCGACGTGAACCGGGTCAATCCCTACTGGACCATCAACGAGATGAGCAACACCTCCAAAAAGAACCGTCTGATCTCCTCGGCCAGCATCTCATACAAGATCACCGACAAGCTGAAATTCAAGCTCTCCGGAGGCGCCGACATCACCGAGTTCAGTTTCGAGGACTTCGCGCCGATCTCCACGCCGAGCCACGAATCGGGCTATCTGAAGACCCAGACCAACAGCAACCGCACGATCAACGCGGACGCGGTGCTCACCTACAGCACCAACTTGGGCAAAAACATGAGTCTGGTCGGAACGGCCGGATTGAACCTCTACCGTGTGGACAACTTCCAGACCACGATCACGGGCAAGGACATGGCCGAACCCGAAATCAAGAAAATCAACAGTTTCTCCGACAAGACGATCGTCGAATCGCCCTACCAGAGACAAATCAACTCGGCCTACGCCATGGTCAATCTGGGGTATAAGAATTTCGCCTATCTGGACGTCACCGTCAGGGCCGACAACACCTCCACGCTGATCAACAACACGTACGTGTATCCGTCGGTATCGGGCAGCTTCATCTTCTCCGAACTGTTACCGTCGAGCGTATCCAAAATCCTGTCGTTCGGCAAGGTGCGCGCTTCGTGGGCCGAGGTCGGCAATGACACCAGCCCCTATCAGATGTCGCTCAACTACGCACTTTATCCGCATCCGGTCGGCGGCGTATCGTCGGGTCAGATCTCCAACTCGACCGTACCCAACCGCGATCTCAAACCGACCCGGACCCGTTCGTGGGAGGTCGGCACCGAGCTCTACTTCCTGAACAAGCGCATCGTGCTCGACTTTACATACTACAGCCAGACCAGCCGCGACCAGATCCGCCACGTCAACACCTCCATCAGCACCGGCTATTCGACCGCCCTGCTCAATTCGGGCGTGCTCACCAACAAAGGCATCGAGATCAAGCTCAACACCATTCCCGTAAAGACCAAGAACTGGCAGTGGGATCTGGGCTTCAACTTCGCGCGCAACTCCAACAAGGTGCACTCGCTGGGCGAATCGCAGATGTACGAGGTGGAGAACGCCGAATGGGTAGGCGCAGCGGGCGTCCGCGTCATGGCCGTGGTGGGCGAAGAGCTGGGCACGATCATGGGCAAGGATTACAAACGCAACGAAAACGGCGACATCATCGTCGATCCGACCACCGGCATCCCCTCGGTCAGCGACAACTACACCGCGCTGGGAAACGCCCACTGGAAATTCACCGGCGGCATGTACACCAACGTCCGGTTCAAGAACTGGAACCTCAGCGCCATCTTCGACATCAAAGTCGGCGCGGACCTCTACACCTCGACCATGCGGGGCACCTACAGCTCCGGACGCTCCAAAAAGACGCTCAAAGGACGGGACGGCTGGTATCAGTCCGAAGAAGGACGCCTTGCCGCCGGACTCGAAACGGCAGCATGGAATCCTACGGGAGGCTATTTGGTGGATGGCGTAGTTCAGGTCAAAAACGACGACGGCACGATCAGCTGGGCGCCCAATACCCGCTACTGCAACCCGGAAAGCTACTGGAACTTCATCTCCAACAACATTCCCCAGTTCTTCGTGCTGGACAACTCCTACGTCAAGATCCGCGAAATGACGCTCAGCTACAGCTTCCCGCGGAGGATGATCGGAAAGGCGCTGGACGGACTGACCCTGTCGTTCGTAGCCCGAAACCCGCTGATCATCTTCAAGAACGTTCCGAACATCGACCCCGACTCCAACTACAACAACGGCAACGGAAAAGGAATCGAGTACGGCTCGCTGCCCTCGCGCCGCAGTTTCGGATTCAACATTAACCTCAAATTCTAATCAACATGAAACCAATCAATATACTGCTCATCTTATCGCTCCTGCTACTGGGTTCGTGCGTGGACAAGGATCTGAACAACGATCCTACCAAATCCGCCAACCTGAATCCGAACTTCCAGCTCACCGGCATCGAACTCAGGCAATGGGGCAGTATGGACATCGGCTCGATTTGCAACCGATACATGAGCCCGCTGACGCAACAGATGCAGGGCAACTGGGACGCCACCAATTACGGCGGCCAATACCGCAACGACGACAATCAGATCAAGAGTCTTTTTGTGGATTATTTCATAGGATTGCATAAAGTGTAATTGTACTGATAATCAGCATCTAACACGTTTTGTTGTTTGCAGGGAAATGCGTATATTTGCAGTGGTTTTCGTGCGAAAAGGTCACCTGAAGGTCACCAAAACGAGCAGAATATTAACTATAAATAAGTGCATTATGGAGATTGAAAAAACGAATAAGGTCACCGAAATGGCAAAGAAGAACGGAAAATCCAATGCAAGAGGAGAAAAATGCCTTGCGAAATTCACGGCTGCGAATGGCAATGTATATGGTTCGCTGACTCTTGACATACGAAAAGCGGGCGACTATTCGCAACCGCTTCCAGTAGCTGTGCGTGTGTGTCATGGCGGACAAAAGATTTTCCTGCGTTTAGGAAAATCATACACTATGGAAGAATGGTTGGTTCTTTGCGATTATGAGAAAAGCGGTCGGCGCATCCAATTAGCGGAGCGTAACGACATGAAGAATCTGATGGACAGAGTGGAACTGATGGTTAACCAACTTATCTCGGAAAACAATTTCTCTCTTCGCAAGTTGCAAGACAGGTTCCAAGGCAAGAAAGACGATGACAGCACCATCATCACAGTTTGGGATTCGTACATTCAATCTAAGACCAATGAAGGCAAGGCTGGTTCCGCTCGTTGTAGTAAGGATGTACGCAATCGCTTTGTGAAAGATTTGGGAACGGATGTATCGTTTGCAGATATTAACCGTGACTTTATCTTGAAATGGGTAAAAATCATGAAGAAGAATGAATTGAGCACCACCACTATTGCTATCGCACTTCGCAGTCTAAGGACTATAATCAATATGTGCATCGCTAACGGACTGATGAAAGGTGATACCAAAGAAATGTTTAAGGATACGGGCTACAACAAAGCGCAGAGCCGTAAGCATGAGTTTCTTGACGTGGCTATCATGCGGAAGCTCTATGACTTTTGGAAAGCTGACGAGGCAAAAGACAAAGATGGAAACGAACTGTTCCTCGGCAGAGAGAAGTATGCCATATTTCGCGACCTTGGACTATTCCTTTTTATGTATCTGGGCGATGGGCAGAATCTTGCTGATACACTCCGACTGACTTATGATGAACTATACTATGCCACTCATGGCAAGCAGCTTCGTTTCCTTCGCCACAAAACTCGTGAGCGGAACGAGAGTGCCAGCGAAGTGATATTTCCTGTTACTCCAGAGATTCAAGAGATACTCAACCGGTATGGCAATGTCCCAAAACTTGGGCGAAGGGTATTCCCCATCATGAGTGAGTTAATCACACCAGAACAAGAGATATGGGTTATCCAACGCTACAACAGATATATACGTGAGCACATGGCAAAAGTTGCCAAACTATTGGATATGGAACAGGTGCCATCACCCACTTGGGCAAGGCACAGCTTCGCTACCAACCTCAATAACTCTGGTGTCGTACCTTATAAATATATAAGCGACAGCATGGGGCATAGTGGCGGCGGTGACATTACTTCCAATTATATCGGTGCCTATCCGCTTGCAAAGATGCTGGAGTATAACCATTATCTACTCAATGAGAAGTCGAAAGAAAGTACTCCTGTGGTAGATAAGAAAGCCCTGCTTGAGATGCTGAAAGGCTTGAGCGAGGAGGAACGGATGGAGTTGATGGCTAACTTATCAGACTTATTATAGTTGCTCACCGCAAAAATGCCAAGTGAAATACCGCAAAAAAGTGGATTGAAATGCCACAAAAATACCGAATAAAACACCGCAAAAAAGTGGATTGAAATGCCACAAAAAACACGAATTGGCCATGCTTTTCGCAGAAAATGTGTATCTTTGCAATTGAAAAAGCATATTATATGAGTTACTATAAAAGAACTGCCGATGCCCTGTTGCAAGACTTGCTGGATGCATTTGGGGCTGTATTGATAGAAGGACCAAAATGGTGTGGCAAAACTACAACTGCGTCTCAACTTGCAAACAGCATTTTGAGAATGCAAGATCCTAGTTTGCGTGAGGAGTATTTGGTCACTGCAAAAACTAAGCCGTCCATTCTGTTAAATGGAGCTACGCCTCGCCTTATTGATGAGTGGCAAGATGCTCCAATGTTGTGGGATGCAGTACGAACTGTTGTTGATGATCGTCAAATCCCCGGACAATTTATACTTACAGGTTCCAATGCCGTTGACAAATCCCAAATACACCATTCTGGAGTTGGTCGTATTGCCAGACTGCGTATGCTGCCTATGAGTTTGTGGGAATCACAAGAATCTACAGGTGAAGTTTCGTTGAAAGAACTTTTCAACAATCCAGATTATGATATTGACGGTAAGATGTCTAAGATGACCGTTGAGGAATTAATCTTTGCAGCCTCCCGAGGCGGATGGCCAGCTTCTTTGTTGGCTCGTACCCCAAAGGCTCAACTACTCGTTGCAAAGAACTATGTTCAAACAATTTGCTCCAACGACATTTCTAGCATTGATGGCAAGAAAAGAGATGCCAGACTGACCAGTATGATACTTCGGGCGTATGCCAGAAATGTTTCGACTCTGGTCAAGAAGAAGTCGCTTTTGGATGATGTGACCTCATCTGGCGAAGTAAGTTGCCACGTGGACACATTTGATGACTATGTTGCAGCTTTGGAAAAGCTATTTGTTATCCAGAACATAAGTGCATGGTGTCCTGCAATTAGAAGTAAAACCGCTATCAGAAGTGGCGTGAAACGATGTTTCTGCGACCCTTCCATTTCGATTGCTCTTTTGGGGTTGTCTCCTGAAGCGTTGAGCATGCAGCTCAAGACGTTTGGGTTTATCTTTGAACAAATGTGTATTCGTGACCTAAAGGCATATACTATAGACTTAAACAGTCACGTGTCTTATTATCATGACCGATATGATTTGGAAGCGGATATAGTGCTGCATCTGGAAGATGGACGGTATGCCTTGATAGAGTGCAAACTTGGCAGTCGTGAGATTGACGATGGAGCCAAGCATCTGCTTGAACTCAAAAGGCTTATACAGGAACATAACACAACAGAGAAACAGATGCCCATTCGGGAACCGGATTTGCTGATAGTGATGACTGGTGGAAGCATGGCATACACTCGTCAGGATGGCGTGAAAGTCATTCCGCTGGCTTGTCTTAAAGATTAACCCTATTAGCTAAAATAACACTTATGGACAATAAGATGAAGGAATGGCTTGAGGCGAACCAAGAAATCTATGCAGAGTTCAAAAGCAAGATTCATTCCACATTGGACATTCTATCACAAGATGGAACCAATGTGGCAGAATGCGATGAAACTTACTCGCTTCAAAATATGCTTTTAGAGGCAATGGCAGCAAAGAATATGCCTGTTGAGAACATAATAAACACTTTCTCTAAAGCCGCAGAAGAAGGTGATATGGCTGCTTGTTGTATGCATTGCTATTTGGAATTGGATAATGGGTTTGAGGAAATAGAGAGTGCCATGACTAAATTTGAGCAATCTACGGATGCTCAATATATCAAAGATGTGGTTAAATTCCACTTGCAGGATAAAGAGCAGGAAACTCAAGAGGCATCAGACCGAGAACTGAATCTATTGCATTTGCGCCGTTGGCATTACGAACACCCGAAAGAATATCAAGAGTTCACAAATATCTTCACAAAAGCATACGATGGTGACATGAGCTTCGCCTTCAAAGGTTTTTCCTACTTGATAGAACTGCTGTCACTTGATGGAATAAAAGGCATCACCGAATTGTTGTTAAGCCTATGCCCAGGAACCGAGAGCTACAACAAAGCTCAATTTTCAAATGTTAGTCAGCAAGCACACGAAAAATTGACTGAATTGTTTACCTCCACATTTAACCAAGAGGAAACAAAAGACAAATTGCAGCACAATAATCCTTTCTTGTTCTGTGTGTTCTATTGGATGATATTTGATAATGGTTTCGTGAAGACCGCTGATTTATTATCCAAAACAATGATGGGAGAGAAGCCTTCTTTTTGGCAGAAAAACTTTGGCGAACAAATTATGCGCTCTTTGATGCTTACCAGTATAGATAAAGCGACTTACACTAAAGGAACATGGAAAGCAGCAAACAATCGTGTAGTCAAAGATGTAGCTAATTCTGCATTACAAGAGAGTAAAGGCAGACGTGGACGTAAGCAAGTCTGTGTCCTGCTTGAAGAAATGCTTATACAACCTCATGCAGAACTTCTTACCAACGAGATAGAAAAAATACTCACCGAATGGATGGAAACGAATGATACGGATTCTATTCTTGCTTATATTTTTGCTGCGCTGACCAATGGAAGCTTGCTTAATGACTCTTACAACTATCGAATTTTCCATACAGCCATCTTAGAAAAGTTCCCATCCATAGGATTTAAGACTGGCTTTGATTGGGCAGAAGCCCTTTATAATGCCATTGTCAGTGAACGTGGCAACGACTATAATTTGAGTTTATCAGAAAAGGCTGTTCAAACAGGAAAAGAACAGGCAAAGTTGATAAGCATAAGACTGCGCACCTTACTTTCCCCTGATGCATATTGATTGCATCATAAAGGCTTGATTTGTTAAAAAGAAACGCTGTTCCGTTAAAAGCACCTCGGCAGAAATCGTCATGATTTTTACCGAGGTGCTTTCATTTTATTCCATCGTAATTTCGCAGCGTAATTATTAAAACAACATGATATGCAAGGCAATTTTATAATGTTACAGAAGGATGACCTGAAACAGGTTGTTTCTGAATTGGTGGAAGAAATAGTTGGGAAAAAGCCACAGGCCGATTTGACACCAGAAGAGAGTGACGAGTATTTTACTCGCGACCAGGTATGTGAACGACTCCACATAACCTATACCACCTTGTGGCGTATGCAGAAGGAGGGAAGAATTATAGTTCACAAATTGGGTGGACGTAATCTTTACTCGAAGAAGGAAATCTCCTCACTTCTGAAAGCTAAAGTACAAACTGCTAATAGCGTTAATCCAAATGTTTAATCTAAAAGCAAGCATTATGGAAGAACAATACATTCGAGTAGGCACTACTATATATAAGGTAGTGCAGCAGCCTTTGGCAGATGGAACGATGACTACCCGCAGATTGCAATGGAGCTTTGGCACTATCCGACAAGATTATGGTAAGCACAATATCCCTACTATTGATAAATATAATGGTTTTTGCACAGTGCCAAGTCACACAGACTATCAAAAGGATGTTGCAGGTTTCTATAATCTGTATGAACCAATTGACCATGTTCCGGCAGAAGGGAATTTCTCAGATATTGAAAAACTGCTACACCACATCTTTGAGGAGCAATACGAACTGGGGTTGGACTATATGCAGTTGCTTTATATGCAGCCGACTCAGAAACTCCCCATCCTGTTATTGGTGTCAGAGGAACGAAACACAGGAAAGACCACTTTCCTGAACTTTCTGAAAAGTATCTTTCAGGACAATGCCACCTTTAATACAAACGAGGATTTCAGGAGCCAGTTCAATGCAGACTGGGCTGGCAAGTTACTCATCGTTGTGGACGAGGTGCTGTTGAGTCGTAGAGAAGATTCCGAGCGATTGAAGAACCTAAGCACAGCCCAAACCTACAAGGTGGAGGCCAAGGGTAAAGACAGACAGGAGGTAAACTTCTTTGCCAAGTTCGTACTATGTTCCAATAACGAACTTTACCCTGTTATCATTGACCCGGGAGAAAACCGCTATTGGGTGCGTAAAATCCGACCACTTGAAAGCGATGATACCAATTTCCTGCAAAAGCTAAAGGAACAGATACCTGCATTCCTCTATTATCTCCAGCACCGCACACTCTCCACCAACAAAGAGGGGCGTATGTGGTTTCATCCTACCCTTATCAGGACAGAGGCTCTTGACCGCATTATCCAGTGCAACCGCAACCATACGGAGTTGGATATGGTAGAGCTGATACGTGACATTATGGAAACGCAACACGTTGACAAGCTGTCGTTCATCCCTCAAGACTTAATACCGTTACTGACCATGAACGGTGTAAAAGTGGAGCAATGGCAGATACGAAAGGTCGTGAAAGATGTCTGGCGACTTACCCCTGCTCACAATGCACTGACCTATCTTGCCTATCAATGTGACTACACTAAGCCGGGGCGTGTTTCCTCAATTAGCAGAGTGGGACGTTTCTACACGGTGACCAAGGAATTTATAGACTCTTTAGGTTTATAATCCTTTGTTGAGTTGTTGAATTGTTGAGAACAACAGACTAATCTTTGGTACTCAAACAAATACAATTCAACAAGCACTCAACAAGAGGTGTAACTGGGCAAAAGAGAAAGCTATTTTTCTTTTCACCAGCCCATTCTCTCAACAACTCAACATTTCAACAAATCACTCACATTATGACTATACAAGAAATAAAGGCAATCCAAATATCCAACTTCCTTGCAAGCAAGGGATATGAACCAATAAACAGAAAAGGAAATAAGTGGTGGTACTTATCGCCACTACATACGGAGAAAACCGCATCATTTAAGGTGGATTTAACCAAAAACGTGTGGTATGACTTTGCACTGGGCAAAGGAGGTAACATCATTGATTTGGCGATGCAACTATACCACACGCAAAACATTTCAGAAGTATTGCACATGATGGGGCATTCAATTATTCTACCCACAATACCAATCCATTCTACTTGCTCACAAAAGGACACTTCGTTTGAAGATATTGAGGTAAAAGAACTGGCTCATCCTGCTTTGCTACAATACCTCTCGGGAAGGGGTGTTGATTCTATTACAGCCAAAAGGCAGTGCGTGGAAATACACTACAAAAGTGCTGGCAAGCGATATTTTGCTATTGGCTTCAAGAATGATGCTGGTGGCTATGAACTTCGGAATCCATACTTTAAGGGATGTATTGCTCCGAAAGCAATCACTACGATAAGGAACCACGAAACCGCTTGTCACATATTCGAGGGATTCGTGGATTATCTCTCCTATCTCATACTACATGGCGAATGTGATGCGGTGGTACTCAACTCCATTGTAAACATCCCGAGTGCTCTCTCCATGCTCAATAAGTATTCTCAAATATGCTGCCACTTGGATAATGACAAAGCTGGCAGAATGGCCACCTGGCAGATAATGAAAGCATTGGGAAACAAGTGTACTGATGCCTCAAATGAGTATGAAGAATACAAAGATCTCAACGAGTATCTGATGAACAAAAGTATTGCATTCCTACAAAAGGGAAGAAACAAATTCTGACTTGGCGGCTGGACGCAAAGAGGTGTGGCGTGCACGATAGGGCTTGCCCTGATATAGCCCACTATAACTTCTCCACTTTATTCCCGAAGAGTGAGTGTTCGACCAATCTACCACATTGCAGCATGGTAAATAGAGCCAAAGAATTGAAAACCAACACTTTTAATAAGCCATAACGGCTGCTTGAATATCATTGGCAACAATATACTTTGCAGCCGAAATCGATAACGAAATAAACAAAATATCAGATTTATGACAGAAAAGAACGCATTAAAGATGAACCTCGACCATGAGCGCAAGATAGTGGAGCTTCAGTCGAGAGTGAACAAGTTGGAGAACCTTTGCTATATGACAAAGGAAGTGTTGAACCTTGAAGAGGCTTCCGCCTTTCTCGGCATTGCCAAGAGCACGCTCTACAAGATGACGCATCTTAACCAGTTGCCGTACTTCAAGCCTGCTGGCAAGCTCATCTTCTTTGAGAAGAAAGCCTTGCTTGACTGGGTACGAGGAGCAAGAGCCATGTCGGAGGAGGAGATAAGACTGGAGGCTGCAAACCGTCTGAATGAAATGAACAATAGACCATAGCATCATGACGAAAGATGAACTTGTAAACAGTCTGCAAAAACGTGACCCTCTGTTGGCTAATGCGGTCAGCAATATGGTAGACTACATTTCCGACCGCTTTCCTGCTGCTTACCCAAGCAAGGAACAGACGGAATCCGTCAATGCTTACCTGCATTCTGTATTTGCAGACGGTGACGGAACCATGTCGGAAAGAAACTGTGAGCATCGAAGAATAGCATCACAGAAAATTACCATCAATGCCATACAAGTGCTTGACAGTCCCCAACTTGACAGACTGCAACGTGTGCTTGACCATATCGCATACGACAAGGAGTATTATATGCCAGAGAGAGGCTTCGGCATGAGGCGATAGTTTCTCTTTTGACGGCAGAGAGTTTTCCGCATAACAGCATGAACAGATTTACACAACAAAAATAAAACAACGATGAACAGTAATATTTTCAACAGCATTATCCTGAGTAATGAACAAGTAAACTATCTGATGGGTGGCACGGCTGGCATCAATCGCCTTTCATGCCTTTATCAACTCATTCAGATGGTGACACGACAGATTGAAACCTCAAATGAGGTTGGGGAGTCCACAACAGAATTGTGGGAAGTGAACATGTCAGAGGTGGCTCTATCCAAACTATGGAAGTGTGACCGAAAAACCGTCTCCAAGATGCTTGACCACATGAACAAATTGGGCATCCTTTCTTCTGTACAGACAAGACGAGGAAGTGTTCACACATTGCTATGCATTTCTGCATGGATTGTTGACGGCAAGAAATATGTCAATCCTCACTATGTTCCCATCAACCAAAGAGACTGTTCCGGCAAGTCTAATACTATGACTTCCACAACCGCCTTCCCCAACAAAGAAGATCCACCCATCAAGAATGGCGGTACTTCTCCTACACAACTTGCCAACAGTTCCTTTTCTTCCCTAACTTCAGGAAATGGCGATAATGGCGAGGAGGAAGATGTTCCACTGCCAAGCGTTTCAGACATGGAACTGGAGGCAGAAGCCAGAAGGCAATTCTTCAAAGAACAGATGGAAGCGGAGGATGCCCCACAATTGCTGTTGCTTGGGTAATTTGAGAATCGTTATACAACAAGTCTGTGAGCTGTGCAACCACAGTGTGTAGCGTGCTTGTGCGTAAACTCTGATAGCAGTGCTATGCAAGAAATACCAATGTCATACAAACGCACTTCGTTTGTCCGTATGCCAATGGACTTCTTGAACGCTCGCAAGCTCGCATTGGGTTGCACACTTTTATAGAAGCAATACTTGGTATGAATAAGAAAAATATAGAAAAGGAGGCACCGAAATACACAAGCCGCCTGATAGTAAGGCTGACACCGCAACTCCATAAGGAGATAGCGGAATATGCAGCCCTTTGCGGACTGACCACAAGCGCATACGCACGCAAGCGGTTGGAGGGCAAATATCCCAAACAACGCTTGACTGACAAAGAAATGGAGGCTTTGAACAGCCTATCGGATGCCAGGGGCGATATACAGAAATTGTTCGGCTTCCTCAAAGGTCGTCCGCTAACGGAACGTGAGAACATTCTCCGCAGCGAAATCTTCATGAAACGATGGAGAACAAGTGCAGAGATAATCTTGAACCGCATGATTGAGATAGAGAAATACTTAACCCAATAGAACATACGACATATATGATAGCAAAAGCAAAGGTAATAAGTCATGGCGCAAATGCCATACGTTACTCAGTGGATAAGGACAAGGCGGAGATTGTAAAGACCAATCTCTTGCCCGATGATATTTCCCCAACGGCAATGTGGGCGAGAATGCTTGCCTTGCAGAAGAAGTTTGAGGACAGGTTGAACCGTTATCATCCGCTCAAACGGAACATGATACGCATTGAGGTTTCCCCAACCTCGGAGGAAACGCAAGGTTGGACGATGGAGAACTGGCAGAGGTTGGCGGATGACTTTATCCGTGAGTTTGATGCTGTTGACCTTTCAGCCAAGTCGAAGCGCAAGAGTGCAAAGGCAACCAACCTCAAAGACAGCCAATATGTAGTTGCGCTACATCGTGACAGCAAGAGTGGCATTATGCACCTTCACATTGATGCGAACCGCATAGACATGAGGGGCAACGTGAATGATGCCCATTATATCTACGAGCGAGCGATGGCTGCTGCCGCCAAGGTTGGGCAACAGCGTGGATGGAAAGATGCACAAGAGGTAAGCCGCCAAAATAAGGACGCGATAACCAATGATTGTCTTTCCGTTTTGACTAAGATGCCATACTTTGATTGGGGACTATACACAAAATGCCTCACGCAAATAGGATATGATGTCAAACTACAATCCGACAGCAAAGGACAAGTGCGTGGATATGCCATCAAGCGTGGCAACTCCATTTATAAGTCCTCGGAACTTGGCAAAGGTCGTTGTCTGATGCCCTCAAAGATTGAAGGTACTTGGGCAAAACTGCATCATCAAGAATTGGAGAAACCAGTTTCAACTCCAACAAAGAATACCCAACAGCCAAAGATTATGACTGTACCCAAACCCTTGTCCACTGCGGACAACTTTCCAAAGATACGTCACTTCGACTTTTATACGGACGAGTTTCATCATTATCCTGTTGATATTCCACAGAACTGTCTGGATGTCATCGACAAGAATATAGCTTTGAATGCCGACAATGTGTTTGCCAGGATTGGTGATGTGCAGAAGACCGCCATTCTTCTCTTTGCTGAATACATTGATGCTGCCACAACCATTGCCGCCCAGTCTGGCGGTGGCGGAGGTGGTGCTACCTCAGGTTGGGGACGTGACAAGGACGAGGATGAAATGTCTTGGGCGCATCGCTGCGCTATGATGGCTAATCGACTGTGCAGACCTCGCAAGAAGCAAGGGTATGGCAGATAACCGAATGTTCAACCAACAGCACTGACATTATGCCAATAGGTAAAAGTAAAATCTCGGATATGGATTTCAGCTCTTTCGAGAACTCGATTGACAAGAATATCGAAACGGACAAGGCTTCGGACAAGTTTGACCAACAGCTTCAAGCCTACAAGGATGCTGGTAATAGTTTGACTTTGGCAAAAAGTGGCGTTGAAATGGCTACAGCTTCCATGCATGAAGCAAAAGACAAATTGAGTGAAGCCTCAGATAAAGCGAATACTGTCACCAAAGCTATTGAAGCCTACATCGGCAAAGTAAAAGACATAACTGTCAAAGCTAAGATTGATGATGCCGATATGGAACAGGCAATCAACAACAGGAAGAAACTCATTGAAAACGAGTCCAAACTTCTTGAAGACCACCGAAAGGAAAACAAAGAAATCCTCACTCGCCATTTCTATGATATGTCTAATATGATGTCAAGAAATGAAGGTGTGTGGTTGTCGAATGGTTGGGTAAAGGCTTTGCTTTGGATATTCTTGCCGTGCTTCCTTTATACGGTCATTTCGCTTGCTTATTTTGTCGCATCATACATAGACAAATAAAAAAGAGTGTCACGGCATTATATAATAATATTGTGACACTCTTTTTATCTGTTTCTGATAATTATCTATTTGCTTCAACAATTTTGGCAATTCTTACACTTACTTCATATAGTAAGTATAGCGGAATTGTTACCAAAACAAGAGTCAACAAATCTGGAGGTGTTATAATTGCAGCAACAAGCATAATGACAATCAAAGCATGCTTTCTGTATCTCGCCAATAGTTGTGAAGATATGAACCCCAATTTTGCTAAAAAGAACATAATTACTGGAAATTGAAAAACAACCCCCATAATGAATGTCAAAGTTGTAAATGTTTCAACATAAGAATCCAGTGTAATGGTACTATGAATACAGTTAGAAACACTATATGTACCCAAAAAGCGAAATGAAATAGGGAATAATATATAGTAGTTCATGAGGACTCCTACAATGAACAATAAATATATTATTACCGCTACGCTTACTGAGTACTTCTTTTCATTTTCATAAAGTGCAGGAGATACAAATTTGAAGAGTTCATAAAGAATATAAGGCGAAGCTCCTAATAACCCCAAATACACTGATGTTGTAATATGGGTCATGAATTGACTGGACAGGTCTGTTGCAATCAAGTCAACATGAAATTTCTCAAAATGAAAATCATACCCACATAACGAGACGATATTCTCTATAAACGTATATGTGGTGAAATTGTATTCACTTGGGGCTAATAATATTCCCCAAGTAGTTTCCTTACAAAAGAAAATGATTACAGAGAACGTGCCAGCAACAGCAATAATGCGAAATAACATTCGACGAAGCACTTCTAAATGTTCGCCGAATGTCATTAAGTCAGGAGTATTTTCCTTAGTCATTTTTCAATTCATCCTTTGGGGTGTTTTCTTCTGACTCACTCTTTTCGTTTTCTTCAATAGAAGTATCATTAGACTCTGTAACGTCATTGACTTCTTTTTTGAACTCACGGACACCTTGCCCTAAACCTCGCATCATTTCAGGCAGTTTCTTACCGCCAAACAAGAGTAAGGCTATGCCACCAATAAGCAACAGTTCTGTAGAACCAATGAACAGTAACTGTGACGTAAATAGTAATTGTGTCATTTTGTTATTCAGTTACAAGGATAATCTCACATGTATCGAAGTTTATTTCCCAACTGCCATTATCACCACTCTCCCAATGGTATTTCTGAGCCATGCTGTCCCACCATTGTTGGAAACGTGTTCCTGTTTCACCGAGATCCTTCACAAGTTTTTCGTAAAGATCCGTATTGTCAACCGTTACTACTCGTGCAAGCTCATTGAGACCATTACGGCGTTCAAAAAGCTGCTGTATCTCTTTCTTCTCTTCGACAGTTACCTGTCCTACTTTTTTTCTTGTTACCATTCTTCTTTTACATCAAAAGGGTCTAAATAATCAATTTTATTAATCTCTTCATTACCAGGCATAAACTTGCCATGTTTGTGTATGTCCATCAGAAGTTTACGACTTGCATTACGTTCCAGATGAGCCACTACACATTGTTCATGGCTTGGTGTGTTTACTTCGAGCGTAGTTTTTCGATTCAGCCAAATGCAACGCTTACATTGCCATGCGTCGCACCTGCGACACAAAGGAGCATGGTCAAGTCGATAAAGCTGACTATTCTTGATTTCGAGTCCGTTTGCCAAATCACCTATAGTATAGCCATCTGCAGAAAGATAGAACGCAGGACAGACATAAAATTTACCATCGGGCGCAAGCGTCACTGACGTATCACCAGCTCCACAGTTGTTCATCTTCTCAAGCATCATACGGTCTGTCAATAAATTCAACTGTGGCATTTTGCCAGATACATAAATCTGTTCAACACGTTCTGCCAAATTCGATAGTAGTGACTCATAAACCACAAAATCATCCTCGGTGAATGTCTCGATATCAGTTATCACGACATTAAGGCGTGTTACCTTATCAAGTATTTCTCCTATAATCTTATACTCATTAAACAAACTGACTTTGTCTGTACGTATCAAGTATGCTACATTTTCCTTAAAGGCGTAATCTTTTGCTGCAACCAATGAATCGAACACCACGACATCCGCAATATCAGCAATGTCTGCTGGGTAAATGTCGGTATGATCAATAGAGTCTATTACTACTAGATACTCTGTAGGCAATTTATAGTTTGGGTATACGAACTGTATATTCAGATTTTCCTTCATTGCGTAGCATATACTATCTTTAAGAGTCTGAAGAGGAATCAGCCTACGATCTGCCTTCTCATTTGTGTAATGACAGAATGACGTAGAAGTATCATCCAATAAAATCACAATGTACTGTATCATATCCGCTTAACATTTAGGACTTTCTGTTTTTTTCTATTCTCGAAAGCTTCGCGTTCACCCTCTTTCTCGAGTTTACGATAGAGTTTGTTCCAATAGTAGTTATTGGCTCTAACACGTGCTTTATGCATCTTACAGATAGCGGTGCTTCGTTGATAGACAGTTGGCGTATCTGCAGCATCATAGTTTTCGCCTTGACACCATGCACATCCGCTTGCCACTTCACAGTCTATACACTCATCTGTGGACTGTGTGCATCGATCAAGTGTAAAGAAGGGGCGTAACTTATTCTTGTCTATACCATCACGCACATTGCCTATTATCCACGCTTTCTTTGAACGCAGTGAATATTGGGCAAAACGGGTGCATGGATAAAAATTGCCTTCGGCATCAACAGCAAGCATTCTGCCAGCACCACACCAGTTCTGGTTCTCTGATTGACAGTCCATAGGTTTACCCATATGTTCGGTAAAGAACGAACAGGCATAGTCTGTGTAATATCCACCATCGATAATGGCATCAGCAAGTTCTGTCAGTTGCTGCTCAAATAGTTTGTCGTCGCCATCTTTCCATACGTCCTCAAACACACAGTTGATATTCACTTCATGTATACCAAGGGAATAGAGATGCAGCACACTCTCCTTTATATATGGTATATCTGCACTACTTATTGTAACCTTTGTTCCTGCGCCAGGAAACTGTTCCAACCACAGAGGAATATTCTTAACCACATCGTCATACGATCCGTGTTCTTCTTCTGGTTTTGGCATGATGCCATGCTCCATTTCTGCCGTTTTCCAAATGCGGTTTAAGTCGTGCTTGCGCTTTGTACCATCAATTGTGATGCCAATAGAAAGATGTTCATGATTCTTCTTAATGAAATGCTGCACCTTATCCGTAGCATAATTGATGCCATTTGTGGAGAATGAGAAACGATATGAATTGAACCAATGATGGTTCCGACGGAACATTTCAACCTTAAGATAGTCGCAGATTTTATCAACTAGGTCAATCTCAAGAAATGGTTCACCACCAATAAAATCCCATATCACACTCTCTTCTTTCATATCCGCTTCTTGGTCTAGGATATAGTCAATAGCATGCTTTGCTACATCCCAAGTCATACGCTCTTTAGTATTCTTACCTACAAGATAACAATACTTACAGGCAAGTTGGCAGTCTTTGGTGACGATAAAGGTTATCGATTTGGCAACACCATCTTCCCATTGTTTTTCTAAATCTTTTATTTTCATCGGTATGCTCCTTTCGAACACTTTATTTTACATGTAGTTGTACAAGCTCTTTTGCAGCCTCCCTTACATGTTGAAGAACATCCACTACCGCATTGCCCCGTACACGTACCAGTACATGAAGTACATCCATTGTAACAATGTGCAGTACAATTTGAGCAACCATTTGAGTTACCCGATGCTGTTGTCGTATTTATACATGATGTCTTGCAGCCAGAAAAGCAAGCACTTTTACAACTGCCGTGACATGATGCTGGTGACCAATAAGCATTGCCCTTACAATTGTTTCTACAATTTGCAGTACATGCACCATTACAACGACCACCTCCGCTTGAAGATCCGCCACCAGAATCATCCTCATCGTCATCCTTACTACAAGAAGATAATAGTGGGTTGGCTAAAACGACTGAGCCTATTATAGGAAGCACGGTACATAAAGATTTCTTGAAAAATTCTCTACGAGACTGTAGTTCTTTATTGTCCATATTAAAATACAAATAATGCTTACTCGGTATAGCGATTACACTGCTACAGAGTAAGTAATAGTTATTAAAAATTATTATCTACTACTTCCTTTACAACTACCATAGCAAGAGTTCTTACAACTACCTGTGCAGTCATTGTAACATGAATCTCTACACAATGCATTACATTTACCCCTGCAATAACGTTGACAAGAAGACGCACATGTTGCAGAACATCCGTCCTGACGAGAGCATCCCATTGGGGATTTCTCTGCTGCATTAAGAATATGCGGCGCACCTGAGAGCAGTATTGCTCCCAAGATAGGCAGTGCACCCTTGGCTGCCTTCTTGAAGAACTCTCTTCTTGACTGGAGTCCTTCGCTCTTTTCATTCTTATTCATAATGAATTTGATTTAATTAAACAATATGCCTTACGGCGTTATTTGACAATCTTTATAAAATATGTGGGTATATAAGCTGTTGCGACTAAGCATAGCCCTGTTATTTCCACAACAACACGTTGTTGCCCTGCAATACGAGCCACCCGACCTATTACTCCATTAAATTCTCCATCAATCACCTTAACAATTTCACCACTTTTATAATGACATTGCTCTGGAGACACCATTCGCACATGTTCGTTATCTGTGCTTGTTGCTTTTATGAAGTTTGTCATTGCTGCAAATGGAATGGTGAGAGGAGGATGCTTTCCATTTTCTTCCAAAGGTTTTGTCTTGTCGAGATAAAATTTCAATATCGAAGATTCTTCACCTTTTTTCTTGATAATGGAGTTAACTGCTTCCCTTGTAGCATATATAAAAAGAAGATTGGGAAGAAGAGGCTGTAAAATTCGCTTCTTCTTCCCAATCTCTTTCTTTATAACATAATGCATAGGCATATATGACTGAACGTTAGAGGTTGATATGATGCCATGTGCTTTCTGTGTTCTGTTATATGTAACTCGCAACACGAACCACTCATGATTTGCTTTTTGTACATAGTCCGAGGACACCCCTGTATGTGAGCGTTGTGCTTCGGGGAGGACATTGGAGGTAAGTCCAACGTAAGGAGATCTGCTTCGACCTCGTTGGGTATGCGCATTAATCAATGCGTTCATATCGTTTTCTATGTCTTGCATTAAATTAGCAACTAATAGACACAAAAAAAGCGTGGAATCGTCCTGTTGTCTATTCCACGAACTGAGGCTCTTGCATTGCCTATCTAAGTCGAACAGACAACGTCAGAGCCCACGCCGATATGAAAACCGATACCGTTAAGAGACCTATATAAAACATTTGATTGCATCCGAAATGGTACAATCCATGCTTACAAGGTCTCCACGGGATTGATATAATCACACCCGGGACATCTACCGTTGACCATATTCGAGACTTAGATACTGAGAGGTTGCAAGATTCCAGTTCGCCTCAAACACAGCGTCAGATAAACGCCTTATATATGTCTTGACTCTCTTCCCACCCATTGCCCGCTTATTACCGAGAAAGTTGTTTGGACTTCTCAGCTTTCAGCTCGGCGTAGGCTGCCCGTGTATCGACATTGAGTAAACCCAAATTGACGCACAGATTCGAGAGTCACCGCAAAGATAACAAATTTTCTTCAAAATGAGCAAGGTATACTTGAATTTTCTGTCAATACTGTCCGATTTTAACATTCAAATGACAGTTATTGCTGAATATTAAAGTATAGAAACTGCAGTATCGCCATCTAATGACTTGTAACAGCAATTGTGACTGATACAAAAAAGGAGTAAGAACATTATAGCCTTACTCCTTTATACGCATTTTATATAATGTGAATATACATTTACAACGATTTGCAAAACAAATCTTTCATTTCATCCAAATCAGGCAAAGCCTTCTGTAATTCTTCAGGCATATCCTGTTTGGTTTTATATGTTGCTACTCCCATTGGGCTGTCGTAGTTCCTTACAACAATGTCAACAAAAGCCTTGTTCATTTCTTTGCATAAAACTATACCAATAGAAGGATTTTCGTGTGGCTTTTTTACAGTAAGGTCTAACGCTTGTAGATATGTACATAGTTGTCCCAAATATGAAGGCTTGAACTTACCGTATTTTAGTTCCACGGCTACCATTGCTGCAAGTTCTCGACTAAAGAACAAAAGGTCTATGAACATTTCTTCTCCTTCAAGTACGACACGATACTGGTTACCCATAAAGATAAAATCCTTTCCGAATTGAAGAATGAAATCGCGCATGTTTCTTACAATTTCTTGCTCAACTACACGTTCGTCAATGTCCTCAATCTCCAGTCCCAAATTTTCAGTATTGATGAAATCAAGCAAATATTCATCCTTAAACATTGATATTGTTTTCATTGATTGCTTAATGTCTGGTATCGCTTTCGGAAAATTGTTAGGCATATTGCCTTGATGGTGATATAGGTCATCTGATAAGTATTTCCGTAATACGTACTTGTTCCAATGATACAGGTTCACTTGATGTATATAGTAGATGCGCTCATCTAAAGTGGTAGTTTTATGCAAAATTTCCATATGATGAGTGAAACTAATGCCCACAAAATCCTCTATATGCAAGTCTGCTGACTCTATAGGTCTGTTAATACAAAGGAGTGTCTTTTCTCCTATTTCAATACCTTCTTCTATCTTATTTTCAGGCTGTTGTAATTGGTTCGCCAATGGCGAACCAATTGAAAGGCATTGCCATTCCTCATAGAAGATACGCATTTTCTTCAAGTTGCCTGAAGAAAAGCCTCTTAATCCTGGCAATTCACGCTGCAATCTCTCACTAATAGTATCAAGAGCTTTTGCGCCCCAATGTGCTTGCTGTAAATTGATAGACACATAACGCCCTATACCATAATATAAAGACAACTGTATGGCATTACTTGACTGGCTCGCCTGTGCTTGAGCTCGCAAAATAGCCCCTTTTATGGTTTGGACAGCTTTATCTACTGTTATATTGTTTTCTTCCATTATTCTCTATTTTGATATTATTTGCAAAGGTAGTGCTTTTAGCCTATAAGCCACTATCGCACAAACCCTTTCTTTGAAAAGAACGTAAAATCAATAATATTATTGCGGTGATTGTACTTTTAGTAACCGCTTCACTCGTTGTACGGTACTTACTCCTTTACCACTCAACTTCGCCACATCCCGAATTGAATACCCCTTGCGGAGCAGACTTACTACTTCCCTATATTCGGCTTTCATCTGTTCTGCCGTTTTTACAGAGCCTACCTTGCGTCCGAGTTTTCCACCTTTCTCTATATACCGCTTCCTTCCTGACTGCAATCGGAATGAGATATTATCACGTTCCAATTGCAGTCAGGAAGGAAGCGTGGCTATCATTATCGTGGCAAAGAGGGACGGATGTCCTTCTTCGTCTAATAATGTAAGTTGTTCCTTTTGAATGTAGAGGTTAATGCCACAGTCAATGAGTTGCTGGCAACGGGCAATGTAAACATTTTTTACCATAATCTGCAAGCAGACAAGATACGCAAACGCATATCGCATTACTTTGTCTTGCAACCAATCGTCTTAGAATCGTGGATAACGTATTTGGCATTGTTGCGAAATGCCTGTTGCCACCATTCAAGAGTGTGGAACAAAGTAAGCTCCATTATGCCTGTCTATCCAAGAAGAATTGCTCATTCTACTAATCGCCAAAAATCATACACTTTTGGGTAATATCGGTGTGATAGAAAGTTAAATACGTTAAATTTTGCCTATTTCGTATCTATATAGAATCTATACAATCACTTTTCTATCGTTTAGAGCGTATAGTATTGTAGAAATGTCTCTTCCAGAGAAACTACTCAATTAAGTTTGATTAACCGGAGCGGAAGTGTTGTGATTGTGGGATTTTTGCTCCGGTTTTTTGTCGCTTGGGGCTGTCGAGCTGTTTGTTCAAGAATGCTGCCGGTTTGTGGGCAGGCGGGAATGGCTTTTCGGCTTTAAATGGGGGAGCGGAGCTTGAATTTGTGGTTTTTTAGGGCAATAGTCAGATAATTCGTGGAATTTGTCTAATTTTGCAACTGAAAAACTGTCCGCAATGGGCGGATAACGAAAACTGGATTCTTATGAAACATATTCTTGCCGTGTATCAGTGGTGTGTGGCTATGCCTATTTTGTTGGTGATGACTATTATCACCGCGTTGCTGACCATCTTTTTCAGTCTGCTCGGAATGAGTAGGCGCGGTGGCTATTATCCTGCGCACTTCTGGGCCAAGCTGTGGTGCATACTGATGTTTGTCAAGGTTGAGGTGAAAGGTCGCGAGAATATCGACCCCAAGACGTCGTATGTGTTTGTGGCAAACCATCAGGGTGCTTACGACATTTATCTTGTATATGGCTATCTGAACCACAACTTCAAGTGGATGATGAAGAAGAGTCTGGAGAAAATTCCGTTTGTCGGCGCAGCCTGCCGCATATCGAAGCATATTATGGTGGACCGTTCGTCGGCGTCGGCGATACAGCAGACCATGGACAGCGCAAAGCGCATTCTGAAGGACGGTATGTCGCTTGTGGTGTTTCCCGAGGGGTCGCGTACGCCTGACGGCGAGATGAAGAAATTCAAGCGTGGCGCGTTCTCACTTGCCACTGAATTCGGGCTTCCGATAGTGCCGCTGACAATCGACGGCTCTTACGACGTGATGCCTAAAAACACATTCCGCATCACTCCGGGAAAAATATCGCTGACAATCCATAAACCAATATATTTTGACAAGGTGGGTGCTGACAACAAGGCTTTGACCGAGGAATTGCTCGAGAAAAGCTATAATGTGATTAAAAGCGGTCTGCCGGGATAAAAGCATGCGTACAAAAAGAATATTTGCGGTGGTTGTGGCGCTGGGTCTTGTGGCTGGCAACGTGTGGCCGCACGACATTGCGTCGGACATCGATGTGGAGACGTCGGCCGAGGTCGTGGCAGAGCCGCAGCCGCAGCCGGCGGTCGCCGATTCGGTGACGATGGCCGCCGACACTGTCAAGAAACAGAATTTCTTTAAAAAGGTTGGAGCTTATTTCAAGCGTTCCAATCATTTCGACCCTTCAAAAAAGATTGACTTTGGTGTGATCGGCGGGCCGTTCTATGCCTCGGCTACCGGTGTCGGCATCGGGTTGGTGGCATCGGGACTTTATCGCATAGACCGCAACGATGTGACGCTGCCGCTGTCAAACGTGTCGATATTCGCCAATGTGGCCACGTCGGGAATGATGGCGCTCGGCGTGAGGGGCAACAATGTGTTTCCACGCGAACGCTACAAGTTGGACTATACGGTCTATTTCTACACTTTCCCGTCGAAGATATGGGGCGTGGGCTACGATGCCGGCAATATCGACGACAATGAGCGGAATTATTCGCGCATCAAGTTTGAGGCAAAGCCGCGTTTCCTTTGGCGTGTGTTTGAGAATGCGTATGTAGGTCCGGTGGCAAACTTCCAGTATGTCAAGATGACCGACTTGAACGATGATGTGATAGGGCTTGTTGGCTCGGCAGAGAAGAATTTTATGGCGGTGGGTGCGGGCGTGTCGCTCAACTATGACTCGCGCGATGTGGTTACGAATGCCTCGCGGGGATGGCTTTTCCAGCTTGACCAGCTGTTTATGCCTGCTTTCTTCGGCAACGACGATAAGTATATGGTGACCGACCTTACGGTGGCAACCTACAAAAAGGCGTGGAAGGGGGCGATTATAGCGGGTGAATTCCATTCGCAGCTCAATTTCCAGGATGTGCCGTGGCCAATGATGGCTTGTGTGGGCGGGCCTAACCGTATGCGCGGATATTTTGAGGGACGCTACCGCGACAAGTGCATCGTGGAGGCGCAGGTGGAGTTGCGTCAGCACATCCGCCGGCGCAACGGCATAACGGTGTGGGTAGGAGCCGCCAACGTTTTTCCGGAATTTGAGCAGATACGTTGGAAGAAAACGTTGCTCAACGGCGGATTCGGCTATCGTTGGGCATTCAAGGAAAATGTGAATGTGCGTCTTGATCTGGGATTTACCAAAAATGGGATTGGATTTGCGTTCAACATCAACGAGGCGTTTTGATGAAGAATTGTGAATTTGACAATAAAAGCGTATTTTTGCAGAAATATTTGTAACAACACGGATGCTTAAGATAAAGAAACTATATGGTTTTATGCTGCAAGGGTTCCTGCCCTTGTTCATGATGACGTTCTGCATCTGTCTGTTTATCGTGTTGATGCAGTTCCTGTGGCGTTTTATCGACGACCTTGTTGGAAAAGGATTGGAGATATCCGTCATAGCCGAGCTGTTTTTTTATGCCGCGCTCACGATGGTGCCGCTGGCATTGCCTTTGTCGATTCTGCTGGCGTCGCTGATGCTCTTCGGCAATCTCGGCGAACGGTTTGAGCTGACGGCTATGAAGTCGTCGGGCGTGTCGCTGCTGAAGGCAATGCGGCCGTTGATGGTGCTGATAGCCCTTGTGGCTGTCGGCGCGTTCTTTTTTCAGAATGATGTGTTGCCAAAGGCGCAGGTGAAGATGTGGACGCTGGTGTTTTCCGTGCGTCAGAAATCGCCTGAACTCGACATCCCGGAGGGCGTGTTCTACGACCAGATAGACGGCTACAGCGTGTTTGTAAAGCAGAAAAACCGTGAGAATGGACGATTGTACGACTTGATGATCTATGACGTGTCGCAAGGATTCAACAACTCCAGAATAATTCTTTCCGACTCGGGCAAGCTCAGCTTCACTCGCGACAAGCGCCATCTGTCCCTTAAACTATGGAAAGGCGAGCAGTTTGAGAATCTGAGCGACCAGCAGGTGTCGTCGGTGGGCGCGCCATACAGGAGGGAGTCGTTTTCCGACAAGGAGATAATGATTCCTTTTGATGCCAACTTCACGCGAATGAACGACAGCACGATGCGCAAGCAGTATGTGGGCAAAAACATTGCCGAGCTGCGTCAGACAATAGATTCGGTGAAGGTGCGCATCGACAGCGTGGGCAACATATTCGGCAGAGACCTGCAGGAAGTGCAGTATGTGGGCGTCGACAATTTCATCCGCAAGTCGGACGGACACGGTGGCATCCTCAAGCAGCCTGCTCTGGAGGTGAAATTGACCAAACCTGTGGATGTGGATGCGGTGTTCAACGGCAAGACGTTGGCCGACAAGCAGCGCTACATAGCCTTTGCCATCGACCGCGCGCGTCAGATGAAAAATGAGTTTGAGTTTAAAAGTTATACGCTTGCTGAAGACAAGAAGGTGATACGCCGGCATCAGATAGAGATGCACAAGAAGTTCACGTTGTCGATAGCCTGCTTGATTTTCTTCTTTATAGGCGCGCCACTGGGTGCCATTATCCGCAAGGGCGGCATCGGTGTGCCTATTGTAATCTCCGTATTGCTCTTTGTGTTCTATTACATCATAGACACGTTCGGCTACAAGCTTGCACGCGACGGGCGTGTGGACGTTTGGGAAGGCATCTGGGCAAGCACGGCGGTGCTGTTCCCGTTGGGCGTTTTCCTTACGTATAAGGCGGTCAACGACTCTGCGGTGTTTAACGCGGAGGCATACGTGGCATTCTTCCGCCGTCTGGTTGGAAAGACGGAGTTGCGCCGGGTGGAGATGAAGGAGCTGTCGATGGAGGATGTCGTTGCCGACAGGGCGTGTGCCGCGTTGTCGGAGCTGAAGGCGGATGCAGACGCTTTTTATCACCGCAACAGGACGCGGCAGAATTATTTTGCCTATTGGACACGCGGCATGAGCCGGAAGTCGTTGACGCAACTGTCGGACAAACTGGAGGATGTGGTTGGCTATCTGTCCAACTCACGCAACCAGCTGGTTATAAACAAACTTATGGATTTCCCTGTTATAAAATATAACCGACTTGTGCAGCCGTCGGTCTATGGCAAGACGGCGCGGGCGGTGATGATTGTTGTGCCTGTCGGATTCCTTGTCTATATAATAGGTGTCAAGCAGCATCAACGGTTGAGAAGGGATGTAAAGAAAATTTCACAGGTTTGCGATGAACTTACTCAGATAATAAAAGATAACAACCAAGGAGATGAACGATAGAATAAAATTAGACAGCATTGAAGACGCTATTGCGGATTTCAAGGAAGGAAAATTCTTGATAGTGGTAGACGATGAGGATCGTGAGAATGAGGGAGATTTCATTATCGCCGCCGAGAAAATCACGCCTGAAAAGGTGAACTTTATGTTGAAGCATGCACGTGGCGTGCTTTGTGCGCCGATTACGCTTCAGCGTTGCAAGGAACTTGACTTGGACGTGCAGGTGTCGGACAACACGTCGATGCTCGGCACTCCGTTCACTGTCACTGTCGACAAGCTGGAGGGATGCTCCACTGGTGTGTCGGCGCATGACCGTGCCGCAACGATCCGCGCTCTTGCCGATCCAAATGCGAAGCCTGCCGACTTCGGACGTCCTGGACACATCAATCCTCTTTATGCGCAGGACAAGGGTGTGCTTCGCCGCACGGGGCATACGGAGGCGGCTGTCGACCTTGCTCGCCTTGCCGGACTGTATCCTGCCGGTGCATTGATGGAAATCATGAATGATGACGGCACAATGGCGCGTCTGCCTGAGTTGAAAAAAATATCAGATGAATTCGGAATAAAGCTGATTTCAATCAACGACTTGGTGGCTTATCGCCTGAAGCAGGAGTCGATTGTGGAAAAAGGCGAAGAAGTGGATATGCCGACGAAGTATGGACATTTCCGACTGATCCCGTTCTTGCAGAAGTCGAATGGGTTGGAGCATATGGCTATTGTAAAGGGCGAATGGGAGAAGGACGAGCCGATTCTCGTGCGTGTGCATTCGTCGTGCGCCACTGGCGACATCCTCGGTTCTTACCGTTGTGATTGTGGAGCGCAACTCCACAAGGCAATGGAGATGATAGAGAAGGAAGGCAAAGGCGTGGTAGTGTATCTTAACCAGGAGGGGCGTGGCATCGGCTTGATGAACAAGATGCGCGCGTACAAACTCCAGGAGAACGGTATGGACACGGTTGAGGCAAATCTTTGCCTCGGATTTAAGGCCGACGAGCGCGACTACGGCGTTGGCGCAAGCATTCTGCATGACCTTGGCGTGTCAAAGATGCGATTGCTCACAAACAATCCGCAAAAAAGAATCGGACTTACGGGGTATGGACTGACGATAGAGGAAAATGTTCCATTGGAAATCGAACCTAATAAATATAATAGATTTTACCTTCACACTAAGAAGGACCGAATGGGGCACGACTTGCATAATGTGGACTAGATTCTGGAAATAAAAGGAATCGCTGGCATTCTTGATGAATGACCGGCGATTTTTTTTGTTCTTATAACTCGTTGATAAATTGGTGATTGTGAAAAAAGTTGAAAAGAGAGGCAAAAAAAGATGCGGAAAAGTTTGGCAGGAAAGGGAAAAGGCAGTACCTTTGCAACCGCAAAAGCGAAACAGACCGGTGG
>ENA-UEQW01000831-UEQW01000831.1-human-gut-metagenome-genome-assembly--contig:-NODE-831-length-27977-cov-7.893082_pt1 | contig 27977 bp, 37 predicted proteins | sample MGYA00242947_ERZ507947 | MGnify/ENA primary metagenome ERZ507947 (study PRJEB26167, sample SAMN06115421) | human gut metagenome | host: Homo sapiens | place: China:Guizhou | collected 2015-03-17... | reverse complement strand
AAATCAGGACTTTTTCCGCACTTTTGCGTCCAATATCTTACTTGCCGTTTTTTCTGACCCAAACGCTGACCCCAACGGGAGCGGATAGCGGAAAGCACTATACCGCGCCAGAGAGAATGTTACCCATTGTCTTTGCCGCTTCACGCTTAGCGGAGGTCGTTACATGAGCGTAGGTGTCCAACGTAAACCCTGCCGAAAAATGCCCCAGCATGCCAGATACGGTTTTGATGTCCACTCCGTTTTGCAGTGCCAGCGTTGCGAAGGTGTGGCGCAGGTCGTGAAAACGCACCTTTGGCAACCCTGCCCGCTTCAGGACGCGGTGCAGCATGTGCAACACGCTGTCCGGAGACATGGGGCCTCCGGTGGGCGATGGGAATACCCATTCGCTGTTGCCCGTCTTTCTTCTTTGTTGCATCAGAACGCTGATCGCGTCTGCCGACAACGGCAGTGTGCGGTAGGCGTTTTTTGTTTTCAGCGGCATCTCAATGATTTTGCCGTCGATGCGCCCGATCTGCCGTTGAACCCGAAGGTCTCCTTTTTCCAAATCAATGTCCGACCATTTTAATCCGAGCAACTCGCCCCGCCGCAGGCCGGTGGTCAGGTCGATGTAGTACAGGGCGAACACGCCGCTGTCTTTTGCCTCGCGGAGGAAGGACGTCAGCTGCTCAACAGGAAGCGTCTGCATTTCCTTGCGCTCCGCCTTCGGCAGCGCACAGCCGTCTGCCGGATTGCGGGCGATCAGCCGCTGCTCGTTTGCCAGCTTCATGGCAGAGGAAATGATTTGATGGATATTGCGCACTGTTTTGGCGCTCAGTCCCTTGGGCTGTTTCTGCGATTCGATTCGTTCTATCCGCCCTTCTGCCAACAATTTCTTGTAGAACTGTTGCAGATGCAGTGTTGTCAGGTCATTCAACGAGATCTTTCCGAGCTGCGGCTTGATGTGGTTTTCGATGTAGCCATGATAGGTCAGGTAGGTGGATGGGCGCATTTTAATTTTGGCATAGTTCTCGTACCATACTTCTAACCAGTTACCTACCGTGTAGGTCTTGGACCGTCCGTAGTCGATGCCCACGTTTTCCTCGATGGCTCTTTTGAGTTTCTCCTTGACCTCGGCCTGCGTCTTGCCGAGGACATTTTTGATGATGGCTTTGCCGGTTTCCGGATCGTGACCGACAGTGTACCGGCCTTCCCAGCGGCCGTCCTTCCTCTTGCGGATGTTTCCCTCGCCGTTTGCTCGTCTTTTCGGCATAAAATCAGCCTCCTTTGTAACGGCAAACCATACCATAAACGACAGAGGAAAGCTATCTGAAAACGGAACTGTTATCAGAAAGTTATCATTTGTGCTCCCTCAAGTGGAGAGCCTTATCTTTGCCTATTGCGGCTCAAATTTTGCACTGCCGGAGGGGATGCTTCTTTGGTTACAGCGGTGCGATTTTCGGACGGTCGAAAGTCTCTTTTCATTGACTGCGGTGACTCAAAACACGCTTGCCCTGCACCATTGATCACGCGAAGGTGATTACCTCGATTTCCTTCCGAAACGGCCACAAGGCACCACCAAAATTCTTGGGACATCTGCGTTTGCGGAAACCAAGACGCCAGCCGCTCTGAAATTTTCTTCAAAAGACACCACAACCGACTGCGCTGAAACCCCCGTCAACTGCCCGCACTGCGGGCAGAAGTGGCGGCTGCGGCGGCGCTTGCGACGCCAGCCCTTTATCCTGCTTTCTTTTTCGTCCTCGGAAAAGCCGTGAAAGGCGTAGGAAATGCAGTCATACCAATGTTTCCAGCACATTGTCCACACGGTCTTCAACGCCTCCGGCACAAACGCCCCACGTTCGCTTTCATGCGTGAAAGTGGGCACACGCTCGGCTCTCGGAGAAAGATCGCACACAGCGGCTCACACGGCGAAACAGGGGCCTTCCCTCCCTCGTCCACAGCGCGGCCATGTACCGCCAGCGAGATTCTTTTTATTACGCCACGCTTTTATATACATACATTTCCCGGTTCTCTGTGAACCCCCACTATCAGCAGAGAGAAAAATCCGGCGAAACTGCCGCCATAAATTTTATCCCCAACCGTTCCTCATCGCGTTTTTCAACTTCTCCCACAAACGGCCCACGTTTGCTTTCACGAGTGAAAGCGGGTACACACTCGCCTTCGCCAACAGGATCGCACACAAGGGCTTACACGGCGAAACAGGGGTTGTTTCGGGTGGGGGTGGTATCATTACCCTCGGCGAGTTCCGCACGTTCACGAACATCCCCGGGCCGGGTGTCAGAACGGCGTACTTTGCCGCTTTTGGGTCTTGGTCGGATGTGCTCCCGAAGAACGCAGAAAGCCTGCGGGACAGCGATGCGCTCATGCGCGTCGCTGTCCCGCAGGTGTCGCGGCCCCGCTGGGCTGCGTGATCTTTTTTTACTTCTGCCAAAATTGCGACTTCTACGCTCTGCGCACACAGGGCCTTTCCGCGTGTGCGAGGCGGGGGTGGTATCACTACCCTCGGCGCGCTTTGCGCGTTGCCGAAACGCTGGACGGCCGCTTGCCAAAACGACTTGTTTGCCGTTTTCTGAGGTCGATGGGCATTGCTCCCTGCGCGACGCCTATTTTCTTGCGAATATACAGGTATCCCTGTCGGTAATTTCAGTAGCAAACGTTTTTGCGTTATGGTATGATAAGTCCCACAAATCCGGGCTTTCGGAGATGAGGGTGAGCCAGAATAACAGAAAAGGAAAAAATGCTGAGCAAATGCTTCATGACGCGAATGATGCTAAAGAGCTATCAGATGATTGGGATCGGGCAAAGGATCTTTGTTATGATTACAACCAGCTTCGCCCATCTAAAGAGCTTTTTGCATTGTGACGAGATTTGTCAAGGGTAAATTACACCAGTAACTTTTTGAAATCATTTGTTTTAGAAATTCAAGGGATATATTTTATTCCCCACTGCATAATGGCATAAAATACCGGCAACAAATCTTGCCCTTTCAGTGTTAGGGAGTATTCTACTCGCAACGGCATCTCATTGTACTGGATTCGTTGTATCAAATCATCGGCTTCCAACTCTTTGAGGGCATTTGTCAGCGCCGTATTTGTAATTGGCTTTAGCATCTTTTTCAGTTCACCGAAGCGCATGGGACACTTGATGCACAGTTCATAAAGGATCTGGAGTTTCCATTTGCCTTAGCCAACGGTAGAATAAAAATATCATTTGGACAGAGATAGAATGCTGTTTGATCACCGATTGCGGTTTATCTCTGCGATTGCGGAAATACGAAAATGCCAAATCACGATTTACTAAATCGTGATTTGGCATTTTTGAATGAATATCAGGCAAGCATAGGAATTAAACTTTTACTTTTGCACGTATTGTGTTATACTACGAACGATCCATCTGCTTAAAGAAAACAATTTTTTGCAAATTCTAAAGATGCTTTGAATCTGTATAGAATATTTAGAAATGAGGAATTGCAGCCTATGTTGAACATTTATTTTGGAGATATGCCGTCTGCAATTTATAATACTGAGATCTATTTCAAAAACACTTATGAAGACAGTTGGATTCTCGATGACTTTGCAAAAAAAGTTATCAAAAAAGTGGATGGTTCAGACGTGATCGACGCGCAGGCAATCAAAAGTCCTGTACTTGGTATTATTCCCCCAACCGAATTGTCCGGCGGTGTAAAAACTCTGCTGCTTATTAAAAATTGCCCGGATGAAGTGTTCAATGCTTCAACATGCGGAGATAACTGCGCACGTTTTATTCTTGAACTGGCAAAAGCAAAAGATGTTACGATCAACTTGCGTCATATTATGGACTTTGATAAGGCAAGATTTACGGCTAAAATTTTGAACGATGACAGTATCGTTCATAACATGGAAGAGTTGTTGCCGATTGCAGCGAGATATGTATAAACGGAGGCGGACATGAAAGGAAAACATAGTATTGTTGTTCGCAACCGCAGAGTCCAGTTTGCCTTGGAGCTGGAGCGCAATATCACAGTGATACGGGGTGATAGCGCAACAGGAAAAACAACCATGTTGGGGATGTTGCGAGATTACGAGGAGCTGGGGGCACAGAGCGGAGTTGCTGTTCAATGTGATAAGCCATGCCGGACTTTAACTTCCCGTGACTGGGAAAGTCAGTTGAGCCGTATGAAAGACAGCATCGTTTTTGTAGACGAAGGAAATGCTTTCGTTTCTTCTCGTGCCTTTGCACAGGCAATTTGTGGGTCAAGCAATTACTATGTTCTCATCACAAGAGAAAGCCTATATCAATTGCCGTATAGCGTAGAAGCGGTTTTAGAACTGCGAACTACAACTCGTCGTGAGAAATGTACTTACAACAAAGCGTATCCCTACTATGGAACGCTTGAGCATGCCGCGAGTGAGATGGATCGCTCAGACCGCATTCTGACCGAGGATTCAAACAGTGGGTATCAGATGCTCTCAAAAATCGCGGAGCAATATCATGTGCGCTGTGAAGCCGCAAATGGCAAATCGAATATTTTTGCTTGCTTGGAAGAGCGTTCAAATGATAAGACCTTGGTGATTGCGGATGGCGCGGCGTTCGGCGCAGAGATGGAAAAAATCTATCGCTTTTTGAAATTGCATCCGAGCCAAGTAATGCTTTATTTGCCAGAGTCCTTTGAGTGGCTGATTTTGAAATCAGGAATCGTTCATAACGCAAAACTTGCGGATATCTTAGAGAGGCCGGAGGAATATATCGACTCTGCTAAATACTTCAGTTGGGAGCAGTTTTTTACTGAATTATTGATTCAACTGACAAGTGAGCGGGACTATATGCGCTATGGAAAACAGAGCTTGCCTCCTTTCTATTTACAGGCCGAGAATATCCGAAAAGTGATCAGTGCCATGGAAAGAGACTGACAGTTCTGTATGTGAGTCATATCTTCGACCAAAAGTTTAGAGTGTAGAGCTTTCGGGAAAGAATTTTTTTGTAGTAGGACAATTAATATTGATGGGCGATAAAAAGATATATATCGTTGCAAAAATCTTTGATCAACAGGGCTGCATTGCTTACCGATGCAAGACACTTAATGAGGCGCGTTGTGTACCTGGCACACTGGAGGCGCTGAGAGCGGATGGAGTTCAAATTGTTATTCTGGACTCTCCTGAGATTTATTCTGAGTACGCACCCTATACCTACATTGAGGACTTGAAAGAATTCATCGATAAGGTCGCACAAATGAACCGAGTCGCACCCGTGTTCAGAAAGCATTGAGAAGGCTGAAAGAAACTGCCATAAAAATCGTTTTATTTTTGAGAATATCATGTTATACTGCAAATAGAGAATTGGCTGTGAGGGGGCGATACAGTGGAAAAGCTAAACGCAATTCGAGAACAGGTTATCCAGCTCTGTGATCCGCAGAAGATTCTGCTGTTTGGCTCACAGGCGAAGGGAACCGCGACAGCAAAGAGTGATATTGACCTTTGCATCATTGCGTCGACCAATGATAAGCGCTCACTGCTGACAGATTTGTATTGTGATACGGAATCTGATACGCCAATTGACTTCCTTTTGTATACGCCGGAGGAGTGGGAACACAGCGTGGCAGATAGCCAGAGCTTTGCCCACAAGCTGAACAGGGAAGGGGTTGTACTTTATGGGTGACAGCCTCCGTTATAAGAACTGGTTTGAAAAAGCGGCACATGACCTGCGAGGCGCGGAAATCTTAATGGAGCATGACGGCGGTAACGATTTAGTCGCGTTTCATTGCCAACAGGCGATGGAGAAGATGCTGAAGGGCTGGCTGCTCAAAACGACAGGCGAATTGTTGGATGGACATAGCCTTGTATTTCTGTGCAGAAAGGCAACTGCGGCAGGAGCACCGTTGAAAGGTAACCTCAGAGACTGTGCGTATGTAAACCAGTTTTATATTGAAACCCGCTATCCATCTGACTCTTATATGCCTGTGTCCGAAGGGGAAGCACGGGATTGCATGGATGCCGCAAGGAAATTGATGGAGTTGCTGGCATAACGCGCAGACTACTATTTGACTACTACCGCGAAAAGCCTCGGAAGCCCTGCCTTGCAAGGCTTCCGAGGCTTTTCTTCAAAATGGCGGAAATTTGTGCAATCTCAACCAAGCCCTTGCGCCGTAGCGGTTTCCGGCTTGACGGCCTGATAACTCCGACTCTAAAGGCCGCTGGTTCGAATCCAGTCGGGCGTACCATAAGGTGGCAACAATTTGGATATTTTAAGCGAAACGCTTAGAATACCAAAGGGTTGCCACCTTTTTTTATTTCAAATTCCGCACTCAGAAAAAAAGATATTTTCGCGTTATTTTGGTAACTGGGGAGATTCGAACTCCCCCTTTCACAGATTCAAAGGCAATATCCTGAGAAGCGCCCTTTTTGCGGGCGCAAATTAGAGCGTTCTTTCCTCAAAATTTCATACGATCTTTCGGGCGTCTGTTTGTTGGTTTCGTCGAAGCCATCAAATAGGCGCCCTTTTTCATTTCACAACTTAATCCGTCAACCGGCCGGAGCATTTTTAGGATGCTCCGGCCTATATTTTTGCTTACGAGGAGGACTTCACAATGAACGATCAGAAGGAAACCGCACAGCTCCGTTTCCTTGAGGAAACCGCCAATCAGTTGCGGCAGAACGGCTTCACGGTGGAACCAATCGAAGATCACCACCTGCCCGTCAGCGTTGAAAAAGGGCGCCTCTGCCGTATCTCCGGCAAGGGCAGCGTATTGTACCGGCAAGAAAACGTAGACAATATCAGGGCGCAGGACGCTTTGCAGACGGTGATTGACACCGTCAAAATGACTTCAGAATACATGGCGATTCTGGAATACGCCCCGCGGCTCAAGGCAAGCGGTCTCACTGGTGACTACCGCATCCTTGCTGACTTCGGTGACGCAGTGCTGGCGGGCCACCCCACCGAACGCGGCGTCCAATTCGTGACTTGGGAGTGGGACTTCGACCGAGAGGGCGTCCATCACGGACATTATTTCCAGGATGACTACGACGCCGCCAAGCGGGACTTCACTGTACGCGGCGGACTTGTTCAAAAAGGCGCCCTTTTCGAGCCGGAGCAGCTTGCGGAGATCTACCGCGCGCTGGCGTTTGTCCGCGAGCAGGATGAAAGCCTTTCCTTCGGACGGGATCAGGAGCTGAAAGAACTCATGGAACAGGTCGGCGGACTGCTGCCCGCGGATGCTCTGCGGCAGCGGGATGCGCCGGAACAGAGCGGCATGACAATGAAATAAGCATCTACGCAGGCCGGACAGAAATGTCCGGCATTTTTTATTTTACGAGGAGGAAAAGATGATGGAAATTTACGGCACGATCCAATTCAAACTCATTCTCCCGCATATCCCCGGCTTCCAGCAGGAGCCGCTGCCGGAGCCTGTTTGCAGCCATTCCCCGGATTGTAAGGACTGTCCCTACCCCCACCACGGTTTTCTCTGCTGGGGCGCGGACGGGACCTGCCTGCGGAGCCGAATGAACGAGATCAACGAGAAAAAGGAGGACAATGATCATGATGAGCGCAGTTTTGAGTAATCCCAACCACCCGGAATACGGTGTGGCGACCATCCCGTTCCCCATTCCGCATGACCAGTACGCACACTGCATGGAGCTGCTGGAGGCGTTGGAGATCGGTGACGCGGTCAAGACGGACTGCAAGGTGGAGAAGGTCGACAGCTTCTATACTGTCCTCAAGCGCACGGAGATGCTCACGGTCAATGTGGAGGAGGTGAACTACCTCGCCAAGCGGCTGGATAGCTTCGACACCGGCGAGGCCGCACAGTTTCAGGCAATGGCCCACAAGCTGGAGCTGTTTGAGTTAAAGGATCTCATCAACCTGACCTTCTGCTGCCAGCAGGCTACGGTCATCACCGACTTTTCCGACCTCGCCGCTGTTGGCCGTGACCACTACATGAACCTGCACGGCGGCAGCGCAAGTGTGGATGAGCTGAACAAACTGGATGGCGAGGAAACTGCGCGGCGGCTCATCGAAAACGGCGGCGGCACGATCACACCCTACGGCGTAGTCTACGACAACGGCATGAAGTTAGAGCAGGTCTATGATGGCCGGCTCTTCCCCTGCTATTACTATGAGCCGAACGCCATCACCGTTGCGGTGATCTCCAAAAGTGAGCCGGAGGACACCAATCACATCACATGGCTGCTCCTCCCCATGGTCCAGGAGGAGATCGACCGCGCCCTCCTTCGCGGGGGCATCACAGATCCCGCCGATGTCCGCCTGCGGCTGGAGGACAGCCAGCTCCCCAACGAGGTGGATGTCCTGTTGGATATGGAGTACGAAACTCTCTCTGACCTCAACGAACTGGCAGAGGCAACGGATGGGTTACCAAAAGCGGATATGGAAAAGCTGGGCGCCGTGGTCATGTTGGCAAAGCCAAAGTCTGCGGCACAGATCAAAAACCTTGCGGAAAGCCTTGACCTCTTTGACCTCGCTCCCGGTGCGCATACGCCGCAGGAATACGGCAAGTACATGATCCAGCAGTCCGGCCGCTTTGAGTATGACGAAAACCTCGACGCTTTTTATGACTATGAAAGGTACGGCACGGAGCGCATGAACGCCGAGGACGGGATGTTCACCGACCGGGGCTACATCGCCTATAAGGGATATATCAGCATGGAAGAAGTGATGAACGGTGGTCAGAGTAACCACATGGTGCTGGGAGGGCTTTCGCGATGATCATTCAAGCGGAACTGAAGTGTAAGCAGACCGAGTGTGAGGCAGACCCCTGTGCCGTGGATAAGGTCATCGAACTGCCAAGTCCGCGGTTCCGGCAGTTCAGCCGCGCACTGCTGGCTGATTACGATTTCATCGCAGAGAACAAAAATGCCATCCGGCATAACGGGGACGCCAGACACTGTCTGCTCATCCTCGACGCGGAGGGAACGGACGGTTTCCTTATTGACCCGCAGGGGTACAACTATGCCCGGTACAGTGCTTTTGTCCCCAACGCCTGCAGTTTGCTGACGCCGAATATGGCAATCGACCGCAGCTATCTTTCACTGGCAGAGCCTTGGCGGGATGAGAGCAGGGATGAAATGCTCCGCATGACGCTGCGCGTCAATGGAAAGCCGGACTACACCCTCGTCCTCCCCGCTGACGTGGAATACCTCGACGCTGTGAGGGCTTACCTTGATATTGATGTTTTCGCGGATGCCATGCTCTGTGATCTTCGCTTCAAGGTGCCTTACATTGGGGAGCTGATCCGTGATACGGATTGTCCCGCCGTGGAGGATTACAACGATTTTGCCGAAGCCTTGGAGGACATCTGGCAACAGGACGGTGCGCTCCTGACCTACGCCGCCGTGCTGGAGGCGGAGCGGCCGGTTACGCTGCGCGGAGCCTGTGAACTCCTGCGAAATCTGGATAACTATCAACGCATCGTAGAGGATGCCTACGGTTACGGTCAGCAGCGATTGCAGGAAACGCTGGGGCTGGATGATGAAGCCATCTACGAGCTGGACGGCTACATGGATTTTGAGAAATACGGTCAGGACTGCATGGAAAACGACTGCGTGACAAAAACAGAGTTCGGCCTGCTGCGGCGCTTGGACCCGCCCTTCCAGGAGCAGACGCAGGGGCAGCAGATGTTTCAGTAGACTTTGCGGCAGATGTGTAGTATGTTTGCCGTTGCCCAAAAGAAGGGAGTGATACCTATGAACACCAAGATCTCATATCTGTACAGAGATGCCGATAACTACAAGATGCACAATAAATGCGTCATTGCCGGTACGCTGACTACAGAACAGGCTCGTACCATCAAAGATAGCTGCGAAATGGGCGAATACTTCATTCCAAGGCAAGTAGGACTGCCGGAACGCCGCTTCGACCGGTATGATCCTGCGGTGGATCACTGCTGGTTCGAGCTGGATGAGGACTGCTTCTCAGAAACGATAGAACCGCCTACTGTAGCCCTCACCGCCACAGAACTGGTCAACCGTTTCGAAGGATGTAAAAACAACTGGCGGGATGAAGCGTACACGCCGCAGATGGGAGGCATGAAATTTTGAAAGTCAACGCAAGAACGGAAGAATTCCAGCACATTGAGTTATTTGACAAGTTTGCATTATTCACCAACGCCCGAATCGACCGCTCAACCGTACCGGAAGGCTGGTACTGCTATGACATTCGCGGCTCTGACGACGATCCCGGTGAGCTGTGCTACATGGAAGAAAATGTTGTGGTCAACCACGCAGGCTCGGTGCTGATACCGGAAAAGCTGGCGATGCCTAAGTCCGGACGGCTGGATGTGCGGGATGAGCTCGGTTTTCTCGATGAAGGCAACATGACGCTCTGTGAGTTCTGCGAGGCGCATCAGCTCCCCTATCCCGCGGAGAACATGAAATTTCATATCCGACCTGCCCGCCCGGAGGAGGCGGGCTTATTTTATACCCCGCACCCCGAAGAAGATAAACGGCTGGGTACCGTTGGACATGTCCGGATGGACTTCGGGCGCAGCGGCAATGAGTTCTGGCATACATGGTGGCCCCGTGGTCCGGAGGAGCTGAACAGCCCTGTGTTCAAAGCGGAGCTGCAAGAGGTCGTGGACACGCTGCGGGAGAGTGTGCTGAAAAACCGCTTCGCTATGGAGCGTTTCTGCTATGAACACGGCGGGAAAATCAGCGGCGGCTGGACACAAAACTACGGTTATATCGTGGAAACGGAGCACTACCGGTACTGCCTGCGCTGTAACCCGTCCCCTGGAGATTATAACGGTTATCTGACCTGCTTTGACCTCGATGTGCAGCGGCAGAACATGGCGCAGGACAAGCCGCTGGTGGGCCACGTGTCCTTTGCCAATGGCGATACACAGGAGTTTACCGATGCCGAAGCCTTTCTCAAGTGTGTGCGGGAAGAACTTCCGTACCGCCCGACCACAGGTCTGCACTATGAAGTGCTGACCGACGATCCCAGCGTCCGCAAGCAGGTGGATGACATGATCTTTGACTTCTATGGCGAGGAAAATCCCCGTCAGTTGGAGGAATACCAAAAAACGCCCAAACAGGGCATGACAATGGGAGGAATAAGATGATGGACAGAAAAATGGTGAACTTTATCAAAGAACAGTATCCCCCCGGCACCCGCATCCGGCTCAATTCGATGGAAGACCCCTACGCGCCCATTCTCCCCGGCACGGAGGGTGAAGTAGACTTCGTGGACGATGCGGGACAGCTCCACATGAAGTGGGATAACGGCAGGTCACTGGCACTTATTCCCGGCGAGGACAGCTTCACGGTGCTGCCGCCCAAGCTGACCACCCTCAAGCTGTATATGCCCTTGACCGCCGATCTCTACGAGCGAAACGAGTATGGCGAATTTGACGATAGCAGCACACTGCTGGAGGGCCGTGAGCTGCGGGGTTATCAGGATCAGATCACGGCGGCGCTGGTGAAAAACCGGATGCCGGAGGAGACGGAGCGCGGTCTCATGCATTGGTATGATGAAGCCGACAGCGTTGACCGCAAGGTACGCTCCTCCGTCTTCACCGTAGAGGAACGTGACCGGCAGCTCTGGGGCGTGGCGGAGTGCCGCGTCGCCGGGGAATTGTCGGACACCGAAATGGATACTTTGAAAGAGTTTATCACCGGACAGGCTTCGGACGGCTGGGGCGAGGGCTTTGAGCAGCGTGAGATCCTTGTAGAAAACGGATGCAAGCTTTACGTCCACTTTTGGAATTCGGACGAGTGGAGCATCCAGACGGAACAGGAGCTTTTCTCCCCCAAGCTGGCAGAGGGACTGCCGGAGCTGTGCTTCTCCACGCTCCCCGGCACCGGCGAGCTCATCTGCATTAAGCGCGGTGAGAGCGGCTACTATCCCAGCGACTGGTCCACGGACGATCCAGCGCAGAACCAAGAGTTGACGGACTATAACAACGAGCGGCTTGGCGTGACGCGGGAGCAGCGCCTTGCCATGGAATGCGGCAGCATGCACGGCTGGAACACTCCTGGCGCTGACCCCGGTTACTATGAGCAGAAGATGGGAGGAATGAAGTTTGGCTAAGAAAGTGTTTGCCGTTTATCTGGCAAAAGAGGACGTTCCAAACAGCGAAGCCTACGCAACGCTGGAACTGCCCGCCTCCCCGTGGGAGCTGTGGGACGCGATGGAAAAGGTGCGGCTGAAGGATGGCGAAGCACTGTACATGGAGATCGACGATTACTATGCTTTCGAATATCTTGCCCCGCATTTAGAGGAGCTGGATATCAGCCTCAACGAGCTCAACGACCTTGCCGCAAGGCTTGCAGCATTGGACGAAGTGCAAGAGGTTGCCTTTGACGGTTTCCTGCGCATGGAGGTGCAGAATAAAGTCGATACCAACGGCGGTGTCATCACGCTGCAGGATCTGCGGAATCTGGCGGTCAGCGCAAAAACAGACTGCTATCATGTGGTGGATGCCGCGGATGACGCCCAGCTTGGCCGCTTCTATGCGGAAAACGACTTTGTGCCGGAACTGGAGGGCATATCGGATGCGGTATTCGAGATGCTGGACTTCGCCGGCATCGGAAGAATGATGCGATGCGGTGAAAACGGCGTTTTTGTGGACAGTCTGTATGTACTGCGGGATGGCGAATTGACCACCGCGCCGCCTGTCCAAAAAACGCTGCCGGAAAAGCCGGGATACCTCTTTCGGCTCACGCTCGGACTGCATCCCGACATTGGCGATGCGCGCACGGTGACACTGAATCTGCCCGCAGCAGAGGCAGAGCTGCTGGACGCACAGGAACAACTCGGTGTGGAGGGCTGGGAGGGCGTCACGGTCATTGATTATGACGGGATCATCCCCTATGCGGCAGAGTTTGCCGACCTGCCAATGGAGCTGGAGGATTTTAATACCTTCACCAAGGCCGCGCGGGACATTCCGAGATCCGAGGTGCCAAAGCTGAAGGCTCTGCTGGAGCAGTTCGAGGTGCAGGACATTGAAACGGCGATGCTCCTAACAGAGCATCTGGCGGATTACATCCTCACGCCGAACCTCAGCTCACCGCAGGAGGCGGCGCTGGACCAGCTCTGCTTCATCATGAACCGTGAAGAAGCCGTTCGTCTGATCCCGTATGTGAACCTCTTCAACTACGGCGAGACAGTCATCCATGCGGACAACGCCGCCCTCACATCCTACGGCCTGCTGCACCGGGAGGACTATGAACCAATGCTCTCACCCATACAGCAAAAACAGGAAAAGGAGATGACGATGCAATGACCAGGGAACAGATCCAACACGAAGGCGACCGGCCGCTGTCCTGTGCAGCACAGGAGACATACCGATGCAGACCGGATGCTCTGAGCGATGATGAAAAGACGATCCTCTCCGCCATCGTTCTGCAAAAGGGCGAGGCGGAGGCTGCGGAGATTTTCGCAGAGTCACCGGAACAGCTGAGTGATTACACGATCCTCAAGGGCGTCAACAGCTACGCCGCGCTGGGCAGATACTACCTCGCCAACGAAACTACCGTCCCGGAGGAGCTGTACGAATACATGGATCTTGGCGCGCTGGGCTGCCGCTATGAGGACGAGCATCCAGGCGTGTTCATCGGCAGTGATTATGTGCAGTATCCAGCCGCCGAACAGAAACAGTCGATGGAAATGCAGGTAATGTAATCCCGTCAGGTCCCCGTCATGACCAAAGTGTAAGATCATTGTGGCAGGCACTGCTTTGCAATGTATGTAATGAGATCTTCCGGCGTGATCGTATCACCGGTGTGAGGTATCTCGCGCCATCTCTTCTGTACGGCAGGGTCAGGATTGCACATCGCGGCAATCATGGCAAGCCGGATCTCTTTTCGCACCTCTTCCACGGTAGTGTGATGTCTGCGGGCAACCTCCAGCAGAGCAGCATCGGCATTGATCTTCTTTTTCTTCATGGTATCACTCCTAATGCTTTTTAGAACGGGTATCGTTCTTTTAGAACTACAATAGCACAGGAGTTTTAGGGAAAAGTGTCGAACGCAGTCGAAAAAACAGAGGTTTGCTAAAAAGCAAACCTCTGCACCGGTGTTACCGCAATTCGTCGATCAAAGTGTCCAGCACATTCATCACCTTGCGCTGCCCTTCTGGGGACAGGGCTTTCAATCGCTCGGAGAGCTCTGTGGCGTGAAGCAGCGTTGCCGCATCCAAATTATCCTGAAGCAGCTCGTCCGTTCCTACCTTGAGTACATTGGCAATGGCGACCAGCTTATCCAGCTTTGGTGCTTTGACTCCGCGCTCGACCACGCTCATATGGTCAACGCTGTAATCAACAGCGGCAGCAAGCTCTTCCTGCGTCATACCGGCACGCTCACGGGCGGCTTTGATTCGTTTTCCCAATGCGATCTGATCCATGTGCAATCTCCTTTTGAACGGAATCCGTTCTTAAATTATATTGGAGAAGCTATTTGTTTCACAGGAGCGCACAGAACGGTGACCGTTCTAAAAGAACGAAACAAGCAAAACAATACACCAAGGGGCCGTATTCCCGGACGGGGAAAAGCGGCCCCTTCTTTTTTGCGCTGATTTGACCTCCTGCTCCGGGATAACGGACCCGGAAAGGAGGAACTGTGCCGATCAACAAAGCCCTTGCAGAGTATCTTGACCTCTACCACAAGGGCGAGGCGAACGCCGTCACCAGCCGGGAGCTGGAGTGTGCCTTCCGAATGCGCGGCTCCGAGCTGCGCCGGGAGATCAACGCCCTGCGGGTCGACGGCATCCCCATCTGCAGCTTTGACGGCGGCTACTATTACGCCGCCACCGAGGAGGAGCTGCGGCGCACCATCCGGCAGCTCCGCAGCCGGATCAAGAAAATCGCATTTGCGGAGCGCGGCCTGTCCCGCACCTTGCCTGACTATGAGGACACCGGTCAGCTCTCCCTCCCGCTGGAGGGAGGTGACACTTCTTGAACAGCTTTATTCCCTGGGTAGGCGGCAAGGGCAAGCTGCTGTGGATCATCAATAAGCTGATGCCGGACCGCTACACCCGCTTCATCGATGTGTTTGGCGGCAGCGGCACGGTGACCATGTGCCGCCCCATCCAGCGCGGCTGCATGGAGGTCTACAACGACTTCAACGGCAATCTCACCAACCTGTTCTGCTGTGTTAAAAACCGCCCCATGGCACTGCTGGCGGAGCTTGGCTTCCTGCCGCTGAACACGCGGGATGACTTCAATGTCCTTTACAAGTTCTTCTCCAAGGGCGAGTTCACGGATGACTACCTGCAGGAGGAGATGGATCTGACGGAGGTCTACCTCAAGCCGCCCGACGCCGAGGCCATCCGTGCCCTCATGCTGGAGCGCGCGCCCCGCGGGAGCATCCGCCGCGCGGCGGACTTCTTCAAGCTCATCCGCTACAGCTTCAGCGGCGGTGCCAAGTCCTTCGGCGGCAAGCCCTGCGACATCCGCCGTTTCTTTCACCTGATCTGGGAATGCTCCCGCAGGCTGGCGAATGTCATTGTGGAGAACAAGGACTTCGAGGAGGTCATCCGTCAGTACGACCGGGCAGGCGCCGTGATCTACTGTGACCCGCCCTACTACAAGGCGGAGAGCTGCTACGAGGTGGAGTTTCCCCCGGAGGATCATCAGCGGCTCCATGATGTGCTGGTCACCTGTGAAGGATACTTCATCGTTTCCTACAACTACCAGGACTACATCTGCGAGATCTATCAGGATTGCTATATCTTCCGCACCTCCCGTCCCAACAGCATGTCCCAGACGGCAGGCAGCGAATATGAGGAGATCGTCATCACCAATTATGACCCCCGCAAAGCCTGCTGGCAGCTCTCTATGGATAGTCTGCTGGGCGGCGATGGCGACACCCGCTACGAGCTGATCCATGAGCCGGAGCATCCCTTAAAAATCTGAACAATAAAAGGAGAAGCAGCATGAAATTTGTAAAATACAACGACAACAAGAGCGTCACCATCCCGCCCGCCGTTCTGACCGTCTGCGGGCTGGACGATGAGGGAAAGCTGGAAATGGCCGGCGCCAGGGGCGCGGTCATTTTGTCAAAAAGCGAGATGACCGCCATGGAGATGGTGCGCACGATCCTCGCCCTGACGGACCGCGCCGGTCAGCTGATGCGGGAGCTGACGGACCTCTGCGGCAGCTGCGAGGGCTGCACCGAGGGGCACTGCACCTTCCGCGACGCGGACATCGAGGAGCTGATCCGCCCCGCCGTCACCGTTCCCGATTGGGCCAGAGAGGAAGCGGACATCGCGCCCGACGCCAAGCTGGACTGCCATGTGGACGAGGGCTCCGGTGTGATCACCGTGTGCGAGACATTTTACGACCACGACCTCTCCGATATTCCCGCCGAGCTGCTGGAGGCCCTGCGTAAGTCCGGCTGCTGCCTGTCCGTACTGGAGGATATGCTGATGGACGACGATGTCATCTACGATAAGTGATACCGTAGGCATTCAAAGAAGAAACGAGGCGAGCGATCCAAATGAATGAAACCTATCTCTATCCCTACTCGGCGAAGGAGGCCAGAGAACGAAATGAGCTTTCGCTCTGGAGGGAAAGCCATCGCGCCAACATCGCCTGCCGGGAAGCCATCGAGGACGCCATCCGCCGGAGCTTCGACGGAATGCATCTGGACAAGGACTGTATCACACCCGTGCTGGACGCATACGGCTATAAGCGCACCGCATGGGTGCTTGCCAATACCCTGCATGAGCTCAAGTGGGATGGTCGCTTCAGCCTCGCCAATAAGCAGTGGGCTGAGCGACGCTACATTCCGCAGGATGAGCGTCACAACGCCGCGATCACTGTTCGGAGCCACCCCGCCGTGCTGGATGGCTTCGTCAGCTTCTACCGCAAGGCGGTGCAGGCGTTAAATCTCTTCGGTGCGGAGCATTGCGTCGGTGACCGCGCCGAGCAGGACTTCACCGGCAAGGTGCTGGTGCTGTCGCCGGATACGCTGAAGGAATCCTGCTGGAGTCAGGCGGATCAACTCTGGTATGCCCATGACGGCTTTGGCTGCAGGCCCCATGCCATTGGCCGCTCGGTGCGCTGCACCTGTCTGGGTGACGGCGAGACGACTCGCTGGAATCGACACGAGTTCATCGGTGTGCTGGACGAAAAATACCTGCCGGACTGGGCGCGGGAGAAGCTCATGGAGCTGACCGCACCCCGGCAGGAGGAACCGGCCGCAGGTGAGATGAAGCTGGAATGATCGGAGGTGAAATAAGTGCAGCGCATCTTCATTGATAACCATGACCGCATCCTCTATTACAGCAATCCTGCCGGATACATCGCGGAAAAGGAGGCGGTGGTGGATACCATGTTCCAAACGCAGGAGCTGGAGCGTTTTCTGCAAAAGCAGTCGCTCACCATCCGCTGGGAGGATGGAGTCTATGACCGTCTCCTGCTGGGGCAGAGGGGCGGCCGCTTCGACCCGGAGGCTCCGCCTCTGAAAAGCTGCCGTGTGTGGCAGCTCACGCGGGACAGCCCCATCAATATGCGCTTCATCCCGTATGAAGCCCTGCTGGAGCGTTTCGGACAGCCTGACCGTAAGCACTACGAAACAGTCTATGACGGTCTGGTCGGGACCAATGACCCGGAGGAGATCTACACGCTCTTCCGCGACCCGGTTCCCGGCTACGACAGCAGACCCATCGGCATCTCGGATGTGCTGGAGCTGTACGACGCCGACGGCAGCGAGTTCTACTACTGCGACCGTGTCGGCTTCCGGCAGATCGAGTTTGCACCCCAGCAGGAAATGGATATAAGCCTGTGAAATGAGCACCTGACTGGGTGCTTTTTTCATATCCAAATCAGAAAAGGAGGAATCCCAATGCCCAAAGCCCAAACCAAGGCAACAGCGCCCACCCCTACACCGGATACCCTGCTCCCCGTGGAGTACGCCGTGCGCATCTATCCCGTGAAGGACAGCAAGTACACCCTCGCCAACGCTAATGTGGATATCAACGGCGTATTTGCCATTCGCGGCGTGAAGGTCATCCGCGGCGAGAAAGGTCCCTTTGTCGCCATGCCGCAGTACAAGGACAGCCATGGGGACTACCGCGACATCTGCTTCCCCTGCACGAAGGAGGCCCGCCAGCAGTTCAACGATGCGGTGCTGGATGCCTATGAGCAGTCGCTCGGGCAGGCCCAGCAGTCGGACAATGCTCCCGCCGCGGAGCAGGTCATGTAAGTCACCCACAACACAAAACATATAACTTGTAGGAGGAAATTATCACATGAAGAAGTTTATCAAGAACACCGCCAATTCCATCCGCACCAAGGCCATCCGCCTTGCCGCCACCCGCCGCTCCGGTGAGGGCTACATCGACACCGCCGTCAAGATTCTCATCGCCGTGGTGCTGGGCGCGCTGCTGCTGGCGGGCCTCTACGCTTTGTTCGGCGATGTGGTCATGCCCACGCTGAACCAGCGCATCAAGGATATGTTCAACTACGCCGGCGCGCTGGGCGGCTGATCCGTGGCATCCGTCCTGCAGGGGACGCTGTTCCTCATCGGACTTATGAGCGCGGCATGGACGGATCTCCGGCGCAGGCAGATCCATGACCTTTCCGGTATCGTCATCGCAGGGGCGGGGCTGATTTCCTTCAGCCCCGCCCGGCTTCTCGGCCTGGCGCTGGCCGTCCCATTTTGGCTGGCAAGCCGGAGAGGACGCGGCGGCATGGGAGATGTGCTCCTCATCGCCGCCTCCGGCTTCCTGCTGGGTCTCCCGTGCGGAGGTGTCGGGCTGGTGCTGGCGCTGGTGCTGTACTGCCTTTTCTACCTTGCAATAGCCGCCCTGCACAAGATCCGCAGGCAAGAGCGTCCACCGGAGAGCTATCCATTCGCGCCATTTCTTGCAGCGGGCTTCTTTACCGCATATATCATCTAAGAATAAGGAGGACTTGCTCCATGAGTATTTTCAAAAACCGCACGGTCATCGGCGTTATCTGCATTCTGCTGGCACTGGTGATCTGCTTCGGCATCACGCCGCTGTTCAATCAGAGCATCAGCCAGAAGGCGGAGATCGTCCGTGTGACGAAGGACATTCACGCCGGCGAGCTCATCACCAAAGACATGGTCACCACGGCCGAGGTCGGCTCCTACAATCTCCCCTCCGGCCTTATGACCGCGAAAGACAATGTAGTGGGCAAATACGCCAAGGCGGACCTTGCCGTTGGCGATTACGTTCTCGCCGCAAAGCTCTCGGACGCGCCTGCCGCCGAGAATGCGTATCTCTATAATCTGGATGGCACGAAGCAGGCCATCTCCGTCACCATCAAGAGCTTCGCCACAGGACTGTCCGGCAAGCTCCAGAGCGGCGACATCGTATCGGTCATCGTGGCGGACTACCCGGAGGACGGCGAAACCACCATCCCCGCCGAGCTGCAGTATGTAGAGATCATCTCTGTCACCGCCAGCACCGGCTATGACGCCAATACCGGCGAAGCCACAGGGGAGGAAAAAGAGCTTCCCTCCACCGTGACCTTCCTCGTTCTGCCGGAGCAGGCCAAGGTGCTGGCGGAGCTGGAGCAGGTCGCCAAGCTCCACCTGGCTCTCGTCTACCGCGGCACGGCAGACGGTGCAAAGCAGTTCATTGAGGCACAGGACAAACTCATTGAGGAGCTGTACGCAGAGCCGGAGGAAGATCCCATTGAGGAGGGCGAAGCTGCCGATCCTGCCGCAGCCACACCGGAGAGTGAGGTGACAGGATGAATTTCAGAAAGGCCAGCATCTTTCAGCGCGACACAGAGAAACCGGAGGAGCAGAATGACAGCGGCGGTATGCTGGCGGTCTGGGGCAGCCCCGGCAGCGGAAAGACAATAACGGCGGTGAAAATCGCAAAAATGCTCTCCGCCAGGAAGAAAAATGTCATCCTTTTGCTCTGTGACATGGCCGCTCCCATGCTGCCGTGCATCTGTCCCGCGGACGCTCTGGAGAGCAATGGCTCTCTTGCCGGCGTCCTGGCAGCCGCCCGCATCAGCGAGAACCTCATCAAGCATAACCTTGTCACCTTTAAGCGCAACAGCTGCCTTGCGGTATTGGGACTGCTCGAACGGCAGAACGAGTACAGCACTCCGCCCTTTACGCAGAAGCAGGTGGTAGAGCTGCTGGACGGCCTGCGTCAGATCGCGCCCTATGTCATCGTGGACTGCGGCAGCTACATTGCCAACGACATCCTCTCCGCCGTGGCGCTGATGGAGGCGGACAGTATCCTGCGCCTTGCCAACTGCGACCCCAAAAGCGTCAACTACTTTGCAAGTCAGCTCCCTCTGCTGGACGGGCCTGAGTGGGACATGGACAAGCAGTATAAGGTGGCATCCAATGTGAAGCCCTACCATGCAGCGGACCACATCGGCAAGGTGCTGGGCGACACGGCCTTCGTGCTGCCCTATTCGCAGGAGCTGGAGGAGCAGTATCTGGCGGGCAACCTGCTTGCCGACCTCACCCTCAAGGACAGCCGCCCCTTCCGCAAGGAGTTAGAGCGTATCATTGCGGAGGTGTTTTAATATGGCTCTTGGCGAAAAGCGAAACGGCTCGGTCTTTGCCACAGCTGCACAGCGGCGGGACGCGGCGGAATATCAGGTCACCTTGGAGCCGGAGGTCGTCCCCGTAGTGGTGGACGACACGCCGCAGCGGACTCTGAACACCGATATTGGCACCCTCGGACGGGCGCACAACCTGTTCTTTACCCCGTCGGCAGAGGGCAGGGACTTCAATTCCGTGCTGCAGGAAGTGCAGGAATACATCTCCGGCGCCTACGCCGCACTCATCACCGAAGGCGGCGAGGACTCCAAGGAACAGCTCATGCGTTACATCACCAAGTACCTGCAGGACCGGCGTATCGCCGTAGCAGGCATGACGCAGACGGAGCTGGTGGACGCCATCTATTCCGAGATGGCGGAGTTCGGCTTCCTGACCCGCTATATCTACGCCGACGGCATTGAGGAGATCAACATCAACTCGTGGCGGGATATCGAGGTGCAGTATTCGGACGGTCGAAGCGAAAAGCTCACGGAACACTTCGACTCGCCGGAACACGCCCTCGCCGTCATCCGGCGAATGCTCCACGCCTCCGGTATGGTGCTGGACAACGCCAGCCCTCTGGTCACGGGGCACCTGACCCGCAACACCCGTATTGCCGCTATGAAGTCCCCTGTGGTGGATGAGGATGTGGGCGTTGCCGCCTCCATCCGAATCGTCAACCGCCACAATCTCAGCCGTGAGGATCTGCTGCGCAGCGGCACAGCCACAGCGGAAATGCTGGACTGGCTTTCCGTATTTTTGCGCTATGGGATCTCCATCTGTGTGGCTGGCGCCACCTCCTCCGGCAAGACCACGGCGGCAGGCTGGCTGCTGACCACGATCCCCGACAGCAAACGCATCTTCACCATTGAGAACGGCTCCCGTGAGCTGGAGCTGGTGCGGGAGGAAAACGGTAAGGTGACCAACTCGGTGGTCCACACCCTGACCCGCGACAGCGAAAATGAGCGTCAGCGGATCGATCAGATCGCGCTGGTGGATATCTGCCTGCGCTTCAACCCGGACATCCTGGTGGTGGGTGAGATGCGCGGCGCCGAGGCCAATGCCGCGCAGGAGGCCGCCCGCGTGGGCGTGGCGGTGCTGACCACCATCCACTCCAACTCCTGCGAGGCGACCTACCGCCGCATGGTGTCCCTGTGCAAACGAGCCGTGGATATGTCGGATGAAACGCTTCTCAGCTATGTGACGGAGGCATATCCCATCGTGGTCTTCTGCAAGCAGCTGGAGAACAAACAGCGCCGCATGATGGAGATCATGGAGTGCGAGATCCTGCCCAATGGGGATCGCCGCTACAACACGCTGTTCCGCTATGTCATCACGGAAAACCACATGGAGGACGGCAAATTCGTCATCGAAGGACATCACACGCAGGTGAACGAGATCTCCGTGAGTCTGCGCAAACGCCTGCTGGAAAACGGTATGCCCAACGAGGAACTGCAGGCTCTTTTGAAACCCGAGAAGGAGGTGAACGCCACTTGACAGCCCTGCTGCTGACTGCGTGCGTCGGCATGATCACCGGCGCATTTCTTATCTTCCGCATCTCGCCCATGGACTTCACGCTGGGTGTGTTCCGCCGGTTGACCGCCGGGCCCAAAAGCATCCGGGATGACATCAATGAGACGACCCAGCGCAAGAAGCCCGGCTTCTTCCGCCGTGAGATATCGGAAGCGCAGACGATCCTGCAAGCCACCGGCAAGGAGGAACGCTTTCCCGTGCTTTGCGCGGCATCCCTGCTGCTCTTTGCCGTGGGTGCGGGCATTGCTATCGTGCTGAATAACTTTCTGCTCGTACCGGTTTTAGCAATGGGTATGATGTTTTTGCCGTTCTGGTACATCAAGCTCACGGCCGGACATTACAAGAAAGACATCGCCGCCGAGCTGGAAACGGCGCTTTCTATCATCACCACGGCCTACCTCCGCAGTGAGGATCTGCAGACCGCCGTGGAGGAGAATATCAATTATCTGAACCCGCCCGTGCAAGGCGTGTTCCGCAGCTTCCTCACCCGCATCAAGCACATCGACCCGGATATGAATGCGGCGTTGGCGGAGCTGAAGTCTGCCATTGACAATGAGGTGTGGCGGGAGTGGTGTGAGGCACTCTCCGCCTGCCAGTATGACCACAGCATGAAAAGCACTCTTAATCCCATTGTGGCAAAGCTCTCGGATATGCGCATCATCAATGGGGAGCTGGAGAATCTCGTATTTGCTCCCCGCAAGGAATTCATCTCCATGGCGGCGCTGGTGGTGTTAAATATCCCGCTGCTGTTCTTTCTCAACAAGGACTGGTATGCGACCTTGATGACCACTATTCCCGGCAAGGCGGTGCTGGCGGTCTGTGCCGCCGCTATCTTTCTCTCCTTTGCCAGAGTGGTCAAGCTGACCCAGCCAATCGAGTATCGGAGGTGACGGACATGACGATCTTACTGTTCCTTTTCGGCGTGGCCGTTGCCGCGGGTCTGTTCTTCGTCTTGGCGGATATCCTGAAGCTGCCCCGTCTCTCCACGGAGAAGGCACTTCTGTCCGCAGGGCGAGCCGAGAGAAAGCGGATGAAGTCGCTGGACGCGATCTTCCTTGGCTGGGCCATCAAGCTCTCCAAGTATATCCGAATGGATGAATACAAGAGGCATCGGCTGGAGCGCACGCTGAGTGCTGCCGGCATGGACATGACGCCGGAGGTCTACTTGGCCTATACCATCCTCAAGCCTGCCGCCGCGCTGCTGGCGGTCATTCCGTGTCTGCTGATCTTCCCTCTGCTCTCGCCCATCGTGGTGCTGCTGTCGATATTGCTTTACTTCAAGGAGAGCCGCAAGGCGGAGGAAAAGGTTGCAGAACGCCGCGAGAAGATCGAGGGGGAGCTGCCCCGCTTTGTTGCCACAGTGGAGCAGGAATTGGGAGCCAGCCGCGATGTGCTGACGATCCTTGAAAATTACAAGCGGCACGCCGGTCCCGACTTTGCCCGTGAGCTGGATGTGCTGACAGCGGATATGCGCTCGTCATCCTATGAGGCGGCACTGGTCCGCTTCGAGGGCAGGCTGGCGTCGCCCATGCTCTCGGACATCGTGCGCGGGCTCATCGGCGTCCTGCGCGGCGATGACGGGCGAATTTATTTCCAGATGCTCTCCCATGACATGAAACAGCTGGAGCTTCAGCGGCTCAAGGCGCAGGCAGCGAAGATCCCACCCAAGATCCGTGTGTACTCCTTCGTCATGCTGGTCTGCTTTATGCTCATCTACATTGTGGTCATCCTCATGCAGATCCTCACCTCGATGGGAGGGCTGTTCGGATGAGAAACAAATGGAAGAAACGCTCCGGCGAGGGCTACATCGACACATGCGTCCTCATCCTCTGCGCCATGCTGGTGATCGCATTGGCGGTGAAGGTGCTGCCGGTGTATGTGGCGAAGCAGCAGCTTGACACCTTCGCCGCCGAGCTGGTGCGGGAAGCCGAGATCACCGGCAGAGTCGGGAGTGAAACGACCTCCCGCGCGCAGGTGCTTTCCGAGCGGTTGGAGATCGACCCGGACATCCGCTGGTCCCGTACCGGCCGCATCCAACTCAATGAGGAGGTGACGGTGACGCTGACCATGGATGTGGACATCGGCTTTGGCGGGCTTGGCAGCTTTCCCATTGAGCTGACGGCACAGGCCAGCGGCAGATCGGAGGTGTATTGGAAATGAGAAAGTTGCTTTTTCGCTCCCGTTCCGGCGAGGGCTATCCCATGGTCATCGCTGTGACCCTCTGCCTGCTCATGCTCTTTATGGTCATAGCGGAATACTTCCGGGTGAACATCATCGTACAGGGTGTGCGGGACGCGGTACAGCAGGCGGTCATCGCCACGGTCAACGAGAACTATGACGATGTGTACCACTCCGTGCGGGAGGGCTATGCCGCAGGCTGGTTCCCGGAGGGGGACGGCGAGTGGTTCGAGTCCATCGACGCCGGTGACATCTACGGCAACCTGTCCTATATCCTCGGCCTTACCACAGATGGCGAAGGCTACATGAAATACGCCGGAAATGAGCTGGAGTATACGATCACCGACCTGTCCGTTCATATCTCCAACAACGCCATCGCCTCAGGCCGGAGCGAGGGGTATCTCGCAACCGCCACCCTCCATCTGGAGGTCCCCACCCGCTTTGCCGGACGGGTGCTGCCGCCTGTGAGCCTAAATCTGCAGGTGCAGGCCAAGTATATCCCGAAGTTTTAGTTCTTTTCGCTTCTTACAGTAGACTTCCGAAGACAGCTGTGGTATGTTCGGGATAAGAAGAAAAACCACTGACCCCTACAAAGGAAGGAGTTCGATTATGACAGAGAAAACAAAACGCATCATCCTCATTGCGGCAGGCGTCCTGCTCTGCGCGGTGCTGGTGGTGGGGATCGTCAGCCGCCTTGCGGCGGTGCCCATGCCCATCGACCCCGCCATCCCGGACGATACACCCGACACGAAAGATCCGGTTGTGAACATCAGCGATCCAGAGGTAAAGGTGGATAGCAAGACGGATGGCGAACGGCATGATCCCGGCAGGGATGCTGACAGCTCCGGTACAGAACAGACCATTCAGGGAACGCCCACCAAGCCGGACGCGCCGGAGCATCCTGGCAAGACGGAAAAGGACCATGCGGCGGATGATGTGCCGGAAGCGGACCGCAACAAGGAAACGCCGCCCACCTACAAACCGGAGCAGACGGAGGTAAAGCCCCAGCCCACGGAGCCTGCGGGCGGCAGTACCAATGATGCCGGACAGGTATATGTTCCGGGCTTCGGATATGTAGACTATGAGGGTGACAATGTCGGAATCAAAGACGATTCCATGTATGAAAACGGCAACAAAATTGGAATCATGGGCGGCTAAGTCCGCATAATCACAGGAAAGACACGGCTAAGAAGAAGCCGTGTCTTTTTTATCTTCATGACGAGGAGGAATGCGCATGAAAAGGCTTTTGCCCCTGTTGCTGGCACTTGTGCTGGTAGTAACCGCCATCGTTCCCGCCTATGCCACAGGGGATGGCAACTTTGACGGCGGTGGAGGCAGCATGGGGGACGGTACCAAGACCAACTACTGGAATCCCGGCATGGACGGCGTGAGAGTGTCTGTGATTCATGCGGACAGTCAGGCTGTCACAGGAACTGTTTTTGATTTGACTAACAAGGTCCCTTCAACAGGACTTGCTCACTTTGGAAAGGTGAGCAAACTGTCATATAACACAGGAAAATCCATCGCCCCTAAAGCTGGAAACTACACATATATCAACCCAAGTCAGAGTCTGCCCAAGATCATCTCTACGAGCAGCAGCAAGGCCAGCATTGCTGCCATCCGAAGCTATTTTACCGATGAACAGGTTATCCGTTCCATTGCTGGATACGCAGGAATGGACTTCGATACGCTCATTGGCGGAGACTACAAACTGGTAGTAGAGCCGCTGGCCTATCTCTGCTACAACGGTCAGCAGTTTGCCATGACCGCCACGGAAGCGGCTCTGTATGATCAGGTCGTCAACGGAGATCTCAGAAAGAAGCTGGGGACGCTCACCCATAAGAATCTGCCGCTGGCGATTTTTCTGGAGGAAGCGGATCTCGGCTACGCTGCATGGTCCGGCAGCCGCACGGATAAGGCGTCCAACGGCGACATCATCTCCTCTCTTGGTATCGGCATCGTCCGCTTCAACGAGGTGACCACGCCGCCCGAACCCGGCGAATATGACTACGAATACCGTACCAACACAGAAGTTATCACCTCCGCGGAGGTGCGCGGCGGACAGTCCGACCCGGACAACCCCGTATCGGTACGCTTTAACATTCAGGGCAGGACTTACACTGTCAGTAATGTCTACTACCCGGACGGCGACAGCCAGCTGGCATGGGTGCGCTGGCGTACTCCTGCGGAACCCTGCGTCATAACGATTTCCGTCAGCGTGTCTGGCAGCGGCTCGGCGCAGGGCACCATCATTTGTAACATCGTGGATCTGGACGGCAATGACCCGCCCAACCCGCTGGCGGATGACCGCAACGATGCTTTCCGTCTGTCCTCTATTCCAGAGAAAGAGCAAGTGACTTCGGCGTCCTGGGGCATCTGGTCACCGTGGTGGCAGGAGAATTGGGAGTGGGTGGAAAACTGGCAGAAATGCTGGCACACAGACCGCTGGACGGATGCGGACGGCAAAACCCGCACGGACCGTTGGTACCATTGGGTGGACAACGGCTGGTGGGAGGATCACGGCTGGTGGGAGTTTGACTACAACGGCTACTCTGCAAGCTTGGCCGGCAGTATGAAGATCACGCCGGATGAGAAGAGCCCCACGGCGACCGCATCCACGCTGAAAAGCGGCTATGGCGTTCAGGAGAAGGTGACCGCAAAAGTCACTACAAATCAGAGTGCGGCGGTGACGGCAGCCCAGAACGCCGTGACCTACTTCCCGGAGTTTGGCTACGAGAGCTATTGGCGGCTGCTGGAGGCAGATATCTCCGGGCGAAGCACGACCTTCCAATTCAAAGCCAATCCCTACAGCACCTACAACCGCCGCACCCACTTCACGCCCATTTGGTACCCGGACGGCAGCTATACACCCTACACATGGCTTCTGGATTGCTGGACGCCGGCGGGAATGCTCTCCATGAACCTGACGGACAGCGTCACCATCCGGGGGAATCTTTGGGAGGAGTGGCATATTGCTCCCGCAAAACAACGATAGAAACGGAGGAATCTATGAACAACACAAAATGCAAACGCCTTTGTGCGGCACTGGTGCTGTCCCTGCTGTTGGTCTGCGTGATGGGAACCACGGCCTTTGCCGCGGGTACGGGCGATGTAGCCAGCGCCGTGGAGAGCACCTGGAAAACGGCCTCTGGTCAGATCAAGACCGTGGTGAACAATGTAGTCTTTCCCGCCATCGACCTGATCCTGGCGGTATTCTTCTTCGCCAAGCTGGGGACGGCCTATTTCGACTTCAGAAAAAGCGGCCAGTTCGAGTGGACGGCGCCTGCCATCCTGTTTGCCTGCCTGGTGTTCACGCTGACGGCTCCGCTGTACATCTGGCAGATCATCGGCATTTGAGGTGCAGACGATGACATTTTACGAACAGGAGCTCCGGAAGATCATCGGGGAGCAGTACCCCGACGCCACTTATGTGGGCAGAGCCTGCTATGTGCGCTTAAGCGATATGAACCGGGCAAAGATTCAATTTGTCACTGGAATCGTCTCCAATCAGTACAACGCCCTGCACATGACAATTCTGAACCGCAGTGAAGGACAGGTGGATACCCTGCGCCTGCGCTTCTCGGATCTGCTGGGGACAAAGATGACCTCACATCCCAATTTCCGAAACGGCGTGGAGCCGCACATTTGGGATGACTATGGAAAGGTGAGCTGGTATGTGTATCTCCCCACCCGGCAGGACTATGAGGTGCTGTCCAGCGCGGTGTCAGACTATCTGGAGGTGTTTCAGGATATGAGCCAGTCCGCTGACCGGGCGTGGGAGCAAACAATGTAACAAAAGCGTGA